>Ga0335081_10014895_pt1 | contig 12583 bp, 12 predicted proteins | sample Lox_Sample_35_FD_206713 | JGI IMG/M metagenome (GOLD analysis project Ga0335081, IMG submission 206713) | Soil microbial communities from Loxahatchee National Wildlife Refuge, Florida, United States - Lox_Sample_3.5 | ecosystem: Environmental > Terrestrial > Soil > Wetlands | place: USA...
GTTTCGTCAGCTTCATCTGGCCGAACACCGCACCGGCGATCAACAGCGGCGACATGCCGCCGATCTCGCTGCAGATGTGCTTCCAGGTCCAGCCCTTTTCACGCTTGATATCGAGCAGCTTCTCGGTGAGTTCGGCTCGCGTCATGGATGACCCCCTCTCGGTTGCCCGTGGCTTAATTGATTGCCGGCAGCAACGATAGGAGCAATTGCCGTGCCATAAAAGCGGCCCGGATTCGATCGCCCGGGCCGTCCGGATGGCCGCGTGGCGGGCCGCCTACATCGGCGGATCGACGCCTTTGCTGCCGATGATGATGACGCCGGTTTCGACCGCGCCGTCATCCAGCTTTTTCCCCCTCGGCACGAAAAACTTTTCGCCCGCCTTGATGTCGGCCACCGTCGCTGGAACGAACATCACGACTTCCACGTTTGCCGGCACACTGATCGTTTTCTCCCCGTCCTTATATTTCATGACCAAGGACTGGCCGTCATTGCTGATCACCTGGCTGTCGATGTTGCCGTTGGTCATCGTGCTGTTCGGCATCAGATCCCAAGCGTAGTGGCCTTCGCCGGTGCCGCGCATTGCCTCGGGAAAAATATGGATTTCCACCGCCTTCTGGCTGCCGTCCGGCTGCGGCATGGCGGTGATGCCGACGAAGACGCCCTGCTTGACGTCGGCGAGCGACTTTTTGTCGAGTGTGAGCACGTGCGCGTCGTCCGCAAGCTTTACCTGCACCATCGCGCCATCGCGGGCTTTCACGGACAAGGTCTTGCCGTCCACCTTGTCGATAACGCCGCGCACGCGCAGGGGCGTTTGCGCCGCGGCTATCGAGACAACGAAGACGAGCGCAACTCCGGCGCCGAGTAGCCTTTCTAACATTTTTGTCATGATTCATCCTCCGAAATGAAATTGGCGCACAACCGGTAGCGGACATGAAGTGACCGCGGCAAACCACAACTGCGTTATCCGGTTGCTTTTCCCGCCGCGGCGGTGAGGTCGGACTCGATCAAAGCGCGCAGTTCAGGTGTTACCGCGGGGGTCCTGCCAAACCACAGTGCGAAGCCGCGCACGGCCTGATGCAGCAGCATGCCGAGCCCGTCGGCGGTGCGCAGATGGCGCGCTTTCGCCGCCGCGATGAGCGGGGTCCGCACCGGCACATAAACGAGATCGGCGACGACGCCGTGAGCGGGCAGGGGAGCCAGGTCGATTGCCAGATCGGGCTGCCCCACCATGCCAAGCGTCGTGGTGTTGACCAGGAGCGCCGCATCGGCGAGCGCGGCATCGACCTCATCCCAGCGGGCGACCTGCACGCGTGCGCCGAATGCTTGCCGCAGCATTTCGGCCCGGCCTAGAGTGCGGTTGACGACGACGAGCCGTTCCACGCCGCGGGTGAGGAGGCCGTAGATGACGGCGCGTGCCGCGCCGCCGGCGCCAAGCACGACTGCTTTTGCAAGGCCGCGATCCCAAAGCGGCGCGTCGGCGTCGAGATTGTGCAAAAAACCTTCGACGTCGGTATTTGTCGAATGCAGTACCCCGGCCTCGAGCCGCACGCGCACGCTCGTCGGGCTTCGACAGCGCCAGCGCGGCTTCCTTGTGCGGCAGGGTCACGTTGGCGCCGACATAGCCGCGCGCGGCGAGCGATCCGAGGAACGCCGCAAACTCTTCCGGCGGCACCAGCTCGCGGCGGTATTCGCCGGCCATCCCGTAGCGCTTGAGCCAATAATTGTGGATGAGCGGCGAGCGCGAATGCTGGACCGGCCAGCCGATGACGCAAGCCGCGCGGCTGGCCTTCGTCACGCCTCGTCCGCCACGGTGTTGCGCAGCACGCCGATATCGGGACATTCGACCTCGATCACGTCACCGGGCTTGAGCCAGACCGGCGGATCGGTTTTCGGTCCCTTCTTGACCGGCGTGCCGGTGCAGATGACGTCGCCGGCCTTGAGCGTCATAAAGCTCGTCGTATAGGCGATGATGTCGGCGAACGAGAAGATCATGCTCGCCGTGGTGTCGTCTTGGATCACTGCGCCGTTCTTGCGGCAGACCAGGTGCAGCGGCCTCGCCGGATCGAGATCGGTCACGATCCATGGCCCGATGCTCCCGGTCGCGTCGAAATTCTTGCCCTGGGTGACGTTGAACTGGCCGTGGCGGGTCCAGTCGCGGATGGTGCCTTCATTGGCGAGCGTCAAGCCCGCGATCAAGCCGAGCGCCTGGTCCTTCGCCACGTGCTTGCAGTCGCGCCCGATCACGATCGCGATCTCGCCCTCGTAGTCGAGCTGCTCGGAGATCTTCGGCCGGATAAGCTTTTGCCCCGAGCCGACCATCGAATTCGGTGCGCGGTAGAACATGCTCGGATATTTCGGATTGTTGGTGACGTTATAGTCGGCACCGCGGTTGGCGTAATTGATGCCGATGCAAAGGATTTTTTCCGGCGCCAGCAGCGGCGGCAGCAATTCGACTTCGGCCAGCGTTACGTCCGGGCGCACGCCGTCCGCGGCCGCCTTGGCCTCGCCCAGCGCCTGCGCCCGGAACATCTCGAGGAGCGTCGTGAACCGGCTGAGCCGGCTGCGCAGATCGACGATGCCGTCGCCGACCACCGCGCCGAAGCTCGGCCGTCCGCGCAGATTGTAGCTTGCCAACCGCATATCGCGTCTCCTTGGCGCGATGTGTTAGAAGTCGGCGCAGCACCCGTCAACGGCGACCCCGCATGCCCGTTTACGACCCGGTTTTCGATCCGCCCTTTAACGTCGTACGCGCGAGCCACGTCGAACTTGGCGTGCGCGATCTTGCCCGTTCGCGCGCCTTCTATGTCGACTGCCTCGGCTATCTGGTCACCGCCGAGCACAAGGACGCGCTTTATCTGCGCGCGGTCGAGGAGCGCAACCATCACTCGATTGTGCTGACGCAGATCGACAGCCCTTGCGTACACGCGATCGGCTTCAAACTGGCCAGCGAGGAGGACCTCGACCGCGCCGCGTTCTATTTCGCGCGCAAGGGCCTGCCCACCTCGTTCCCGGAGGTGCCCTACCAAGGCCGCACGCTGCGCACGGTCGACGCGGTGGGCATGCCGATCGACTTCTATGCGCGCATGGACCAGGCCGACTGCATGATGCGGATGTACGCACATCACCGCGGCGCGCGCATCCAGCGCATCGATCACATCAATTGCTTCACCCCGGACGTGCAGTTGTCCTACGACTTCTACACCGACATCGGCTTCCGGCTGACCGAATACACCGAGACCGATGACCCCGATCCCAAGCTCTGGGCGGTGTGGATGCACCGCAAGGGCAATGTGCACGACATCGCCTTCACCAACGGCAGGGGCCCCCGCCTGCACCATATCGGCGTATGGACGGCGAGCGCGCTCGACATCCTGCACATCTGCGACGTGATGGCCTCCTCCGGCTACCTCGCCAACATGGAGCGCGGGCCCGGCCGGCACGGCATTTCCAACGCCTTCTTCCTCTATACGCGCGATCCCGACGGCCACCGCGTCGAACTGTTCACCTCGGACTATCTGACCGTCGATCCCGACCTGAAGCCGCTGCGCTGGTCGCTGCGCGATCCGCAGCGGCAGACCTTGTGGGGCCATCCGGCGCCGAAGTCGTGGTTCGAGGAAGGCTCGCTGTTCGTCGACACACCGGTGCGCGAGCCGGCGCTGGCCGCGCAGCCGATCGTGGCGCGTTAACACGAGTTCATGAAACCGGCGCGGCTGTAGCCGGTTCCAAAAACAGGGGCGATAGAGTCCAGGCGCGGTTAAGCACTTTGTCCGACATTACGCATCCCTCGCAGCACTCACGGCGCGATTTCCTCTACGTCGCAACCGGCGCCGTCGCTACCGTCGGCGCGCTCGCCGCTTTGGTGCCGCTGGTCGAGCAGATGAATCCCGACCGCGCCACCATCGCCGCCGGCGCACCGATCTCGGTCGACATCAGCAAGCTCGAGCCAGGACAGCAGATCCAGGTGTTCTGGCGCTCGCGGCCGATCTTCATCGTCAACCGCACGCCGGCCGCGCTGAAGACGCTGCAGGACCCCAAGCTCACCAGCCGCCTGAGCGACCCAAACTCGGACGCGTTGCAACAACCACCCTACGCCAAGAACTGGCACCGCTCGGTCAAGCCGGAGTTCGCCGTGCTGGTCGGCATCTGCACCCACCTCGGCTGCATTCCCAAATTCTTCCCGACGCCGAATGCTACCGCGCCGGCCGCCGACTGGTTGGGCGGCTATTTCTGCCCCTGCCACGGTTCGAAATACGATCTCGCCGGGCGCGTGTTCAGCGGCGTGCCTGCGCCGTACAATCTGCCGGTGCCGCCCTATCACTTCGCCGACGATCACACCCTGCGCATCGGTGAAAATCCGGAAGGCGTCAGCTTCGACCTTGGCGACGTGCGCCAGCTTTAGCTGCACGTTGCCTGAGGGCCCAATGCCGCTAGACTGGCGGCATGAAAGCACTCTTCATCGACTGCAACGACCAGCTCGCCCCGGTGTGGGCGAAGGTTATCCGGCCGGGCGATCCGCCGATCGAGGTCAACCGCGCCGACCGCGTCGGCGACGATCTGCCGCGCGTGCTCGCCGGCTATGACATCGCGATCGACGACCATTCCTACATGCCGACCGAGCTGGTGGCGCAATGCCAGGCGCTCAAGCACATCGTGTTCCTTGGCACCGGGCCGCGCAGCTACATGGATGTCGATGCGCTCGAAGCACGCGGCATCAAGGTGCATATCATCAAAGGCTACGGCGACACGGCGGTGGCCGAGCATTCGATCGCGCTGTTATGGGCCTGCGCGCGCGACCTCGCCCGCATGGACCGCGAGGTGCGCGCCGGCGTGTGGACGCCGCACGAGGGCATGCAACTGCTCGGCAAGACTTTGGGCGTGATCGGGCTTGGCGGCATCGGCCGCGAGGTCGCGCGCATCGCCGCCGGACAAGGCATGAAGGTGATCGGCTGGAATCGTACCAAGCACGCCGACATCAACGTGCCGTTGGTGGAGATCGACGAACTGCTCGCGCGCAGCGATGCCGTCTCCATGAATCTCACCCTCAACGACGAGACGCGCGGTTTCCTTTCGCTCGAGCGGATCGCGCGCATGAAGAAGGGCGTCATCTACGTCAATACCGCACGCGGCGCGCTCGCCGACGAAGCGGCGCTGATCGCCGCGCTCAAGGGCGGCCATATTCGCCACGCCGGGCTCGACGTTTTCCATGAAGAGCCGCTCAAACCCGATCACCCGCTGGCCAAGCTCGAGAACGTGACGCTGTCGGCGCACGCCGCCTTCCGCACGCCGGAAGCGTCAGAAACGCTGCTGCGGCGGGCGATCGATATCGTGAAGACGCTGGTCTAGGTCCGCCTCTCTCCGTCATCCTGAGGTGCCAGCGCACCGAGCCTCGAAGGATGAACGGCCAAGTTCTTCAAGATTTGGCCGTCGCCCTTCGAGGGCCGCCTTCGGCGGCCGCCTCAGGGTGACGGGGAGGATTCAGTAATACCCCGGCGTGCCACCGCCATCGACGGCAATCGCGGTGCCCTGGATGTGGCGGCCCTTGCTGCTGGCGAGGAACACTGCCAGCGCGGCGATGTCCTCCGGCTCACCGATGCGGCGCAGCCCACTCTTGGCCAGCGCCTCCGTATTGACCTGCTCGACCGTCTTGCCCTGCGCCTTCGCGAACTGCTCGTGCAGCTGGCGGATGCGGTCGGTATTTGTCTGCCCGGGATGGATGACGTTGACGTTGATGTCGTCGCGGTTGCCCATCGCGGTCAACCCCTTGGCGAAATTGCCCATCGCCGCGTTGACCGAGCCGCCGATGAGGAAATCCGGGCCCGGCGTGCGCGCGGCGCCGCCGATGATGTTGATGATGCTGCCATGCGAGGCCTTGAGCAGCGGCCAGAACAATTTGGTCAGCCGTACCGTCGCAAAGAACTTGAGGGCGAAGCCGTCCTGCCAGGCTTCGTCCGGCAGCTCGGCGAACTTGCCGCCTTTGGTTGCGCCGGCATTGTTGACCAGCACGTCGCAGCGCTTGAACTTGTCGTTGACCGCGGCGAAGAGCTGCTCGCACGCCGGCAGCGTGCGCAGGTCGGCAACGACGGTCAGCGGCGCTGGGCCGCCGCTGGCGGCAACCGCCTTGGCGCCTTCGGCGAGATTGGCGGCATTGGCCGCCGCCAGCACCGTCTGCGCGCCTTCGGCGGCAAAGGCCGTGGCAATTGCCCGTCCGATGCCGCGGCTGCCGCCGGTGACGACCACGACCTTGCCTGCGAATTCCCCCGCCATCGGCCTCCTCCCCTGCTCTTTAAGGCCGTGCTTTATACGCGGCCTGTCCCGCGGCGGCGAGGGGTGGCGCTCCGCCGCGGCCGCGTTCTAGAATGAAAAAAAGAATTCCGGGAGGACAGGTGAAGCCGGCCCCGTTTGCCTACAAAAGGGCGCGCAGCGTGGACGATGCCGTCGCGCTGCTTGCCGCCAACGGCGACGCGCGCCTGCTCGCCGGTGGGCAGAGCCTGATCGCCACCCTCAACATGCGGCTGTCGGCTCCCGCGCTGCTCATCGACATCAACGGCATCGGTGGGCTGAATGGGATCGCGCTGAAAGGCGCCATGGTCGAGATCGGCGCGCTGGCGCGCCACGCGCAGGCCGAGCGCTCCGAGACCATCGCCAAGCACGCGCCGCTGCTCGCGCGCGCCCTGCCGCATATCGGCCATCCCGCCATCCGCAACCGCGGCACGTTGTGCGGCTCGGTCGCCTTCGCCGATCCGGCGGCGGAGCTGCCGGCCTGCCTGCTGGCGCTCGGCGGCGAGGTGGAAGCGAGCGGCAGACAAGGCAAGCGCACGATCAAGGCGGACGATTTCTTCAAGGGCCTGTTCGAGACGGCGCTGGCGGGCGACGAAATGATCACCGCTATTCGCGTGCCGGCGGCGGGCGCGCAGACGCGCACCGGCTTCGCCGAGCTGGCGCGGCGGCACGGCGACTACGCCATGGTCGGACTGGCGGCAAGCGCACGCGCCGACGGCAAGGGATTGGCCGATGTGCGGCTCGCTTATTTCGGCGTCGGCGCCACGCCTTTGCGCGCCAAGAAATCGGAAGCCGCTTTGGCCGGCGGCGACGTCGAGGCGGCCGTCGCCGCACTCGATCTCGATCCGGCCGACGACGTGCAGGCGACCGGCGCCGTCAAGAAGCACCTCGCCGGCGTGCTGCTGCGCCGGGTGGCGAAGCAATTGATGGAGGGAGGGCGATGATTCGCCGTGTTGTCGTCCCCGGGCTTGTCCCGGGGACCCCGATCAGGGACGCACGGCCATGCCTTCCTAAGCGGGATGGCCGGGACAAGCCCGGCCATGACAAGGAAGTGTCATGAGCGACACATTGGACATCAGCCTCACCGTCAACGGCGAAAAGGTCTCCGAGCGCGTCGACGCGCGCACGACTTTGGTCGACTTCCTGCGCGAGGCACTGGCGCTCACCGGCAGTCACGTCGGATGCGAACATGGGGTTTGCGGAACCTGCACCGTGCGGGTGAACGGCGAGATCGTGCGTGGCTGTCTGATGCTGGCGGTGCAGTGCGACGGCGCGAAAGTGGAGACGATCGAGGGCCTGTCCGACGCCGGCGAGGTCGCCGACCTGCAGGCGGCCTTCGCCCAGCGCAACGCCTTGCAGTGCGGCTACTGCACGCCCGGTATGATCGTCGCCGCGCAGGACCTGTTGAAGTCCGGCGGCGTGCCGTCGCGCGAGGACATCCGCGAGCATCTCTCCGGCAATTACTGCCGCTGCACCGGCTACCACGCCATCGTCGATGCGGTCGAGTCGGTGGCGCAGGCGCGCGCGAAAGGAAGGTGAAGCGATGAACGAGCACCACCGTCCGATGACCATGTCCGAGCGCGCCGACGCGCTCGAAGAAGAGAAGATGCACGAGATGGAGCGCATCCTCACCCGCTCCACCTTCGCCTATCTCACCGACGGCAAGCGCGAGATGGACACCAGTCCGCCGCTGCAGGCCAAATACCCCGGCCACTATTTCAACATGGGCGCCGATCCGCGCCTGCCGCCGATGCCGGAGAAGCCGACCCTGGTCGACTATTTCCGCCACCGCTTCGCCTCCACCGCGCACCTGTTGCAGAGCGCGGCGCATGCGCTGAAGACCGGGCAGCCGGAGAAGGTGGTGATGGCCTGCCTGGTGCACGACATCGCCATCGTCAGCTTCATCCGCTGCGACCACGGCTACTGGGGCGCGCAGATGATCGAGCCCTATGTCGACGAGGAAATCTCCTGGGCGGTGCGCACGCACCAGGCGTTGCGCTTCTTCCCCGACGAGTCGGTCGGCTACGGCTATCCCGACCTGTACAAGTCGCTGTTCGGTCCCGACTACGAGCCCGAGCCTTACATCGTCGAGGAGTACAAGCGTGCTCGCGCGCACAAATGGTACATGACCTCGCGGCTCATCTGCATGAACGACATCTACGCCTTCGATCCGAACGCGAAGGTGAACCTCGACGATTTCGTCGACATCATCGGCCGCAATTTCCGCCAGCCGAAGGAAGGGCTCGGCTTCGACAACAGCCCGTCGGCGCATATGTGGCGGACAATCCTGTGGCCGACCCGTTTCCTGTGAGCATGCGATGAAGATCGTCGACGATTCCCCACCCGTGCTGACCGCGCTCGACCGGCCGAACTCCTATATCGGCCGCTCGGTGCCGCGGCCGAATTTGCAGCGGCTGACGCAGGGGCGCGGGCAATACGTCAGCGACGTCACGCTGCCGCGCATGGCGCATGTCGCTTACGTGCGCTCACCCCACGCGCATGCGCGCATCGCCAAGATCGACAAGGCCGCCGCGCAAAAAGCGCCCGGCGTGATCGCGGTGGTGACCGGCGCGGAGCTGGCCAAGGTGATGACGCCCTGGGTCGGCGTGCTCACGCACTTGAAGGGCCTCAAATCCGCACCGCAGGCGCCCATCGCAGTCGAGCGCGCCTGCTGGCAGGGCGAGGCGGTGTGCGCCGTGGTCGCGCGTACCCGCGCGCTGGCCGAGGACGCCTGCGAACTGGTTCACGTCACCTATGAGGAACTGCCTGCCGTCGTCGACCCCGAGACCGCGCTCGATCCGAAGACGCCGGTGATCCATCCCTCGATCAACGACAACCTCTGTTTCGAGCGCAAGCTCGACGTCGGCAAGGTCGATGACGCGTTCGCGGCGTCCGATGCCGTCGTTGAAACCACCTTTGTCACCGGCCGCCACACCGGCGTGACCAACGAGCCGCGCGCCTGCGTCGCCGACTGGAACGAAGGCGAGCAGCGCATGACCGTCTATCACGGCACGCAGGCGCCGCACATGATGCAGAACCTGTTCGCCAAGCATCTCGGCATCGCCGAGCACCAGGTGCGCGTGGTGACCAAGGACGTCGGCGGCTCGTTCGGCATCAAGGTGCACACCTACGCCGACGAGATGGCGACGGTGGCGCTGTCCAAGCTGCTCAAGCGGCCGGTGAAGTTCGTCGCCGACCGCATCGAGAGCTTCGTCACCGACATCCACGCCCGCGACCACCGCATCAAGGCCAAGATCGGCGTGAAGAAGGACGGCACCATCACCGCCTTCGAGATCGACGACCTGACCGGCATCGGCCCCTACTCGGTCTATCCGCGCACCTCCGGCATCGAGGCCAACCAGGTGGTCAACCTGGTCGGCGGTCCGTACACCTGCGCGAACTACCGCGCGCAGGCGCGCGTGGTGTTCACCAACAAGAATGTGATGTGCCAATACCGCGCGGTCGGCCATCCGATCGCGGTGGCCGTGACGGAAGGCCTGGTCGAACTGGCGGCGGCCAAGATCGGCATGGATCCGCTCGAGCTGCGCCGGCGTAATTTGTTTGCCGACGACGCCTATCCGGCGCAGTCCGCGGCCGGGCTGAAATTCGAGAAGCTGTCGCACCACGAGTCGCTCGCCCATCTCGACGCGATGATGAACTATGCCGGCCTGCGCGCCGAGCAGAAGCGCCTGCGCGCGCAAGGCATCTATCGCGGCATCGGCTTCGCCTCGTTCATCGAGGTGACCAATCCCTCGGCTGCCTTCTACGGTGTCGGCGGCGCGCGCATCACTTCGATGGACGGCGCGACCGTCAAGCTCGACGCGCAGGGCAACATCAGTATCGCCACCGGCGTCACCGAGCAGGGCCAAGGCGCGGAAGCCGTGATGGCGCAGGTCGCGGCCAGCGCCTTCGGCGTGCCGATCGAACGCGTGCGCGTGATCACCGGCGACACCGACAACACGCCCTATGGCGGCGGGACCTGGGCCTCGCGTGCCGCCGGCATCGGCGGCGAAGCGGCCTGGCAGGCCGGCAAGCAGCTGCGCGCCAACGTGCTGGTCGTCGCCGGCGCCATGCTGCAGGCCAAGCCCGAGGACCTCGACATCCGCAATGGCGTCGTGGTCGACAAGGCGAGCGGCAACGAGCGGCTCGGCCTCGATGAGCTAGCGCGCGTCGCCTACTTCCGTCCCGACACCTTGCCCGCCGGCATCCAGGCCGAATTGGTGGCGACGCGGCATTACGTGCCGCGCGCCTGGCCGTTCGCCTTCACCAACGGCGTGCAGGCCTCCTATCTCGAAGTCGACGTCGACACCGGCTTCGTCAAACTATTGAAACATTGGTGCGTGGAGGACTGCGGCACCATCATCAATCCGCAGCTGGTCGACGAGCAGATCCGCGGCGGCATCGTGCAGGGCATCGGCGCCGCGCTGTTCGAGCAATGTCTCTATGACGAGCGCGGCCAGATGCTCAACGGCAACATGGCCGACTACCTGGTGCCGATGGCGGCGGAGATGCCCGACATCGAATGCGGCCACGTCGTCTCGCCGACCGCCGACAGCGAGCTCGGCGCCAAGGGCGCCGGCGAAGCCGGCACGGCGGGCGCGCCGGCATGCGTCATGAACGCCATCAACGACGCGCTGCGCCCGCTCGGAGCGCAGCCGCTGACCGACATGCCGTTCACGCCGGGGAAGATTTTGAAGGCGTTGGGGAAGGTGTGAGGCCTCTCGATACCTCACGCATTGCTGGGGGTATGGCAATAGCGGTGAAAACAGCCGCTCGCAGGGGGAAATGACTTCCGCTATTGGAGACGATCAGACTTCGAATAATTTTGCGGTGTAGCGAATGACCCTTAGCGACATTTTCACGGCAATGTAATCATGGTTGCGGATTGGGATGATAATGGGTCGTGTCGGAGGTACGTTAGCCAAATTTCGTGCTGAAGAACTAAACGCGCTCGCTATCGCTTGCTTTATTGAGAGCATGAAGGCCGGCGGAAACCTATTGGTCCACTTGCCATGAACACAAAAGCCGCCCTTCGCTTCATCGTACTCCTCGGTATTGTGAGCCTCTTCAGCGACCTTACGTACGAGGGGGGTGCGGCGATCAACGGCCAGTACCTCGCGCTTCTGGGCGCATCGGCGGCGACTGTTTCGATAGCCGCGGGCCTAGGCGAATTCATCGGCTACGCGCTTCGCTCCGTATCGGGATACTTTGCGGACAAGTCGGGCAAGTACTGGCTTTTCACGTTCATCGGCTACGGGTTCAATCTTTTTGCTGTTCCGGCAATGGCGCTTGCCGGATCGTGGCAAGTCGCGGTTCTTCTCATTCTTCTTGAGCGCACCGGCCGCGCCATCCGCAAGCCTACGGTCGATGCGATGCTCTCCTACACGACAAACTCGGTCGGCAAAGGCTGGACATACGGCCTCCATACCGCGCTCGACGAGACCGGCGCGACCATAGGCCCTTTGGTCGCGGCGCTTGTCCTGTATCTGCACGGTAGCTACCAGTCGGCGTACGCATGGCTCCTCGTCTCCGCCGTGCTCGCCCTCGGCACGTTGTCGCTCGCACGCATTACCTTTCCCGTTCCGTCCCGGCTTGAGGTCGGGCGCACGGCGACCGAGACCGGATTCTCTCGGGCATACTGGCTCTACAGTATCGCGGGTGCATTCTTCGCAATGGGCGTCATGAGCTACGAACTTGGCGCTTTCTACCTTGCGACCACGGGCCGCGTCGGCATCGTCTGGATACCCGTCCTTTTGGCCTTCGCCACTGGCCTGGGCGTATTCTCGAATCTCGCGCTGGGCAAGCTCTACGACCGTATGGCGCTCCCCACGTTAATCGGCGCTGTCCTCATCGCGGCCCTGTTCACGCCACTGCTGTTTGCGAGCGGATTCTCATCTCTCATCCTTGCGATGATCGCGTGGGGAGTAGCGTATGCGGTAGAAGACACACTCCTACAAGCGGTCATCGCAGGGGTGCTTCCCGAAGGGAAACGCAATCTCGCCTTCGGCCTGTTCTTCACGCTCTACGGTTTCGGCTGGCTCATTGGTAGCACTGCGATGGGCTTCCTGTACTTGTACTCGATTCCGCTTCTCATTACTTTCGCAGTGGCAATGCCCATAATGTCGCTGCCGTTCTTTCTCGCGGCGAGGGCCGTAGACCGCCGAGCTTAATCGCGCGCTTATGCGTCACTAAAGGACGTACGGTTTTGGTCGCGTCAACAGGCGGAGGCGATGTCGCTTCTGGCCCATCGCTGCACCTTACCAACGTCCGGTTTTGGATCGAAGCGACCGTGTTCCGCAGGTGA
>Ga0335081_10014896_pt1 | contig 12582 bp, 8 predicted proteins | sample Lox_Sample_35_FD_206713 | JGI IMG/M metagenome (GOLD analysis project Ga0335081, IMG submission 206713) | Soil microbial communities from Loxahatchee National Wildlife Refuge, Florida, United States - Lox_Sample_3.5 | ecosystem: Environmental > Terrestrial > Soil > Wetlands | place: USA: Florida...
GCCGCCGTCGACTGCTCGCAGGGGTCGCCTTCGCAGCCTTCACCCTCGGTGTCAGCGTCCTGCTCGCGCGCCGGCTCACACACACGAGCTGGCCGCTCGAGCGCGCGCACATGGGCCTCGTGAGCGGTGCTGTAGCGCTCTACTTCACGAGCTATGTCCTCCGGGCGCTCGGTTGGCAGAAGCTGTTCCCGGTGGCCGGCCGTCCCGGCCGGGGTCGCTGCCTGACGGCCTGTGGCGCCGCGGCGGCCAGCGGCGTCATCCTTCCGTTCCGCCTCGACTACGTCGTCAAGGTCTCGACGCTGCGTCGGATGCCGGGTGTGAAGCTCGGGCTCGAGGCGATCGTCTTCTCGATCATCTCGCTCGGGCTTGTCGATGCGGTTGCCTTCCTGCCGCTCTCGATCTCCGCGACGGCGACCAGCTCCGCCGGCTTTCGGGGGCCGCTGATCCTGGTGGTGCTCTTCGGCGTCGGCGCCTGCGGCATCCTGGTGGCCGGCCCGCGCCTGGCAACCGTGCCGTTCGTCGCCCGCCGCGGGCGCCTCTCGCGACTGGCAAGCCGCGTGGCCGATCACCCACGGGGAACGACGCGTGACGCGATCCTGGCTTGGCTGTTCCTGCTCGGCTGCTGGACGACGCGTGCAAGCGGAAGCATGCTGCTGCTGGCCGCTCTCGGAGCCGGGTTCTCGCCCGTCCTGGCCCTTGTCGTGCTCTGCCTTGCCGCAGCCGCCTCGCTGATCCCGGTGACCTCGGGTGGTGTGATCGCCAACGTCGGTGCAACCGCAGCCGTGCTGCTCGCGCTCGGCGTACATCGTCAGGAAGCGATCAACTTCGGTCTCGCCTCCGGCCTGCTGCTCTGCACCACGGCTGCCGCCGCTGCGGTGGTGGGGCTCGCCAGCTCGCTTGCGCTGTCGCGCCGCCCGCGTGCGCTTGCCCGCGCCGAGGCCTGAGCGCACGCCGCTCCCGGCAGTTCATGCGTCGGATCGCTCCGTAGCGCGGCTATGACCTTCCGGATAGTCTCCGCGCCTACTCCTGGGAGTTGGGTGATGGGTATCGGTGGGGGTTCATCGGGCACGGTTGGGACGGGCCGAGGTTCGGCCGGGTCGGGTCGTCGGTTCCCGGTCAGCTCGGGCGTGCCGCATCTGAGCGTTGCGGAGCGGGCTGCACGGGGGAAGGCGGCGCGTGCCGAGGTCCCGCGTTCGAGCCACGCCGTGTTCGAACCGGCTGCTCACCGTCTCGACCCGATCGAACTGCTGGAGCGGCAGGCCGACGCGCGAGTTCCTGAGCTGGTGCCGATCCGCTACGGGCGGATGCTGGTGTCGCCGTTCACGTTCTATCGCGGGGCCGCTCTGATCATGGCGAGTGACCTGGCCGCTACCCCGCGCTCCGGCCTGTTGGCCCAGTGCTGCGGGGATGCACATCTCTCGAACTTCGGGCTGTACGCATCGCCCGAGCGACGACTCGTCTTCGACATCAACGATTTCGACGAGACGCTTCCCGGCCCCTGGGAGTGGGATGTCAAGCGTCTCGCGGTCAGCATGCTCATAGCCGCTCGCAGCAACGGGTTCTCGACGAAGGATCAGGAGCAGATCGTCCTCGACACGGTCGGGGAGTATCGCGTGCAGATGGCGGAGTTTGCCGGGATGCGTAACGCCGATGTCTGGTACACCCGCTTCGAGATGGAGGAGTTGATACCGCATCTCCGTTCGCAGGTCGGCGGGAAGATGCGCAAACGCCTCGACAAGGCCGTCGCCAAGGCCCTCACACGAGACAACGTGCACGCGTTCTCCAAGCTCTCGCGGGAGGTCGAGGGTGAGCGGCACATCGTTTCGGAGCCGCCGCTGATCGTTCGGCTCGACGACTACGAGGACGCTCAGGAGCGCGATCGCATCAAGGCGAACCTGGAGCGGCTCTTGCGCGAGTACAGCCTCACGCTCCAGCATGAGCGACGAGTACTGCTGGCACAGTTCCGGCTCGTCGATTTCGCCCGCAAGGTTGTGGGCGTGGGAAGTGTCGGAACGCGTGCCGCGATCGCGCTGCTGCTCGGCCGAGACGGGAAAGACCCACTCTTCCTACAGATCAAACAAGCACAGCCGTCGGTCATGGAGGAGTTCGCCGGCCCGAGCGAGTACCGCAACTCGGGAGAGCGCGTGGTCGCCGGGCAGCGGATCATGCAAGCATCGAGCGACATCTTCCTCGGCTGGCTCAGGGACACACACAGCGTCGACGGCGACATCCGTGACTACTACGTTCGCCAACTCCGCGATTGGAAGGGCTCGATCGCAGTCGAGGTGATGGATCCGCGCGCGCTGTCGGTCTACGGGCAACTCTGTGCGGTGACGCTTTGCCATGCGCACGCGCGCTCGGGTGATCGCGTCGCCATCGCCTCCTACCTCGGCAACGGCGATGTCTTCGACCGAGCGATCCTTACCTTCTCCGAGGCCTACGCCGAGCAGAACGACCGCGACTACAAGACCCTCGTCGAGGCCGTCGATACCGGACGAGTCCACGCCCAGCACAGCTACTGACCGTCCTGATCGCGAGCTGCTACCGTGCTCTTACGGTCGCTTTTCGGCGGCCGGGAGATTCAGCTTCTCGTTCCTCCTGCTCACAGGCGTTTCGAGGCTCTTGCATCTCGAACGCTTCTCGAGAAGGAAGGAACACATTGTCTCAGTCGTTTGACGCGCTCGGCGTGAGCGCGCCCGTCCTCGAGGCGCTGGGCCGCCTCGGCATTCAGTCACCTTTCGCGATCCAGGCGCTCGTCTTGCCCGACGCCCTCGCCGGCCTGGACGTGCTTGCTGCAGCGCCCACGGGCTCCGGAAAGACGCTCGCCTTCGGAATCCCGATGATCGAGCGGACGGCCGCCGCCGCCGGCCGCCCGAGCGCGCTCGTGCTCGTCCCGACCCGGGAGCTCGCCTCCCAGATCGTCGCCGACCTGCAGCCGCTCGCCGCGTCACGCGGCCTGCGCATCTCCGCCGTCTACGGCGGAACACCCGTCGGCGGGCAGGCGAGGAAGGCGCATGGAGCTCACCTCCTCGTCGCGACCCCGGGGAGGCTCCACGACCTCCTCGAGCGGCGGCTCGTCTCGCTCGCCTCGGTTCGTGTGCTCGTTCTCGACGAAGCCGATCGGATGCTCGACATGGGCTTCCGCCCTCAGGTCGACAGCATCCTCAGGCGGATCCCGCAGAACCGGCAGACGATGCTCTTCTCCGCGACGCTCGAGGGGCCTGTGGCCGACCTTGCCCGCAGCTACACGGTGACCGCCTCTCGGTACAGCACCAGTGCGCAGATCGAAGCCGGTGCGGGCGACGTCGGGCACGAGTTCGTTCCCGTGACCAGCGAGGACAAGCTGGAGCGGCTGGTGGAGCAGCTCGGGCGGGAGCGGCGGCTCGCGCTGGTGTTCGTTCGCACGAAACACGGAGCCGACAAGCTCGCGCGCAAGCTCAAGCGCGATCACGGCCTCCACACTGCCGTCATGCACGGGAACATGTCCCAGAACGCGCGCGAGCGCTCGTTGTGGGAGTTCGAGACGGGTCGCGTCTCGACGCTGATCGCGACCGACGTCGCGGCGCGAGGCCTCGACGTCGACGAGATCACGCACGTCATCAACTTCGATCCGCCCCACACCGACGACGACTACGTCCATCGTGTCGGCAGGACGGGTCGTGCGGGTCGGACCGGAACCGGTGTCACGCTGGTCTTGCCGGAGCAGCGCCTCGACGTGAGCAGGCTGGCCGGAAGGCTCGGACACGCAGCAGCTTTCGCGGCGTCAGGCATTCACGTTCCCGGCTCACCTCGGCGGGGGCAGAGCTCCGGCTCGAGGCGGCGCAGGAACAGAGGCAGGGCATGAGAGTGCCGGGCACCGAATCGCCGGGACGGTGCGGGGGTGGCTACTCCGTGCCGACGGTGAACGACGCTCGCGGCACCGACGAGGCCCCCTCCGCCGACAGCGACGCCCTCAGCGTCTGATCTCCGAACCGGGTGATCTTCACGCCCAGCCGGACCGGGGTGCTCGTCTTCGGCGAGAGGCTGTCGAGGAAGCAGACGAGCGTCGTCTTCCCCTTGCAACCGCTGCCCCGCTCGTAGGCCGGGCGTCCGAGCAGCTTCATCCCCGGCGGGAGCGAGATCGTGAGGAAGACCTTCCCGTAGCCCTGGTAGCCCGAGGCGTTCGACGACCAGACCGTGAAGTCGACCTCCTGGTCGGGGAACGCCGCCGCCGCCGAGCTGTCGATCGACACCGAGAGGTCGTTCGGGGGTGAGCCGTAGGGGTAGCCGAGCACGGTGCTCGCCTCGGCCGCTGCGACCAGGCAGACACCCGCCACCACGAGCACCCTCGCTCCCCGGCTGACCTCCCGGCTCCGGACCTGCGGCCTCCGGGGTGCTCCGCCCCACGCGACGGCGAAGGCGATGACCGCGAGCGTGACCACCACCAGCGCTCCCCAGCCGCGGCCCGGCACGACCCAGCCAAGAACGTTGTCGACGAGATCCTGCGCGAACCTCGACGATCCGAGGTCGACGGGGACCCGCGCCAGCTCGCCCCAGACTCCTCCCCGAAGCGTGTAATCGCTTCCCCAGACGAGCAGGCGCAGGCTCATCGTCACGATGGAAAGCAGCGCGAGCGCCCCGGTGAGCAACGGCCGCCAGGCGAAGGCCGGCGCGAGGCCGAGGGCGAGGAACGGGAGCGCCGGGATCAGGAACCGGGGCCCCGGCGAGCCGCCGTAGGGCAGGAAGTAGCCCGCGTTGGCGATGACGAACAGCACGGTCACCACCGCGCAGGCGATCGCCTCGCGGCGGTGCTCCCTCCCCAGAAGCACGAGGCCCCACGCCGCGGCGGCCAGCACCGGCGAGACCGCGAGCAACCCGCCGCTGCCCGCAAACACCTCGTAGCTTGCGTAGAGGTGCGGCACGCCGATTCCGAAGAAGCCGCTCGCCTGCTCGGACTGGAACTGGTTGGACACGTAGCGGTACGACAGGCGCCAGGGCGCGCCGAAGGCGAGCCAGTCGTAGACGCCCAGGAGCAGCGCCCCGGGGATGACGCCGAGCGCATACCGGGCGAGCCTGCGCAGCCGGCCCTCACCGACAACGAGGTAGACCGCGACCACCGCGACGATCAGGCCCACCTGGTACTCGAAGACGACCCCCGCACCGGCCGCCAGCCCGGCCAGGAGCGGTCGGCGGCGCCAGGCGAGCAGGAAGGCTCCGAAGCCGAGCAGCGCGGCGGGAACCTGGTCGAAGTTTATCGCCGCGAACGCCACGATTAGGGTTCCGAGTGCGAATGTCACGAGCACCACCGACCCGTATCCCGGCGCGAGCCCCTCGCTGACCCGCCCGAGCAGGAAGGCGCAGGCGAGGAACATGAGCCCGGACGAGAGCACGCGCACGATCCAAAGCTGCCAGGGCGAGTTGTGACTCACGAGGGTGCCCATGTCGGGTAGGCCGACCGCCTCGGCGACGGGAAGCTCGATGATCGACAGGCCCGGCGCCTTGTCGCTGTAGTCGTGCCCGCCGTAGCTCGCATAGTCGAGCTGGAAGCAGCCGTCGTCGTAGAGCCGGCCGTGGAGGAGCGCCTGGCTGAGGCAGAGCCTCGAGTTGTCCTGGGCGTTGAGCCCGTAGAGGGGGGTGAGAGCCGCGAGTGCGACGAGCGCGAGGACGAGCCATTCCCGTCTCGGCCTTCCCCAGGGGAACGTGGTCCTCTGCGGCACGGGCCCACGATAACCAGGCGTCCGGTGCCGTCCTCGAGGCGAGTGCCGTCGGGAGCTTCACACGCACAAAGCACGGGCCGGACCGGACACGCGGCCCGGCAGGCGCAGGAAGCCGCGCGGGGCTCTGGCGGCTCTGCGTCGAGCGAACCTCCTAGAGTCCCGAGGCGGTCATGGTCGCTCAGCCCACCGGCACCGTCACCCTCGTCTTCACGGACATCGAGGGCTCGACGCGCCTGCTCTCGACTCTGGGCCCTGCGCGCTACCGGGAGGCTCTGGCCGGACACCGCGTTGCGGTTCGAGAGGCCTTCGGGCGTCACCGCGGCTACGAGGTCGACTACGAAGGCGATGCGTTCTTCTACGCCTTCGCGTCGGCAGTAGAGGCCGTCGCCGCCGTCGAGGAGGCGACCGCGGCTCTCGACGGTGGGCCCATCACGATCCGCGTCGGGATACTCATCCGCGGGCGCGCTCGGTGCGCGCACCAGGCCGTTCCTCGACCGCGCACGGTCGGAGCTCGACCCGGCCACGGTCGAAGCCCTGACGAGCGATGGGCGGGCGCTGAGCCCCGAGCAGGCGCTCGAGCTGATCGAGTCAGCCCAGGATTGACGCGAACCGGGGCTCCGCCGCCGTTTTCTCGAGCCGCTCGAAGTGCTCGTCCGCGTAGGCCTCGAAGTCGAAGTCGAGCTCGGAGACCGCCGTCTGGACGACACCCCACATCGCCTCCCGGAAGTCCGACATGAAGCGCATCAGCACGTGCACCTCCGGGTCGCCACCGCCGTACGCCGCGAGGAGCTCGGCGTCCCCGGCCTCGTCGAGGCCGTTGTTCACGGCGAAGTTCGCCAGGTCGAAGGCCGGGTCGCCCATCCCCGCATACTCCCAGTCGACGATCCACACCCGCTCCCCGCCGACGAAGTTCGCCGCCAGCAGGTCGTTGTGGCAGGGACAGAGCTCGAAGCCGCCACGCCGGTGCTCGATCCGGTCGGCGATCGATTTCGCCCATGTGTAGCCGGCGGTGGGCGAAACGCCGTTCGCGGCGGCCGTAGCAGCGTAGGCCTCGACCACCCGGAAGGAGTCGAACCGGCCGGGGATGGCTCGACCGTCGTGCAGCCGCCGGAGCAGCCCCGCCGCCTCCGGCACCGTCACCTTCCCGCTCTCGCCCTCGACGAACCGGGTCACGAGATACCCCTCGGGCTCGACGAACGCGATCACCTCGGGGCCGATGCGGAGCTTCGCGGCCGCCAGCGAGGCCCGGTACTCGACCGAGCGTTCGATGCCGAGCAAAGCGGTGTCCTTGCCTCCGATCCGGAGCACGAAGTCCTCGCCGCCGGCGCGCACCTTGAAGTTGTGGTTCGTGATCCCGCCGCCGAGCGGCTCCACGGACTCGACTCCGTCGGGCCAGACCCGCGCGATCGCCGCCTCGATCACGCGCGGATCCGCTCCCCTGCCGGATCGAACAGCGGCTCGGCCCAGACCTCGCCGGCGATCCAGTCGCCGAAGATCTCGACCTCGACGGGCCTGCCCGGCTCGGCAAGGCCTGTCGGCAGGTACCCGTAGGCGATCGACCGCTCGACCGAGTAGCCGTACCCACCGCTTGTCACCCGGCCCACGAGCGCCCCGTCGATCCGCACCGGCTCGGACCCCAGCGCGACCGCACGCGCGTCATCGAGCACCAGGCAGCAGAGCCGCCGCTCCGGCTCCTGCGCTACGAGCAGGGCCTCGCGGCCGACGAAGCCGTCCTTGTCGAGCTTGACCGAGAAGCCGAGCCCTGCCTCGAACGGGGTGTCGTCGGGCGTGATGTCGGCGCCCCATACCCGGTAGCCCTTCTCGAGCCGCAGCGAGTCGATCGCGCGGTAACCGCCCGCGACGAGCCCCAGCTCGCGGCCCGGCTCCCAGATCGCGTCCCAGAGCGCGAGTCCGAACTCGCTCGGGCAGTAGAGCTCCCAGCCGAGCTCGCCGACGTAGGTGACGCGAAGGGCCAGGCAGGGGACAGAGCCGACAGCGAGCTCGCGGGCCCGCATGTAGGGGAACTCGAGCGGTGTCGAGGTGAGCGGCTGCAGGATGTCGCGGGCCCTCGGGCCCCAGAGGCCGAAGCAGGCGTAGGCCGAGGTCACGTCCTCGACCGTCACCCCGGCGGGCGCGTGCTCACGGATCCAGGCGAGATCGTGCTGGCCGAAAGCCGTACCGGTCACGATCCGGAACCGCTCCTCGGCGAGCCGGGTGACGGTGAAGTCGCACTCGATCCCGCCCCGAGCGTTCAGCATCGAGGTGTAGGTGATCGCGCCGACGTCGCGTGCCACGCGGTTCGCGCACAGGTGCTCGAGCAGCCGGGCCGCGCCCTCACCCGAGAGCTCGATCTTCGCGAACGACGTCTCGTCGAAGAGCGCAGCCGTCTCGCGGCAGGCCAGGTGCTCGGCGCCGATTGCCGGCGACCACAGCCGCCCCGCCCAGCCTCGCGGACGAAGCGACGGGTCGCCCTGAGCCCCGTTCGGCTCGAACCAGTTGGCCCGCTCCCAGCCCGACTTCTCGCCGAACGCCGCGCCGAGCTCGACCAACCGGCCGTACGCGGGCGAGAGCCGCAGCGGCCTGCCCGCCTTCCGTTCGTGCCCCGGGTACTTGACGTCGTAGTAGGTCTCGTACACCTCGAGCGTGCGGGCGAGGGTGTAGGCAGGCGAGCGGTATGCCCGACCGAAGCGGCGCGAGTCCATGTGCCAGACGTCGAGTGAGGGCACACCCTCGACGATCCACTCGGCCACGAGTTGCCCTAGCCCGCCGGCCCCCGCGAGCCCATGAGCGCAGAACCCGGCGGCCGTCCAGAGGCCGCGAACCTCGGTTGGGCCGAGGATGAACTCGCCGTCCGGGGTGAACGCCTCGGGCCCGTTGATGAGCTTGATCACCTCCATCTCGGCGATCGACGGCACACGCACGAGCGCGCCGTCCATCAGCTCCTCGAACCGCGGCCAGTCCTCGGCTAGCAGCTTGCCGTTGAAGTCCGCCGGGATCCCGTCGAGCGACCACGGGGCCGGATGGCGCTCGTAGCCGCCCATGATCAACCCGCCGGACTCGGGCCGGAAGTAGACGAGGAGTGACGGGTCGCGCATTGTCGGCATGTCCGTTGGTAGCCCCGAGGGCCTGGTGATCAGGTACTCGTGGGCCATCGGCACGATCGGGACGTTCACGCCTGCGAGCGCCCCGATCTCCTTCGAAAACATCCCACCTGCGTTCACGACCACCTCGGCCTCGATCTCGCCCTGCTCGGTGACGACGCCACGGACCTGGCCTCGCTCGACCGGGATCGCCGTCACGCGTGTCCCCTGGTAGATCTCCGCGCCGCCCCGGCGCGCCCCTTCGGCGAGGGCGAAGGTGAGCTGCGAGGGGTCGATATAGCCGTCGGTGGGCAGGAAGGCGGCGCCGTGCACGCCCTCGGTCGTCATCGGTGGGAAGAGCTCCTGCGCCTCGGCGGCCGAGATCAGCTCGAGCGGGAGGCCGAAGGTCTTCGCCCATCCCGACTGGCGCGCGAGCTCCTCCATACGCTCCTCGGTCGAGGCAAGCCGGAGCGATCCGACCTCGCGCCACCCGGTCTCGAGGCCGACCTCGTCGCCGAGGGTGCGGTAGAGCTCGACCGAGCTCATCATCATCCTCGTCAGGCTGAGCGAACCTCGCAGCTGGCCCACGAGTCCGGCCGAATGGAAGGTCGAGCCGCTCGTCAGCTCGGCGCGCTCGACCAGTACGACGTCGTCCCAGCCGAGCCGCGTCAGCCAGTACAGGATCGAGCAGCCCCCGACGCCGCCGCCGATCACGACCACGCGGGCGCGGTTCTTCATCCGCTATTCCGGCGTGACGTAGGAGGCCGTCAGGCCGCCGTCGACGAGGAACGTCGAGCCGGTCACGTACGAGGACTCGTCGCTCGCCAGGAAGAGCGCCCCGTTCACGATCTCGCGCGGCTTGCCGAGCCGGCCGGTCGGCCAGTGGATCCTGCGACGTTCGAGCGCCTCGGGGTTGTCCCCGAAGATGTTGAGCAGGAGCGGCGTCTCGACCGGGCCCGGGCAGAGCGAGTTGACGCGGATCCCCTCGCGTGCGAACTGGACTGCGAGCTCCCGGCTCAGCGCGAGCACGGCTCCCTTCGAGGCGGTGTAGGAGATCTGCGATGTCGCCGCGCCGAGAATGGCGACGAACGAGGCGACGTTGATGACCGAGCCGCCGCCACGCTCCCGCAGGTAGGGGATGCCGTGCTTGCAACAGAGGAACACGCCCTTGGTGTTCACGTCCTGGACGCGCTGCCACGCCTCGACGGTGGTGTCGAGGATCGAGGCGTCGTCGTCGGGCGAGATGCCGGCGTTGTTGTAGAGGACGTCGATGCCGCCGAACCGTTCGGCGGTCGCAGCCATCATCGCCGCCACCTGCTCTTCGTCGGCGACGTCGACCGGGAACGCGAAGGCCTCTCCCGTGCAGAGCGTGACCGTATCCTCGGCCGCCGCGATCGCCACGTCCGCGGCGCAGACCTTCGCCCCCTCGGCCGTGAAGACGATCGCCGCCTCGCGGCCCATCCCGCCGCCGGCGCCTGTGATGACACAGACCTTTCCGTCGAGACGTCCCATATCGCTCACCCCTCCGTCGAGAAGAACACGCTCTTGACCTCCGAGTAGCCCTCCATCGCCTGCATGCCGAGCTCGCGTCCGAAGCCCGACTGCTTGAAGCCGCCAAAGGGAGTCGACGGCCGGACCGAGCTGTTCGAGTTGACTGAGAGCACACCGGTCTCGACGGCTCGTGCGACGCGGATCGCCCGAGCGCCGTCGCGGGTCCAGATCGAGCCCGACAGGCCGTACGGCGTGTCGTTTGCGATCCGGATCGCTTCGGCCTCGTCTTCGAACGGGATCACGGCCGCCACCGGTCCGAAGATCTCCTCGCGCGCGATCCGGTCGTCGTTGGACGCCTCGACGAGCGTGCACGGGTACCAGAATCCGGCTGTTTCAGGCACTGAGCCCCGGAAACGGCTGGCGACCCCTTCGAGATATGACGCGACCGTCGCACGATGCTCGGCGCTGATCAGCGGGCCCATCTCGGTTTCTTCGAGCGAAGGGTCTCCGACCTTCACCTTGGCTGTCGCCGAGGCCAGCAAGTCCAGAAAGTCGTCGTAGACGGCATTCTCGATCAGGATGCGCGAGCGGGCGCAGCAGTCCTGGCCGGCGTTGTCGAAGACGGCGTAGGGGGCTGCGGCTGCGGCGCGCTCGAGGTCGGCATCCGCGAAAACGACGTTCGCGGATTTGCCGCCGAGCTCGAGCGTGACGCGCTTGATCGTGCCGGCGGCGTCGCGCATCACCTCCCTGCCGATCTCGGTCGAGCCGGTGAAGCCGACCTTCGCCACATCCGGGTGACGGGCAAGCCTCGAGCCGACCACCGATCCCGGGCCGACGAGGACGTTGACGACACCCTCGGGGATCCCGGCCTCGAGTACCAGCTCGGCGAGGCGGAGGGCCGAGAGCGGGGTCAGCGCTGCCGGCTTGAGCACCACCGTGTTGCCGCACGCGAGCGCCGGGCCCAGCTTCCACGAGGCGATGTTGAGCGGAAAGTTCCAGGGGACGATCAGCCCGACGACGCCGAGCGGCTCGCGGAAGGTCGTCGCGATCCCGCCTCCGACGGGGATCGTCTCGCCGTGGTGCTTGTCGACCGCGCCCGCATAGAAATGCAGCACCTGCGCGACCATCCCGACCTCGCCGCGCGCGCCCGAGATCGGCTTGCCGACGTTCGCGGACTCGATCCGGGCTAGCTCCTCGGCGTGCTCCTCGACGAGGGTCGCGAGCCGGCGAAGCAAGCGCGCCCGATCGGCCGGTGAGACGGCGCTCCAGGCCGGAAACGCGTCGCCGGCACGAGCGATCGCGGCATCGGTCGCCTCGAGCCCCGCCTCCTCGAGCTCGGCGATCGGCTCCTCGGTGGCGGGATTGCGGACGATCAGACTCATCGGCTACCCGCGCTCGAACAGCCGCTCGCGTTCCCAGCAGGTCACGACCTGGTCGAACAGCCGCTGCTCGGTGCGCCCGTAGTTCAGGTAGTGGTCGACGACCTCGTCGCCGAAGGCATCCCGCGCCACCGTTCCGGATTCGAGCGCGGCGATCGCCTCGCGCAGCGTCGAGGGGAAGCGCTCGGCGTCGGAGTCGTAGGCGTTGCCCTCGAGCGGCGCCGGCAGCTCGAGTCCTCGCTCGATGCCGTGCAGGCCGGCGGCGATCAGCGCTGCGAACGCGAGGTACGGGTTGACGTCACCTCCCGGGAGCCGCGTCTCGACGCGGTGGGAAGAGCCGTGACCCACGATCCTGAAGCCGCAGGTGCGGTTGTCGTGCCCCCACGCGAGCGTCGTCGGCGCCCAGCTCCCCGCCGCGTAGCGCTTGTAGGAATTCACGTTCGGCGCGAGGAAGAGCGCCAGCTCGCGAGCGCAGGCGATCCAGCCTGCGAGGAAGCCTCCGAACACCTCGCTCTCGCCCGCGAACGCGTTGGCGCCGTCGCGCCAGAGGCTCGCGTGGATATGGCACGAGTTGCCGATCCACGTGTGATCGGGCTTGGCCATGAAGGTGATCGAGCAGCCGTTTGCGAAGGCGATCTCCTTGGCGCCGTTCTTGTAGACCACGTGGTTGTCGGCCATTCTCAACGCGTCCGCGTAGCGGAAATTGATCTCCTGCTGTCCCGGCCATGCCTCGCCCTTCGAGCTCTCGACCGGGATCCCGGCCCCCTGCATTCCGTTGCGGATCTGCCGAATCAGGCCCTCGTCGTAGGTCGTGCCGAGCACGTGGTAGTCGAGGATGTAGGGCACCGACGGGGTGAGCTCGCGGAAGTGCTTCTCCGCCGCCTCCGCGTAGGTCTCCTTGAGGAGGTAGAACTCGAGCTCCGAGCCGAACATCGG
>Ga0335081_10014897_pt1 | contig 12582 bp, 11 predicted proteins | sample Lox_Sample_35_FD_206713 | JGI IMG/M metagenome (GOLD analysis project Ga0335081, IMG submission 206713) | Soil microbial communities from Loxahatchee National Wildlife Refuge, Florida, United States - Lox_Sample_3.5 | ecosystem: Environmental > Terrestrial > Soil > Wetlands | place: USA...
ACTGTTCAGGTACCACAAGCGACTCTGGACAAACTCGAACAATATTCGTGGCCGGGCAATGTAAGAGAGCTCGAGCATGCGGTTGAGCGTGCCCTCATTTTGAGTGAGGATGACATCCTGCAAGCTGAGGATTTCTTTCTAACGGATTCGTCATCTTCCGGAGATGCTGATCTCAACGTCGAAACACAATTGGATGAGCTGGAAAAAGGGGTGATCCAAAAGGCACTCGCCAAACACGGGGGCAATGTTACGCAAACCGCAAAGGATTTGGGACTTACGCGCACCGCACTTTACCGACGCCTAGAGAAGTATGGTCTTTAAATCGTTCCGGCTGAACGTTATGGTGCGGTGCATACTCCTGGGTACCACACTTTTTCTTCTCTTCTATTTGATCACGCAAACAACCCTGTATGCCACCTCGACTGTTGTCCTTCTGATCGTAATCTACCAGGTGTCTGCGCTGATTTACTTTGTCGAAAAGACGAATCACGAGTTGACGAGGTTTCTCCTGTCGATTCGCTACGCCGATTTTTCCCAGACGTTCTCTGCAAAAGGACGCGGGAGATCGTTCGATGAACTGAGTACAGCGTTTGGCGAAGTGGTCGATCAGTTCCGAAAGATACGCGCGGAGAAAGAGGAACATTTCCTCTACCTGCAGACGGTCGTGCAACATATCGGTGTCGGTCTCATCGCATTCACGCCCGATGGTGCGGTCACATTGATCAACAATGCGGCCAAGAGAATCCTGGGTGTCAATCAACTAATCGATATCCGGTCACTCAAGCGACTGAGTGAAGAGTTGGTGACGGTGCTCCTGAATGTGCGGTCGGGCGATAAGTCGCTGGTGAAAGTCGAATTGCACGGCGAGTTTCTTCAATTGGTCGTGTACGCGACGGAATTGAAGCTTCGTGGTGCGCATCAAACACTCGTTTCGATACAGAACATCCAGTCGGAACTGGACGAGAAAGAGATGGAGGCGTGGCAAAAGCTCGTTCGTGTCTTGACACACGAAATTATGAACTCGTTGACACCGATCTCATCCCTCGCGTCAACGGTTCACGAATTGCTGAGTCCCTCCTCGGGTGATGAGACGACGTCCGCGACCATGAACGTGGAAACAATGCAGGACATCCGGGGAGCCGTGGAGACGATCGAGAAACGGAGTCAGGGGCTTCTGCATTTTGTCGATGCTTACAGGAATCTTGCCAGAATACCAAGACCCAACTTCAACATCTTGTCGGTCTCTGACCTGTTTTACCGGGCGGAACATCTGATGCAGGAACATATACACTCGGCGGGAGTTACCTTCTCTTCGCGCGTGGAACCATCAAGTCTCGAGCTCACAGCCGATGCGGAGTTGATTGAGCAAGTGTTGATCAATTTGCTGCGCAATGCGATGGAGGCAGTAGCGGGTCAGAGCGATCGGAGAGTGGCACTCAATGCGCGAATCGGACAGAGCGGACGCATTATTGTTGAGGTTTCGGACAACGGACCGGGAATCCCAAAGGATGTACAGGAAAGAATTTTTGTTCCGTTCTTCACCACAAAGCCGAATGGATCAGGCATTGGACTCAGCCTTTCAAAGCAAATCATGCGGCTTCATCGGGGGTCGATTTCAGTGACCTCGGACGACGGTAAGGAGACGACGTTTACACTCAGGTTCTAGACTGCGATCCGATTTTCCAGCATTCATCGCATCACTGCAGTGAGTGCGTGCGAGGGGTCGCAGAACGGCGACGCCGTCAACGATTGGGATACATCAGTCGGGCTCTTGAGTCCGTCCTGACTCCGTCTCAAGATAGATATTTCCGGATTTTGTAGAAATCGCTATCGAGTTCTTCTTTTCGCCGAGTTTTCCTACAAAGAACGCTCCGCTACCGAGATCTTCAATCTCCAACGGCAAGTCCGTTTTGATCTTTCCGTAGGAAACCTTGAGATTCAGGCTCCCGGAATAGTCCTTTGGTACTCTCACCTTCACGTCCCCATACTCATTCTGGATTTCGAGTTTTGAAGGGCTTTTCTTGAGCTCCAATTCGACTGGGTTGCTCTTGTTCGAGATCATGATCTGGTCAGCATCGAGATTTGCCACATCGAAGGACGAATATTCAGCTCGCGCCGTCAGGTTTCCGACGACATCTTCAATCGTGATGTTCGAGCTTCTTGATCTTATGTCGATGTTTCCACGAATCGATCGAAGCACGATCGGCGAGTACGGATTGTCGATAACAACATCCCCTGTGGCTTGTTCCAAGTCTAACCTGCCGGACTGGCCCTTGACCGTAATGGGTTTTCCCGATTTTCCATGTACGCCGTTCACCTCGACGGTTGCGTACAGCCCATCGACCTTGAGACCCTCCACGGAATTTATCCTCATCTTCCCGCTTTTGTCCTGAATTTGAACAAATCCCTTCACGTTCGTCACGGTGACAGTCGAGTAGTCAGATTGGACGTCGACGTTGCCTCCCATCTGGTCCGCAGTAATCGTCGCGCTCTTTGAATTGACTGTCGCGCTCTTCTTGATGCCATACAGTTTTATCGTTGCATAGTCAGCATCGATCGTCACGGGGCCGTCAAAAGTATCGACGGTCATTTTTGAGCTCCTGCTTGTCAAATGGAGATCTCCTCCGCATTGCTCAATAGTTGAGGTGCCGTAGTCGTTGTCGACGTCGTGCAAATTGTTGCAGCCTCTGAAATGGATTGTGCTACTGCGTCCGGATACCGTCAGAGCACCTCTCATGTTCTCGAGAGTGACAGTGCTGTAGTTTGCTTCCAGGGTCAAGGGGTTCTCCCGGGGGACATAGATTTCCCCGCTGATTTGGTTGCTGGTGTACTGGCTGAAATGCAATCGGAAAATGTCGGTCCAGGAGAATTCCCTGTGGTGTGTCGGCTGTTTCAAAGTGAGGACGAGCGCCGCGTCAGTCTGTTCCTGGTCGATATCGACCATCTTGATATATTCCTGTTCGAAGTCGCGGTCGGAAGATTCAAATTCAATCTTGATGTTCACGTAAACCTCGTTCTTATCCCAGGATTTGACATCGACTTCCGATCCGGAAAATCTGCGAATGTCGATCGCTTGTCCCGGTTTTGTCGGGACGTGTCGCTCAATTGTCTTTGTTTGCTGCGCAAACGCTGCCAGAAAGGCTAGCGCCGTGCACATCAGAGTTCTGGATAGTCGTTTCATAATTCGATTTCTCCCTGTTCGATCATTTCCTGAATGACGCGGAGTTTCAGGCTATAGAGCTGGCGAAGACGTGCCCGCTTGAGCGGCGACACGTCGGTCCCGTTCATTTCCTTCTTTAACTCCACAATTGCCCCGTCCACACTCTGAAGCTGTTCTTTGCGGGTTGTGAGAATATTTCGTGCGTTCGGGCTTACCGAGCTGACGGCTGGAACGAAAGGCTCAAACTGCTGGATCGCTCTTTCGTATGCCGAGTCGAGACGAATGGTCTCCGGCTTCGAGGAATTGATGAGGTTCTGCAGCGTGGTATATACTCCTACTGACGTGAACATCAGTACGATTGTCGCTGCAATGCCGTACAAGAAGCTTCTCCGGTCAAAATAGAACAACTTGCGGGAGTGTCCTGCGTTGAGAGCGTTCTCGATGGCTGTCCACATTTGTTGCCGCGTCTGGATTGACGGGGTCCCCCGACCTTGATAGAATTCTTCTGGCGTTTTCATATGGCCTCTTGTTCTTCTTTCCATTGTTTTCGCAGAAATTGTCTCGTGCGTGTGAGCAGGGTTCGGGAGGTGCTTTCCTGGATTTGGAGCAATCCTGCAACCTCGGCGTGAGAATATCCTTCAACTTCGTAGAGGATAAAAACCATACGCTTCATCTCGTCGAGCTGATCAAGCCACCGTTTCATCGTCTGATCCCATTCAAATGCTGTCCTCTCGTCCTCGACCGCGGGAAGCACCTCGTCTTCTGTTGGGATGAACGAAATGATCTTTGCCCGCCGAAAATCCATCCGCATCTCGTTCAGGGCCAATTTGAAAAGCCAGGTTGAAAACAGCGAAATGCCCTCAAAGGATGCGAGATTTTCATATGCCTTGATGAAGGCTCGTTGCACCCAGTCCTTGACTTGATCTTCGCTGACCGAGAACTGAGACATGAACCGAAAAAGGCTGACAACATTCATATCATACAGCCTTTTGAATGCCGAGTGATCGCCTTCCTTCGATTGCTGAATGAGTTTTGCTTCAGCCGCAGTGGTCGGTTCGGAAGTCATCTGTATGTATGATGATCAGGAAACGCAAAACGCTACAGCGGTGCGGGGTCAATGAGGAATTCTAATGTGTGTGGTGAAGCGTGTATGCTGTGACCAATCTCACGGGATCGGTGAGATTCGAATCCTATATTGCAACATCGGAAAAGAAGCATTCTGCGTCGCTGTAGGGCCTAGGGGAGGCTCTATGGAAAGAGCAGGGTGCTTCTTTTGCTAAGAAGTATGATCAGCGGAAAAATCGGAGGGTCAGTACAGCGTTCCGAAATTCAGGCTGATATAAAGCCCACCGAAATTCTTGATCGCCGAATTGGTCATCACTTGAATGCGTGAGGGGAAGGGGGAAAAATAGTATCGGACATTCACGCCGGAAAGTGACCCTTTGTCCATCCCAAAGTAAGCTCCTGCCCCAATATAGCCCCCGACCGTATAGCGGAACTGGCCATATTTGAGACTGGAAAAGAAATCAATCTGGTTGTACTGCGTATAGGGTTGGCCGGTTGTCGGGTCGATGACGGTTTGCGGTGAAGCGTAGGGTGCGACGAACATGATGCTGGGACCGATCCCGCCTGTCAGATACGGCCTGAAATTGTCGACGATATCGTCCTTGAAGAGCCTGTACTGGATTCCCGCGACAAGGGGCATGTAAATGAGACGGTTTACTTTGTTGGGAATGTAAGATTGCCCCGTCCAATAGTCGTAGTATTCGACTTCCCCCTCATCTTTCACATCGGATACGGCGAAATCAATAAAACCGGCAATCTCATCAGTGTACTCGTGTCGCAGAAAAACCCCAGCTCCGAACCCATTGTTGGACATCAGGAGATCGAATCCCCAGGCGTTGAGAAGTGGTGTGTACCCTGATTGGTTTACAAGGTTTGCATCGACTGGTTGGAAGATGATCGTCGAATCCTTTGCGGATCTGGCTTGCGCCGATACTATGCCTGCTACAAGCACTACAGCGGATACAACTTGAAGCGCTCGACGTCCCATGCTCTGGCCCTCCATTTCAGACTAAAACATGCGCTTCATGAATATAATTCCCGCAAGGTTGAAAAACAACAGCCTCACTATTGAACGGAGAAAACAGCGAATTTCAGGTATTTCGTTTCGGGCATTGAGACGAGGACCGGGTGGTCCGGACTGGCGCCGGACAGCTCCAGAAGTCTCAGCTTTCTTCCTGATCGTCTGGAACTCTCATCAATCGTCTCGAGAAATGATTCTTCGGTTACGTGATGCGAACAAGAAGCGGTCATGAGGAATCCCCCCTCACGTATGATCGTTAACGCCAGGCCATTGATGGTTTTGTAGCCTTTCAGAGCACTTCGAACATTCTTACGACTACGGGTGAAGGAGGGAGGGTCCAGAATCACGACATCAAACCGCTTTCCCGCAGCAGAGTATTCCTTGAGGATATCAAAGACGTCCCCTTGTGCAAACTCTATATTGTTGGTCTGATTGATAACCGAGTTCACGCGCGCCCGTTCGATAGCGGTGTCCGAAATATCGATCCCCAGGACGTGGTTTGCGCCGCCGAGTGACGCATTGATGCTGAAGCCTCCTTCGTTGCAGAAACAATCAAGCACGTCGGCCCCCCCGATGTGGCACCGTATGCGCTTTCGATTTTCGCGCTGGTCGAGGAAAAATCCGGTCTTCTGGCCCTTCAGCAGGTCAACGTTGAATTTTGCACCGTTCTCGCTCACAATGGTATGCTCGGCAACACCCCGCAATGTTCCCTTCCGTTCCTCGAGATGCTCCAGCGCTCTCAGGGGAGAATCATTCCGTTCGATGATCGCTTTGGGGTGAAGCGTAGACTCGAGAACGTCGCAGATCTGGTTCAATCGTTTGTCCATCCCGCTGGAGAGAGCCTGGATCGACACGTACTCGTTATACTTGTCGATAATCAGTCCTGGAAGGAAGTCACTTTCACCGTTGACCAGACGGTATGCTTCCGACCCGGGAAAGAGCTGCGTTCGAAGTGTAGACGCGTCGCCGATGCGACGTTCAAAAAACTCCTGCGAGATTTCTTCCCGTTGAGGCGAAAGAAACCGAACCGAAATAAGCGAGTGGGGATTAAAGAACCCTAATCCAAGGAACTGCCGATCGTGACTGAGAATCTCGACGACATCGCCAGCAGCGGGTATTCCCTCAACGTGTGCGATTTCGTTGCTGAAGATCCATTGATGGCCTGCCAGGAGCCTGGTGTCTTCGTGTTTCTTGAGAACAACTCGCTTTTCCATACTGAGATGGTAGACAGAATTGGAGCGAGAAGCAAGAAACGGGAGGCGGAGAGCCTGAGTTCGAGACTTGCCATAAGGACTTGTATTCAATGTTACAATCATCACGCAGGGTTCGAAACATACCGAACGCTGATCGCGGTTGAATCCAACCCAAATGAGTGTTATATTTTTGTCGGTTTCAGTTTCTCTTTCACGTTTTTTCCACAGGAGTATGAGAGATGATCAACATCACGCAACTACTAGGAAACGAAGCAAAGTCGTTGTTAGAGCACCAGTGTAAGACAATTCCAAAGGAGGACCTGTTTCTTCCGGGGCCCAACTACGTCGATCGAGTGTACACGCTTTCGGATCGGCCGACTCCCGTGCTCAGAAGTCTACAGCAGATTTTCAACACAGGACGTCTCTCGGGAACAGGATTCCTTTCGATCCTTCCAGTCGATCAGGGGATCGAGCACTCAGCGGGAGCATCGTTCGCCCCGAATCCAATGTATTTCGAACCTGAGAATATTGTCAAGTTGGCGATTGAAGGAGGCTGCAATGCTGTGGCTTCGACACTCGGCGTGCTTGGCGCCGTCGCCCGCAAATATGCACACAGGATCCCGTTCATTTTGAAATTCAATCACAATGAATTTCTCTCGTATCCAAATACGTATGACCAAACGCTCTTTGCGAGCGTCGATCAGGCCTTTGAGATGGGGGCGGCTGCCGTCGGGGCTACAATATATTTTGGATCTGCCGAATCCCGTAGGCAGCTTTGGGAAGTGAGTCAGGCATTCCACCAGGCCCACAAACTCGGGATGGCCACGATCCTCTGGTGCTACACGCGAAACGCAGCCTTCAAAACAAAGGAGAAAGATTATCACGTTTCGGCAGACTTGACCGGACAGGCAAATCATCTTGGTGTCACGATCGAAGCGGATATTGTGAAGCAGAAGTTGCCTGAAAACAACGGCGGCTATCTTGCATTGAATACAAAAGAGAGCCCGTACGGAAAGACGAGCAAAAAGATCTACGAACAATTAACAACTGACCATCCGATTGATCTCACGCGCTATCAGGTTGCCAACGGCTATATGGGGCGGGCAGGATTGATCAATTCAGGCGGTGCCTCGGGAGAAAACGATATTGCAGAAGCGGTCCGGACCGCGGTGATCAACAAGCGGGCAGGAGGGATGGGCTTGATTTCTGGTCGTAAAGCATTCCAAAAGCCCATGAAAGACGGGGTGGCAATTCTGAACGCAATCCAGGACGTCTATCTCTCAAATGAAGTAACAATCGCCTGACGGCGACGCGGCGGAACGTTGAACCTTCCCAGAGGGGGCAAGAATCATCGAACAAGACCTCGGAGGCGTCAAGTCGAATGCTTGACGCCTTTGATGTTTTTCGGGAATTTGAAAAAACAATGCAGCACGCCACGAACCATTCCTCGTTGAAGTGCGTCATTTTTGATGTGGATGGGACTCTGACAGCCACTGGCCGCCTGATCTTTGACTCCTTCAACCACATTGCGGAACAGTATAACCATCGCCGGTTTGCGGACGAAGAAATCATCAAAATGTTCGGCCCACCGGAGGAAGGTGCTTTGCTCTCCATTGTGGATCGGGCACGAATTGATGAAGCGATGCAAGAGTACCTCACATACTATCGACGTCATCACGCGGAGCTGGCGCATCTCCACTTTGGGATGAAGGAAGTCCTCGAGTACGTCAAGGGCCGTGGTTGCAAGCTCGCCGTTTTCACGGGCAAAGGCAGATCGACAACTACCATTTCGCTCGAGGAACTCGGCATTGACCGGTACTTTGATTATATCGTTACAGGTACCGACGTTCAGAATCACAAACCGTCATCGGAAGGATTGTTGAAAATCCTTGATCACTTTTCCCTTGCGCCTCACGAAGCTCTCATGATCGGGGACGGAGTCTCTGATGTGAAGGCTGCGCGTGAAGCGGGCATCAAGGTTGGAGTCGTGCTTTGGGATTCGTACGCCGGAGACAAGGTACGCTCGATGGAAACCGATTATTCATTTCATACCGTGAACGAGCTCCATCAATGGCTGAAGGAAAATCTTGACTGACAGTCAGGGTCACATCATCGCAGAGCAACCTCTGTCCCCGTTTCTCGGTATGCTCGTGAAATTTGGCCCTGCGCTGATTGTGGGGCTGTTTTACGTGACGGTCGTGCTCCACTACACGTATACGCCGGATGACACCTACATCTATCTCCAGTATGCGAGGAATCTCGCTCACGGAAACGGATTCTCATTCGACGCGAATACTCCCAGCTATGGCATCACAGGACCATTATGGGCACTGCTGATTGCAGGGGGTGCAAAAGCAGGTTTGGATCCGTTCATCGTTGCCAAGACCTTCGATATTCTGTTCGCGAGTCTTTCCATTGTGCTCGTATTTACGTTTTCTGTCACACTCATCCAGGATAAGATCTATGCTCTTGTTGCCGCTCTCATCTTTTCCCTCGATGCGTGGTTTCTGCGTTGGTCCGGGACGGGGATGGAAACTTCCTTTGCAGTCATTCTCGTCCTGCTGACGGTCAAATATGCTTACCTCGGAGATTATCACATCGCCGGGTTTGTCGCTGGCCTGCTGACTCTTGTCCGGCCCGAAGGGGCATTGTTATTCGTCGTCATCCAGACAGAGAACTTTGTGGTTTCATATGTGCTCCGCAGGGATCGGCGAATGTTCTGGTCCGGAGTTTTTCTGTACGCTATCGTTGTTCTACCGTGGATGCTCTATTCCTATGAGACATTCGGTTCTATCGTTCCAAACACCGAAGTGGCGAAGAGCGCAGTGCATTGGTCTTTCGTGTCCGCCCTCAGCACGGCATTTGACTCGGCCAAGGTCCTGGGGACTACTCAGACGCTGACGTCACTCCTTCTGGTTTTCGGTATCTGGGTTGTTCTGCGCAGGAATGGCATCGGGACGTTTATCGTAAAGGCCATGCCGGTGCTCTGGATTGTCATTCTTCTTCTTGGTTATATTGTCCTCGATGTGCAGATGGTCTCCCGATATCTTGTCCCGATAATCCCGCTGATCATTCTATATGCACTCTGGAGTCTCAAACAACTCGAAATCTCGCTCCAGTGGGCCCCGAAGAGGGGGATGATTGTTTTGTGCGTTCTCGCCTTCGTCACAGTTCTGCAGAACCAGGTTGTGTACCGCAGCACGATTGTCCCCCACATGAGGGAGTTTGCTCAAGGGATGGAAAAGGGGATTAAACCCATCGCGTTATGGCTACGCGCAAATTCTGATGGAGACGCGACTGTTTTGACTCCCGACGTTGGTTTGTTGGGGTATATGACAAACAGGGACATGTTCGACACGGCCGGTTTGATCACACCAGCAGTCAAGAAAGCATTTCACGGTGAAAGCTACGATGATGGCATGTTGAGGCAACTGTACAGGACGACTGTTCATCCGGACTACATTGTGGATCGGGCGAGTACAAGAGAGCGGCTGGCATCCGATTCTTTGCGGCCGGTCATGACGACAGAATTCGGGAATTTGGGAATCAGGGAACCTGAGGCCGTGTATTACACTCTCTATAAGGCGACTCAATGAATCGACTATCAATACTGGCAGCGATTGCGTTGGTCTCCGCTTCGGTTTCCGCTCAAGACATATCCACGACCGGTATCAAAGGGCTGCGTGTCAATGGTGTTGCGAGAGACGGATTTCCGGTTGCGGGGTTGGACAAGGACTCCATTTCCATTGAGTTCGACCTGGAAAACAGCCAGCCGGAGGATTTTCGGATCAAGTTTTATCATTGCGAGCGTGATTGGGCTGTCACGCCAAATCAGTTCATCAACGACGAAATGAGGAATTCGACGAAGTTTCCAATCCCCTTTGAACACGTTCCAGCCGGCGTGGAACACTATACCTATCATTACACTCTGCGCGTGCCGGGGTTTGCAGGGATAGAGAAGTTCAATTATTCCGGGAACTACCTTTTTGAGATCTGGGACAAGGAGCAAACGACCCTTCTTGCGACAGGACGATTCTTCGTTGCAGAACATCGTGTGCCGTTCGCGCTGAGTATTGGAAATCGGTACTTGCCGTCTACCGGCATTCCATTCAATCAAGTGAACAAGGTCGTTGCGAGCGTTTCACTTTCTGAGGATGCGGCGTATGATGCAGAACGAATTATTGCGAGCCTTGTCCGAACGATGGACATCTACAAGAACAGGGAGCTTCGGAATCCTTATCGCATTGACGCTGACGACGAAAATCCTGACACATTTGTCAACGGACTGGGAACCAACAATCTGGAATTTGCAGTAGACAACGTCCAACCCGGCAACGAATACCGTCACCTCGATCTCACTGATGTTGATTACTATCCCCCGAACACACTCGCGCGAAACAGGGATGGGGCGGACGTGAGCCGCATGTTTCATCAAGGATCGCCCGACCATGACGGCTTGTCGAGCCTCGTCACGGATTCGCGCTATGCGGATTACATCAACTACCGGTTTGAGTTGGACCGGGAATCCGACGATCTATCTCCTCTGTTCGTCGTCGGAGATTTCAACGACTGGACTCCGAGCGATCCGTGGAAGATGAAATACGACGTGCAGACCCAACGGTACATTCTTCAAGCGGCACTGCGGCGTGGAGTTTATGACTATCAGTATGTCTGCAATGGCAGCGATTGGCGCGCAGTCGAGGGGAACGACTGGAGAACGGTTAATGTCTTCACTGCTCTGCTCTACTACCACGACGTCCGCTACGGAGGTTTCGACAGAATTATCGGGATCGCCCAGACAGCCAGCCCCGGAGGGATGCAGGCTACAACGAAATAGTATACCGTTTCATTGGAATGAGGAACACTCCATGCAAAGGTTGGACATAGGCGTTGTTGGGGTAGGTCATCTTGGGAGTCTCCACGCAAAGATGTATTCCCAGCTTGGGAACGCAAATCTTGTGGGGATTTTCGATGTTGACGTTCAGAAAGCGCGACAGGTGGCTCAGGAAATTGGAACGAAAGCATTTGAGACGGTAGATGAAGTCATCGAAGCCTCGGATGCAGTGAGCGTGGTAACCACGACTACAGCGCATTACGAAACCGCAAAAAAGGCGCTGGAGCACGGCGTCCATACGTTTATCGAAAAGCCGATTACCGAAACCATCGATCAGGCAAGAACACTTATCTCTATCGCTGAGGCAAATAATCTGAAGATCCAGGTGGGCCATATCGAGCGGTTTAATCCTGCGATTCTTGCGCTCGAGTCGTACAATCTGAAGCCTCTCTTCATTGAGTCACATCGTCTTGCTCAATTCAGCCCGCGCGGATCGGACGTCGCCGTCGTGCTCGATCTTATGATCCACGACATCGATCTCATCCTGAGTCTCGTGAAATCGCCCGTCGCCAGGATTGACGCCAACGGCGTCGCCGTGGTTTCCGATACGGCGGATATTGCAAACGCCCGCATCCAGTTCCAAAACGGATGTGTTGCGAATGTGACGGCGAGTCGGATCTCACAACAAAAAATGAGGAAGATGAGACTCTTCCAGCAGGACGCATATATTTCGATTGACTTCGCACAGGGGCTCGCAGAAGTATTCCGGTTGATCGATGAAGGAGACGCGAACGCCAAACCGACAATGCTGTTGGGAAAAATTGACCAGGGAACGAAGAAGCGCGCTATTATTTACGAACAGCCTGAAGTGAAAGAGGTAAACGCGTTGAAGCACGAGCTTGACTTGTTTGTGCAGGCAATTCTCAACGATTCGGATCCTGCCGTGAATGGAAACGATGGCATGCAGGCGCTTGAAGTCGCACGGGAGATCGTCCAGCGCATCGAAGCGCAGAAAGTTAAGATTGGATGACAGCAGCACAGGCTATTGATATTGTCGAGCCGCTTCTCGTCGGGATTGGTCAGGCCGCGGATGAGGAAGGAGCCAGAGTCTACGTCGTCGGCGGATATGTTCGTGACCGCTTGCTGGGGAAGGCCGCAAAGGATATTGACGTCGTCGTGCTGGGGAACGGAGTCGAGTTTGCCGCCAAGATGGCGAAGCGCTGGAAATCGCCACACCTGGTGATCTACGAGCGTTTCGGAACAGCGATGGTTCAGTTGGAGGACCATCGAATCGAATTCGTCGGCGCCC
>Ga0335081_10014898_pt1 | contig 12581 bp, 15 predicted proteins | sample Lox_Sample_35_FD_206713 | JGI IMG/M metagenome (GOLD analysis project Ga0335081, IMG submission 206713) | Soil microbial communities from Loxahatchee National Wildlife Refuge, Florida, United States - Lox_Sample_3.5 | ecosystem: Environmental > Terrestrial > Soil > Wetlands | place: USA...
GTGCGTAGGCCTCGCGGGTCAGGCCGCGGTACCCGGCCAGGTACCCGGCGAGGGCGAGCCGTTCGGGATCGGTGAAGGCAGGCTGGATCGTGGCGAGCGCGGTGGATGGGGCGGCAGTGGTCATCGGGCACCTCCCGGCCAGGCTGGAACCCGGGAAGCTGGGCCAGTCCCGGCCCCAGCGGTTCAACGGAAACCCAACGTAAGCTGTCTGGCCAGGTCACGCTATGCCGGCAACCAGCAAGCGGCATGGCGCAGCAGTCCGGGAGAGAAATACTCCATACCGCCGACTCTGTACGCCTGGCTGGTGCTGAAGGGCTTGGATGCGCCAAGCACAGATCAGCCAATTCTGGCTGTCCGAGATCTCTGCGCTGGAGATGAGTGGTCATTGGGGGATAACTCCGAGTTGTTTCATCGCTTCCCAGGCGACCGCTGCGGCGGCGGCCGAGCCCTTGACCGAAAAGTGGTTGAGGTCTTCGGACCAGTGCTCGTTCTTGTCCACCTGGCGTCCGAACGCCCCCTGGTCGTAGGTGCACCGGGGGACGCGCTTGCAGCCGGCTGCGAGCTGCGCCTCGTAGCCGTGGATGATCGTCTCCAGGCTGGCGGCTTCCTTGGGCACGAGCCGGCCGCGGGGATCGATGAACGCGCACGGGCCGACGCCGCCGGTCTGCTGGCGCTGTGCGGGGCGCAGCGCCTTCCATTAGGTGGTGGGGCTGCCCCACTGGCTGACGACGAAGATGCGCGAGTGCGGGGCGCCGTGGGCCAGCATGGCGAGCGCGGTGATGAGCTTGGACCGGAAGGTCGCATAGTCATGACCAGTCGCGGGGCAGACCATGTCGTTATCCATGATCTGGACCACGAACAGGCCGGGCGTTGGCTTCAGCTCCACGGCCTGCTGCGCCTGGATGAGCAGGTCGTCGACGGTGGCGCCAGGTTGCGCGAGGTTGAAGTTGTGGCCCTTGATCGAGGGGTTCCTGGCCAGGATCTTGAGGTAGACGCTGTTGACAGCGGGGTTCGTGCCCGTGGCCCATGAGTTCGCGCGGATCACCACGTGGGGCTGGGCCGGATCGGAGTCCTCGCCCGTCGCGTTCGAGTGGCCGAGCACGGCCATCGAGCTTGGGTAGCCGGGTGCCGCCCGGGCGCGCTGCGCAGTGACCGGCGTGGTCTCGCGGCTAGAGCCCGCTATCGCGTCGCGGTGGTTACCGCATCCCGTGACAACGAGCGTGGCGAGGCACAGCAAGGGCGCCAGGCCTCTGACAAGGAACTTGCGAGCCATGGTGTACACCTCCAGCGGCTGAACATGGACGTGACGCAGGGCGGCCTTAGGCCAGCGCTGCGCAGAGTTTGCCGGTCTGGCCGGAGAAGAGCATCTTCGGCCCGTGGTCTTCGAGGATGCTGCCGTCGGGCGCGAACGTGAACTCACCGACGTCGTGGACGAGCAGCCCGCCGCCGGGCAGGGTGACCGTGTACCCGTTCCCGGTGAACCGGGACGTGGCGCTGCTGAAGTCGCCGGGCACGGCCAGGTCATCGGTCTCGGTCACGTCGGTGGTGTAGGGGACCGATTTGCCGGTCTGGGAGTTGTAGAGCACGTTGAGCGGGTTGCCCACCGGGTAGATGTCGTGCAGCACGCGCTGAGTAAGGTTCCCGTTGCGGTCGTAGTAGCGCGTCGCGGTTTCATTCTTGTGGGCGTTTTCGAGGATGTTGAAGCCCTGCGGGCAGGTGCCGTCGAATTCTGCGAAGTGCTCGAAGCTCATGGTGCCGTGGCAGATCGTGCCGCTGCCCGTGGCTTTGCAGGTGTACCAGGACGGGGGCGGCGGGTTGAGGCTCGTGCCGGCGGCCGCGGGAGCGGCGGTAGCGGCGAGCCCGGCGGTCGCGAGCACCAGTGCGCAAAGGCCGCGCGTCGCAGTGACTTTGATCATGTCTCCTCCTTGGCTTTGCGAATCCCGCCTCGCACGTCCTGGCGGTCGGGGCTTCGGGCATGCTTGGCGTTTGTTGCCGTGGGCGTGAGTTGGGGTTTCATCGTGCGAAAGTGCCGTTCCAGAAGCTGTTGCGGTCGGCGCATTGGTGGTCGTTGACGGCCCGGATGACGAGCGCGCCGCCGTGGAGTGACCAGCGGTAGATGCCGGCGTCGGCGGTGTCGCCGCAGAATCCGCCTTTGGACGCGTGCGGGACGTTGGGTATCTCGTTGCCGACGGCCAGCCGCCCGCCGGGCTCGAAGCGCACCTGGCCGACGGTCAGTTCGCGGGTGGGGGTGGGGTCGGTGTAGCGGGCTACGCCGTCGGCGCCGATCCGCACCTGCCAGGTTCCGGTCGGCAGGGGGACTCCGTCCGCTGTGTTGCGGAAGCTCTGGGTGCGGGCGACCTCGGCCTGTGTGACCGTCCGGGTCCAGCGGCCGAGCACCTGGCGCGGGATGCCCGGTGCCTTCGCCGACACCACGGCCGTGGAGGCGGCGGTCAGCCGGTGGCCGTCGGTGAGCTTGACGTCGACCGCGAAGACGTGCGAGCCCGGGCCGAGGGTGCCGGGGAGGAGCAGATTGCCGCGGCCTGCGAAAAGGTAGGGGGCCTGGCGTTCGAGGTGCCGGGTCTTACCGTCGATCAGGAATCGTACCGAGACGACGTCGCCCGCGCGGACGCCAGTCACGCGAGCCTGCCAGCACACGGGACCGGTGAGCTCGGTTCCCTCGGCGATCGACGAGCTCACTCGCGCTGCAGCGGCCGGCGTGACTTTCAAGGCCGGCGGGTTTCCCTGTGGGCCGCAGCCGGACATGGCCGCCGCCACGACGGCCACGACCGCTGCGGCGGTAAGAGCTAGGCGCGATGTGAACATGGGGTGAGATTGTCGCCAGGTGGTTAATCGCGCCTTGCAGAAAACTTGCAGCGGTCCTAGCGTCTAAGCGTCTTCCCAGGTTGGGGTGGGGATGAAATTCTGTGTCCTGGGCCCGCTCGAGGCGTATGCGGACGGGCGCGGCGTGGCCGTCGGGGGCGGGCGCCAGCGAGCCCTGCTGGCGCTGCTGCTGGTGCACGCCGACGAGGTTGTCTCGCGTGATCGGCTGATCGAGGAGCTGTGGGCCGGCAAACCGCCGCCGGGCAGGTCGCAAAGCCTCGATGTCTATATCTCGCGGCTGCGAAAAGCGTTCCGCGAGGCGGGCGCGGACGGCGTGCTGATCACGCGCGCCCCGGGCTATGTGCTGCGCGCCGGGGAGACCGACGCGCGGAGTTTTGAGGCCCTGGCAGCCGAGGGCCGAGAAGCGCTGGCCGCGGGCGGGGCCGGGCGGGCGGCGGAGCTGCTTGCCGGGGCGCTCGCGCTGTGGCGGGGGCCGGCGTATCTCGAGGTCGCCGATGAGCCCTGGGCGCGTGCCGAGACCAGGCGCCTGGCCGAGCTGCGCCTGTCCGCGACGGAGGACCGCGTCGAGGCCGAGCTTTCGCTGGGAGGTCACGGCGCGCTGGTGCCCGAGCTTGAGCAGCTGGTGGCGCGAGAGCCGACCCGTGAGCGGCTCGCCGGGCAGCTGATGCTCGCGCTTTACCGGTCCGGACGGCAGGCCGACGCGCTGGCGGTCTATCGCGCGGCGCGCCGCTCACTGGTTCAGGAGCTGGGGCTTGAGCCCGGCCCGGAGCTGCAGCGCTTGGAGGCCGCGGTGCTGGCGCACGATCCAGCCCTCGATCTGCCCTCCAAGCCGGGGCCGCCGCCACCCGCTGGGCCGGTATCTGGCCCCCGGCGGCGCGGGCGCCGCCCCGCGTTCGCTGCCGCGGCGCTGCTGCTCGCGGCGGCGGTAGCCGCCGCGGTGGTGCTCGCTGGTGGGGGGACCGGCCCGGCGCGCGTGATCGCCGCGGATGGCGCCGGCCCGCTCGATCTGGGCACCGGCCATGTTGCGGCCAGCGTGCCCGTCGGCTCCGCGCCGGCCGGCATCGCAGCTGGCGCGGGCAGCGTCTGGGTGACCAACGGGGCCGACGGCACGGTCACCCGGATTGACCCACGCGGTCCTCATGTCGAACAGACCCTGGCCGTGGGCAGCTCACCAGCTGGGGTCGCCTACGGAGCGGGGGCGATCTGGGTCGCAAACGCGCTGGATGGAAGCGTGTCGCGAATCGATCCGCGGGCCAATCAGGTGGTCCAGACGATCAGCATCGGCCGGCGCCCGGCCGCGATGGCGGCCGGCGCTGGCGCGGTCTGGGTCGGCGATGCGGGCGGCGCTGCGGTCGTGCCGCTCGACCCTGCCAGCGGGGTGCCAGGCCGGCCGGGCCGGTGCGGCTTGGGGCTTCCCCCGGTGGTGTGGCGGCCGGGTTTGGTGCGCTATGGGTCACCGAGCCCTTGGCTCACAAGCTGGTACGGATCGATCCGGGCAGCGGTGAGGTCCTGGCCGAGATCGGGGTCGGCGCCGGCGCCGGACCGGTCGCGGCCGGAGCTGGCGCGGTGTGGGTGGTCAACGCGCTCGACGGGACCCTCTCGCGGGTTGACCCGGCCCGTAACGCCGTTGCCTCAACCGTGCCGATCGGGGACGCACCGGCTGGAGTCGCAGCGGGCGCCAGCGGGGTCTGGGTCGCCGACGAGGGAACGGGAGAGCTGGTATCGGTGGATCCCCGGACCGGCACGATCCGCCGCCGCTACACGATCGGCGCGGCACCCGCCGCCGTGACGCTGCTCGGCCGAACCCCCTGGGTAGCCGCAGGCGCACCGGCGGGCCGGGAACATCGCGGCGGAACGCTGCGCGTTCAGTACACCGCCATCAACGAACTCGACCCAGCGCGCCCCTGGGACGTGCACCCGGCGATCTGGCGGGCGACCGGCGATGGGCTGGTGGCGCTCGCACAGGCCTCCGGAGCGGCGCAACTGGTACCCGACCTCGCCACCACGGTGCCCCTGCCCACCGACGATGGGCGCACCTACGCCTTCCGCCTCCGGCCCGGGATGCGCTACTGGACCGGCGTCCCGGTCAGGGCCTCCGACCTGCGGCGCGCACTCGAGCGACTGTACGCCACCAACAGCCAGGAAGCCGACACCTACTCGGCGCTGCAAGGAGCGGCAGCCTGCACGCAGCGGCCCCTCGCCTGTGACCTGTCGCGCGGGATTATCACCGACGACCGGACCGGCACCATCATCTTGCACCTGACCCACCCGGACCCGGACCTGCTGTTCAAGCTGACACTGCCAGCGGCGCGGCCGGTGCCGCCCGGAACACCTCGCACGCACCTCGTCACCCAGCCGATCCCCTCCACCGGGCCCTACCGGGCCGCCCAATTCACCCCGGGCCGGCGGCTGCTGCTGCTCCGCAACAAGTATTTCCGCGAGTGGTCCAGGGCCGCCCAGCCCGACGGCTACCCCGACCGCATCGACATCCGGATGGACGATGACCCCAGCCGGCGCGTCGCGGCAGCCCTGCGCGGCGACGCCGACCTGGCGCTCGAAATCGCCGCCGTGAACCTCATCCCGCTGCGCACCCGCTACGCCTCCCAGCTGCGGCTGCACGCGCAACCCAACACGAGCTTCCTCTCGTTCAACATCAGGCGAGCCCCGTTCGGCAACGTGCTGGCCCGCCGCGCCGTCAACCTGGCGATCGACCACGCAGCCGTCGCCCGCCGCCTCAGCGGCCCCGGCCTATCGGCCCCCTCCTGCCAGGTACTGCCGCCCCATTTCCCCGGGCACAAGGACTACTGCCCCTGGACCCGCAAACCCGGCGACGGACGCTGGCACGGGCCAGACATTGCCCGCGCCCGGGCGCTGGTCCGTGCCTCCGGAACCGCCGGAGCAACCGTCGACTTCATCAGCCCCCACAACGACCCCGTCGCTGCCGCGGCGGCCAGCGCACTCGTCTCCGCCCTGCGCAGCATCGGCTACCGCCCGCACGTGATCAGCAACGATGCCGAGTCCTACCGGCGCCTCGCGAACCCGCACGGCCAATGGGACATCGGTGCCGGAAACTGGAACGCCGACTATCCCTCCCCCAGCCAGTTCCTCGGCTACTTCCTGTCCTGCGCGAACTACCACCCCGAGGACCCGGCCCGCACCACCAACAGCGGCGGATTCTGCAACACCCAATTCGATCGCCTCGTCGCCCAAGCCGAAGCAATCCAGTCCACCGATCCGGCGGCCGCACAGAACATTTGGGCCCGTGCCGATCGCCTCGCCGTCGACCAAGCCGCATGGGTGCCACTCGCCAACACCGCCTCCGCCGACCTGCTCTCCCGCCGAGCCGGCCACTTCACACTCGACGCCGAAAGCGGCCCGCAGATAGACCAGCTCTGGGTACGGTGAGCAAGGCCCGGACACTACGTAAATGACAGCGCGCAGATTCCCTCGTTATGGCACGACCCGAACAGTCACGCTCATATGCCGACCGACGAGCAGAACGGCGGATCTCGTGTGACGGCCGCGGACCTGCCGTAGTCGCTGAGCGTGATCGGAACGCTGGCCCACCGAGTTCCTTATCGCCGATTCCGGGCGGATGAATGTCGTGACGGCAACCTGGGCGAGTGCGCGCACAGATCAGCCGGTTATGCTCGCGGTCGCATAGCAGCAGGCCGGCAGCGTGCGGGCGGCTGGCGGCGGGCATCACGACCGTGACCACGGGTCTTGCCGGGCAGCTGCATGCCCGGGCGCCAACGGCGAACGGCACGGGCCGCTCCGGCTCGGCAGTAAGCCCATCGCGTGCAGCGACGGTATGGTGCCGTCTCTTCACGCATTCACTGCCATATTTCAGGGCGGGAACCGTCAGGTGATGGTTCCCGCCCGCATTGCCGCAGGTCCCGGCGGGCGCCAACCCTGGGTCATAGGCCGTCTGGCGTGGAACTGGTTCAGGGTTCGGCCATGTTGCCTGTGCCCGGGTGCAGCCGGTGCTGGCGAGGTGCGGGGATGGCGGGAGCCGGTCCCGGTGCCGGCGCTCGCGGCTGCCCGGATCCGGTGCCTGGCGGGCCGCTGAGGGCCGGCTCGTGGCCCGGTAGCGTGGCGCGGGCGAGGGCCTGGACGAACCCGGCCGGGGAGACGCCGCTGGCCAGGAGGGCTCGCTGGCGATCGGCCCCGGTCCCCAGGTCGTCGAGCCGGCGTAGCAGGGCGGTGATGACCGGGGCGTCGCCGCGGTCGGTGAGCGCGGGGCCGACATGATCGAGCAGCCGGGACCGCAGGCGCCGCGGATCGGCGGGCTGCCCGGTGAACGGGTCGACGGCTGCCCCGGCCAGCCCGTGCCGCGCCGCGGCTGTGAGGCTCGCGTTGACCCACGGGGTCGGCACGGCTGGCACCGGCGTCCCCCGCCGGGCCTCGGCCAGGGCAGTCGCGACAAGGGCGCGGGCCAGGCCGGCCAGCAGCACCGCGGTGCCAGCGTCGAGGCAGACGTCGGCGACCCGGACCTCCACCGTGGGGTAGCGCGGGGACAGCCGGGCCAGGAAGTAGATGCCCTGCTCATCCGGCGCCGCGCCCTGGCTGATGAGGCGGCCGATGGCCGCGTCGTAGGCGGCGGCGTCCGGCCACACCGCGGGAGGCGCCGCGGTCGGCCAGCGGGACCAGGCCGGGTACCGGCAGCTGGCCCAGGCCGTGTCGCGGCCCCCGGCGATGGGTGAGTTGACGGTCAGGGCCAGCAGCGGCGCGAGCCAGGGCCGCAGCCGCGCCAGCACCTGGACGCCGAGGTCGCGGGAGGGAACCCCGACGTGCACGTGGCAGCCGCAGGTCCCGCCCGCCTGGGCGACCAGCGGACCGTAGTACCGCGCCAGCTCCCGGTACCGGGGCTGGCCTGTCACCGCGGCCTGCCCGGGCGCGTGGTACGGCGCGATCCCCGACGCCACGAGCCGGCAGCCCGCAGCTGCCGCGGCGCCCGCGGCGAGCCGCCGGAGCCGGACCACCTCGCGGCCGACCTCGTCCAGGCTCGCGCACACCCTGGTCGCCGTCTCCAGCTGGTACCGCATTAGCTCCGGCTGCACCCCCGGCTCCCCGCCGAGCATCCGCGCCAGATCCGGGCCGGCCAGCACCGCAGCGCCGGTGGCCGGGTCCAGGAGCACGAACTCCTCCTCCACCCCCAGCGTGATCCCGCCCGCCGCGCGCGCCGTCCCCGGCGGCTCGCCGCGCACCGTGAGGCCTGGTCCCGCGCCGCCCGGCCCGGGCATCGCTGGCCACCCCGCCGGATTGGCTGCTGCCGGCCTCATCGTGGCCTCCTCTGCCGGGACCGCCGGAGCCTTCCGCCGGCGCCCGTCCATGTCGCGAACTATAGTTTGCATTCCGCTTGGTTTAACAATCATCCAGGCGGGGGACCCCGGATCAGGGCCAGATGTCCCGACATCGGGGGGACGATCGGCCACCGCGTGCGGCGCCGGGTCCGCACCATGTCACCGGGCCTTCCAGGGGCCCGGGGGTGAAGGCCAGCAGCTCCCCTGCGACTGGCGGCAGGTCCGCGCTTGCGGCGAGGCTGGACCGAACGAAGCGCCAGGGAGCCCTGGAGCCAGGAGGAAAGGCTGAGAGGCCGGACAGCCGACAGGCTAGACGGCGACCCCACGAACCCGATCCGGGCAAATCCGGCGAAGAGAGACCGCCCCGCAGGCATCTCCTTGACCACGGACTTGGCGTCGACCGGGGCCACAGCCCGGCCGCTCGCCGGCTGGCGACCGGGAATGCGGCACGCGGCACCGCGCAGGGGCGGCTGCCGGGCCCAACGTCCCGTGCGCCGGGACCTTGGGCCGTGGCGCACGCTCCCGCGGCACGGTGGACTGACCATGACGAGAGGGCTCGAGGCAGACGCGGAGCAACGGGACCAGACCCGCGCACCGCGCAATCGAGATCCGCGAGAAGCGGAGGCGGGTCCTCTCGTCGAGTCCTGCCCGGGATCGGCTCGCGCAGCAGCCGCCACCGACGTCAATGACCGGCCGGTCGCCATGTGCGCCATCGGCGCCGTGGGCATGCGCGACTCCCGGATCTGGGTGGCTAGCGAACGGCGGTTCTAGCGTTGAGCGCTGGCAGCAAGTCAGTCGATCAGCGGCAGCCTGTTGTCGCTGGATTCGGCCCGGCCCGACGCGGCGATCCAGTCCATGTCGTCTGACAGCTGATCTGGCCTGCGGCCTGTGTCCCGCGCGCCAGCAGGTCATCGAGGATCGCGGCGGTCATAGCGATGCCGTCGGCGGTCGCCAAGTACGGCGAGCCTAGCGCGTGGGCTAGGTCGATACCGTGCACCACGGCCTCGGCGATGCGGCTGGCGACGAACTCATCGACCCGCATGGGGCACGGGGCGCTGCCATCGGCAAAGGCGCTGCCATCGTCGATGAGCAGCAGCGGCCGGCTATGGCGATGAGCCGCTGCAGGCTGGTGTTGCCGGTGTGCGTCGTGTCCGCGGGTTGACTGCGACTCGGGCGCGCGAAAGGGTTGAGCGGAGCGCCCGCCGTGCGGACGCGGGTGATCGATGTCTGGATCGAAGGAGGGTCGTATGGCTCGTCTGGCGGGCAAGGTGGCGCTCATCACCGGCGGGGAGAGCGGCATCGGACTGGCAACCGCGCGGCTGTTCGTGTCGGAGGGCGCTCGCGTGCACCTGGTGGGCCTGGACGGGGACAAGCTCGACGCTGCGGTCGCGGACCTGGGTGACGAGCACGCGCTGGCCACGGTCGCCGACGTCACCGACGAGCCGGCGGTCGTGGGTGCGATCGCGTCGGGCGCCGGGCGTTACGGCCGCTTCGACGTCCTGTTCAGCAACGCCGGTATCAGCGGAGCGGTCGCCCCGATTGGCGAGTACCCGTCGGAGGAGTTCGCGCGGACCCTCGCGGTCCACGTGCTCGGGGCCTTTCACGTCCTCAAGCACGGCGCGCCGCACGTTCCCGACGGCGGGAGCATCATCATCACCTCCAGCGTCGTCGGCCTGATGGGCTTTGAGGGGGTCTCGGGCTACATCGCGGCCAAGCACGGTCAGGTCGGATTGATGCGCGCGGCGGCCAGGGAGTACGCATCACGCCGGATCCGGGTCAACACGCTGCATCCGGGGCCGACATCGACCGCGTTCCAGGACGACATCGAGATGCGCGCGACGGGCAAGCCGCGCGACGAGGCCGCCAAGATCTTCGATCAGCTCGTCCCGCTCGGGCGCCATACGACTCCGGAGGAGATCGCGCACGCCGTGCTCTATCTCGCCGCCGACGAGAGCGCGATGATGACCTCGCACACGTTCGCCATCGACGGAGGCCTGAGCGGCTGACGGCGTCGCCCAGGCCGACGGTGCAAAAACTTCTAGATCGATGACCGGGAAATAGGTGCAGGTCAGTGATCGTAAGCGATCAGGGAGCGCTTAACCGGTGCGCCGATCTGCCAGTTGTGCCAGATGCAGGCGTTGAGCGCCAGGAGGCGCTGGACGATCCGCGCCAGCCAGCGCAGCGCCGCCTCCATCAGCGGCGCGGCCGCCTTGACCCGGTCGTTGTACTCGCTTATCCCCAGCAGCCGGGGGAACAGGTGCCCGATCAGCTTCGGCGCGGCGCGCAGCCAGTGCCGCTCGTCATCAAAGCGCAGCAGCACCTGCGCCACGGCCAGGCACACCAGCTCGGCATCGGTGACCTCCAGCGGGCCGCCCGGCCCGCGCCGGGCCAGTCCCCGGGCAGGGATGATGCGGTCGGTGAGCTCGACGTACAGTGCGATCAGGAGGGTGTCCAGGTCGGCGATCATGACGGGCTCCTGGGTCCGGACTTGTGTGGCAACGCCGATCCTGGACACTCTTCACGTTTCCGTCAACGGCCCGTCACGCCACGCCGCGAACTGCGACGAATCCCCGGTCAACGATCTAGGCCGCGCTGGTGTGGCCGGCAACTTTGATCCCGTGGCACATAACCGCGCCGCATGGGACCGCGAGGTAGAAAACGATAACGAATGGACCCGGCCGGCCGGCGCTGAGGTCATCGCCCGGGCACGTGCCGGGGACTGGTCGGTCGTCTTGATCGGCTACCACCCCACGCCGCGCGACTGGTTCCCCGCCCGGCTAGCCGGGGCGGCAGTGCTCTGCCTGGCTTCCGGCGGAGGGCAACAGGGTCCCGTGCTCGCAGCAGCGGGTGCGACCGTGACCGTGTTCGACAACTCGCCACGGCAACTGAGCCGCGACGAGGAGGTGGCCGCCCGGGAGGACCTGGCCATCCGCACCGTGCTCGGCGACATGCGCGACCTGAGCGTGTTTCCCGATGCCAGCTTCGATGTCGTCTTCAACCCGGTATCGAACGTGTTCTGCCCCGAGCTCGCACCCGTCTGGCGGGAATCGTTCCGCGTGCTGCGCCCAGGCGGCGTCCTGCTAGCCGGGTTCATGAACCCAGACCTATTCATCTTCGATGTCGCGGCACTGGATGATCGGGGTGAGCTCGTGGTGCGCCACCGGCTCCCATTCACCACCCTGGACCTGTCCGACGCCGAGCGGCTGCACTCCTACGGGACCGGGCCGATTGAGTACAGCCACTCGCTAACCGAGCAGATCGGCGGCCAGCTGGCCGCCGGCTTCACCCTTACCCACCTGGTCGAAGCCCCGCATCACGCGCACGCCACGGCGCCGTACATGCCCGGCTATTTCGCCACCCGCGCTATCAAGCCGGAGCCAGGACCGCACGCAGACTAAGCCGGCCCGGCCACTGCGGTCGGGCAGCAGCTCACGGATCCACAGATCGAGCCGATCTGCGCCGTCCGCGCAGCCTTTAACGAGATCGGTTAAACCGTACCGAACGGCGGTTCCCGAATCAGGTACACCGGAGGTCCGTTGCTGATGAGCGAGCGGTAACCGGGCTGCCCTGCGGCATGGGCGCCGCGACAATGGCATCGTGGCCACCTGGCAGGAGTTCGAGACCAGCGCACCGCAGATGGCGGCGGCCGCCGCTACGCTCTGGCCCGGCATCACCGCTTTGGACCGCGGCCAGCCCGCGCCGGCGGGGACGCCGTGCTTCCCGATCGCGTTCCTGGCTACGACGCGGCCCGATGGCAAACCTAGACTGCACCCGTTCTGTCCGGTCCTGGCCGGCGGCAGGCTCCTGGCGGCCATCCCCCGCTCCTCGCCCAAGGGCAACGACCTGCGCCGCGAGCCCCGGTGCGCGATCCACGTCCTGCCCGGCCCCGAGGATGACGAGCTGTCCATCAGGGCGCGCGCGCGCGAGAAGCCGGGAACGACCCAGGCCTGCGGGCGGCGGCGCTCGCGATGGTCACCCGCAGCGGCGTGGGCGGAATGATCCAGACCGTGACGAACGATCCAGTCTTCGAATTCGACATCCTCAGGGTCGACACCGCCAGGTGGCTCGACATCGGCCAGCCGGGCACCCGCCCGGTCCGCCAGACCTGGCGGGCCCGGCGCTAGCCGTCACCCGGGACAGACCGGCATGCCTGCGGTCCGCAGAGCCGGGGCAAAACCGCAGCACCGGTCCTGAACGGCGGCGGTTCACGCCTGAGCCGGGGCAGGGGAAACGATCACACGACGCGATTTCCGCGCGCCAGCCAACTGGTACGGATCGCCGATTATTCGCGGTGGACCGGAGAGATAGCCGGGTCGGCCGCGGCGCGCAGAACATCTCGTTCTGCGCCCCTCCCGGGCCCCAGCGATGATGATTCACCTCACCGTCAGCTCGCCCAGGTGATCATTCAAGGTCACCGCTCGCCTCGTGACTGTCACC
>Ga0335081_10014899_pt1 | contig 12579 bp, 21 predicted proteins | sample Lox_Sample_35_FD_206713 | JGI IMG/M metagenome (GOLD analysis project Ga0335081, IMG submission 206713) | Soil microbial communities from Loxahatchee National Wildlife Refuge, Florida, United States - Lox_Sample_3.5 | ecosystem: Environmental > Terrestrial > Soil > Wetlands | place: USA...
CTTCTGCACCAGTTCGCCGATGCTCTGAATGTTCGCGTTCTTCAGGCAGTTATAGCTGCGCACGGAGAGCTCGAGCTCTTCGACGGAGCGGTTGAGATTCTCGTTGCGAATTTCCGGCTTGCGATCATCGGTCGCAGTCGAGGTCTCGATCTCTTCTTCGAAGTTGATGAAGATATTCATGTGGTCTTTGAGCAGCTTCGCGGCAAGTCCCAAAGAATCGGCAGGCGTAATCGAACCATTGGTCCACACTTCCAGCGTCAGCTTGTCGTAGTCGGTGATCTGGCCGAGACGCGCCGCTTCCACCGTGTAGTTGCACTTGCGAACCGGGGAGTGCACGGAATCGATGGGAATGAAGCCCAGGCCCAGGTCCTCGTCGAAGTTCTTGTCGGCGGAAACGTAGCCGCGGCCGCGCTTGAGACGCATTTCCATGTCGAGTTTGCCGCCCTCGCTGACCGTGGCGATGTAGACGTCTTTGTCGAGAACTTCGACATCCGCATCGGCTTCGATCATGCCGGAAGTGACCACGCCGGGCTGATCGGAGCGAAGATAGATCGCTTTCGGCGCATCGCCCGCAAGCTTGAAGGGAATCTGCTTCAGGTTGAGGATGATGTCGGTCGCATCTTCGACCACGCCGGGAATCGACTGGAACTCGTGCAGCACACCTTCGATCTTGACGGCGGTGACAGCCGCACCTTCGATGGAACTGAGAAGCACGCGGCGCAGGGCGTTGCCGATGGTGGTGCCGAACCCGCGCTCAAAAGGCTGGGCCCAGAACATCCCGTATTTATCGGTGAGTGAGCTGGTATCGGTGGCGAGACGTTTCGGTTTCTGAAAACCCTTCCAAAGCATTTGTTTCTCCTCTCGGCCAATTGGCTCAGCCTGGCTCCTTGAACCGGTCCGGGTTCAAGTCAGGCGCCAGGACAGGCTGATCTGGCACGAATGGTGGACCGAAAAATCAAAGTCGCAAAAACAGGTTTCAAGGCCTCGAAGGTTTCAACGTGGCCGAATTCTGACCGCATGCACATCGAAACATTGAAGCCTTACAACGTTGAAACTTATTTCGAATACAACTCGACGATCAGCTGCTCGTTGACGGGCATCTGAATCTCTTCGCGTTTGGGCAACGAGACGATCCGGCCCTTAAATGCGTCGCGATCAATCTGCAGCCAGTTGGGCAGGTTCTGGTGGCTGGCAACATCTTTGGCCAGCTCCAGAATCGCAAGCTTGCGGCTGCTTTCGCGAATCGTAATCTCTTCCCCGGCGCTGACTTCGTAGGAAGGAATGTTTACCTTCCGGCCGTCAACGTGAACGTGACCATGGCGCACCAACTGGCGCGCCTGCCGGCGCGAGGTGGCGAAACCTAGGCGGTAGACGATGTTGTCCAGACGCCGTTCCAGTTGCTGCAATAGTCTCTCACCAGTCACGCCCTTGGCACGAGCAGCTCTCTCAAAATAGTTGCGGAACTGGCCTTCCTGCGTGAAATACATGCGCTTGGTCTTCTGCTTCTCGCGCAGCTGAAGGCCATAGCCCACGATCTTGGCTTTTCGGTCTTTCCCGTGTTGTCCGGGAGCGAAGTTACGCTTCTCGATGGGACATTTGTCGCTGAAGCACTTGGTGCCCTTGAGGAACAGCTTCATGCCTTCGCGACGGCACAGACGGCAGACTGCATCTTTATAGCGGGCCAATTTACTCTCCTTTAGATGATCGGTTTACGGGTTTGGCTTCACCCTTCCTCCCGATCGAAAATCAGTTGTCAGCACCTGGTATCTGGTACCGAGTCCCGAGAAATCCATCAAACCCGACGGCGCTTCGGCGGACGGCACCCGTTATGAGGAATGGGGGTGTTGTCCTTGATCGAACGCACATCAATACCGGCGGCAGAAAGGGCGCGGATGGCGGATTCGCGTCCCGAGCCCGGCCCGCTGACACGCACTTCCACGCTGCGTACCCCATGGTCACGCGCCATGTTAGCCGCGTTCATTGCCGCCTGTTGCGCGGCGAACGGCGTCCCCTTACGTGATCCGCGGAACCCGAGCGAGCCGGAACTCTTCCAGGAAAGCACGTTCCCGGCGGGATCGGAAATGGTCACAATGGTGTTGTTGAACGAAGCCTGAATGTGCACCACGCCGTGGGAGACGTGCTTGCGCTCCTTCTTCTTGAACTGTTTCTTTTTGCCTTTTTTCTCGGGCGCTGCCGCCCCGCCTGCCGCTGCTGGTTTTGCCATATTGTCGTCAGTCCTTAGTCATTAGTCGTTAGCGAAACCTCGCCTGTCGCAACTCCAGTACTTGCCGACAACCTGCGACAAACGACCAACGACTCTCTATGTTTTCGCCGTCGCCTTCTTCTTCTGCGCGACCGTACCCTTACGCGGGCCTTTGCGGGTGCGCGCGTTGGTATGGGTGCGCTGTCCTCGGACGGGCAAGTTGCGACGATGCCGGAATCCGCGGTAGGAGCCAATTTCGATGAGCCGCTTGATGTTCATCGAAACATCCTTGCGCAGATCGCCTTCGACGCCGCCCTCCGCCTCGATGACCTGGCGGATACGGTTGACTTCATCCTCGCCCAGGTCCTGAACTTTCTTCATGGGATCGACCTTGGCCGCGTCGAGAATACGCGCGGACCGTGAACGGCCGATGCCATAGATATAGGTGAGCGCGATATTCGCGTGCTTGTTTCGCGGAAGATCGACGCCTGCAATACGTGCCATGTTGCTCCTCTATCCCTGACGCTGTTTGTGTTTCGAATTCTCGCAGATCACCCGCACCACACCCTTGCGGTGGATGACCTTGCACTTGTCGCAAATTTTCTTAACCGATGCCCGTACTTTCATAACCCCAGCTCTCAGCTGTCAGCCATCTGCTTTCAGCGTTTCTTAGATTCTTCGCTTCGCTCAGCATGACGCCGCAAGGCTGATACGCCTTGCCAGCCGCGTCATTTATAGCGGTACACAATTCGTCCGCGATTCAGGTCGTAGGGCGAAAGCTCAACCGCAACCTTGTCGCCGGGCAGGATACGTATGAAATTCTTCCGCATCTTACCGGAAACGTGCGCCAGCACCTGATGCTTGTTTTCAAGCTCCACCCGGAACATGGCATTGGGCAGGGGTTCGACCACCACTGCCATGACTTCAATCGCGTCTTCTTTGCTCATTCACTCCTTAATTGCTCCCGCTGAGCGGGATAACTCTTGCCTACTGCGTCAATATCACAGGCCCATCTCTGGTCACCGCGACGCAGTGCTCGAAGTGGGCGCTGTAGCTGCCATCGGCGGTTACCGCGGTCCATTTATCACTCAGCACGCGGGTCTCAGGCTTGCCGTAATTCACCATGGGCTCGATCGCGAGAACCATGCCTTCACGCAGCCGCGACCCATGTCCGCGTGTGCCGTAGTTAGGCACTTGCGGTTCTTCGTGCAGCCTCGTTCCTATGCCGTGCCCGACGAACTCGCGAACCACGCTAAAGCCAGCGGCCTCAACGTACTCCTGCACGGCCGCGCCTACGTCGCCGACGGCGTTACCTACCCTTGCTGCCTCAATACCCCGGTATAACGAGGCCTCGGTCACTTCCAGCAACTTCTGCAGTTCAGGCGTAATTTCGCTGCCAACGGGCACCGTAATCGCCGCATCCCCGTAGTAGCCATCAAGAACCACGCCGCAGTCCACTGAGACGATGTCTCCCGTCTTCAGCACGCGCTTCTCCGAAGGGATGCCATGCACGATCTCTTCATTGATCGAGGTACAAAGCACGCAGGGATAATCGTAATATCCCTTGAACGCGGGCTTGGCACCCAGGTCCTTCATCTTCTTCTCCGCAGCGTGCTCCAGATCCATGGTGGTGGCTCCAGGAGTCACCAGGGAACGCACATGGTCGAGCACTTCGCGGACGACACGGCCGCTACGGCGCATCTTCTCGATCTCGGCCGCCGATTTGCAAACGATTGCCATTCCGAGTGCAAAAGAACGCGTTCCCGCGAGCTATGCGTGATGATCTTGCACGACCCGACGGAGTTGCAGCGTTACTTCGTCGACCGGCAGATCCCCATTGATCGAAACCAGCCGCCCCTTGCGCTCATAGTAATCCGCCACCGGCCGGGTCTGAACTTCAAACGCGGCCAAACGCGGGACGATCACTTCCTCGCGATCATCGTTGCGAATCACCAGCTTGGAGCCGTCAACATCGCAACGCTCATTGCTGCTGGGAGGCTGGAGGTAGACGTTATAAATTCGCCCGCAGGTGGGACAAGAACGACGCCCGGTAATCCGGTGCAAGAGCTCATTATAGTCGACGTCGAGGCGTACGACAATCGGTAAACACTTCCCCCCCAGTGAGTTGTCAAAGAACTCGTGATCCAGAAAAGCATCGAGCCAGCCGGCCTGAGCCGCGGTCCTCGGAAAACCGTCCAGGATGAAACCAAGCTTGCAGTCGGCCTGACGCAGCCGATCGCTCACCATGGGATACATAAGCTCATCGGGCACTAGCTCTCCGCGAGCCATGATGGCTTTGGCCCGAACCCCGAGTTCTGTACCGTCCGCCACATTCTTCCGCAGAATATCTCCAGTGGATATCTGGGGAATCTTGTAGAAAGCCGCCAGCCTCTTGGCCTGTGTGCCCTTGCCGGCCCCTGGCGGACCCAACAAAATTACGGGGCCGACGTGGCGCGAGATCTCCTCGCCCATCGGAGATTTCCTCTCGATTGCAATCTCACCCGGCCAGCGCGTTCCCAGCCATGCCGAGCGGTATGGCACATATATCAGAGCCCGTGCGCCTTGTAAGTGACGGCGTCACGAAGCCCGGTGATGATATGCAATTCCGCACACCTCGCAACCCCGGCCAGAGCCGCGAAGTCGCGGAGACAACCGTCACGACCAGGTACGGCGACCACGAATGCGCCCGCTACGAGGGGTGAAGCCGTCATAGTGGCGCATGATGAGCTGCGCTTCGATCTGCGTGACCGTGTCCATGGCGACGCCGACCACGATCAGCAACGAAGTACCGCCAAAATAGAAATTGACGTTCAAACCGTTCGTCAGCCAGGTGGGTAGCCTCTCAAAAAACGCTCCCAAGGCGCCGGGCAGATGGTTCAGGTGTATGCCCGCAATCATCCACTCCGGAATGAACGAAATGACGATCAGGTAAAGAGCACCCACCAGGGTGATGCGCGTCAACACCTCATTGATAAAGTCCGCGGTCCGCTTGCCGGGACGGATGCCGGGAATGAACCCGCCATATTTCCGCATGTTGTCCGCAACCTCGTTGGGGTTGAAGACGATGGACACATAGAAATAGGCGAAGAAAATGATCCCCACGGCGTAGAGCAGCGTGTACAGCGGCTCACCCCAGCCCAAAGCGTGCATCAGGCTGCCGAAGTAACGGTTCTCGCGAAGCCCGTAGCCGACGGTTTGGGGCAGCGTCAGGATCGATGAGGCAAAAATCACCGGCATGACGCCGCCGGCGTTTACGCGCAGGGGAAGGTGCGTGGACTGACCACCCATGACCTTACGCCCAACCACGCGCTTGGCGTACTGCACCGGGATGCGGCGTTCGCTTCTCTCGACATAGACGATGAACGCCACCACGACGATCATGAGTCCGATCAGCATGAGCATCGCGGGAAGCGTAAAAGCGCCCCAGGCATCGGTCCTGATCTTGTCGTAAAGATCGGCCACACCGCGGGGCAGGCCCACCACAATGCCGGCAAAGATGAGCAGCGACATGCCGTTGCCCACGCCGCGTTCCGTGATTTGCTCCCCGAGCCACATGATGAACGCGCTTCCCGTGGTCAGGGTCAGCATGGTCATCAGAATGAAGCCCGGGCCGGGATTGAGCACGAAGTCACCGCCGCCTTTCTGCAGGCTGATGGCGATGCCAAACGACTGAATGGCGCTGAGGATGACGGTTAGGTATCTAGTCCACTGGGTGATCTTCTTGCGGCCGAGCTCGCCTTCTTTTTGCAGCTTCGCCAGCGGCTCGTACACGACCGTCAGCAACTGCAGGATGATCGATGCCGTGATGTAGGGCATGATGCCCAGAGCAAAGATGGTCAAGCGGCGCAACTGCCCGCCCGAGAACAAGTCGACAAAGCCGAGGAACGAGCCGCGATTCTGTTCAAAGAACTGCTGCAGCCGGTCGGCATTGATTCCCGGAGTGGGGATGTGGCCGCCCAGACGGTACACGGCGAGCAGCGCCAGGGTAAAGAGGATGCGCTTGCGAAGGTCGGGAATACGGAAGACGTTAGCAAGTTTCTCAAACATTACTGCAAGACCTCGCACTTGCCGCCTGCCTTGGTGATCTTTTCCTGCGCGGACTTGGAAAACTTGTGGGCGTGGACCGTGAGTGCTTTAGTGAGTTCCCCGTCGCCGAGAATCTTCACCGGGCGCTTGGTCTTGATGACTCCCGCCTTGCGCAAAGCGTCGGGCGTGACCTCAGACTCGCCGAGTCCCGCCAGAGTCTCCAGGCTCACGATGGAGTATTCCTTGCGGAAAATATTGGTGAAGCCGCGCTTGGGCATGCGGCGGTGGAGCGGCATCTGGCCGCCTTCAAAGCCGCGCATCATGCGGGAACCGCTGCGCGAACGCTGGCCTTTGTGCCCGCGGGTGGAGGTCTTGCCCATGCCCGAACCCATGCCGCGGCCGACGCGCTTCTTGTTGCCCGACGCCTTCTTGGGTGCTCGAATGTTCGATAAATTCATAATCATTTCCTGACCGGCTCAGCGAGAAGCATTATGACAGCTTGCTGACCGGATCCGACACGACTTCCACCATGTGCGGCACCTTGGCCACCATGCCACGGATCGCGGCCGTGTCCGGACGCTCGATAACCTGGTTGAGCCGCGTAAATCCCAGGCCCTTAATCACCAGCTTGTGCTTTACCGGAGAACAAATCGCCGAGCGCACCCACTTCAGGTGAATCTTGCCGCCGTCTTTTTGAGATCCCTTCGCCATCATCGCTCTCCTCGCCGCCCCTCAGGACACATGTTTAGAGATCGGCTTCCTGCTTACCGCGCAGCGTAGCGACATCGGCCTTCTTCTTGAGCTGCTTGAGCGCATCGAAGGTGGCCTTGATCACATTGTGCGGGTTGGTGGTCCCGATGGATTTCGTCAGCACGTTCTGAACCCCCGCCGAAGTCATGACCGCCCGCACCGCGCCGCCCGCGATCACTCCCGTGCCCTCGGGAGCGGGTTTAAGCAGCACCATACCCGAGCCGAACCGTCCCAGAACCGTATGCGGGATGGTGGTCTGCGTAAGATTCACGCGGTGCAGGTTTTTCTTGGCGGACTCGATACCCTTACGAATCGCCTGCGGAACTTCCTTCGCTTTACCGGACCCGAACCCGACGACCGCGGCGCTGGGATCGCCGACCACCACCAGCGCGGCGAACGAAAGATTCTTGCCGCCTTTCACAACCTTGGTGACGCGGTTGATCGCGACCACCTGATCCTTGAGTTGGTACTGCCCCGCATCAAGCTTCTTAATCACTGTTGGCATAGTTTTCCAAATTCCTTAGAACTGCAATCCACCTTCGCGCGCCGCATCCGCCAGGGCCTTGACGCGCCCGTGGTAAAGATAGCCGCCGCGATCAAAAACTACTTTGCTGATGCCCTTCGCTTTGGCGCGCTCGGCGATGGTTTTGCCGACCATTTTCGAGGCGGCAACGTTGCCACCCGTGCGCCGATCTGCCTTCTTGCCTTCCGCGGTGCTGGCAGAGACCACCGTGGCGCCCTTGGAATCGTCGATCAGCTGCGCATAAATATGGTTCAGCGAGCGGTAGACGTTCAGCCGTGGCCGCTCCGACGTCCCCGTCAACTTCTTTCGGATCCGATCATGCACGCGTTGCCGCGTCGCATTCTTTCCTGCCTTGCCAATCATGGTTTTCGTTCCTCATTCCCGGGGTTCTGTACCGGGGGCTAGCCGTCTGAGTTCAAGGTACCAGCTAATCGCTTACTACCTTCACGAGATCCTTCGCTTCGCTCAGGATATCGGCTGCGCGCTCCCGCTTCACTCACGCCCGCAAAGCGCCTCTACTTCGCGCCGGTCTTGCCGACCTTCTTCTTCAGGCGCTCGCCCGCGTAGCGTACACCCTTGTTCTTGTATGGATCGGGCGGACGCAAGGAGCGCATCTCCGCCGCGACCTGCCCCACCTTCTGCCGGTCGATGCCGGTGACCGTCAGCTTGGTCTGCTTGGGATCGACCGCAACGTCGATGCCGGAAGGCAGCGGGTATTCGATGGGATGCGAGTATCCCAGGTTGAACACCACGGTTCCTTTGCCCTTCAATTCCGCGCGGTAGCCGATACCCACAATTTCCAGTTCCCGTGTCCAACCCTTGGTGACGCCCTCCACCGCGTTATTGACGAGGGCACGAGCCAGCCCGTGCAAGGCAGCCTGCGAATCGTTCTCGCGAATGGCCACCAGATGGCCGTCCTGCTGCTCCATGCGAATGCCGCGAGGAAGCGGGGTTTCAAGCTTGCCCTTCGGTCCCTGCACGGCAACGGCGCCGCCTTCGATCTTGACCGTCACCCCCTTGGGGAGCGGGATAGGTTTTTTTCCGATTCGTGACATAAATTCAGCTCTTAGCTTCTGGCCCCTGGCTCCTTACGACGATCCGTTCGGAACCAAGAGGCCGACAATTTCCAGAGACTCTCAGGAGGCGTGATGAAGCCTTGCCGCTCCTGAAACGGCTACCAAACTTCGCACAACAGTTCGCCGCCCACGCCTTCTTTGCGTGCCTGCCGCCCGGTCATCACTCCCCGTGGCGTGGTAAGGATGTTGATCCCCAAACCACCGAGCACGCGCGGAATCTCACTGCGGCGAACATATACGCGACAACCGGGGCGAGACACACGATTGACGGTCGAAATGGCCGCCTCGTTGTTATTCCCATATTTCAGGTACACGCGCACCACTTTGTGGCCCTCCTCTTCGGTGGCCTTGTAGTTGGCAATGTAGCCTTCCTCTTTGAGGATGCGGGCGATCTCCAGCTTCAGCTTGGAAGCCGGGATATCGACCTTCTGGTGCCGGGCGTTGATCGCATTGCGAATGCGCGCCAGCATGTCTGCGACCGGGTCGGTCAACCTCATCGTTTTGCTTCTCCTAAAGCCGTCCGTTTGCTTCGGCCCAACTTGCCTTCAGGACCGAAGAACCTGCAACGGCATCGTGTAACCGCGCGGCCTTCTTGCCTCGCCGCGAGGCATGCATTTCTCTTCCTCGGCGCCTCGAGCGCCGAGCCTTGCTACCAGGACGACTTGGAAACGCCGGGAATCTCTCCCCGCAGCGCAAGACCCCGGAAACACAGCCGGCAGATCCCGAACTTGCGCAGAAATGCGCGCGGTCGGCCGCAGATCTGGCAGCGGTTGTGCTTGCGCGAAGAGAACTTGGGTTTCCTTGCGTCCTTAACTCGTTTTGCAGTTGTAGCCATTTAGCTCCTAACTCTCAGCTTCCAGCTTGATCACGCCCGGAATGGCATGCCCAGGTGGCGCAGCAGGGCTCGCGCCTGATCGTCACTTCCGGCGCTGGTCACGATGGTGACGTTCATGCCCTTCAGCTTGTCCACCTTGGCGTAGTCGATCTCCGGGAAGATCAACTGGTCATGCAAGCCGAGCGTGTAGTTGCCCCGGCCGTCAAAAGATTTTGTGGAGACGCCGCGAAAATCCCGCACGCGGGGCAGCACGATGTTCACCAGGCGATCGAGAAACTCATACATGCGATCGCCGCGCAAAGTCACCATGGCTCCGATGGGCTGGCCTTCGCGAACCTTGAAGGCGGCAATCGACTTCTTCGCGCGTGTGATCACCGGCTTCTGGCCCGTGATCTGGCCCAGTTCATTGACCGCCGGGTCGAGCACTTTCGCATTCTGGGTGGCCTCGCCCACACCCATGTTCACCACGATTTTGTGCAGACGGGGCGCCGCCATGGGATTCTTCATCTCGAATTCCTTCATCAGCGCGGGCGCGATTTCCTTCTCGAAGCGGACGCGAAGGCGCGGCTTTTCCTTGGCGCTGTGGCGCGCCTGCTCCGGAGCCTTCTGCTCTTCCTGCTTCTCGGGCTTTCCTTTTTTCTCTTTTGCCATGGCTCAGTTACCTTCTCTCACGGTTTCGGAGTGGTTACCGGTTCGTGAGCTGATCTTCTCTGCTCGCCAGATCCTTCGCATACAGCGCGCTCAGGATGACGCCGCAAGGCTCAAACGCCTGCGAACGGCGTCACTTATCCAAACCCGTGCCGCACTTCTTGCACACGCGCACTTTGCGATCGCCCTGCACTTCGTGGCCGATGCGAACCGGGCCACAGGTCGGACACACGATCTGAACGTTGGAAATCGCCATCCGGCTTTCCTGCTCCGCGATTCCCCCCTGAACGTTGCGCTGGGGATTGGGCCGGACGTGCTTCTTCACCATCATGGCGTGCTCCACTAGCACTTTTCCTTCGTCGGGAAAAACGCGCAGGACGCGGCCTTCCTTGCCCTTGTCGCGGCCGGTGATGACCTTGACCATGTCGTTGCGCCGAATATCGACGCGCTTATGAGCGGTATTGACTGCAGTTCCCATAGAAAAATCTCAACGTTGCAAGGTTTCCAATGCTTCCTTGTTTCAAGGAACGTCGCCTTCCTACAAGCCTTCTACGTCTCAAGGCACCTTGAAACCTTGAAACTCTGAAACCTTCGAACCTGCTTCTACAACACTTCCGGCGCCAGTGAAACGATCTTCAGAAATTTCTTGTCGCGCAGTTCGCGGGCCACCGGGCCGAAAACGCGGGTTCCCACGGGCTCGCCGGTTTCATTGATCAATACCGCCGCGTTCTGATCAAAGCGGATGTATGTACCATCGCGACGCCGATGTTCTTTCCGCGTGCGCACGATGACCGCCTTGACGACCTTGCCCTTCTGAACCTGTCCGTCGGGCGCGGCTTCCTTGACGCTGGCGGTGATCACATCGCCCAGACCGGCATTCAAGCCGGTAGCGCCGCCGAGCGGCAGAATCATCTGCAGCTTGCGCGCGCCGGAGTTGTCGGCGACCTCGAGCATGGTTCTCATCATCACTGCCATAGTCGGTCTCCTGTTTGCATCCGCCCCGGCTAGCTCGCAACCTCAGTAATCGCTTCCGGCACGAGCGCAGTCTTCTTCAGAATCTGGGTCAGCCGCCAGCGCTTCAGCTTGGACATCGGCCGCGTCTCTTCCAGCCGGACAAAATCGCCGATGTGAGCCTCGTTCTTCTCGTCGTGGGCGTAGAACTTCTTGTTCTTGGCGATCACGCGGCCATAGAGCGGGTGCGACTTCTTGCGCGTGACCTGGACGATGATCGTCTTGTTCATGCGGTTGGAGACAACCTTCCCGACGACCTGCTTGCGGTGCCCCTGCACTTCCTGGCCTTGAGCCGTGGTTTCAGGCATAGCTACCTTTTCTCCGCTTTCTGGGCGGCAAGCTCCTGCTCGCGCAGCACCGTTTTGACGCGCGCGATGTCCCTGCGCAGTCCGCGAATCTTTTTCAGACTCTCGGTCTGCCCCATGTTGAGCTGGAACTTCAGCTTGAACAACTGATCCGCCAGATCGCGCTCCTGGTGGCGCAACTCAACGTCGGTCAGATTGCGTATTTTTTCCGATTTCATAGAACTCTTCGTTTCCTATCTTCAGTGCGCGCCCTCGCGCTTAACGAACGACGTGCGCAGGGGCAGCTTATGCGACGCCAGGCGCATGGCCTCGGCGGCATCGGTCGGCGTAACCCCTTCCATCTCAAACAAGATCTTCCCCGGTCGGACGACAGCCACCCAGTGATCGGGCGCACCCTTGCCCTTGCCCATACGAGTTTCAGCCGGCTTCTTGGTAACCGGCTTATCGGGAAAGAGCCGAATCCAGATTTTGCCGCCGCGCTTCACGAAGCGGGTCATGGCAACACGGCTCGCCTCGATCTGACGGTCGGTAATCCAACCCGGCTCGAGCACCTTCAGCCCATATTCCCCGAAAGCAAGCTCGGAGCCGCGCCAGGCCTTCCCAGTCATGCGGCCGCGCTGCTGTTTGCGGAACTTCACTTTCTTTGGCATCAACATAACGAGTTCTCAGTTCCCAGCTTTCGCCTAGAATGCGCCCGACGGCACTGCGCCGGGCTGCTGTCCTTCCCGCTTCTTCGTGGGAAGAATCTCTCCGCGATAAATCCAGCACTTCACGCCGATCACGCCGTAGGTCGTGCGTGCCTCGGAGAATCCATATTCAATGTCGGCACGCAGCGTGTGCAGGGGAAGCCGGCCCTGCAGGTACCACTCCGAGCGGGCGATTTCGTTTCCGTTGAGACGACCGCTCACGCGGACTTTGATTCCCTTGCAGCCGAAACGAAGTGCGGAATCTACGGCCTTGCGCATGGCGCGACGGAACCCGACGCGTTTTTCCAGCTGCAATGCGATTGACTCCGATACCAGTTGGGCGTCGAGTTCAGGCTTGTGCACTTCCTGAATGTCGATGTACACCTCGCGTGAAGTGCGCTTCTGCAGCTCCTGCTTCAGCTTGTCGATCTCAGCGCCCTTGCGACCGATGATGATCCCCGGTCGTGCCGTCTTGATGATGATGCGCAGCTTGTTGCCAGGGCGTTCGATTTCGAT
>Ga0335081_10014900_pt1 | contig 12579 bp, 8 predicted proteins | sample Lox_Sample_35_FD_206713 | JGI IMG/M metagenome (GOLD analysis project Ga0335081, IMG submission 206713) | Soil microbial communities from Loxahatchee National Wildlife Refuge, Florida, United States - Lox_Sample_3.5 | ecosystem: Environmental > Terrestrial > Soil > Wetlands | place: USA: Florida...
GCGTCGCCGCTGTGTGTAACGTCCTGATCGCGTGTCGCCATCTGCGCGCTCCCATCGGGGGTGGGACCCATGGTGTTAATCCTTTTACCCCGATACATGCAGGGCCAAAGGCTCCACTGTTTCGTAGCAGAAAAACCTTGCCCGCCAGGAAACGGTTGCATTACATCCCGGCCACGTACACAGCCGCTGGTCCCGTAGGGTACGGAGCGTGACCGATTCCGCGGAAACGCCGACCTCAGCCCCGGCACCCCCCGTGGTGGGCATGGTCGGCGGCGGCCAGCTCGCCCGGATGACCAGCCAGGCCGCCACCGGCCTGGGCGTCGGCTTCCGCGTCCTGGCCGGTGACGCCTTCGACAGCGCCGGCCAGGTGGTGGCCGGAACCCGGCTGGGCGACTACCGCTCGCTGGCGGACCTGCGCGCCTTCGCGGCCGGATGTGACGTGCTCACGTTCGACCACGAGCACGTGCCCGCCGCGCACCTGCGGGCGCTCGAGCAGGACGGCATCCGGGTCAGGCCGGGCGCCGCGGCGCTCTGCTTCACCCAGGACAAGCTGGCCATGCGCGAGCGGCTGACCCGCCTGGGTGTCGCCTGCCCCCGGTTCGCGCCGGTGCGCACCGTGGCCGAGGCCGCGGCGTTCGCGGACGGACAGTGGCCGCTGGTGCTCAAGGCGGTCAGCGGCGGCTACGACGGCAAGGGCGTGTGGGTCTGCGAGTCCGCCGCCGAAGCCGCGGAGGTCCTAGCCCACGACATTGCTTTCATCGCCGAGGAGTACGTCGCCTTCGACCGCGAGCTCGCGGTGCTCGCCGCCCGCTCCCCGCACCGGCAGGGCGCGGTGTACCCGGTGGTGCAGACGGTCCAGCGGGACGGCATCTGCCGTGAGGTGATCGCCCCCGCGCCCGGCCTGACCCCGGGCCGCCGGGCCCAGGCCCAGGCGCTCGCCCTGCGGATCGCGGACGAGCTCGGCGTGATCGGCCTGCTGGCGGTGGAGATGTTCGAGACACCAGCCGGGCTGCTGGTCAACGAGCTCGCGATGCGCCCGCACAACACCGGCCACTGGACCATCGAGGGTGCGCGCACGTCCCAGTTCGAGCAGCACCTGCGGGCCGTTCTCGACCTGCCGCTCGGCTCCCCGCGGCTGGCCGCCCCGGCCGCGGTCATGGCCAACGTGCTCGGCGGCGACGACGAGGACGTCTACGACAGGTACATCCACGTGATGGCCGCCGACCCGGCGGTGAAGGTGCACATGTACGGCAAGCAGGTCCGCCCGGGCCGCAAGATCGGCCATGTCACCGTGCTCGGCGAGGACGTGGCCGACCTGGCCGACCGGGCCCGCCGGGCGGCCAGCTACCTCCGCTGGGGCAAGGAGGACGGCGAATGAGCGAGCAGCCCGTGGTCGGCCTCGTGATGGGCAGCGACTCGGACTGGCCGGTGATGAAGGCCGCGGCCGAAGCCCTCGACGAGTTCGGCGTCCGCTACGAGGCCGACGTGGTATCCGCGCACCGGATGCCGCACGAGATGATCGAGTACGGCTCGTCGGCCGAACGCCGCGGCCTGCGGGTGATCATCGCCGGCGCCGGCGGCGCCGCGCACCTGCCCGGCATGCTGGCCTCGGTCACGCCGCTGCCGGTGATCGGCGTGCCGGTCCCGCTGGCCAACCTGAGCGGGCTGGACTCGCTGCTCTCCATCGTCCAGATGCCGGCCGGCATCCCGGTCGCGACCGTCGCGGTCGGCGGCGCCCGCAACGCCGGCCTGCTCGCCGTCCGCATCCTCGGCGCGGCGGATAGCCCCGATGGCGCCGCGCTGCGGGCCAGGCTCACCGCCTTCGCCGCCGCCCTGGCCGGCCAGGCCCGCGCCAAGGGTGCCGCCCTGCGCGGCCGGACTTCGTAGTTTCGCTCCGGACGAGCGGGGTGCCTGCTCAGGCAAACGGCACGTGCCCGGATGCCGGTCCGGGGTACGCTGCCCGGACAGGGACCTGTCCTCGGCGGATGCGAGGAGGCGCGGGTGAGCATCGGCGCGACGCTGGCCGCGGCCCGCCGCCGGGCCGGGCTCACCGTCCGGGAGGTCAGCCGGCACACCCGGGTCAGGGAACCCATCATCCGGGGTATCGAGCAGGATGACTACGCTGCGTGCGGCGGTGATTTCTATGCGCGGGGCCATATCCGCGCCATCGCCCGCGCCGTGGGGGAGGATCCCGCGCCGCTGATCGACGAGTTCGACTCGGCGTGGCGGTCGGAAAAGGAACTCACGGCCGCCGAAGCCTTCCGGTCGGCCATGCCGCTCAGGAAACGGGAGCGGCGGCGGATACGCTGGACCGCCTTCCTGGCCGTGCTGGTCCTGGCGGTCCTCGGCTTCGCCGGCTACAAGTTCGTCTCCGGCCTCGGCCGGACCCACCCCGCGGCCGCGGCCAGCCCCCGTCCCTCGCCGGCCGGCGGCCGCACCAACCCGCCGGCCAGCGCCCAGGCGGTCCAGGGCAGCCCGGCCCCGGCCAGTGTGTCCTCGTCGGCTCCGGTGGCCGGCCCCACCACCGCCAGCCCGGTGCCGGTGCGGGCGCTCGCCCCGGCCAGCGTGCAGGCGTTCGGCCCGGCCGGCCTGGCCGACGGCGACGACCCGGGAGGAGCGGAGCTGGCGATCGGCGGCGACCCGGCCCGGCCCTGGATCAGCCAGTGGTACGCCACCGCGCGGTTCGGGAACCTGAAGCGGGGGACCGGGCTCCTGCTGGACATGGGCCGCCCGGTCGCCGTCGCCTCGGTCCGGCTGTGGATGGCCAGCTCGGGCGCGGACATCCAGCTGCGCGCCGGGAGCAAGCCGGTCCCGGCCTCGCTGCCCCTGGTCGCGCGCGTCTCGAACACGGGCGGCACCGCGCAGCTGCGCCCCGGCGCGCCGGTACACGTCCGCTACCTGCTCATCTGGTTCACCAGGCTGCCCCCCGACAACGCGGGCACCTACCGGGCCGCCGTCTACCGGATCACCGTCCACGGCCACCGCTGACCGGCCCAGCGATCTGACCTTCTTCTCTTGCTACGTCAACGACTACCCCGTCGAGCGCGTGATGCGACGCCAAGATCACCCAGATCTACGAGGGCACCGTGCACCGGTGTATCTGCCGGCGCCCACGGGCCCTCTTAACAGGTAGGCGAGTGAAGTCCAGTTGCTCGCCGGGGGGATGATCATCATGGCCACGGACGTGGGGGCACCGCGCCAGCCTGGCGTGCAGCAGCCGGGGAAGAGCCAGCTGGTGAAGAGCCGGGCGCTGCTGTCGGCCTTCTACGTCACCGTGCTGCTCGCTACGGTCGCCGCGGCGCTGCTGCCCGCGGTGCTGTTCCAGCCGCACAGCCGGATCTTCCTGCTAAAGCTCGCGGCCGTCGCGCTGTTCGCCTCGATGCCGGGCCTGCTCTACGTCCAGTTCATAAGGTTCAAGGGGCCGAGCCTTTACGACGAATTCGTCATCAACCTGTTCCGCCTCCGGATCGACCGGTACAGCAATCTCCCCATGCCGCCGAAGCACACCAGCTACTACGCACAATGGCAGGAAGAGCACAGAAAGCTGGCCGATCCGGGCACCGACAACCTGTACCGGCGCAAGTTCGAGACGGTCTACGGTGAGCGGGCCGTCAGCACGCGCGAGTCTTTCGCCGACCGGAAGCCCATGCGCAGCGAAGGCTTCTACCCGGTCGTGCTGGCGACGGCGCTGCTGTGTATCGGCTGGGCGGTCGTGGTGGAGCCGGAGCTCTACCACAACTTCAACCTGCTCGGCCGGCTGCCCTTCAGCGGGCAGCCCGAGTTGCCGTACCAGGCGCTGCAGTTCGGCTTCATCGGCGCGTACTGGTTCATCCTGCAGGACCTGACCCGGCGCTACTTCCGCCAGGACCTGAAGACCGCCGCGTACGTCAGCGCGAGCGTGCGCCTGGTCGTCGTCACGATCACCGTGGCCACCGTGGCCCTGCTTCCGCTGGGATCGCCGGCTCACCTGAACGTCCTCGCTTTCTTCATCGGGGTGTTTCCCCAGGTCGGCGTGCAGCTGCTCAAGAGCGCCCTGGGCAATGTCATCCGTGGTGTTCCCAACATGTCGGCAAAGTTCCCGCTCAGCGACCTCGACGGGCTGACGGTCTGGGATCAGGCGCGGCTGCTTGAGGAAGGCATCGAGGACATGCACGCGCTGGCCACCGCCAACCTCGTCGACCTGCTCCTCGGGACCCGCGTTCCGGTCAACACCCTGGTCGACTGGGTGGATCAGGCGCTGCTCTACCTGTGCGTACCGAACAAGCCCCGGGATAAGACAAAGCCCCGGGATCAGCAGCAACAGCTCCGGGACGAGCTGCGCATATTCGGGATCAGGACCGCGACGGACCTGATCCGGGTCTGGAAGTCCGATGGGCCGGGCGTCCGCAAGTACATCTCCTTGCTGTTCGGCCGCGACGAGAAATGGGGCACGGCCGCGGTCGAGGCCGTCCTCGCTTCCCTGAAGGGAAGCCCCAACCTCCGGCACGTAGAGGCATTCCGGGAGCATGATTCGCTGCCGCGTTGCCCTGGCCCGGCGGACCCTGCTCAGGTGACCGGCACCTGACGTTCGCAGGCCGGCGGGTTGCCAGTCCGGCGTGACGGTTTGCGGGGTAATGCTGGTGTGGCGGGCGAGTCTCGTCTTGAGGTTCTTCGACCCCGCATCCCTGACATTGATTTTCCCTCCATGTCAGTCCTGGGATCCGGTGTCAAGGGACATGAAGAACACGGAGGTTCGAGTCCCGGGCGCACTCCATGTCCTTGACACGCTCCGTTATCAGCGCCCGAGCCAGGGACTGAACTTGCCGCCCGAGCCCTGGCCCCGGGTCGGCCTACGCCGCCTGGTCCTATGCACCGCGTGCACCGCCGCGCTCGAGGGACAGGTCTACCAGCGGAAACCGCGTCTGGGTGCCGCCTCGGACATCGGGCGCGGCGCAGCCTAGCCCCTTAGCGCCTTGATGGGATCCGCCAGCGCGACGGCGCCTCCAGGTCTGCCTGGTAAGCGGTAGCCGACGCTAGGGGCCGGTCACGACAGCCCACACCCCCCGCCCCCAGGTCCCAGCTCGCAGGTCCCGGGACGTCGGGTCGATCAGGAGGTCGTTGATCTCCACGAGTGGAAGTCCGAGGCTGTAGTCCCGCCAGCTGTCGTAGGTGGGTTTGCCATCCGTCCAGGCGTACACACCCTTGTCCGTGCCCACGTACGCGACCGCACCGCCGTTCTGGGTGACGTATACCTGGTCACCCTGGCTGAGCACCTCGTCGGCGCTCCGCGGGTGCACCACGATAAAGCTGTCCATCATGGTGAAGCCCTTCGGCAACCCATGGTTGGCGGGCACCCATGTCTTGCCACCATCGACCGAGCGGGCGGTACTGTCCAGGGACTGGTGCTGGGCGTAGAACACGTCGTTGTTGCTGGGGGCGATGCAGGAGAAGAGCCCGTCGCCGCCCATGATGAGCCGCCAGTCGGGGGTTCCCTCAAAGAGCACCGTGCCGTTGTCCTGCGTGCCGCCCACCATCAACGCGGCGTTCGCGCTGGCGGCGTCGATATCGAAGAACTGGGTGACCCGGAGGTCGAGGTTGCGTGGGGTGCACGTGTCCGGGAGAGTATCCGCGGCGATGGTGCCACGGAAGACGCCACCGTCTGCGGTGACGAGGTACTCGCCGGGCGCCGCCGGGTCGAACTCGAACCCATGCATGTCGTCGTGGACGCCCGTTACGATGGTCTGGCCCGTGGTGCCCCACCTCTTCTTGTACAGCTTTATCCCGCCGAAGTAGACGAGGTCTCGGTCGGCGGGGTGAACCCGCACGAAGGGGTTGTACGGGCCCTCCAGCGTGCCGGCGGCGTATTCCACCCTGTCCCAGGAGCCACCCTCATCGTGGGTGCGGTAGAGGCCGAAGACCGAGCCGGGGCGGGGGCTGGTCAGGCCCGCCAGCACCGTCCGCGGGCTGCCCCAGAAGACGTCGAGCGTGAACGAGGAGCCCGTCGTCCCCGTCAGGTCCACCGGCCCGGAGAGCGTCGACCAGTCCGCCTGCAATGCTGTCAGGCCGCTCGTCGTCCTGACGATCCCCTCGCCGGAGACACTGCCGTAGACGAGCGAGGCGTTCGTGGGGTGGACCACGACATCGGTGGCCACCCCACTCCTCGACTGCACCCAATCGCTGGGCGCGCTCACCAACTCCCTCGGGTCGTTGCCCTGGTAGCGCACGATCCCGACGTCAGTCGCGGCGAACACAACGGCCGTGCCGCCGACCCGCCGGACGACAAGCCAGACCCATCGATCCTTCTGCACGCCGTCGAACAAGACGGTTCGATCGGGGACCACCACCTCCCAGCACTTCACGCACTGCAGCCAGTGGAGCGGGAGCTCCTGCGGGGGGACTAGGTGGACGACGAAGTGGTGCCGGCCAGGGTCTAGCTCCGGCAACGCGAACCGCACGGACTGCTCCTCACCGGGACCCGCGGTTACCAGGGTCCGACGACCAGCGAGGGCATGCAAGGGCAGCCCGTCTGCGTACATGTGAACAGGCACGTCGCGGACCGTGGTCAGGCTCGGGTTACGGAGGACCAGCGTGATACTCCGGCGCGGCCTTGCTGCGGTGCTGTCAATAGTGAGGTCGTACTCAAGCTCAGGAACGTTCGAACCGTCGTCAACACGTAGCACTGCGCTCGCCACGTGGCTGCGGGTGTCGGCGTCGAAGCCCTTAGCTACGATCTGGAGCCGTGCCTCGACCAGGACCCGGCCCGTCACCCTGACGCGCCACCTGATATTCCGCTCGGCGTCCTGCCCGGGGGGCATTGCCTCAATGTCCCACGCCGCTATCTGGGCGGTATTCACCGTAACGGCAACTCGCGCTGGCGCCGCCGTGGCGGTGCCTTGGTTGCCAATGCGGACGCGGACGGTGACCGTCGAACCTGGAGCAGCGGCCGCCGGGTCGACGGCCATGCCGGTGACGGCGAGGTCAGGCATCCTCCAGCTGGGGTACTCCTCGAAGACATCGTTCTCCATGACTGTCCTCCCTCTCTCCGCCATGGCGGCAGGCATGTTCGGAGCCCGACTCGAACCCCATGAGCGGCTCAAAGCTCAGGAACTCGCTGGACGAGCGTCATTCAGAGCGTCTGCTTTGCAAGGCTGTCACACACCTTCTTCCTCTCCTGGCGGCTCCGCTCCTGTTTGGATAATGGCCCGCTTCGTGGTTGCGTAGAGTGTGAGAAAGAGCGGCTTCTCGGTTTGAAGGACCTCAAGCAGGCTCGTGAACTCGCCACTCGGCAGATATACCACCGACCATCCGTTCTCGTTTACCTTCTCCCAATCCTGAGGAAGGTCGGATGGATTGTCGACGAAGCGGATATCACAGTTCGTAGCTGAATCCTGAGTATGAACGATAATGTTTTTCCGCCATTCATTGAAGCCTTGCGAGCAGGTGGCGAAAAATACTTCGTAACTTGTGATTAGCACCTGCCGAGCCATTGGTCCCCCTCAAGACACGATCGCAGCCTACTTACTGCTGAGCCGCACTGATCTTCTGCTACCTGTCGCGCTCCAGCGCGGTCAACCCGAAGAATACGCCCCGGTAGTGGGGCTTGGAAGAGTACACCGTTCCCTGTCAGCCCCTGACCCTGGAGTTCATGCAAGCGACTGGCCGACTCAGCCGACCCGCCGTCATCACGATCTTCTGCCGCTGACTGGGGATGGCGTGGCGACTGAGGTCTCCGGCGTGGCTGGGAATCCCAGACTTCAACAGGCGAACTGTGCAACACCCAGGCCGTCATGCCGGGCACGTCGGCATCCTCATCGGCATCATGTGTGGTGAGGGCGATTACGCAATTCCTCGATCGCTAACTCGTTGACCGTTATTGGCCGATTACGGCACTGGGGCGTCTTGGTGATGCAATGTTGTTGTGCGGTATACAAATGGCCGGTGATCTGGCAGCTTGGATCTCTGCATCGCCATCGCTTCAATGGCGCGTTGTCCTACGTGTTTGCCGAGACCGGTGTAGGCGTTGAATTTAGCGTCGTCAAACCACTGGTCACCGATGGCGTCATGGGGGAAGAGGGGATGTGCGGCAGCGTGCCGTCGGATGTGCCATGGGGTTTTGCTGTCTAGGGTGGCGCGGCCGATGACTAGGATGCCGGATGTCTGCGTGCCACGCGATTCGCGCGGTGGGTAGGTGACTTTTGCCACGATAATGGGCGTCTCCGCCAGCCGACCAAGGAGATCGTCGGCCTCGACCTGATGTCGCCCAGTGCGCGGGTCGGCTTGCTCCGGGTTGTAGGGCTCCACAGTGACGCCGAGCTCATCGAAGGCCAGGGTGATGGACCGGCCGAGAGTGGCGGCGAAAGTGTCGGTATCGCTGCTGGCGTCAAAGCAGTAGATCTCCGTGCAACGGTGACGAAGGAGTTCCAGCAGGCCGAGGTTCTCATAGTGGCCACCGTCGGTAACGAATACCATCGGGAAGCCTTCTGGGTACCAGCCGCAGATTTCGCGCAGGAGGTAGGTAAGCCGCCGGATTCGGGGTGGCCGGCCCTGCCACCACTGCGGGTTGCCAGCGGTCAGCGGCTTGGGGTTTGCGATCCAGGTGCCGAGCCGGGCGTTGGTCAGTGCGAGGATGACGTTGGCTGGACCAAAGTTGGAACCCATTGCCGAGGCGAACGCAGCCCCGGATACCGCCATCGCCGACTGGACGGTGAGGTCCTCGCTGAGCCGCTTACTTCCCCGTTCGCGCAGGTCTTTGGTCTTGCACCAGCCGACCTCGGGCCCGCCGACGACGTCGTGAGAGAAGGTGAAGGGCAGCACGTGCCGTCCCGGCGGGGTCATATCAGGGTCGCTGCAGTGTGCCGAGGCGCAGAAAATGACCTGTGGGCATGGCCATTCGCCGTTGGGTTCGGGAGCGCCGTAAGTGTCAAGTTCAGTTCTTTCCTTCCACGGGTAGGGAACTGCCCTGTACCCGGCTGGCTGGCCGGTCGCGGCGTCCGATGGGACCCGGCGCACCGCGAAGGCCTTGGCGAGTCGCTGCCGGTAGAAGGGATGCAGCCCTACGGCCGTCTCGTCGACGGTGAAGTAGAGAACGATCAGCAGTGCGGTTAGGGCGATAGTGAGCCCGAGGTTCGTCAGGGGCAGCGTCCACCATGGAGTCCCCCAATGGATTGCCGGGTGGGCCTGAGGGGCGGCCTCCGCGGACGTGTGGACCGAGTAGCCGAAGAGGATGAGGTAGGCGGCGGCAACGATAGCAAGGCCCGCGTAGATGGCCATCCAATGCAGCGCACGGCTACCGAGGTCTCCCAGCCTGGCACGCCACGTCTTGGGTTCGTTTGGCGTACCGGCGTCGCTTCGCGCGCTCTTGCGTACCTCGAGCCTCCAGCGGTTAAACAGCCCCAGGACTGTCATGACCGTTCCAATTATCCCGACCACCCCACCTTTGGCGAAGGCCTTGGCGAGCCCGCCAGCGGCCAGCCCGCCACCGCCGGGGTTGACGATGCGCATGCTGGCCCAGGCGACGATTGGAACCACCGCGCCCAGCAGTATGAGGACCGCGAATGGGACGAAGGTCATCTTGGCGGCTTCAGCTAGTTTTCCCCGCCACTCCGGTGAAAGGGCGGCCGCGTTGGATACCAGCCACAGCAGGAAGGCGAGGACGGCGAGGCCAAGCGTCACGAAAACCGGCCCCCAGAGCGGACTCCACGGTGTCACGAGGGCTTTCTGCCGCCCGATCTCGTAGTAAAAGAACCCAGCCCACCGGGCGACAATCAGGGTGATGAGTGCCAGGAAAAGCGTTGAGATAAGAGCACCGCGGAGTACGACGAGGATAGCGGTCGCCCATTCGCGGAACCCATCGGCAATGTAACTGCTATGTCTGCGCAGGTAGTCGAACTCGGGCGATCCCGGTGCGAAGACATTGTCGTAGTGCAGGCCAGTCTCTTGCCCATTGGCGGATCCGTCCGGTTTGCTGCGTGTGCGCGGTTCCGGCTCGCTGCGGGGTGGTGGTCGCACGGCCAGTAGAAGCGCACCGGCCGTATAAGCTCCACCCGACACGGCGGTGAGATATCTCGCCCGGGTTAGTTCCGAATGGGGGTGGGCCAATGGCGGATGTTCGAGAAGCGTATGCTCATCAAGCCCTCGCTGACACCCCAGCGACTGGCACCGGTGATCTGCAAGGGTGCAGGATTCTCGATGACCTGCCAGGGGCTGATGTTCTTGGAGCGCCTGCAAGGCGCCAAGCGCGAAGGTCGCCGATCTGATGCCCCCTCCTGAGAGACAGATGCCTAGGCCGCCCAGCGTCCGCTTCGTCCCCGGCGGCAGGGTGGATCCCATATGCCAGTGCGCGGTGTCACCTGCCCTGGGGACCTTAGGATCCTGCCCGGAAGTTTCGTCTCCGTACGGCCCCAGCTTTCGCAGACTGATCACCAGTCTGGCGAGAGCGGTCATACCACCCAGCACTGCGACAACGCCGGCGATAGGTGTCAGCGCAAACCCGAGGAAAGCCGCTCCCTGAAGCCACATCACGTACGCGCCCAGGTGGGCACCCCCTGATCGACTGTTGTAGAAAACCTGTACTGTTAGCCAAGCCTCGGCCGCGTGGACTACAGACAGCCCCACCAGTGTCCAAGCCATTGCGCGCGATATGCGGCGGGCTAGCGGCCCAGCTGCGACAATCCAGCCGAGCAGGGCTCCGGCGGCTAGTAGCACCAAACCCGGGTACGGCCGCCAGTCGAGAGCCGCGTCGCGAAGTGATTGCGGAGCAAGGCCTTGAGACCGGCTCCAACCGCTCAGCTCAACCGCACGAACCGCCCATGGCGTTATCGCCCAGTGCCACACCACCAGCGCAGTACCCGCCAGCCACAGCTCTACCAGATCGACAGCCACCCATGGATTGTCCTTAACAAACTTTTCGGTCTTAGTGCAATTATCCGACGTTATCGCAGGCCCGTGCCTGCGACCCGAAAAATTGAGCAACTCAGGAAACCGCATCACAAGCTCCTAATCCACCCCGGAGCTAGCCGACTTAACGGATCATGTCGGCTGGCCCAGTCTGCAGATAGATGCTCCTTTTATGAGGCCATAATCATCTTTAATTGCGAACAAGGGACCTAAGTCATGACCCTGGCTGCCGAAGGGCCCAGGGTGCCAACAAGCTGGTGGTTTCCACTCCGATGCGGTCTCTTCTCGAGGCTCATCAGCGTGCTGGAATGTGGTCCGTTAGAAGCCTGTGGGTGCCGATTATTCGCCGGCATGGCACTTCCGGTACTCGTGCCACTACGAATCGCCTACCTCGCAGTGCTGCAGGTGTTCGGCTGCAGGCCTTGCTCGCCCGGTCAGATCAGGCTAAGGACGCCGAAATCTTGATCTTGCGCATCGGGTCGCCGTACTCCAGCACCAGGTCAAGACGCCGCCACTGTCCTGGGCTGACCGGGCAGTCCTGGCCGCGCTGGCCCGCTTGCTGAGCCCGTGCTGACATCCGGCTACCTGACCGCCGTCTACCTGCGGAAACTGCCCGTCGGTCGACGATCACCCAGATTTACGAGGGCACCAACCAGATCCAGCGCATGGTCATGGCCGGCCAGCTCCTGAAGTAGCAAGCCTTCCCGGGCCGGGAGGGAAATGGGGTCTTGGGCGGGGGACCTTGCTCCCGTACCGTTGTCTCACTGGACCCTTTACCGCAGTGACACCGGGAGCAGGCAATGACGCAGACCCCGCCTTACCAGGTAACCGACCCGGCGACCGGCGAGGTGACCGAGACTTTCCCCTTCGCCACGGACGCGGAGGTAGCGGAGGCGCTCGCCGCCGCGACCGGGGCGTTCACGGCCTGGAGGCTGCGCCCGGTCGCCGAGCGCGCCGCCGTCGTGAAACGGATCGCCGAGCTGTTCACCGAGCGCGCCACCGACCTGGCCGCGCTGATCACCAAGGAGATGGGCAAGCGGCCCGCGCAGGCCGTCGGCGAGGCCGAGTTCTGCACCGACATCTTCAACTACTACGCCGACAACGGCCCCGGGCTCATCGCCGACAAGCCGCTGCCCGGCCATGACACCGCGCGCGTCGAGTACCGGCCCGTCGGACCGGTACTCGGCGTGATGCCGTGGAACTACCCGTACTACCAGGTGGCCAGGTTCGCCGCGCCCAACCTGATCGTCGGCAACACCGTCATACTCAAGCACGCAGAAAACTGCCCGACCTCGGCCCTGGCGATCGCGCAGATCATGAAGGACGCGGGCGTGCCGGACGGCGTGTACATCAACCTCTTCGCCACCCACGAGCAAGTCGCCGCGATGATCGCCGACCCGCGGCTGCGCGGCGTGTCGCTGACCGGCTCCGAGCGGGCCGGCACCGCGGTCGCCGAGACAGCCGGCCGCAACCTGAAGAAGGTCGTCCTTGAGCTTGGCGGCTCCGACCCGTACATCATCCTCGACGCCGACGACGTCGAGGACGCGGCTAAGACCGCCTGGGTCACCCGGATGGAGAACGTCGGCCAGGCCTGCAACTCCAACAAGCGGATGATCGTCATGGACGACATCTACGACGACTTCGTGGCCGCCCTGGTCAAGCGGGCCACCGCGATGTCACCGCGCCAGCCGGGCGATGACTCCC
>Ga0335081_10014903_pt1 | contig 12578 bp, 10 predicted proteins | sample Lox_Sample_35_FD_206713 | JGI IMG/M metagenome (GOLD analysis project Ga0335081, IMG submission 206713) | Soil microbial communities from Loxahatchee National Wildlife Refuge, Florida, United States - Lox_Sample_3.5 | ecosystem: Environmental > Terrestrial > Soil > Wetlands | place: USA...
CCCCAATGGCGAACCGAGATGACCACAAGCTTCGCGGTCTGGGACGAAATCATTGCCACCGCGGCGGCATGAAAGACCGAGTAAGCCGATATATTTGGCCACCGAAGCAACTAACATCAACTGCGCCACAATAATTTTCAAACAACTTGACGATGCCTCGCGAATCATCCGGTTCAGTGGCGTGGACCGGACACGACCACCTTATCGACGGTGCCGAAGTGCTCCACCGCGTCGATGACGTCCACGACACCGCAGCGGCTGCGGCAACTCAGCATCTAAAGGCTCTTGAACCAAAGAACCGGCCCGCGACCCATCTTGCTATTGAAAATGATTTTCATTAACGTGGCTTCCGGACACTGACGCTCACCGATCGCGATGCAGCTCCCTGACGCGTGTCGATGGAGAGAGGCAGGCATGGCGCGACGGACCCGGTTCGGTGAGTACGCGAATCGCTACGCCAACTACAAGTTTGAGCTCAGTGACGACGGCATTCTGCTCATGCAGTGCCACACCAACGGCGGCAGCCTGGTGTGGGACTGGCAGGCCCACGACGACATGACCGATGCGTTCGCCGACATCGCAGGCGACCGTGAGATCAAAGTGTTGATCCACACCGGCACCGGCGACAACTACAACGCCAACTGGGGCCGGATGCCCAGCGGCGAGCCCGTCGGAACCCCCGTCTACCAGGCCATGCCGGGGGACCGCGGCCTACTAAAACTCGATGAAAAAGCATGGTATGCAAAGCATTGCGTCTTCAACGTGCTTGATGTCGATGTGCCGATGATCAGTGCTGTCAATGGACCCTGCAATATGCACTCCGAGGTGCCACTGTTGGCGGACATTGTGCTGGCCTCGGAGGATGCCTACTTCCAGGACGCTTCGCACTTCCCTCGCGGCCAAGTGCCCGGTGACGGCCAGCACGTCATTTGGAGCTTCCTTGCGGGCCACACCAGGGCCCGGTACTTCCTGCTCACTGACAAGAAACTCGGTGCGCAGGAGGCCAAAGACTGGGGTGTCGTCAACGAGGTCCTGCCGAAACATCAACTGCTGCAGAGAGCTTGGGAACTGGCGCGCGAACTGGTCAAGCGGCCGCCACTCACGTTGCGCTACACGCGTCAGCTGTTCACCAACCCGCTCAAGCGGGCGTTCATCGATGAACTGGGCCATGGACTGGCCAGAGAGACCTATGCGCAGCGGGCGTTCTTCCCATTCGGCGGTGAGATGGAACCGCTCGACCGGCCATGGGACAAGCAACCCTGGGCTGGCGAATCAGATTATTGAACAACAACTTCGAGAGCGAGAAGCATGAAAGTTGCCTACGTATTCACCCAGCCCCGCGGCGGTACCTACAAGCTTGGGCAGATGATCTTGCCCCAGTTGGAGATGGGCGTACACGGGGTTGAGGTTGCCGGCATGTTCTTCTTTGACGACAACTGCTTCGTGCTGCGGCAGGGCGATCCTATCGGCGAACGGTTAGCGAAAGTCGCTGCAGAGCAGAACATCCTGCTGATGATGTGCGATATGTGTGCGTTGGAACGAAACCTTGCTGAAGGTGAACCACGCTGGTGCAATCCTGACGGAACCGGACGCACACAACCGGGCGAATGCCGTGTCGCGGGCGTTGTGGATGGGGTCACCGTGGGGTGCTTCCCCGATCTGTACGGAGCCTTGAGCGGCAACATGCCAGATCAAGTCATTTCCCTATGACCGAGGCAGGATCGAAATATTGCGGTATGAAGTGCTTCTGGCACTTGCTAGCCGAAGCTCGAGTCTCGCGCGATCGCACCCGGGCGACCCCCGTCGGGTATTCTTACAAGCACACATGTAGCTGGTCGCAGCCCCGTGTCTACTGGGATTAGAGCACCCCGGCGAGCCAGTCTCGGGCGTCGATCATCATCTCGAGCGTCTGGCTGTGAGCCATGTCGTAGGCGTGATGACGCACATCCCACCCACCGGCTTCGAGCGCGGCGATCGCCTCGCCGGGTTGATCGGGACCGATGACGGGATCGCGGGTGCCCCATTGGAACAGCACCGGGCGGCCACCGCCACTGGACAAGTCGACGTCGAGCCCCAACGTGCCCGGGACACCGCAACACATGGCCCACACGCCGCCGTACCGAGGCCCGTCCGGCTTGCCCGCCAGGGCAAGCGCCAGGTATCCGCCTTGGCTGAACCCACCGAGGATGCATCGTTCGGGCGGGATGGCGGCCTTGTCCGCCTCCTCGGCGACGAACGCTTCGAGCGTCGTCAGCGCCGGCTGCACGCCCGACAGGTCGGGTTCGAAGGTGTCGAGATCCATCGGCCACCAACCGGCGCCGTCGCCGTCGGGCATGGTCAGCGGCCCGCGCGGGGCGATGGCCGTGAACCGCTCGTTAGGGTCGACCAGCGGGACATAGGAGGCGAGGTGATGCTGCTCGGCGGTGTAGCCGTGCATCAGGAACAGCAGGCGGTCCACACCGTTGCGCTCGATCCGATACTGAATCAGTGACATTGGTTGAGTCTCGCACGATCAGTCACCACGGTAACCAGCCCGGGTCGGCGCCGCTGGCGCCGCAACAAGGTTGGCGGGCAGCGTGATCACAGGTTCTCGACGGGAACGTGATCGATGCCCTCCGCCAACGGCAGTGTGACGGCGAAAACCTGAGCATAGAAAGACAACTCGGAGTCTAGGGCGCGGCGGATGTTCACAGCCTGACGGAACCCGTGCTGTTCACCCTCGAAAACGAGGTAGGCCACCGGGATGCCTTTGGCGCGAAGCGCGTCGACGATCATCTCGGCCTGGTTGGGCGGCACGATCTCATCCTCAAGACCTTGCAGGACGATAAGGGGGCGATCGAAGCCGTCGGTGTGGTAGATAGGTGAGCGTTCGAGGTAGAGGTCGCGTCGAGCCGGGTAGGGCCCGATGAGCCTGTCCAGATAGCGGCTCTCGAACTTGTGGGTTTCGGTGGCCAGCGCTTCGAGGTCGGCCACGCCGAAGTGACTGGCGCCGGCGGCGAACGTGTCCCGAAATGCCAGGGCTGCCAGCGTCGTAAAGCCGCCGGCCGAACCGCCCCGGATACAGAGCCTGGCCGGGTCGACGCGCCCTCGTTCGGCCAGCCAATTGGCCGCCGCCTCGCAGTCGTCGAGATCGACGATTCCCCACTGGTCGCGCAGTTGATTGCGGTAGGCGCGGCCGTAACCGGTCGACCCGCCGTAGTTGACATCCACCACGGCGAAGCCCCGGCTCGTCCAGTACTGCGTGCCGAGTTGCAGCATCGGCCGGGCCGCGCTGGTGGGTCCGCCGTGGATCATTACGAGCAACGGTGGTAGCTCGCCTGTGGGCGCGGTCACATCCGGGTTTCTCGGCGGATAGAACAACGCGTGTGCGGTGCGTCCGCCGCTTGACGGGAACGATATCGACTCAGGTACGGAGTACCAGCTCTCGTCGAGTCCGAGATCACGTGGTGCACGCAGTATCTCGGTCGCGGTGACCACGCCTGCGGCGTCGACGCGGATCGAGACCACCGCCGGCTCGGCAGCGGCGGAAGCGCCGACGAACACGACGCGGTCGCCTTCGGCCTGGATCGACGCAAACGAGGTGTAGGGCAGGTCGAGGTCGACTACGCGACCGTCGGGCAGTCGGATCGCCAGATGATCGATCCCGTCCCGCAAGAAGGCGAACACGGTGCGTGCGCCCGATAGGAACGCGTAGCGTGACTGGCCGAAAACCCATTGCGGAAGTCCGATCTCAGCTTCGACAGCCACGGTGGACGTCACACTATCGGTGCCTGGCTCCCATCGGTAAAGGTTCCACCAGTCCGACCTGTCCGAGATGAACCACAGCGATCCGTCCTCGGCCCAGCGCGGGCCACTCACCGATTCGCCGGCACCGGTTCCCCCGGGTCCGGCGTCGGGCCGACCGGCGATCACCCGAGGATCACCCAATGTCGGGCCGATCTCGGTGAACTGTACGCCGGCCACACACAGTTCGGTGCCGTCCCACGGCATATCGGGATGCGACCACTGCAGCCAGCACAGCCGACTGCCGTCGGGAGAGATGCGCGGATCGGCCACAAAGTCGGGGCCGGCCACGAGCGCACGTGGGGGGAACTCCCCGGTGTGGTCGAGTACGACGATCTCGTTGACCACCTCGGCCGGGCCACCCCCACTGGGATGATGCTCCCGCACGACGAACACCCATCGTCCGTCGGCCGCGACGCACCCGTCTGCCCAGCGGTCGCCGCGCGGCACCGCCGGTTCGGGGGTCACCGGCACTGGCTCGGAGTTGCCGGTGACCGTGTAGAGGCGTTGATCCGCCCAGTCGACGAAGTACACCGTCTCGCCGGTGACCCACCAGGCGCCCCCACCGTACTCGTGCGCGGCTGTGCGGGCATTGGACTCTGCTGGCAACAGGTCGACGGATGGTCCGTCACTCGTTCGCCGCACGAGCTGGGTTCGTCCGCCCTCCTCGGGCCGCTGCTCGGACCAGATCACGGTGTCACCGTGCAGGCTTACGCCACCGAGCCCGGCGGCCGCCCGCACCACGAGTTCGGAGGTGATCGGAGTGGGCCACGAACCGTAGGTCGCCGTGACGGCACAGCTTAAGTCAACCATCCGCGCGCACCCGCCTATGTGCGACGACCAGGTCGATAAGCTCATCGGTGAGGTGAAGATCGAGATCCGCCCACGTAACACAGCCTCGGTTGTGGCACTCGCCTCCAGCCGTAGCGGGATCCCAGGAGCTCCGACGATTTGCAGCTTCGACCGCATCGGCGAACAGCTGCGCAGCGGGGATGTGCGGCGCAGGGTCGCCCTCCCATAGTTCTTTGAGGAGAGCAGTGTTCAACAACCAGTCGACGAAGACCGTGGCGAAGTCATCGAACTGCGTTATCGCGACGGCTGAGCGGCCACCCATCCCACAAAAGTCGTGTCGGGCGTATTCGACAGCGACGCCCGCTGTCACGAGCCCAATTGCTGCCCAACCGATTAGAGGTCGCCTCTCGCCCTCCTCGACGTACAACTCCGCCCAGCAGGGATTCATCTCCGGTGCTTCGTAAGGATCCCAACCCGGCAGCATCACGTAACTTTCATCGAGGGTGGGGTATGCCATCCACGTCGCGCCGTTGATCTCTGCGAAGATGTCGTCGTAGTTTCCGCTGTGCCACAACGGCTCAAGCAGAAACGGCAACTGAGCGGCGACGTCGAGACTGCAATCGATCCGATTCTCCTTGCCTCCGTGAATCTCCCGCAGGGAGGCCGTGGATGAGATAACCGCAGCGATGTCGGCGCCGCTACATTGTGTCTCGTCGCCGTCGGTTCCCCGCAGCATCAGTGCACCGTCCCTGGACAGCAGCCGGATCCGCTCTAGAGGGGTCGCGTCAGCCGCGCTGGCGAATCGCGCAATCTCGTAGTACTCGTCTGCACGCATGCCCAATTCCGTCCTAACCCAAATCGTTGCCGAAACACTTTGGTAGAGAGCGCTACGTCGCGCACAACCCACTTCATTTGCGCACTGCCAGGGTGGCCGTCGATTGTGAGGCGACCGACGGTGCTCTTATTGACAATGATTTTCAGTTAATGTAGCGGACTACCGGTGTTCCTGCTACCCGCCACGGGGGACTTCTTATGCACGGATGCCCATCGAAAGGGCGGGCATGGCCCGGCGAACCCGGTTCGGTGAGTCCGAGAGTTGCTGTGCGGGTTACAGGTTCGAGCTCGGCAGCGCAACCCCAGGCCAGCGTCGTGAGGTGCTGACCAAGACTACGTCAAGGATGGTGCCCTAATGGCCGATCGCAACGTTCCCCCCATCCCGGTAATCACGCTCACCGGCTACCTCGGGGCGGGCAAGACGACGTTGCTCAACCACGTCCTACGAGCGCCCGGAGCGCGAATCGGCGTCATTATCAACGACTTTGGCGAAATGAACGTCGACGCCGGCCTGGTCACCGGCCAGGTCGACGAGCCGGTATCGATCGCCGGCGGCTGCATCTGCTGTCTGCCCGACGACGGCGGCCTCGATGGGGCGCTCGAACAACTTGCCGACCCCAAACTCGCTCTGGATGCGATCATCATCGAGGCGAGCGGAGTGGCCGACCCGGTCGTATTATCGCGGATCATCCATCTCAGCGGCGTCTCTCGGATACGACACGGCGGGGTCGTCGACGTCATCGACGCAGTGGAGCACTTTAACACCGTCGACACGGCGGACGCTTCACCTGCGCGGTACGGCGTGGCCTCCCTCGTCGTGGTTAACAAGCTCGACCGGATTGCCGCAAGCGATCGCGACGATGCCCTTCGCCGGATCGAAGTCCGCGTGCACGAAGGCAATCCGGACGTTCACGTGGTGGGTACGGTGGCGGGCCGCATCGACCCCCGGTTGCTCTATGACGCAGCCGACGACAGCGGCGAAACCGAGCGGATGTCGTCTCGGGACTCGCTGCCAGGAGATGGCGCCAGCGCCCGCTGTGACCTCCATTATGAGCTCCATGACCACGTCGATGCGGAGTCGGTCACCGTCGTCGGCGACGGCGCCGTCGACCCTGGGGCGCTCGTCGAACTGCTCGAGCAGCCCCCTCCTGGGGTGTACCGGGTAAAGGGCACCGTCGCTATCGGCCCGCGCCACTACCTCGTCAATGTCGTCGGGGTGTCCGCGCACCTGACGAAGGCGCCTTCGGCGCGGGCCAGCCACCTCGTCGCGATCGGCATCGGTTTTGACGCCGAGGAAGTCCGCGCGCGCCTCGAAAAGGCGTTGCGCCCGCGTTCGCGGACGGGTGCCACAGACGCGTTACGACGGTTGGGGCGGCTTCGGCAAACGAGTTTCTAGTGCGTTTTCTCCGAACTTAATGCAACGTTCTACGAGGACGACCCCAGCGAGTACCTTCTCGTCAAGATCGAGGCCGTGACGTTGATGCTGGCGCCGGCCGAGGCCCTGACGCCCGCGTACGAGTCCGAGCGCGTTGTCGGAGCCTCCCGTCACGTGGACACGCAGGTCCCGTCGAGGGAGGCACGCGACCGCTACGTGCGCACCGAGTGCGTCCTGCTGCTACACCACGCGTGCGAGACGCTGCTGCGACTGTTCTTCGCCCACTCGGAGAAGCAGGACTGCCCGTGGCTCGGCATGGCTGCGTCGGTGAACTTCGCCGAGTTCAAGACGAAGGTCAGCGCGGCCGCGCGCAGCGGCTTCGGTCGCGACGCGGTGGCCCTTGTGTTCCTCGGCGGTACGAACCCGGACGACTCGGCTCTGGATGTGGAGGCCGACGAGTTCGACGACACGGTCTCGGCGTGGCAGCTCCTCTTGGAGACCGCTGCACAGACGGCCCTCTCCGAGTCGTTCCTGTACAACGCCGCCAAACACGGCCTTACGATCGTCCACACCGACGAGAGCACGAAGATGGTGTTCAGGCCACCGGGCGGCGACCCGGTGCAGCTTGTGGCGGGTTCGCAGTTCGCATACCTGCATAGGCCTCAGAGGCCCGACGTGAAGGGCGGAACGGAGTGGTGGGTGTCCCTGACGCACACCCTGCCGGATCAGGACATCGAGACCGCGTTGCTGATCCAGCAAGCTGTGTCGTCGCTCTGGAACGTCGCCCGGCGCCGCTACAGCGGCCAGGCGGGTGAAGTGTGGCTCATGCCCGCTCAGGCCGTGCGCGACGCCATCTACAGCCCCGTAGCGGTGAAGGGCGGCCACGTCCGCACCCTGACGCACGAGTTGGTAAAGAAGGACGCGAACGGCCAATTCAACGCTGTCCACATGCACCTGTCGGGGCGGGGCCTGCCGGACGAAAGCGAGTGGAGCCCCGGAGCCGCCGATGACGCCCCCGCGCCGCGTCAGATCACGCTACCGGTACGGCAGCAGGACAAGCCGATCGTCAGCACCTCCAGCCGCAAGCTGCTCCCGTTCGCCCCGAACTGGTCTTCGCGGGTGTGACGCGCTAGCTCCCCGCCCACCGGGTGACGACATTCGTGGTCACCAGCAGCAGGTCCGTGCAGCCGAGCCGGCGCGTCGTCGAAGTTTGCATGTAAGCGCTGAGGCCAGCGTTTACATGAGGGCACGAGCGGCCCTGTCCACGTCGGGGAACGCCGTCTTGAGGTCTGGGGCGTGTTCCTGCGCCGGCGCGGGGCGGTGGGCAAGGTGCGGTTCGTCGTGTTCTCGTTCATGTGGCGGACGGTACGCATCGAGGGCGCAGAGCCCGGTTCCTCTCGCGGTCGCACCCGCTCCGTCGGCGCCCTGTGCAACGCTTGCGCCTGTGTCACACACCGCCGAGCAGCTGCACGCCCTGATCGACCACTGCGAGCAGTTCCGCGACGCCAAGGCCCCGGCGGGCTACCGCGACGGCCTGGCCCTCTGCGTGGTCGATTCCGTCCAGTCGACGGGCGTCACGTACTCCAGCGTGGAGTCAGTCCTCGCCCGCTACCGGGCGTACCGCCGGGAGCAGGGAGGCGACCCGAACACCGACGGCGTGCCCGAGCTCCTAACCACGTTCGACGAGCTCAGCGGCCCGGACAGTTGGGCGCAGCGGATCGGTAACTGGAACCGCACCTCGACGCACGCTGGCGCTTCCCTCAAGGCCGCCGCGATCCAGGACGCCGCGCTCGCCCTCACCGCCGAGCGAATCGGCACCGCCGCCGCCTTGCGGGAGGCGGCCGAGGACGCCGGGCGCTTGGCATGTGTGGAGGCGGCGTGGCGAGCCGTGCCCGGTCAGCGCTCCGGGATCACGTGGCACTACGTGCAGATGCTCGCCGGGATCCCGGGAGTCAAGCCGGACCGGATGATCTGCCGCTTCGTCGCCGATGCGCTGGGGATGCCCCGTCGCGCCGTCACGACCGGGTTCGCCCTGCGGATCCTGACCGCCGCGGCCACGGAGATGGGCATGTCGCCGACGGACCTCGATCACGGCGTCTGGCAGTGGCAGCGGAGGCGGCGGTAGGCATCCTTCGCGCCGGAGCGGTTCGAGTCGACAGTCGCAGCCGGGTCGGTGCAGCTGTTCAGCTCGTAGTGCCGAGCTTCGCGTCGAGGAACGCGAACACCTTGCGTGCGGCGTTGATCGCCAAGTGCGCCTCGGGTTCGTCGAGCAGCTCCTTGTTCGGGTGCGCGACGCTCGCGTTGTTCCGGAGCGGGTTGAGGGAATCGAGCACCGTCGCTATCGCCCCGAGCACTCTGGTGATGTCGTCGGCGCGCGGGCCGCCCCCAAGATGAGTCCAGTTCGTCCAGCTTGACCAACACAAACGTCTGGTTCTGACTTCGCCCCAGCTTCACACGCAGAAGGTCCTTCAACCGCGCGCGGTAAAGCGCCATAGCCCTCGCCCGGCGTCAGATTGTGCTCAACGTTGGTGCGGTGCCTGTCAAGGTCGCGCCGCGACGCGGTCGGCTCCAGGCCGAGCCTCGACAGCTACCGCACCACCGCGGAAACGGCCACTGACGGCGAGGGGAGTGGTGTGGTGTGGTAGCCCGCTGCGGCGAACACATTCGCTCGCGATCAGCTCGTCTTTTATTCGTCGTTTATGGTCAGGAAACAGCGTAAATCAACGGCAATCATGAGTGTCCAACGAGCAACGTAATCGGTTGGTGGATAAGCCAATACGAGATTTATCGGTAATCACCGTGAACCGTGGGGCGCTAATCCGTTGGTCGCGGGTTCGAGCCCCGCCCGCCGCACAAGTAGAATTCCAGCTCGGACGATGTATATAGCGGCCGCCAGGAAGTTGCTCGACGGCTCGAGCTGGCGCTTGACACGCTAACACGACGGCTTATCCACGACCGGTACGAGCTATCAAGACGGGCAAACGCAAACCCTCGACCTTGGTTCCCTTGATGCCAGGGTGGTCGGCTTCGTCGCGCACCAAGTCCAGCGCGGTCGAAAGCTCCTTCTCCACCCCCGCCCCCGGCCTGTCGCGGTGGTTGGCCATCGAGCTCGCGCTGCTCGCTTCGCGGCATCGCCGACGCTGTCTGCCTGGCAGCCGCCGCGACATGATTACACCGCGAGCCCTCTGGCTTGAGGGGCATCTCCTCATCCGGGGGTCGCCGCAGCGTGGAAGGCTAGGGGCGTGTCGTCCTTCGTAGAGCACATCTCGCTGAGGGTTGCGTGGCACGACCGTGGCTGGGACGGGACGGTCTGTCAGGACCCGGTCGGCAACGCCTCGTGCATCCTGCTGAGGAATGTCGGGCCGAAACGCGAGGACTCAGTGGAGGTCGGCCTCGCCGGCAAGGGCATGCTCGACAGTTCGTATGTACCGCCTTGCATCAACGAGCGGGCAACGTTCATGGCGCCGAAGGCGCTCGGCGTCATCAAGCCCCATCCATTCGGCAACAACAAGGCGCTCAAGGCCGTGCTGCCGACCCCGGTACCGATGCCCCCGTACTCGGCCCACGCGACGCCGTACCGCTGGATGTTGCGCGAAGAGGTTGCGTCGGTTACCGCGCAGCGCGAGGACGTCTACCGACCCGAGCTTGAGGAGCGCGTCGATCGCGCGATGGGTTGGAAGAAGGCGGGTGACTGGGTGATGCACGCGGAGAACCAGAGCGCGCTGTTCGAGGAGTTCTTCCGCACCGTCATCGAGGGTTCCAGCCTGGCGTTCTTCTATGCGAAGCACACGCCGCTGGCCGATGACCCACAGCGCGTGCTCATCGGGGCAGCTCGTGTTGCGAAGATCGAGCTCCCGGGCTTGTATGACACGGACGGGGATCCCGCCTACCCCTCCCTGCTGTGGGAGACCGTCGTCCACCACACGCTTCGCCCCGAGATGAGCGACGGCATCCTGCTGCCGTACCAAGCTCTCCTCGCTGCGCACGACGAGGACCCGTCCCTCGACATCAGCGGGTGCGTCGCACACGCGCCGGCTGACGCATGGACGTCCTTCTCGTTCGTCACCGAGCACGTGAGCCACGACATCGCCATCGATGCGCTCCTGGTGCTCGAACACGCAGCTCGTGCTTCCGCGCAGATGGTCGGCGGGATTCCAGCAAGCGCACTCTCCTGGATCGATGAACAGGTGAACCAGCTCTGGCAGCTGCGCGGTCCGTGTCCGGGACTCGGATCGGCTCTGACAGCGTTCGGCATCGATCGTGGAACGCTTCTCGTCCATGCGCTGGCGAAGCACATCGATGATGGCGCCGACCCGTGGCCGGTCGTCGAGCGTGCCTTCGGCGACCCGGACTCGCTCGGCGAAGAGGTTGCGCGCCATCTGACCCCGACGCAATGCCGCAAGTGGGCCCGACTGGCCGACGAGCGCAAGGACCTCCTGCGCCTCCTCTCGCGGTTTGCCATCTCTGTCGAACAGGCGGCGAGGTGGTACCGGGATCCAGACGCGCGTGGAAGTGGGCTCACGGATCATGACATCCTTGCCAACCCTTTCGTGTTGTACGAGGATGACCGGACCGCTGCGGACCCGATCGCTCTCTCGACCGTCGATCGCGGCGTGCTGCCGATGGAGCCGACCGCGAGCGCGCATCCCCTCGCTTCGCCATCGGCGATGGTCGACAACCTTGATCCTCGACGAGTGCGTGCACTCGTGGTCGACGTCCTTGGGGACGCCGCTGCGGAGGGTCACACGTTGCTTCCCGAGGGGGACGTCGTCGGCTTGGTGCGCGCGCGACCACTGGCCCAGCCGTGCGCGCTGGACACCGACACCCTTGATGCGCTCGACCTCTCGGCCTCGGCGCTGGAAGCCAGGCCCGGAGGGCCGCTCGCCGCCGCTCGTCTCGCCAGCGGCGCTGGCGCACTGCAACTGACGTATCTCACTGAGGTGGGGTCCGTAATCCGATCAAGCGTCGAGCAACGCCTGCGAGCGGCGCGGCATACCGGCGCGCCGGATCCGGCGGTCGCCCTCGCGGCCGAGCTGGGCCCACTTCCCTCCGACGACGTAGAAGCGCGTGAGCTCGAGGAACGAGCGCGTGAGGAGAAGCTTGCGGCGCTCAAGGAGCTCTTCGAGTCGCGGGTGAGCGTTCTCATCGGATCGGCCGGCACCGGCAAGACGACATTGTTCCGGGTTCTATGCACGGAACCCGCGGTCGCGCGTGGCGGCGTGCTGCTGCTCGCTCCGACGGGCAAGGCACGCGTTCAGCTCACGACGAAAGTCGGCCAGCTCGGCTACACGATCGCCCAGTTTCTCGTCCCCACCCGGTACGACACGGACACCTGCCGCTACATCGTCACGGGCGACGCCGCCACACGCCGGAAGACGTTCAAGACCGTCGTCATCGACGAAGCGTCAATGCTCACGGAAGAGCAGCTCGGAGCGACCCTCGACGCCCTCGCGGGTGTCGAGCGACTCATCCTCGTCGGCGACCACCACCAGCTCCCGCCGATCGGCGCTGGCCGGCCGTTCGTCGACATCGTCACCCGCCTGGCACCGACGAACGTCGAGAGCACCTTCCCGCGCGTTGGTCCGGGCTACGCCGAGCTGACAGTTCAGCGACGCCAGAAAGGCGCAGATCGTGACGATCTCCAGCTCGCTGCGTGGTTCGGAGGGGGTGAACTTGCGGCTGATGCCGACGACGTGTGGCAGCGCTTGCGGCTAGGTGAGCCGTCACAGACCTTGCGCTTCGCCCGATGGTCGCGTGCATCGCTACACGACGACCTGCTCCGGCTGCTCAGTGA
>Ga0335081_10014904_pt1 | contig 12578 bp, 10 predicted proteins | sample Lox_Sample_35_FD_206713 | JGI IMG/M metagenome (GOLD analysis project Ga0335081, IMG submission 206713) | Soil microbial communities from Loxahatchee National Wildlife Refuge, Florida, United States - Lox_Sample_3.5 | ecosystem: Environmental > Terrestrial > Soil > Wetlands | place: USA...
AAGCCGCATCGCCATCCTCCGCGATGGCGCCCGCCTGCCGGTGAGCCGCTCCGGCTACACCCGCCTGCTGGAAGCTATGGGAGACACCCGATCCGCTTAGTTGCTGGCGCGGACGATCGTTTTTCGTCGGCCGCGCTTCGCCCGTGAACCTCCGCCCTACTTCATCTCCCCCTTCAGCACCTCGACCGCCTTCTCGATCTGCCGGTCGTGGTGGCTCAGGAAGTCGCCTGGTGTGTTGTCCACCAATACGTCCGGAGGCACGCCGTAGTTTTCCAGGTTCTGGCCGCTCGAAGTGTAGACCCCCGAACCAGGTGTCCGCAGCACCGAGCCGTCCATCAGCGTGAAGGATCCCGTTCCGATCACCGCTCCCATGGTCGGGACGCCGATGATCTTGCCGAGACCAAGCTCCCGGATGCCTTCCGGAAACATCTCCGCGTCGCTCGCGGACCGCTCGTTCTGCAGGACCGCCAGCGGCCCGAAGAACGCCTGCGCGGGCCGCTTCACGTCCAGCGAATCGCGATTCCGCGTGGATTGATACGCCTTCCGCTGGTTCAGAATTTCCAGCAGTTCCTGGTCGATTCCGCCGCCGCCGTTGAAGCGCTCGTCGATAATCAGCGCCTTCTTGTCCTGGTTCTCCGCCAGCTCGAGCTGGAATTTCGCCAGCGATGGCGCGTCCATCGCGCGGATGTGGAGGTAGCCGATCTGCCCGTTGGAGAGCTGTTTGACCATGGTCTTTCGGTCGTCCACCCAGCGTTCGTACGCAAGGTCGCCCTGAGCGGCCTGGGTGAGCGGCTCGAGCGAGATGGTCCACGCGCCATCCGGCGATGGTTTCGAGTTGACCAGGAACTCGAACTTGCGGCCCGGGAGAATGTTGAACAGCTTCCAGTAGTTTTCGCTGGTCTTCATCTCCTTGTCGTTAACCGCCAGCACGAAATTGCCCACCGCCAGCTTGACGTAGTCGTGGTCGGCTGGGCCTTTCTTGTAGATGTACGAGACCTTGTAACAGCCGGACGAATCTGGCTCCAGGTCGAAGCCGGGATAGCGCGTCTGTATGCGCTCTTCTTCGTTGACGCGCCCGGGAAGCTGCCCGCCGGCGGAGATGCCCGTGTGAGACGCATTCATATCGCCGATCATCTCCATGATCACGTTGTGCAGCTCCTCGGTATCGGCAACATAGGGCAGCAGGGATTCGTACGTGTCCTTGTCCGCCGCCCAATTGGCGCCGTGCATATTGGCGTCGTAGAAGCGGTTCTTCATCACGCGCCATGCTTCCTCGAAGACCTGCCGCCGCTCGGCCGGGATGTCGATCTCCATGCGGACGGAGAAATCGATGCGCCTCGGCGCGGGACCTGTCGCCGTTTCGGTGGGAGTGGCAGCGCCGCCGGCGGCTCCGCCGCGCCCGCCACGGCCACCGCGCCCGCCGGTATCAGTCCCGGTTGCCCCTGCCGCGCCAGCCTGGCCGCCGCCAACGGCGAGATTGAACAGGCCGCCGCCCTGCATGAAATAGATACTGCGGCTGTCGCGCGCCCACTGCGGCTCTCCGGCGCCGAAACCGCCGCCGCGTCCGCCACGGCCCCGTCCTCCAGCGGCATCGGTGACAGTCGTGTTAAGCCGCGTGATATTGGTTCCATCTTCGTTCATGGTGTACAGGCCAGGCGCGGCCGCACCCGCGGCAGCCGGGGCCCCACCACCCGCGCCGCCGACACCTGCCTGGAACAGGTATGTATGCCCGTCCGGCGACGGCAGCACCATAGACACGTTGCCCTGGTTTGCCGCGAGTTGCGTAATGCGGCGATCCATGCCGTCCCACACGATCTTCACCTGCACGTTCGCCGGCGGCCCTCCGCCCGCGCCGCCGCGCCCTCCGCGGCCTGCGTTCGCCATCTCGGGCGGCATGGCCTGCGCCTGCGCCTCGGTGTCAATATCGCGGTCGGTCGGGTCTTTCTCGATGGGCGTCAGCGCCACGCTGTACAGGCCCGTCGATCCGCGCCCTCCCGTGGAAGCGATGCCCGCGTTGCCGCCCTGCCCGCCGATGAGCAGCAGCTTCTTGCCATCCGGCGTCCACCTGCCGCCGCGTGCGGTCATGAACCGGCCGGATTCGATTGCGTACTCCTGCCCGGTCGCCAGTTCTTTCAGATACACATGAGAGCGCAGCAGCTTGTCCGGCATGGAGTACGAAATCCATTTGCCGTCCGGCGAGAACTGCGGATCGCCGATATTGCCGCCCGGGTTCGATGCCAGCACCTCCTCCTTTCCCGAATCGATGTCCACGCGCCGCAGCTTGTGATCGCTGCCCGTCCACAGGAAGGATTTCGAATCCGACGCCCAAACGATCGCTGTCTTGTCGCAATCCGCGTCAGAGAGCTTCTTCACGCTCTTGCCCAACTCATCCGAAATGTAGATCTCCTCGCGCCCGGTTCGGTCGGAAACGAAAACAATCCATTTCCCGTCCGGCGACCAGCGGGGCGTGTGTTCCTTCCACGGCGTATCCGTGACGCGCTGGATCTGGCCGTGGTCCGTGGCAATCGTGAAGATTTCTCCATGCACGCCGATGGCCGCGCGCCGGTTGGACGGCGAAATGTTGAACCCTTCGGCTTCGTTCGAAACCGTCACCAGCTCGGTCTTGTTCTCCTTGAAGTCGGACTTGATGTCCAGGCGGATCTCGCTGCTCTTTCCACTGGCGGTGTCCAGCTTCCAGAGCCCGAAATTGTCTTCGTACACGATCACCTTTCCATCCGCCGAAATGCTCGGATAGAAGAGGTTGCCATCGGTGTGATGCGATACCTGGGTGGGCTTGCCGCCCTTATCGGAGATCTTCCAGATGTTGTTGACGCTCTTCATCACTTCCGGGCTGCCGGGCTTAATGCCCTTCTCATTGGGTAGCTCGTTCGAGACAAAATAGATTTCCCCATTGTGCCCGTACATGGGCCAGAGCAGGTTACCCCGGTAATCTTCATCGCCGAGCTTCGTGAATTTCTGCGCGGCCAGGTCCTCCACCCAGAGGTCCGCGGCGTACGCGCCGCGGTAATGCTTGCGCGACCACACACTCGGGTGCCGTGTAAACGCCAGCTTCGACCCGTCCGGAGAATAACTGGCGTAGGCGCCCCAGTCCGTGTTGACGGGCCGCTCGATGCCGCCATCCAGGGGCACTTCCCAAAGCGTCGCCACCGATGGAAAGGCGCCATTGCCGCGCGTCGACGAGAATATGATTTTCTTGCCGTCGGGCGTCCAGCCAACCACTTCGTCGTTCGCGCTGTGGAACGTAAGCTGCCGCGGCTCCCCTCCGGTCGCCGCAACCACGTAAACGTCGTAGTTGCCGTCGCGATTCGAAGAGAACGCGACCCACTGTCCATCCGGCGAGAATCGCGGGAACTGGTCGCGCGCCCGGTTCACCGTGAGACGCTGTACCTCGGCGCCGTTCTCGCTGGCGATCCAGATATCGCCCAGATAGCTGAAGGCGATCTTGCCCTTGGAATAGGTCGGGTAGCGAAGCAGTTTCACCTGTGCCTGCGCGACCACGGGCAGGAGCAGGGCCACAGCCGATACCAGTGCTTTGCGCTTCATTTGTTGACCTCCTGACTGGGTGAATACAGAGATAGTATTCCGAAACTCGTCAGGAAGCAACCGGCGCGCGCACAACGCCACGTTGCCGCTACGGCGCGTCCGAAGGCATCGGTATCGAGCCCATGATGCGCGCGTTCCACTGCGTCACGTTCATGGACAGTCCTTCACAGGCGGGCCCGGTCGAATTCGAGCCACTCCCGCCGCCCTGCAATTGCCGGAATCTGCCGCTCGCGTCCACCGAGATCACCACCTCCGACTCGAACCAGATCTCCTTCGGCTTGTTCATGCCCCCGTAAAGACGCAGGATCTCTTTCTTGTTCGGTGGTGCGAACCCTCCTACGAAGACTTTGTTCCCTCCCGGGTCCTCAATAAAGCCTTCGCAGGCGGGAAACTGGTCCCCGGTAACTGTCGCCACGATCGTGAGTGTGTCCGCGGTTGGCGTCAGGGCGAACTCGCCTCGCGCGTCGATGTCCGGCGCACCCTTCACCAGCGGATTGGATGCGCCGTAGTCGATGATCACGTTCACCGTACCGCCCGTCTTGGACACCTTGAAGGTCGCAACCGGTTTGCCCACTGCGCGCGACTCCGGCCCGATCGCCATCCACGGGCCGCGGCTCTCGTCGCACCACGCCTTGCTCTTGCCTGCCGTTCCCGTGGTGAGATTCACTTCGACCATCGCGTTCACCCGCGCGGTCACTCCCGGATCGGTGGTATCCAGCGAGAATCCCCGTGCGTCACCGTGGTACGCCCCGCCGAATCGAATGGCCGTCGTTGGTGCGAATGGATACCCCGGATAGACGGGCGGCGTTGGTGCCGCCGGTACGTACAGCGTGCTCGGTTTGGTGAAAGCTCCGAATTCCCTCCATGGTGCGAATGAGCGCATGTAGACCTTGTAGATCGCCATCTCGACCCTCCTGATGCCGTCCCCGTCCGGCTGTTGCTCGTACGGGAACGTCAGATCGTATCAGTAGTCTACAGTCCGTGCGCGCTTTCTTTCCAGCGTTAGAGTACTAGTCCCGCGACGGCGTGGTAATGGACTTTTGTTGTGGGGCAGGATGGCAGCAAGGATGGCATCCTGCGCGGCGGTCGTGAACCGCCTCTCGTGCCCGCGAGCCAGTGCCGCTCTACCCGCCAAGCCGCTCCAATCCACCGCCTAGCGCTTCCATTATGAGACTACGGGACCCTATTGTTGCGCACGAACGCACCATCTGTTATTGATTTGTGTGATACCCTCGTGCCCGATCTCCAGAGGCCGTCATGAGCAAGCACTGGTATAACCTGTTCGTCTCCGTCGACTCGCCTCCCGGCGATTCCGAGCAGCCCGCCGCTCCGGACGCTGCGCCCAAGCCCAGCGCGGCTCAAATGGTGGCCGAGATCGCTGCCTCCATTCCCAAGGAATCCACGTTCACCGCCCCGCTCAGCGGCCCCGCCGCGTTCGACGACATCTACAAGGCGGCCGAAATTCAGCCGCCGCCGCATGGCTTCACCATTCAGAAAGTCGCCGGCATGCTGCAGAGCGAGCACCTCAAAGGTTTATCGCCGGAAGTCAAGCGCAGCTCCATTCTCGTGGCCCTGGAAGCCGCGGGCGGAAAGATCGAAGACATCATCCAGGACGCCGTCCGCCGCGACCGCGCCCTCGATAGCTACGAGCGTGTGCTCCAGAAATCGTTGACCGACGTGCAGGCCAAGAAAAGCGACGAGAATCGCCAGATCGAAGCCGAAATGAACAAGATGCTGGCCGACTACCGCGCCCGCATCCAGGCCAACAACGACGCTATCGCCAAGGAAACAGAGCGCTTCTCTGCGTGGCAGGGGCGCAAGCAGCAGGAAGAACGGAACATTGCGGAAGCCGTTTCGTATTTCGTTACTGAGAACCCCATCACGGTGGGTGGCGCGGCGGCGGCTCCCCCGGCAGACCCGAAGAAGCCGGGAGCATAGCCGCCAAGGAGAATCTCATGTTCAAACGCTTGGGCCGGATGTTGCGGTCGTTTTTTGGTTTCTTCATCTCCGTGGCCGAGAACCCCGAAATCATCCTCGAACAGAACATCCGCGACATGAACGACCAGGTGCCGCGCATGAACGAGAGCATCGCCATGGTCAAGGCCAACGTCACCCTGCTCGAAAAAGAGGAGACCAAGTACAAGAGCGATCTCAATGATCTCACCGCCAAAGTGAAGGCCTCCATCCAGGCCGGCCGCGACGATCTTGCGGGCTCGTTCGCGATTCGCATCGAGCAGCTCCGCGGCGCCCTCGCGCGTACGCAGGGCCAACTTGCCACTGCGCGCACCGCCTTCGATAAGGCCATGGCCGTGAAGCAGGCCTTCCTCCGCGAAAAGGACCGCAAGACTCAGGAGGCGCTCGACGCCATACGCGACCATCGCCGCGCCCAGTGGCAGAAGAAAGTGGCCGACTCCATGGAGCAGTTCGAGGTCGCCGGCATCAGCGAAACGCACGACGAAATGGTGCGCAAGATCGAAGAGGAAACCGCCGTCAACGAAGCCCGCATGGAGATGGCCCTCGGCAACGTCGACCAGCAGGGCATGAAGATCGAAGAGGACGTCGAGAAGTTGCGCGCCGCCGAGCTCGTGAAGCAATTCAAGGTCGAGATGGGATTGATTTCCCCCGAACCGGCCGGCGCAGCGGAAAAAACCATCGGCGGCAAAGAGGCGGAACGAACCAGTTAGGGCCGTGGAACGGGGCTCCAGCCTGACCGTAACACTCGGCGAGGCATGCGCTGCTCCACTGGCTGACCCAAGGAGAACCACATCATGGCAGTAAGAATTGAACGAGGCGGTTGGCTTCTGATCCTGCTGATCGGCGTAGGCCTGGTAGGCTACGCTTTGAAGCATTACGGATACCTCGAGAAGATTGCCCCCAGCGCCAAGGTCGCCGAGTCCACGGTCCCGAAACGCGTCGATCTTCCCGCGCTCAACCCGTCGGCCCCTTCCAACGTGCCGGCGGCGCCGCTTCCCGGAACCAGCCCCGGCTGCAACGACAAGCCCGAAGTCCGCATGTTGGTCTGGGCCTGGAACGCCCAGATGGGCCTGATGTTCGCCAATGGCGGCCCGCGCGCCACCAGCGGCAGCCTTATGTGCAAAGAGGGCGTCAACCTCAACCTGATCCGCCAGGACGATTCCAGCAAAATGCAGGAAGCCCTGGTGGCTTTCGCCACCGAACTGAAGGACGGCAACGCCAATCCGTCCAAGGGCGCGCATTTCGTGGCCATCATGGGTGACGGCTCCGCGGCATTCCTGAAGGGCGTGAATGACACTCTGCGACGCCTCGGCCCAGCCTACATTGCGCGCGTAGTCGGCTCCGGCGGCTTCTCGCGCGGCGAAGACAAACTCATGGGCCCGCCCGAGTGGAAGGGCAACCCCGCTGCGTCTCGCGGCAGCCTGGTCGCCGGCGTGCTCCGCGACGGCGATTGGAACATCGCCCAGAAGTGGCTCGGTGACAACGGCCTGTGCAGCAACCCCGACGAAAAGACCTACGACGCCGGCTGCATGAACTGGGTCAACGCTTCCGACTACCTCGACGCTCCCGAGAAGTACATCGCCAACTACTGCGAGGACCGGCCCGTGGTCTCGAACGGCAAGCGAACCGGCGACTCCAAGCACGTCTGCGTCAACGGGGTCGTCACCTGGACGCCCGGCGATGTCAACGTCGCGCAAAAGCGCGGCGGCCTGGTGCCCATCGTGTCCACGCGCGAGTACACCTCGCAGATGCCCCACGTCGTGATCGGCATCGACAAGTGGATGCGCGACAACCGTTCGACCGTGGAAGGCATCCTCAAAGCCATGTTCGACGGCGCCGACCAGGTCAAGTCCGTGCCCGGCGCGCTGCACCACGCCGCCCAGGTCAGCTCCGCGGTCTACAACGAGAAGAACGCCGACGCCTCTTACTGGGAGAAATACTTCATCGGCGCTCGCGAAGCCGACAAGCAGGGCATTATGGTCGAGTTGGGTGGATCTACCGTGAACAACCTGGCCGACAACCTGCAGATCTTCGGCCTCGCGCCCGGCTCCGCCAACCTCTTCGCCGCCACCTACACGGTCTTCGGAGACGTCGTTGTATCTCAATATCCCGATCTCGTGCCCAAATATCCTCCGGTGAAAGAGATTCTGGATACCTCTTACATCCAGGACGTCGCGCAGCGCGCCGCGCCCACCACCGCCGCGCAGCAGCAGCAGTTCTCGGCCAGCGAGCCGGTATCCAACGTGATCAGCCGCAAATCCTGGCACATTAATTTCGATACTGGCAAGGCGACCTTCACGCCCAGCGCCATGAACGACCTGAACCAGTTGCTGCGCGACCTGCTGGTGGCCGGCGGCGCCGCCGTCGAAGTGCATGGCCATACCGACAACGCCGGCAGCATCGAGGCCAATCAGAAGCTTTCCGAAGACCGGGCTTTCGCCGTTAAGAACTGGCTCGAACAGCAATCGCCGGTGAACTTCCCGCCGGGACGCGTGCGCGTCTTCGCCCACGGTCCCACCAACCCGATCGCATCGAACTCCACGCCCGAGGGCCGCGCTCAGAACCGGCGCGTGGAAATCGTCATGGGGACCACGGCCACGCGATGAATCACGCCGCCGCCCCGTCTCTGGGCACGGAGCTTCTCGACGCCTTTCGGCCAAACCGGGTGGTGTCGCGCACCGCGCTGCAAATCCTGATCGCCGCGCAGGTGCTGATCTTCCTGTTGATCTGGTGGCGCTCGCCGTTCGCCGTGTTGCCCCGTCCCGACGAAGTCGCGTCGGCGCTCGGCTCGCTGTGGATGCACCAGGGCCTCGGACCGGAGTTGTGGACCAGTTTCAAAGCCAACCTGCAAGCCCTGGCGATCACCCTGGTCATCTCGCTCGGGCTGTCCTACCTCACAGTCCTCCCTGTGTGGCGTCCCATCGCCGTCGCCGTGAGCAAGGGCCGGTTCATCGGTCTCACCGGCCTCACGTTCCTCTTCACGCTGGTCTTCGGCGGCGGCCATCCCCTGAAGATTTCGCTGCTCGTCTTCGGCATGACGGTTTTCTTCGTCACTTCAATGGCCTCCGTGGTCGCCGACATTCCCAAGGAGAAGTTCGACTACGCGCGCAGCCTGCGCCTCGGCGAATGGCGTGTGGTCTGGGAAGTGGTGATCCTGGGCACCGCCGACCGCGCCATCGAGGTCCTCCGCCAGAATGCCGCCATGGGCTGGATGATGCTCACCATGGTCGAGAGCATCTCGCGGTCCGAGGGCGGCGTCGGCGCGATGCTCCTCAATCAGAACAAGCATTTCCACCTGGCCGAGGTCTTCGCGATTCAGATTCTGATCCTGCTCGTCGGCCTGGCCCAGGACTATGGCATCGGCGTCGTCAAGAATCTGTTGTGCCCCCACGCGGCGCTCACCCTGGAGCGGCAATGACCTGCGAGTACCGCGACATCATCCTCAAAGTCACCGGCGTTTCGCTCACCTTGGGACACAACGTGATCCTGCGCGATCTGAACCTCGAGGTCCGCGACATCTACCGGCCCGGGATGATCACCGGCCAGATCTGCGGCCTGTTGGGTCCTTCGGGCATCGGAAAAACCCGCCTCTTCCGGCTTCTCTCGGGCATCGATGCGCCCACCTCCGGCTCCATCGTGCTGGGCGAAAAGTCCACGCCAGTCCACCGCGGCATGGTCGGAATGGTGGCCCAGAATTACCCGCTATTCGAGCACCGTACCGTTCTGGGCAACTTGGCGTTGGCCGCGCGGTGTTCCGGCCTGAGCGGCCAGGCAGCCTCCGAAAAAGCGCTGGCCTACCTCAAGCGTTTCGATCTCGAAGAGCGCGCCGATCTCTACCCGTGCCAGCTCTCCGGCGGCCAGCGCCAGCGCGCCGCCATCGCTCAGCAGTTCCTCTGCAGCGAGCACTTCGTCCTGATGGACGAGCCCTTCTCGGGCCTGGACCTGATCGCGATCGACAAAGTCTGCAAGATGCTGGTCGAGACCGCCAACGCCGACGAGCTGAACACCGTCATCGTCGTGACTCACGATATCGTGGCCGCCGCCGCCGTCGCCGACACCATCTGGCTGCTCGGCCGCGACCGCGACGAAAAGGGCCACATCATCCCCGGCGCCAAAGTGAAAGCCACCTACAACCTGATCGAACGCGGCCTCACCTGGCGGGAAGGCCTCACCGAGACCCACGAATTCATGGAACTGGTCCGCGAAATCCGCACCGTCTTCCCAACGCTGTAAGACCACGGCGTCACCTCTGAGCCGCAAACGTCAGTGAGCGGAGGCGGGTTCCGCTGGCTTCGCAGACGCGCCCTCTTTTTCCTCCGTCCCCGGCTGCACCACGTAGTGCACAATCAACGAAATCCGCCGGTTGGACGCGTCCTCGGGATCGCTCGGCCTGCGCAGGCGCTGGTCGGCGAAGCCGCGAACCTGCGTGACCTGGTGCTCGCCCAGCCCGTTCTGCTGCATCACGCGGCGGGCGGCGTTGGCGCGGTCGGCGGAGAGTTCCCAGTTGCCGTAGTTGCGATTCGCCGAAAAAGGCTTGGCATCGGTATGACCTTCGATGGAAATGGTGTTGGGGAGCTTCCCCAATTCCTGGGCCAGGGCGGTCAGCAGCTCCCTGCCATTGTCGTTCGGATCGGCGACGCCGCTGGGGAAGAAGGCGCCTTTCTCCGTTTCCATCAGCTCGATGCGCAGACCCTCGGCGGTGATGGTCATTTCGATCTGGTTCTTGAGCTTGTCGAACGTCGCCGTCTTCTGCACCTGCGTCTGCAACTCCTCCTTCAACTGGTTCATGTTCTCCTTGGTGAGGGTGAAGTTGTCGCCGGCGCCGGTCTTGCCGCTGCCCACCATCTTCGACGTGCCAGTGGGATCTTTGAAATACCCGCCCACCGCCTCGCGAATCTGCTTGCTGCTGTTGAGCAGCCACAGAACGATGAACAGCGCCATCATGGCGGTGACGAAGTCGGCATAGGCCACTTTCCATGCGCCGCCGTGGTGGCCGGCGTGTGCCGCCTTCCGCTTGATGATGATGGGACGGCTGTTCGCCATGAGAACCGCTCCCTACGCCGCTTTCGCCTCCGGAGCCTTCTTGCGGCAGGCGTTCTCCACCTCTTGGAAGTTGGGCCGCACGTGGCCTGGAACCGCCCGGCGGCCCATCTCGACCGCCAATATCGGAGGCAGGCCCTTCAGAAACGAGATCATGCAGACGCGGAGAACGTAGTAGTAGTGGTGCTCATCGTCGGCGGTTTTGGCCATGTTCGAGGAGATCGGGCCCAGCAGTCCATAGCACAACAAAATTCCCAAAAACGTGCCGACCAGAGCCGCGGCCACTTTGTGGCCGATTTCCTCCGGCGGTCCGCCGAGAGCGCCCATCGTGATCACCACGCCCAGAACCGCCGCCACAATTCCGAGGCCCGGCAGCGAGTCCGCCATGGTGGATAGCGCGGCCACAGGCTGGCCGTGTTCGTGATGCTGGGTGTCCATGTCCAACTCCATCATTTGGTCGAGATCGAAGGGGTCGACGACGCCGGCGCTGGCGGTGCGCATCGTGTCGCAGATGAAGTTGCTGACGTGTTTGTCCTTCATGATGGACGGATAAGCGGTGAAGATCTTGCTCTTGTCGGGCGTCTCGATGTCTGTCTCGATGGCCGCCAGGCCTTCGCGGCGCGCGGCGTTAAACAGTTCGTAGAGCATCTTGAGCGAATCCACATACCGCTTCTTGCTGAATTTGGAACCCCCGAAAACGCCGCTGATGCCTTGGACGATCTGCTTCAAGATGTGAGGCGGGTTGGCGATCAGAACGGTTCCAATGGCAGCGCCGCCGATAATAATCAGCTCGGCCGGCTGAAGCAGCACCCGGATATTACCCTTTTCCATCAGGTAACCGCCCACTACCGCTCCGAAAACAACCAGTATCCCTATGATCTGGAACATAGCCCTTTCCGTGCAGCTACTCCGGCAGGTCAATCAACCGCTGCGTGGTTGCCCCCTTTCTCCAAACAGGCATCCAGACGTGTGCAAGCGCGCTGGATGATTGTGTCCGCCGTGTCCCGGTCACGGACGACGGAGCCGCCGATGGACACGCTGAACGAAAGACGATTGCCCCACCACGGAACCGCGGCCAACCCGGCCAACCGCTTGAGCCTGACGGCACAGCTCAGGAGGGTGGCAGCGCTGCAGCCAGCCAGCGTGGCCAGGAATCTGGTGTGGGACCAGCGGCCCACCAGGTTGCCAATCCCGACGTTCTTGGCAAAAGTCTGCCCCGCCGAATAGAAGACGCTGCCCACTACATTGTTTCCGCCGCTGGCTCGCAGGCCCTCCAGGTTGTCGATAGCGATGGCAAGCACGCCGAAAGGAATACCCGACGCCCGAAAATCCACCAACAAGGATTCGAGGTGCTTCCGAAGCGCATGGCGGCCTGGGAGCTGAGTCTGTTCGTCGAGCGAAGGACTCAGATCAACCGTTTCGCGGTGGCCGGCACTGATGAAGACAACTCTCTCGTCGAAGTACTCGCAGGCGCCGATAACGGCGCCGCCCTCGTCTCGGATTGGGGCGGAGCGCACGCGCACGGGCACTCGTTGGCCGTTCTTGTGGCGCAGGAAGAGGTCTGCCTCTCGCGGGCGGCCGTCGTGCATGGTATCAACGAGGGGACACGCGGATCCGCACAAAGCCTCGTTGAACTCGTCACAATGCATGAGAAAATCGTCGGCGCAGCGCCGCCCGATCACCTCATGGCGAAAGTAGCCACTGAGCCTTTCGGCCCCGTCATTCCAGAACAGAATGCGACGGTCGCGGTCGACGAGGTAGACGCCGGCCGGCAGACTTTCCAGAATGGCCCGATAGGCTTCTGGAGCCAGATGGGGAGACGAACTCATCCATCGTGAATATCGGCACTGGGTTTGGGTTTTCTAGGATTGTTGGAGGGGTACGGGGTTGCGCTTACCGAAGATAACAGGCACAGACCCCGCAGTGCCGCCAATGCTCCTCAGATATCAGCAGTGCAGAACTTGCACCGCGACGCTTCCAGCGCAACGGTCTCCCTGCAG
>Ga0335081_10014905_pt1 | contig 12578 bp, 7 predicted proteins | sample Lox_Sample_35_FD_206713 | JGI IMG/M metagenome (GOLD analysis project Ga0335081, IMG submission 206713) | Soil microbial communities from Loxahatchee National Wildlife Refuge, Florida, United States - Lox_Sample_3.5 | ecosystem: Environmental > Terrestrial > Soil > Wetlands | place: USA: Florida...
CGGGAAGGCGCCGTGTTCGAAGTAGACTTCTCCCCCACCCACCAAAGCGTCTGGACGATGACGCAATACGACCTCGCCGGCGGGCATATTCAATACGTCTTCACCATCAGCCACGCCGTGCTCACGCGGATTGACATCACACTGGCCCGAAGCAGCGCAGGGGGGACCGACGTTACGGTGGTACACGAGCGCACCGCGCTCGACCCGGGCGTAAACGCCGCCGTGCAGAAGATGGCGAAGTCGGATGCCGAACAGGTGGCGGAGTGGAAGGCCCCCATCGAGGCGTGGGCGACGAAGTCGAAGGCGGCCGCGTCGAGGCCCTGAGCCGAGGGTTACTGCGGTTGGGGTGGGGCTGATGGCGCCGGCCTGAACCGACATGCGCCGGGTGGGCTGCTAATCGCGATCGGTGTACTCGGCCGGGACGTCGTCTTCGAGGACTTCTCCGGTGGTCACCTCGCCGCCGTCCGGGTTGGATGCCCTCTCGACGCCGCTCACCACGCCGGCTTCATACGACTGCCCTTCTTCGACGAGTTCCTCGACACTCTCCGAATCCGCGTCGGCGACGTCGGAGAGGCCCTGCAGATCCCCCGACTGGCCCGCCGTGCGGGTGCCGCGGCGTTCGCGCTCGGCCTCAGACCCAAAGCCCTCCTGGCGGGCCGCGGGGTCGCCGCCGATCTGACTCTTCTCGTGGATTCGTCTCTTGCTCATAATCGAACTATAGCACCGAAACGCTGTTTGGGGGGCCGTCTCAGGGCGCCCGCCACCAGATTTGGGCTGAGCCAATTAACATGCCGGAGCGCTTCGCAAATCCAGCCGCCGGGTGTAAACTTGCGAGGTTCGGGAATCCATGCCGGAGGTCCCGTCCAGATACCACACGATTGGGCCGCAGCGCTCATTGACCAGGGGAGGAATCTTGTTCACATTTCGTTTGAGAAAAGGGGTAGTTCGATTCTTATTGTTTGCTCTCATCTTTGGGGCGCTGAGCTTCAACCGCCAGCCTCTCAAGGCCGGAGAGGAGGGCATGTGGACGTTCGACAATCCTCCCACCAAGCTCCTTCAGGAACGCTACGGATTTACACCCACCCAGGCGTGGCTGGACCACGTGCGCCTGGCCAGCATCCGCTTCAACGACGGCGGTTCGGGCTCGTTCATCAGCGCGCACGGCCTGGCGCTCACCAATCACCACGTGGCGCTCGGACAGCTCCAAAAGATTTCCACGCCGCAGAAGGACTACGTTAAGGACGGCTTCTTCGCCCGCACCCAGGCCGACGAGGTGAAGTGCCCGGACCTCGAGCTGAACGTGCTTGAATCCGTGGAGGACGTCACCGCACAGGTGCAAGGCGTGGCCAAGCCGGGCCTGAGCGACAAGGACGCCTTCGACGCGCGCAAGGCAGAGATGGCAAAGATCGAAAAGCAAAGCCTGGACTCCACCGGCCTGCGCTCCGACGTGATTCCGCTCTATCACGGCGGCGAGTACTGGCTGTATCGCTACAAAAAGTACACCGACGTGCGGCTGGTGTTTGCGCCCGAGAACCAGATCGCGTTTTTCGGCGGCGACCCCGACAATTTCACCTATCCGCGCTGGGACATCGACTTCGCCCTCTTTCGTGCCTATGAAAACGGCAAGCCCGCCGACACGCCACACTATCTGAAATGGAACGCCAAGGGCCCCGCGGATGGCGACCTGGTGTTTGTCTCGGGCAACCCCGGCTCCACGTCGCGCCTCGAGACCGTGGCGCAGCTCGAGGTGACGCGCGATTACACCTATCCGATCATCCTGGAGATCATAAACCAGCGGCTGGCCGTGCTGCAGCGCTACTCCGCCCAGGGCCCCGAGCAGGCTCGCGAGGCCATGAACATGATCTTCGGCTTGCAGAACGGCCTCAAGGCCATCGACGGAGAGTACCAGGGGCTGCTCGATAAATCCCTGATGGAAAAAAAGCAGAAGGAAGAAGCTGAATTCCGCGCCCGGGTGGACGCCAATCCGGAATGGAAGGCCAAATACGGCGGGGCGTGGCAGGAGCTTCAGGACGCGGAGGCGAAGTGGGTGACCCGGATGAAGCCCAGCCGCTTCCGCGGCATCGGCGGCTCGCGCATGGCCAACCTGGCGCTCACCATTGTGCAGTACGTCGCCGAAGTGAAGAAGCCGGACGGCAAGCGCCTGGAAGGCTTCCACGACTCCGAGCTCGACTCGCTGAAGTTCCAGCTCTTCTCGCCGGCGCCCGTCTATCCCCACCTGGAGCAGGTGCTGCTGGCCGACAGCCTGGCGCGATCGGCCCGCGAGCTCGGCCCCGACGATCCCTTCATTAAGGCCGCGCTCAACGGCCGCACACCTGACGAGGCAGCCGCCACCGCCCTCGCCGGCACCAAGATGGGCGACCCCGCCTTCCGCAAATCGCTGGTGGAGGGCGGCGAGGCGGCGGTGACCGCCTCCACCGATCCGATGATCGTGCTGGCACGCAACATCGACCCCTCGGTGCGCGAGATCCGGAAGTGGATGGAAGACAACATTGAGAGCGTCGAGACCGAGGCCGGCGAGAAACTGGGCCAGGCGCGTTTCGCCGTCTACGGCAAGTCCGAGTATCCGGACGCCACCTTTACCCTGCGCCTCTCCTACGGCACCGTGAAGGGCTACCCCATGAACGGCACCGAGGCGCCGCCCCTCACCACGCTTTACGGGCTCTACGACCGCTCCTTAAGCTTCAACCAGAAGCCGCCGTTCGACCTGCCTCCGCTCTATTGGCAGGACAAAGACAAACTCGACCTAGCAACGCCGGTAAATTTCGTCATGACCTGCGACATTATCGGCGGCAATTCGGGCTCGCCCGTGATCAATCGCGAAGGCGAGCTGGTGGGCTTGATATTCGACGGCAATATCGAAAGCCTGGTGGGCGATTACGTCTACGACGAAAGCAAGAACCGGGCGGTGGCCGTGGACACGGCCGTGATGAGCGAGGTGCTGCGCAAGCTTTACGGCGCGGGACCCTTGGCTGACGAACTGGAAGGAAAATAGCAACAGCAGAAAGCCGGGCCAGACGCCGGAGGACGGCTCAATCCCTTAGGAGGCCTGACATGCTGCGAAACGATTTTGCCTACGCCTGGCGGACTCTGAAGAAGAGCCCCGTATTTGCGCTTACCGCCGGCATCACCCTGGCCCTCGGCATCGGCGCCAGCACCGCGATCTTCAGCGTCACCAACTCCGTTCTGCTGCGTCCCCTGCCCTACCGGGACCCCGACCGGCTGGTGCTGGCCTGCTCCGACATGACCAAGCGCCACGTGCGCGACTTCCCGTTCTCCGATCTGGACTTCATCGACCTTCGCGACGGCTCCAGGAAATATTTTGAGGACATGGCCGCGGTGAATACCGGCCGCGGCGTGCTGCCGCGCGAGGACGGCACGTCGGAGCAGGTGGTGTTTGCCGGTATCACGACAAACTTCCTCCACCTGCTGGGCGCGCGGATTCTGGTGGGCCGCGACTTCACGGACTCGGATGGCACGCCCCAGCCGGCTCCGCCCGCGCCGGCGGCCAACGCGCCCGCCGCGCCGAATGCGGCCGCCCCGCCGGCGCCGCAGCTTCCGACGTACGCCATCCTGAGCTACGGGTACTGGCAGCGGCGTTACGGCGGGGACTCCTCCATCGTAGGGCGCGAAATGAAGGCCGGGTTCGTGAACTTTGAGATCGTGGGCGTGCTGGCGCCGGGATTCGAGCTGCTCTTTCCGCCCAGCATGAACGTGCAACGGGACCCCGACATCTGGATCGCGAACCGGCTGTCTCTCGACCCGGCGCAGCGCCTGAACGTGGCCCATCAGGTGGTCGGAAAGCTCAAGCCGGGCGCTTCGATCGGCCAGGCCCAGTCGGAGGTGGACGCCGTCGCCGCCCGCGACCGCCAGATTGCTCCCATCCTCCAGACGGCCGGCTACGCCATCCGTCTCGAGCCCATGAAGGCCAACCTGGTGGCCCAGGTGCGGCCCGCCATTCTCGCCTTGATGGGCGCGGTGATCTTCCTGCTGCTGATCGCCTGCTCCAACGTGGCCAACCTCACGCTGGTGCGGGCGTCGCTGCGCGAGCGCGAGCTGGCCGTGCGCACCGCGCTCGGCGGCAACCGCTGGCGGCTGGTGCGCCAGATGCTGGCCGAAGCCCTGCTGCTGGCGGGGTTCGGGACGGTGCTCGGCGTGGTGCTGGCCACGGCGGGCATTCGCGAACTTCTCTCGATCGCGCCCGCGAACCTGCCGCGCCTGCAATCGATCGCCATCGATCCTGCCGTGCTGGTGTTTGCGGCGCTGGTAGGCCTTGCGGCCACGGTGCTCTTCGGCATTACTCCGGCCCTGCGCGCTTCCCGGCCCGACGTGATGCAGGTGCTGCGCTCGAGCGCGCGCACGACCGGCCTGAGCGGCGGCGGCTGGCTGCGCAACGCCGTGGTGGTGGCCGAGGTGGCGCTCTGCTTCGTGCTGCTCATCGGCTCGGGGCTGATGATTCGCAGCTTCCTCGCCTTGCAGCGCATCGATCCCGGCTTCGACTCGCACGGCCTGCTCACCTTCAACGTGCTCGGCGTGTTTCAGGGCCGGCAGAAGCCCGAGCAGCGCGCCGCGGTGATGCGCGAGATCCAGGAGAAACTCCGCGAATTGCCGGGCGTCCAGAGCGTGACGGCCGCCAGCCCCTTCCCGTTGGCCGACGGCTTCTTTCCCATCCGCTGGGGCCTCGAGCCGGCGCTGAGCGATCCGAGCAAGTTCCAGGCCGTGGACAACCAGACGGTTGAGCCCGGCTATTTCGAAACCCTCCGCACGCCGCTCGTGGCGGGGCGCACCTTCACCGACGCCGACAACGCCCCGGACCGCGCCGTGGCGATTGTGGACACGATGCTGGCCGCCAAGGCGTTTCCCAACGACTCCCCCATCGGCAAGCGCATCCTGGTTCGCGTCCGGACGCCCCAGGCCGAGTGGGTGCAGATCATTGGCATGGTCGCGCACCAGCGCGACACGTCGCTGGCCGAGCCCGGCCGCGAGCAGATCTACTTCACCGACGGCTTCCTCGGCTACGGCGTGGCGGGGCGATGGGCCCTCCGCACGGCGGGCAATCCGGCGAATCTCGCCGGGCCGGTGCGCGCGGCGCTGGCCCAGCTTGACCGGCGGCTGCTCATCACCGAACTCGCGCCCATGACCGATTACGTAGACAAGGCGCAGGCCGGCACGCGCTTTTCGCTGCTGCTGATCGGCGTCTTCGCCGTCATCGCGGCCCTGCTGGCGGGGGTGGGACTCTACGGCGTGCTCTCCACCGTGGTGCGGCAACGCACGGCCGAGATCGGCGTGCGCATGGCGCTGGGCGCCGTGCCGGGCAGCATTTTCAAACTGGTGGTGGGCGAGGGACTTCGCCTCAGCGCCACCGGGATCGTGATCGGCCTGCTCGCGGCCCTGGCCGCAACGCGCGTAATGGCCAGCATGCTGGTGGACGTGAAAGCCACGGACCCGGCCACCTACGCCGGCATGGCCGTGCTCTTCTTCGTCATCGCCGCCCTGGCCTCGTGGCTGCCCGCGCGCCGCGCCGCCGCCCTCCACCCCACCGTCGCGCTGCGGGAGGAGTGACACTCGAGTACCGATTTCTGATGGGCGATTGGGCTCCGTCACGCGATGCTGGCGGCCTGAGCCTTACTCGATGGCCTGACCCGAGGGAGGCCTTTATGTCGCGAATCGTCGAAATCGTCAAGCGCGTACTCGAGTTTATTCCGTTCGCCGTGGACGTTCTCTTCGTGGGCCTCACGGTCATGGTGGCTGCCTACGGAGCCATCAAAGCGGCCCTCGAGGTCCCGGATTTTGTAAAAGACCGGTGGGACGCCCTCCGAAAAATCGATTATCGAGTGAAGACCACGGTCGTGAAGGCAAATATCGGCGAGGACCAAACCCAGACGATCAAGCTGCGGACGGTCCGCGTGCACAAGAAACTCAACAAGATCGTGCTCGACCGTGTCCCGGGGTACGGTAGTGGCCCGGTGGCCGGGGACCGCGAAGTTAAGGTCCAGCCCCCGCATTATTCTCATCGCGACCAGCCCACGCATTATTCCGTTCCGGGTGCAAGCTCGGTGGTCTCGGGAGAAGGCAAGAACATGTTTCAAATCGACTTCAAACCCGATGAGGAACTGGAGCCTCATCGCGACCACTCGATTCTGCTCACTTACACCCTCGAGAAGAAATTGGGTGAGATCTTCGCTCCTCCCTTCGTGGAAGCCGGCCAGCCCGTGGGCTCGGAGCGCCTTGTCATCGAGGTCTATTTTCCACCGAAGTGGCGACTGAAAAAAGACACCGCCAGCGTGATCACCGTCGATCCCCAGGGAAAGCCAATAGACACCCTCGACGAGCAGCGGGCACGGATAAAGCCATACCCCGCCTTCGACTTCCGCGACGGCCGGGGCGAGATCGAGTACATTCGGGCCGTCATCTCCAGGCCCCCGCAAGATGTTGACATTCGTCTTAACTGGGAGTGGGAAAAAACCCCCTGAGACTTCGGGCGAGAGAACCCCCTCGCTTCTGCCCGGACGGGTACCTCTGCCACGGCTAGCTTCTGAACAACCCTCCAAGTCAAGCCCCTGCCGCGTTGTCCCGGGCGCACCCCGGAGACGGCGCGCGCTGCATTTCCCATAAACCCATTTTGCGCCGCACAGCCTGACCGCGCCCCGCGAGAGCGGTGCTGCCCGCCAGTGCGCCAAGAGTTGTCGATCGGAAGCGCGCCGTGCTAAGTTTTTAAGGGGACCGGTTGGCGGGACAGCCAAAAACGGGCGCGGAATCTGCCTTGGATGGCGAGGTGCGGACCCGGCGGAAAGGTAAGATGAGCATCGCAACCGAAGCTTCCAGGCAGAGATTCCGGGCGCTTGCGCCGGTTGAGTTCGACGCGGCGGAGTTCCTTCCGCCAGAAATTGGGCTTGAGGAAATCGATTACTTATTTCAGGCCGCTGAGATCGTGGATGGAATTTTCTGGCGCCAAGCCTCACCCCAGGCCAGTGCCTTGGACTTGCTGAAGCTGGCGGGCGACGACCGGGAGCTGCGGGAGATGGTTCTCTTCAACTGCGGCCCCTACGACCGCCTGCAAAACGATTCCCCGTTTCTTCCCGTGGGTCCGAAACTGCCCGGGGCCGGATTCTACCCGCCCGACTTGAGCCGCGAGGACTTCACGGCCTATCTTCAGAACCATCCGGATTGCAAGCCCTCCTTCCAGTCGCCCTATACTGTGATTCAGTGTAGCGGGTCGCATCTGTCCGCGGTGCCGTATTACGAGGCCTATTCTGAACAGGTTACCTCAATCAGCCGGCTTATGGCGAAGGCAAGCCGGCACGAAAGGCACTCGGGTTTCCGGGAATTCCTCGCCCAGCGGGCCCAGGATTTGCTGAGGGACGACTATTACGCCAGCGATAGTCTGTGGGTCCGCTTAACGGACAACCCCCTGGACCTCGTCATCGGCCCGATCGAGGTTTACGAAGACCAACTGATGGGTTTGAAGGCGTCGTACGAAGCCCTGCTTCTAGCGCGCGATTTTGCAGAGTCCTCGAAGGTTCAGCACTTCCAACACGAACTGCCTTCCCTGTGCCGGACCCTCGAAACCCAAACCGGCAGGCGGCTCCAGGTGGAAGAGAGCCGCGTCGCCCTCTCCGTGGCCAATCTGGTGTATGCCGGCGGCGATGCGCGAAAGGCCATTCCCGCTATCGCCTTCAGCCTGCCCAACGATGAGCGGGTGGTCGAGGACGTGGGCAGCCGGCAGGTGATTCTGAGAAACGTCCTGGAAGCCAAGTTTCGCCTCATCGATTGGCAGCTTCATCAGCGAGTGCTGGCCGCGCCTGTGGACAACCAGGAACTGGCCTTCCGATGCTTTTCCGATCACACGTTGTTCCACGAGCTCTCCCACGCCATTGGGCCCCACCGGATCAGCAGGGACGGCGAGTCGACCACTGTCAATCGCTGCCTGAAGCACCACTACTCGGTGCTCGAAGAAACCAAGGCGGATACCCTGGCGGCCTGCCTCATGCTCCAGACGAGCGCCGGCGCGGCCGGCCACGCGTTCCTGGAAACCTATGTGGCCGGCTTCCTGCGCGCCATCCGTTTCGGCCTGGCGAGCGCCCACGGGGGTGCGAACGCCATCCAGTTCAACTTCCTGTCAGAGAACGGGGCTATTTCCATACATCCCAAGACAGCGCGGCTTTCCATCGACTCGGGGGCGGCTCGAGCGGCGCTGCTCCGGCTGGTCTCCAGCATCGTCGGGATTCAGGAGAGCGGCGACTTCGATGCGGCCGACCGGTTTGTGGGCCAGTTCTGCCGGATGAGTCCCGGGATCGTGGCACTTACGGAGCAGGTGAAAGACCTTCCCATCGACATCCGCATACGTTTTGAAACTGAGCGCGGCCGTCCCTCAGTGGACCGGCTCGCCGATCGTGCGCTGGCGACTTAGCGCGGCCTGCAGAGAAGCCCCGGGGGCGGGAGATTTCTTGAGCCGCAATTCGGGCGAAGCCAGCCCCGAGACTACGCCAGAGAAGCCCTTGAACTTGGGGTGAGCTCGCGGCGCGCGCGTCCCGGCCGCTCCGTGCCCAGGCCTGGCCGGGCCGGAATCTCGCGAGCCGCCCGGTTCTTCAACGCCTGGGCCGGCCAGCGAACGGGCTTCAGACCTGAGCCTCACTCCTCGTCATCATCTCTCTTAACCGCCACCGGAGCAACCTATCGCCAGTGACCCGGTCGGGTTTATTGGCGGCTCCCTCCCAGCGCCGTCATTCCCGCGCAAGTGGGAATGACCGTGCCCAGAGAGTTCCCCGAAAGTTCGAGCTGAACCACTTCCGGCTGGACCAAAGCGTCGCTTTGCGCCGGCCGCCCACCGTCGCCGCAGGACGCGGCAGGTGATAAAGAGAAAGCGATCCGCGAGCGCGAGCCGGCGCAGACGAGGCACGCGTTGAATTATAGTTCGTCGCCCGAATAAAACTGCAGAGTGTGACTCTGGCCTACCGGCTCTGCAGGAGCGTTAGTGTCAGCGGATTTTGAAGAGCGCCGGGTATACCGCCGGTTTTGGAGTACATGCCCACCGCCCAGACGGAGCCGTTAATGCTTGCAGCGCTGCAGAGCTGCGCTGCCTTGCCGGGATTGGGCGCGATGGCGGCGCTCCAGCTTGTGCCGTTCCAGTGCTCGGCGATGGGCTCCGCCTGGATGCCGACCCTCCAGACATACCCCACCGCCCAAACGTTCGTGCTGGAGACCGCGGCAACCGCGTTCAAGTTCGTGGCCACTCCCAGCACCGGACCGTCAACCAGGGTCCACTTCACGCCGTCCCAGTGTTCGGTCAAGGCGCCGCCGTACTGGCCCTGGCTGTTCTCGTTCTCGTATCCCACCGCCCAAACGTCGTCGGCCGATAGGGCGGCAACGCCGTACAGCTCGTTGAACTCGCTGGGCGGCGGGTAGACGCTTGGAACGATGCTCCAACCCTCGCCGTCGTAGTGCTCGATCAGCGGGACGTCTGTGATATCGGTTTCCGAATATCCGACCGCCCAGACGTCGGTGGAAGATACCACGGCCACTGCCGTCAGAAAGTTCTTGTCGGCGCCCGCCACATTGGGGCTCTCCACAATGCTCCATCGCGTGCCGTCCCAGTATTCGACGAGCGTGTCCCACTGGTATTGGCCGCTTTCCTGGAAATTCCCCACCGCCCAGACATCGTCTGTGGACGCCGCGGCCACCGCCACCAGCGTGCTGGTTTCCCCGTGCGGCTCATTCGGGCTGCCAACGGCCGCCCATTGGGCGCCATTCCAGTGCTCGGCGAGGGTCTTGCTGTTCCAGCCGCACATGTATCCCACCGCCCACACGTCGTTGAGGGTAACGCCCGCCACACCGGTCAGGGCGCTCCCGCTGTAGCCCTGGCCGCAGTTTGATTGGGTGCCGGGATTGGGGCTGGGCACCATGCTCCAGTTCGTGCCGTTCCAGCGCTCCGTAAGGGTCATTTGGACGTTTGAGTTCGAATAGTCGTATCCCACCGCCCAGACGTCGGACGGCGAGACGGCAGCGGTCCCGTAAAGATTGTTCGTGTTCGTGCGGTTAGGACTGGAGACCACCTTCCAGTCCGAGCCTGCGGCAAGCGTAACCGCGGTGGCGGCCAACCACAGGGCGGCGGCCACGGCGAGAGCGAGGTGTTTTGGCTTTCGGCTCATTTCGATCGTCCTCCTCGGTAAGATGAGCGAGCTACTCAGGGTCGGGCTTTGCGGTCTTTCCCCCCGCCTTCGATGTCCACGGCCGCCGATGGACTGCACGAGAATTGTGGCCGAGATGGCGAAAGAAATGCAAAACCTGGCTCGGATGTCGCGGAGCCTTTCAGCGAAACGAACCCGTAGCGCAGACCTGTTTCCCAAAGTCTGCGGCCTCTCCGCGAAACGAACCCACAGCCGAGCCTCGGCTGGACGGTGGCGGATGGCCTTACCTATGCAGATATCACATGTGTTAATCACTTGACAAATTTCTCCCAGCAACCGATTATGGATTTCGTCTCGCGGGCTTCGAATCGTGAGCTATTCATGCCTTTATGGTGAGCTATTCATACCTTTATGCTAGTCAGCCTGGTCATAAGACGAGACCGGCAACAACACCAAAATTGACTGGAGTGTGGGGCAGTCGGTAGCGAACGCCGAGCGGCCACCCGGTAAGGGGCGATCCGGATTTTGCCCGCTGCCCGGAGGGCCGGCGCTTTACGCGTCGCCGCGAATTAAGCTCAGGGCCTGCGGCGCCGAGATGCGGTATTCACTGAACCCGGGTGCTGACTTGTCGGACCGGCCTGCGACAGAGGCCGCGGATGGTGCCGGAACTCGACTTCAACCGGCGGCGGCTATCGGCGGAAAATGAGGCGTCAGGCGGCCACGGGGAGGACGCGTTCTGCGCGTGTCCCGCCGCTGCTCGATGGCCGGAAATGGTGGCTTGGAGGTAGTTGGAGGGCTCGGCATAAAAAGCAAACCGAAAGCGGCAATCGAAGTTGGGTGATGCTGGCCCGAAGCGCTTTCGGATACTGAATCAGCAGCACGATGCAACAGGATCCGCATTTTGCGGAACCCAATTCGATTTTCCACAGGAGAAGGTAATGAGCAAGACCAAACTATTGTTATTCGCCGGCTTGTCGTGTGCTGTGGCCACCTGGGGAGCAGCCGCGTCACTGGCAGCGCCTCAGCAGGACGAGCACACCCCGCCGCCGGCGTTTGACGCTCAAGACGAAACCCTGCCCGACCTGGCGCCGCAGCCCGAGATTTACAAGCCCAAGGGCAGCGTGATCACGCCGGAAAGCAGCGTCGCGCATCCCGAGGACGCCGGCATCCGCGCCCACACGAACGTTCAGATATTCGTTCCGGCCGGCCGCCAGGTGTCTTCCCCGAACCCGGACTTCACCTTTGCGGAGACGCCGGCCTCGATGGCCTGCGTTTACAAGGTGGGCCCGAACTACGCGGGATGCAATCCGGCAACCGGCGGCACCAACCACGCCACCGGCGGCTGGGGCGCGATCGCCCTGGTGGACGCCTATGACAATCCGACTGCAGCCAACGACCTGAAATTCTTCGCCAGCTATTACGGCTTGCCGGCACCCAACTTCACGAAGGTTTATGCCAATACGAGCTTCGGCACCCTCAACGGCATGACGGCCAGTTGCAGCGGCAAGCCGGCGGGCGATACCGGCTGGGGCCTCGAAGAGGATCTGGACATCCAGTGGGCGCACGCCATGGCGCCCGCCGCGAAGATCTTTCTCATCGAGGCGTGCACCAGCAGTTACAACGACCTGCTGTACGCCGAGCAGGTGGCCGGCATCAAGGTGAGCGGCGCGGGCGGCGGCGACATCTCGAATAGCTGGAGCAGTTCAGAGTTCTCCACCGAAGTCGGTACCACGGATGACGTCTTCTACCGTTACTACTGGCAGAATATCAGCTACTTCGCCTCCGCGGACGACTCCGGATGGGGCGCCGCCTATCCTAGTTCCTCACCCTGGGTCATCTCCGCCGGCGGGACCACGGTCAACCGCGACGCAAACGGGAATTTCCAAAACGAGAGCTGCTGGTCTGGCTCGGGCGGCGGCGTCAGCGCTTTTGAGCTCTGGCAAAACCCGCCGAGCATCGTGAATGGGATGGGACCCTGGAGTAACTTCCAATATCCGTTCGCCGGGCAAACCGCGCGGCAGACTCCCGACCTCGCCTTCAACTCCGATCCCGCCAGCGGCGTTTACATGTACGACACTTACGGCTACGGCGGCTGGTTGGTGGTGGGCGGCACCAGTGTAGCGTCACCCTCACTGGCGGGCATCATCAACGGCTCCAACAACAGGCTGGGGCAGGCCCCGTACACCGGCGGGGAGTACACCACCGAGGAGAACAACCTTCTCTACGATCAACTCTTCTCGAAAACCGCCTACGTGGCCAACTTTTACGATGTTACGACGGGATCGAACGGCGTCGGCCACAATGCCGGCGCACTCTACGATCAGTGCACCGGCGTCGGAAGCCCCCGCGGCAAGCTCGGGAAGTAATTTTCTGAGTGAGCCTACGACTGACGTCTCTTCAGAGGCCCTGCCTGTCAGGGCCTCTTTTGTTTCG
>Ga0335081_10014906_pt1 | contig 12578 bp, 13 predicted proteins | sample Lox_Sample_35_FD_206713 | JGI IMG/M metagenome (GOLD analysis project Ga0335081, IMG submission 206713) | Soil microbial communities from Loxahatchee National Wildlife Refuge, Florida, United States - Lox_Sample_3.5 | ecosystem: Environmental > Terrestrial > Soil > Wetlands | place: USA...
GAAGCGCTGGGCCGGCGGTCCAGCTATCGTCGCCGCCTCCGACACTGGGACCGATCTCCTCTGCGGGCCGTTCTGCCGGCACGCGCTGGAACCAGCCCCGCTCCACCCGATCATGTGTTTGACCAGGCCGGCCAGCGTGGTCCTCGACGGTACGCGGCGAAACCGCGCTTGCTGCTCAGAAACGCCGGAGACCTTGCGGACCAGCACCTCGCGGTGGAAGTCGAGGAACGCTTCAAGCATCTCCCGCTCGGTGCCGGCGGCGACCAGCTCGTCGGCGGCAAGGGGCGGATCCGGCTGCGGACTCGTCATGGCATCACCGTAGCCACAGGCGCGCCCGCCAAGGCCCCCGCCTCGGCGTATCTGGCGACGGCGATCTGGACGCGCAGATCATCCCGTACGGAGCGGCCTGCGCTCACGATGCTGATAAATGCACGGCATTACAGATCGGCGGATATCGCAGGCTGGGCCTCAGCCTGCTGCAGCAACGCAGCGTGACAGCCGGTCAGGGCGGAGGTGACCTGCCGGATCGGTGCGCGGATTCATGAGCTGGCACCGGTCGCATGTCGGGCGTCGTATGCGGGCCGCTGCCCGGCCCGACAGGGCGCGGAGACCGCTTTGTCTGGAAGGATCGCTGCCATGTACCCGTCCATTGAGCCTTACGAGTGCGGCCACCTGGAGGTGGGTGACGGTCACGCCGTGTACTGGGAGGTGGTCGGCTCGCCTGACGGCTTGCCGACGGTCTGGCTGCACGGCGGCCCGGGCGCGCCGGCCTCGCCCGACAGCCGGCGGAACTTTGATCCCGCCCGCTACCGGGTGGTCATCTTCGATCAGCGCGGGTGCGGGCGCAGCCGCCCCCTGGCCAGCGAGGTCGGCGCTGACCTGTCGGCGAACACCACCGGCCACCTGGTCTCTGACATGGAACGCCTGCGGTCGCACCTCGGCATCGACCGGTGGGTCGTGATCGGGGGCTCGTGGGGCGTCACGCTCGCCCTGGTCTATGCGCAGCGTCACCCCGGACGGGTCCTGGGCATGGTGCTGGCGGCCGTGACGTCGGGCCGGCTGCGGGAGTCGCAGTGGGTCACCCGGGAGATGGGACGGGTGTTCCCCCGCCAGTGGGACCGCTTCGCAGAGCTGGTGCCCGCGGCCGAGCGCGGCGGCGATCTTGCCGCCGCCTACGCCCGGCTGCTGGCCAGCTCGGATCAGGCGGTCCGCGAGGAGGCTGCCCGGCGCTGGTGCCAGTGGGAGGACACCCACATGTCTCTCGCGCCCGGCTACGAGCCGCACCTGAGCGTGCGGGAGCTGTCCTGGCAGATGGTCTTCGCCCGGCTGGTGACGCACTACTGGGGACACGGCTGCTTCCTGGCCGACAACGAGGTGCTCGCCGGGTGGCGAGGATCGCGCACATCCCTGCCACGCTGATTCACGGCCTCCACGACGTCTCTGGCCCGCTCGACACTGCGCGGGAACTGCACAAGGCATGGCCGGCCAGCCGCCTGGTCGTCATCGACGACGCCGGCCATTTCGGCGGAAGCATGGGCGAGCAGTTCACCGCCGCCATCGACGCCATGGCCGGCGAACTGCGCCTCGCGTAAAGACACCCTCGGGGTGCCCGGTCACCGCTCCGCAGTGCGGTGATCATTTACGGCGACGCGATGGCCGTACCGCTTAGATCACCGTTCTGCGTACCCCGGCACAGTCGTCAGACGCAGGGAGCAGCCGATCAGGCGGAGCTCGTGCGGCGGCCGCAACCAGCAGCAGTGACGGAGCGCGATAGCCGTTCCGGATTGAGCTACGTGATCGCCGACTATTCGTCTGATCGTGCTAAGCCGGTGTAGGGAATGCGAGGGTGCAGATCGTCCAGTTCGGAACATCGCACCGTGACCTGAGCTCCTTCGGCGGCGGCTGCGGCGTGATAAACGTTCGGTCACCATTGGTTGTTCTACGATCACGGGGCGCCCACCTTGTCGCACTTTGCCGCGGCCCGCGGTCATAGAAGTCGGGTGCTCCACAGAACAGCGGAAGGAGCCGACACGTCAAATGCTGTGTACCGTGCCGGTTGACAACCTAATCGTTCTGCACGATCGGGATCTCACCGGGGCTGTTAACCGGGGCGCGTCGGTCGGTTTGTTCTGGCGCTGGGACCCGTTAGCCTAGATTCCCGGAGAGTTACCTGGATCGGCGCGCTCGCATCCGCGATCCGCTGACCAGGACAGATGCCCCTACTTCAACAAGTCTGTCTGAATAACCACCAGCGAAGATCTTGAGGCGGAGTCGGAGGGCACAGGCGATGCAGTCGTCGTGACCTGCGGGTTCCTCACGATCCTTTGCGGTTCCGCATGATCAGCCGCTACCGTCAGTACGTAGCACTGGCGGAGATTTGCTGACGTTTGCCCAGGACACGTCCGCCGGTGCTGTCGGTGAGGGCCGACCTCAACTGGATTACCGCAGCGGGAATCGAGGTTAGTGAGATCTGGCCCGGTAGAAGTGCCGGACCTGTCCGCCTGGATCGATCATGGGACTACTGCGAGGATCCACTGCCCGTCGTGCTGTACCGGCCGGCTTCGTTGCCGGTGGGGGCTGTCCTCGGGGCGGCGCTGGGATGAGGATGTTGCCCGAGGACAAGGGACGGCAGCATGCAGGGCAGTGCCGCGTGCGCGACGGAGCGTGAGGTTGCGATGCCGTGGTTTCCGGAGTTCGTCAGTGCCGTAGAGTTGGCGCGCAGGCAGAGTCGCGCCGCGGGTCAGGCTGATCCGGTCGGTCAGTACGTCGCCGCACTGAACCGGGGTGACGCTCGCGCCCTGGAGACGGCGTGGCCTGGTGAGGTGGTGGTCTACGATTCCCGCTACGGCGAGATCCGCGGCCACAAGCGGCTGAGGAAGTTCGTCCGGCAGAGTCAATCCTGGCTGGCCGAGCGCCACGCCCGGGTCGAGATCGTGGCCTCCACGGTGGTCGGGGGCCGGGCCGTGGTGGAGCTGCTGGCGCACCTGGCCCACGACGGGCGGGAGCTGGCGTGGCCGGTGGCGGTCGTCGCCGAATCCGCCGACGACCGGTCGGTGGTGTTCCGCTCCTACCTCAGCCTGCGGGCGATCGACAGGCAGCGCCACCTGCGCCCTGCCATCCTCAAGCCGGGGCCGGCCCATCCCGGTGATGTCGTAGGCCGCTACCAGGCCGCGCTGGCCGCTGGTGACGCCGAGGCGGCCCTGGCTACCTTCGAGCCGGACGGGTATTACCGCGAGCCCATCGGGCTGTCCTTCGCCCACCGCGGCGCCGGCGAGCTGCGATCGTTCTTTACCAGGTGCTTCGGCGCGGGCGGCGGCATCGGCCTGCAGCATTGCGCCGTGACCGATGACGGCGTGCGCTGCGCGCTGGAATATAACTGTGTCCGCTGGGGCCGCCATGACCTGCCGCCGCAGGCGGGGATCGGGGTCTACGAACGCGGCCGGAGCGGACTGCTGGCCGCGGCCCGCGTCTACGACGACATTGAACCGTCCGCAGGGCGGCCTTGAGCGGCCCGGAGTGATCATTGCCGCCGGGCGACGTCGATGTCCCGTGGTTGCGGCCGCCGGAGTGGTGCTCGAAGGAATCAGCATGGTCCGACGGACCATCGTGCTTGTGGGAGGACGCGAATGAACCTGGTCAACCACCAGGTACGCCTGGCCGCCCGCCCGTCCGGCCTGCCCAAGCGGTCCGACTGGGAGCTCACGACGGATCCCGTCCCGGCGCCTGGTCCCGGGGAGTTCGTGGTTGCGATCTCGTACCTGTCGATCGATCCCGCCATGCGCCGCTTGATCGATGCCGCCTACCGGGAGCCGGTCGCGATCGGCGCGGTGATGGAGGCTGGCGCGGTGGGGCGCGTGACTGCCTCGGAGCATCCGAGGTTCGCGGTCGGGGACCACGTGTACGGCGGGTTCGGAGTTCAGGAGTTCGCCTGCTCCGACGGCACGGGTGTGACCAGGCTCGATCCGCTGCTGGCGCCGCTGTCGGCCTATCTGGGGGCGCTGGGCATCCCGGGCCTGACCGCGTACTTCGGGCTCTTGGCGGTCGCCCGCCTGCACGAGGGCGAGACCGTGGTCGTCTCAGGGGCGGCCGGCGGCGTCGGCAGCGTGGCCGGGCAGATCGCCAAGATCAGCCGGTGCCGGGCGATCGGGATCGCGGGCGGCCCGGACAAGTGCCGCTGGATCGTCGCCGATCTCGGCTTCGACGCGGCCATCGACTACAAGTCCCGGGACGTCGCTGCCGCGTTGCGGGAGTACGCACCGGGCGGCGTGGACGTATTCTCCGATAACGTCGGCGGCGAGATTCTCGACGCGGTGCTGACCCGGCTGGCGCGCGGGGCGCGGATCGTGCTCAGCGGCGGCCAGTCGCAGTACGCGGCGCAACAGGTCCGCGGCCGGGCGCGCTACCTGGAGCTGATCGCCGCCCGGGCGTCGATGGCCGGGTTCCTCACCCCGGACTACGCCAGCCGCTATGCCCAGGCCCGGGCCGAGCTGGCCGGCTGGCTGCGCGAGGGCCGGCTGACCTCCCGCGAAGACATCCTGCAGGGCGGCGTTCGCGCCTTCCCGGACGCGCTGCTCAAGCTGTTCGCCGGCCAGAACATCGGCAAGCTGATACTCGCCGTGCCATGAAGCCGCCATCCCGGCAGTGGCGCCAACCCGGCCGCGGGGTACCGGATGCCGGGCGGAGAGCGTGCATGAGCTTGCGGCGGCCAACGTTGACTGGGGACCGCCGGGGTCTTCCTGGTGCGGCGCAGCCGTGAAGCGTTACCGTCGTCTCTGACACCACCCAGGGAGGACGCGATGAGCACGACCGAGGACCGTAGCAGCGACGCGAGTTGGACGGCGGGTACCGGGAGCGCCGATACAAAGCTCGAGGTGATCGTCATCCCCGTCTCGGATGTTGACCGCGCGAAAGAGTTCTACGGCAGGCTCGGGTGGCGGCTCGACGCCGACCGCGCCGTCGGTGACAACTTCCGCCTGATCCAGTTCACCCCTGCGGGCTCCGGGTGCTCGGTTCAGTTCGGCACGAACCTCACCGCGGCCGAACCCGGTTCGGCCCAGGCCTTGCTGCTGACCGTCACCGACATCGAAGCCGCGCGCGACGAGCTGGTCAGGCGCGGTGTCGCGGTCAGCGAGGTGTTCCACTGCGCAGCGGGAACCGCTTGCCGGTTCCGCGACGGCGACGGCGTGTTCCAGCGCGTCAGCGGGCCCGCGCCCGATCACACCAGCTACAGCTCCTTCACCTCGTTCAGCGACCCGGACGGCAACGGCTGGCTGTTGCAGGAGGTCACCGCCCGCCTGCCCGGGCGCGTCGACCCCGCCGCGACGTCGTTCGGCTCCGCCAGCGACCTGGCGAGTGCGATGGTGCGCGCGGCGCTCGCGCACGGCCAGCATGAGAAGCGCATCGGCCGCGCAGATCGGGACTGGCCCGACTGGTACGCCGCGTACATGGTGGCGGAGCAGGCCGGGACGGAGCTGCCGACATGAGCGACTACGACGTGATCGTGCTGGGCGGCGGGGCGCCCGGCGAGCACTGCGCCGCGGCGCTGGCCGCGCGCGGGCTGCGCGTCGCGATCGTCGAGCGAGAGCTGGTCGGCGGGGAGTGCTCGTACTGGGCGTGTATCCCGTCGAAGTCGTTGCTGCGCCCGGGCGAGGCGGTGCAGGGCGCGCGTGAGGCCGCCGCGACCGCGCAGGTCGACGTGGCCGCCGCGCTGGCCTGGCGGGACTTCATGGTGTCGGACTATTCCGACGCCGGCCAGGAACGGTGGCTGGCGGGCCGGGGCATCGCCCTGCTGCGCGGCACGGGACGGCTGGCCGGGACCGGCGTGGTCGACGTCGACGGCGTGCGCCACACCGCGGAGCACGTCGTGGTGGCGACCGGCTCCGATCCGGTCGTGCCGCCGATCCCGGGACTGCGTGAGCTGCAGGGCGTCTGGGGCACCCGGGAGGCGACGAGCATGAAGGCGGTCCCGCGCCGCCTGCTCGTGCTGGGCGGCGGGTCCGCGGGCGTCGAGCTCGCGCAGGTGGTCAAGCGTCTGGGCGGCGAGGCGGTGCTCGTCGAGGGCGCCGACCGGGTGCTCCCCCGCGAGGCCGCGCCGCTGGGCCAGGCGCTCGGCGAGGCGCTGCGCCGGGACGGGATCGAGCTGATGCTCGGGAGGCACGCCACCGCCGCGCGGCGGGAGGGGCAGGAGTACGTCCTGGCCTTCGATGGCGGCCCGGAGCTGCGCGGCGACCGGCTGCTCGCGGCCACCGGCCGGCGCCCGCGCGTCGAAGGGATCGGCCTGGAGACGGTCGGCGTCGAGGCCGGCCCCCACGGGATCCGGGTCGATGATCACCTGCGCGCGGGCGAGCGCCTGTGGGCGATCGGCGACGTCAACGGCATCTGGCCGCTGACCCATGTCGGCGAGTACGAGGGCGATGTGGTCGCGGCGAACATCGCCGGCGACGCGCGCCCGGCGAACTACGAGGCCGTCCCGCGGGTCACCTACACCGATCCGCAGGCCGCGTCGGTGGGCGCGGCCGACGGGGCCTACAGCGGCACCGCGCCCGTGTCAGAGGTGCCGAAGACCGCCACCTACACGCACGCCTACGCCGAGTCCAGCGGGTTCCTGACGCTGCTGTCCGACGGCCAGCGGCTGGCCGGCGCTTATGCGCTCGGGCCCGAGGCCGGCGAGTGGATGCAGCAGGCGACGCTGGCCATCCGCGCGCACGTCCCGCTCGAGGTGCTCAGCGACACGATCCAGCCCTTCCCCAGCTTCTCGGGGATCTACGACGCGGCGGTGATGGCGCTCCGCATGCAGATCATGGACATGCCGCAGACGGCCCGGCCGATGGACGCGCAGATGGCGAGCCTGTCGGAGTGAGGGGACGGAGGAATCATGACCAGCGCAACCGCTTCTGAGCCTGTCCGGCGCGAACCGGGACTGGCCGGGCAGACCGTCGTCCTGATCGGCGGCAGCGCAGGCATCGGGCTCGAGACAGCCCGGCGCGCCCGGGCTGAGGGTGCCGAGGTCATTCTCACCGGCCGCAATCCCGACCGGCTCAAGCAAGCGGCGCTGCAGGTCGGCGCCCAAGGCACCGCGACCTTCGACGCCGGCGACACCGCTGCCCTGGCGGGGTTCTTCGAGGACCTGCCGGCACCGATCGACCATGTGATGGTCACGGCCGGCGGCCCGACTTACGGGCCGCTGCTCGAGATGGACACAGCCCAGGTGCGCGAGGCGCTCAGCGACCATGTGGTGCTGGCGCTCGAGGTCGCGCGCAACGCGGCCGGCAAGATGCGGCCCGGGGGCACGCTGCTGTTCATGGGCGGCACCGGCGGCCGGCGCATCGGTCGCGGCCTCGGGATCGCTTCCGCTGCCACCGCGGCGCTGCCTCCGTTCGCGGCGGCCCTGGCGCTTGAGCTCGCGCCGGTTCGGGTCAATCTCATCGCGGCCGGCTTCGTCGACACCCCGTTGTCGGCATCGCTGCTCGGTGACCGGCTCGAGGAGCGCCGGAATCAGCTGCGGGCGACGCTCCCGATCGGCCGCGTCGTCACCCCTGCCGACGTGGCCGCGCTCGCCATCCACATCATGATCAACACCGCGCTCACCGGCGCGACGTATGACATCGACGGCGGGCAGCAGTTCGTCTCTTCCTGAACACGCGACACTGAGCGGAGGTCAAGACGGAGCATCAAGCAGTCCGCGATAGTCCGCGGAACTGTGCGCTGACGTACGGGGAATGCGCCCCGTCGCCTGCGCGGGCGGCGTGTACCTGGCTTAGCTGGCAGAAACGTCGCCTTGGGTACGGCTGCCACGGCGACATGCCCATCGCGGGATGCCGCAACCACCCGCGCCAATTTTTGGCGCGCTATCTCGGATCAACATTCCGCTGGTTGCCCAGCCCGGCTGGACGCTGGCATGGAAGTAAGGAGTACAGGAGTGTCATGAGCGCTGCAGACCAGTTCGCCATCGATGAGGTTTCCCCGTCCTACTGGCGGGTGACCTTCGATAACGGCCCGGTCAATCTGCTGGATCCGGACACGGACACCATCGACCAGCTCGGCACGCTCATCGGGCGCATCGAGAGCGACCCGGACCTCACCGTTGTCGTCTTCCGCAGCGACAAGCCGGGCTACTTCATGGCCCACTGGGACTTCCTGGCCGATGCCGCCCGCGTGGCGGGTATGGCGCCCGGCCCGACCGGCCTGCACCCGTACCTGGACAACTTTGTGCGGCTGAGCAGGCTGCCGGTGGCCACGATTTCGGAGATCCGCGGCCGCACCCGCGGCGCGGGCAGCGAGTTCGTGCTGGCCACCGACATCCGGTTCGCGTCCGAGCGGGCGGTCCTGGGCCAGTTCGAGGTCGGCGCCGTCCCCGGCGGCGGTCCCATGGCGCGGCTGGGGCGCCTGGCTGGCCGCGCCCGCGCGCTGGAGATCCTGCTCGGCGGCGATGACATCCCCGCCGCCCTCGCAGCCGAGTACGGGTACCTGAACCGGGTCATCCCGGACGAGCAGATCGAGGGCTTCACCGACGCGTTTGCCCGCCGGATCGCGGCTTTCGACAAGGTGGCCGTCACTGGCATCAAGAGGCAGGTCGACGTGGCCACCCTGCCCGACGACCAGGAGTTCGCGCCGGGGCTGCAGGCGTACTTCGCCACCGCCGGCCGCCCGAAGAACCAGCCCTTCGTCCAGCTGCTCCTCGACAATGGCCTCCAGCAGCCCGACGGCATCGAGACCGACCTCGGCAACGCGATCGGGAAGCTGCGGCAGAACCTGTAGCGGCCGGGAGGCCGACGGACATCCCATCGGCGATGCCCGGCATGACCCTAGATGGGGCTGGCTCGGCACTGAACTCGGCGCACCATGAAGGGGATGATCCCCAAAGGGAGGACAGGATCTGACATGAGCGTTGTCGTCGTAGTCACGGCTTTTCCGGCCCCCGGGCACCGCACCGTGCCGAGGTGATCGCGGCCTTCGAGGCGGCGATCGCCCGGGTTCACAACGAACCGGGCGTTGAGCTCTACGCGCTGCACGAGGGGACCGACCGGCTGGTCATGATCGAGAAGTACGAGTCGGAGCAGGCCCGATCAGAGCACTCCAAGGGCGCGGCCCTGGCCGGCCTGCGGTCTGCCTTGGAGGGCAAGCTCAGCAGCGGTCTCGACGCGCAGGTCCTGGTACCGCACCCGGCCGGAAACGCCCAGAAGGGCGCGCTATGAACCTCGCCGGTAAGCCATCGACGGGGAGTCAACGCTGATAGCACAGGCATCACATGGGCTGCTGGCGGCCGTGAGGCGCCGGCTTCGTCCGCGGGCGCGCCAAGGATCCGGCGCCGAAGGTCTTCCCATTTCAAGCCGCGCATACGTTCGACGGTCATGTTGCCGAGGGCCTGCCGGTCGTCCGGCCCCTGATGAAGCCAACGCCTTCATGTCCGGTCGGCTCCACCGTGTGTCATGCGGACGGGCCGCGCTCGGATCCGCCTGTGCATAGCTCGCCCTGGCTTGGCCGCCTCAGGTCAGGCAGTCAGGAGGGATGAGGGTCAGTCGGCGGGACCGAGCCGGGCGCCCAGGTTGAGTTCGAAGTCGCCGCGCTGTTGGAGGCCTTGCGCGAGGGCTTCGCGCACGCGCCGCTGCGTGCCGACCCAGGTGCCAGACTCGCGGAAGACCGCCGCCGCCTCCGCCAGGTCGTCCCCCGAAGGCACTCCCGCCCGCTTGTTGATCTGAGCCTTGGCCGCGACGAGGGCGGCCTGCTCAAAGCCGGCGATGCGGCGAGCGAGGCGGTCGACGAACGCGGAAAGTTCGGCGTCGGGCAGGGCGCGGTTGATCCACCCGTACTGCTGCGCGGTGCCGGCGTCGAAGTCCTCGCTGCCCACGATGATTTCCAGGGCGCGCGAGCGGCCGGCCAAGCCCGGCAGCGCCTCGATCGACCCGCCGCCGGGCACCAGCCCGACGCCGACCCCCGGATGCCCGAACACGGCCCGTTCCCGGCTGGCGAACCGCAAGTCACAAGCCAGCGCGAACTCACTGCCCGCACCGCGGGCCCGGCCGCGGATCTCCGCGATCGTCACAAACGGCGCACGCGCCAGCCGGGTTGCGAGGTCGGCCCAGGCGGGCAGGCCGGTCGGGCCGGGGCCGGGGAGCTCACCGCCGCGCGCCGCGTCGAAGTGGGCGATGAAGAATTCCGCATCGGCGCTGTCGAACACCACGACCTTGACCGCCGGGTCGGCCTCCAGCGTGTCCATCAGCTCCCGCAGCGCGAGGATCGTCTGCGGATCGAACAGGTTCAGGGGCGGGTTGTCGAAGGTGGCCCGCCAATAAGCGTCCGAGCGCTTGCTGACGGCCAGCGGAGATGAACTCGCGATGGTGGTCCCTGCCTCCTCGCTCAACGCGGTATCCATTCAGTCGGCCACCTGCAGGCCTTAGCCACCCGCTTGACCATCGCGGATCGACAGCAACCCTCAAAGCTCCCGGTAGCCGTAGGCGCGGCCATGCTCAACGTCACCGACGACGAGCCGGCTGACGATCTTCGACGCCATCACCGCTGGGGCAACCAGCCGCCCCTGGCGCTGAGATTCTCCGAGAAGCCCGGCGCCTGGCAAGACGTCCGACGGCTGGGAACGTGCGTGGGCCTGCATGTCGGTGTCCATGATGCCTAGGCGCACCGCAACCGCGGAAGCCCGGCGCCTGCTGCTCGGCGGCCAGGACGCGGGTCAGCATCTCGATGCCAGCCTTGGCCGCACAGTACACGGCCTCGCCCGGCGACGGGTCTGCGCCGCGGCCGAAGAGACGTTGATGACCCGGCGGTTCATCTGCGAAACGGCGAAGATGCGGCAGTACAGGTTGGCCAGCGCCACGGCCGCGGCCAGGGTTCACTGTCAGCGCGTAGGTAATCTCGCTCGCCGCCAGCCGCCCCAGCGCGCCGACCGAACCGACGGTTGCCGCGTTGTGCAGCAGGCACACCGACGCGGGCCGGCGCTCCTTCAGGCCCTCCAGCACCGGCGCCAGCGCGGCGTCGATGCCCGCGGCGTCGGCCAGATCGAAACGCACGAACTCATAATGCTGTCCCATGACCGCCGGGTTACCCGCCCGGCCGATGCCGGCCACCATGAAGCCGCGCTCCAGCAGCTCGGCGGCGAGAGCGGCGCTCAGGCCGCGGGAGACGCCCGTGACGATGGCGACATGCTCACCGGGACCGTCGGGAAGACTCACTGCAGAGACGTTAGCAGGCGGCGAACTCAGCGCCGACGCAGCCAGGGTGACGGCAAGGCTCTTCACCGGGCAGGGGGCTTGATCCCGCTGGCCTCGAGGGCGACCGTAAAGGCAGCACCACTCGGGCTATGGGATGGGTCATGAATTCCATCTTCGCCCCGCCCGCCCAACCTCCAGGGCCCCGGCTCAGAGGCGTCGTCACACGATCCCCAGCATGGGCTCTCATGACACGCCTTTGTCGGCGGCGGTTGCTGCAGCCGAGCCTCGCTCGACAGCGGGTTGATGTAGCCTGCCGCCGCTTCCACCCGCACGCCTCCACCAAAGCACCAGGTCGGACTTTGACCCGCTACCAAGCCAACCCGGGCACCCGATAAGAACCGGAATACCCGTTATGTGCCCTGCGTTCTGTCGAGCACCCGGGCTAAGGATCAGTACAGATCGGCGGTTCAAGTGCGTCACGCAGCTCATAAGGCAACGACGCAGCGTGACGGGCAGGCTGCATCACTGCGCTGCACCGGTCGGCGGCGGGGCCGGGGCCCGGCGCAGATCGTTCTCATCCGTGGCCTTGCTGGCGGGCATGGCTTTCCGCGCTCACCTGGCCCGGCCGCAGCTGCGCCGGCACCGGTCTGCACTGCCGCCATCTCGAGCGGCCAACCGCTGCGGTTTCCCGGTCTGCTAATGTCCGGCCCAGGGGCGCAGCGCCTAGCCGCGAGCCGGGGAGGATGGCCAGATGTCCATGGCAACCGACGTAGTCGACGCCCAGATTCGGGCCTACCAGGCCAAGGACGTCGAGCGGTTCTTGTCCTGCTACGCCGAGGATGCCGCGGTGGTGCTGTTCGACGGCACGCCGATGTTCGCGGACAAGCAAGTGATGCGGGAGCAGTACGGCCAACTGTTCGCCGACAGCTCTGACCTGCACCTGACCATCGCGAACCGCATGACCGCCGGGGAGTTCGTGGTCGACGAAGAGCATGTGTCAGGCGTGCACTTCGGTGACATGCCGGCCGAGATGACGGCCCTGAGCGTCTACCGGGTCACCGATGGAAAGATCGCCAGAGTGATGCTCCTGTTCTGACTAACACCGGCGACCTCGCAAGCGCGGAACGCGGACGGGCGCTTCCTCACTGCACGCGATCGCCGAATCTTTGTCTGTCGTCGGAGCGGGAGCGCTAGTTCAGCGTGTGGGCCAGATCGTCCAGTTCGGTGCGGCATTGGTAACGAGCACCAGCCTTGATGTCGGGGTATTTCGAGTCGGCCCGCGAGTTGGCTGCGTGCAGATGTCAGACCCGAATCGACGACTAGAGCGCCGGAGGTTGTCCACAGCCAAGTGGATGATCTTGGAGTGAGATTTCCCGCGGTGCGGGCATGATGATGGCCCGGGTGTCGCGCCGGGGT
>Ga0335081_10014907_pt1 | contig 12577 bp, 10 predicted proteins | sample Lox_Sample_35_FD_206713 | JGI IMG/M metagenome (GOLD analysis project Ga0335081, IMG submission 206713) | Soil microbial communities from Loxahatchee National Wildlife Refuge, Florida, United States - Lox_Sample_3.5 | ecosystem: Environmental > Terrestrial > Soil > Wetlands | place: USA...
GATGCCCGGGAATCAGCAGAAAACTCTGGGCGCGCTGCGTGAGCGAGATTCCCGTGTCACCCGCGATCACCGAGGGCAACCAGGCTCCTGAAGGCGTCGAAGAAAACATGATGCCGTCTTTGTCGATTACATCGACGCAGGTGGTATCACGCGCCAGCAGAGCATCCTCTATTTTGAAATGCACCATCTCCGCTTCGGAAGGATGCTGGGGCGGATGCGGACCGATCTGGCCAGGGCGGAAGTCGAGCGAAGCCACGGCACTGATCAGTTTGCGCCGCTCCGTGGCGTAATCCTTCGAGAGAAGCCGGTCAGCCGGGATTTTGACAAACTTGGGGTCGCCGTAATACGTGTCGCGGTCGGCATAGGCCAGCTTGAGCGCCTCGACCAGCGTGTGCAGATACTCGACCGAATTCCAGCGCATGGCGCGGAGATCGTAGCCTTCCAAAATGTTGAGCGCCTCAAGAAGCGAAGGCCCCTGGCTCCAGAAGCCCGGCTTGAAAACCTGGACACCCTGAAACGTGGTGGTTACGGGGTCTTCGGGATCGAGGTGAAAAGCGGCCATGTCTTCATAGCGCAGCAGCCCTTGATTCTGCTTGCTAAACGCGTCGATGCGATGGGCGATGTCGCCGCGATAGAAATAATCACGGACCGCATCGATGGCGGCAGCGCGCGTGGCGCCGGATGTCAGCGCCTTCTTTTCCGCTTCTGCCATCGATCGCAGGGTTCGCGCCAGGTCCGGCTGGCGGAAGATCTCGCCCGGCATGGGAACATGATCGCCGGGAAGGAAGACGCGCATCGAGCTGGGCCAAAGCTCGAAGAAGCGGACGTTGCGCTCGATAGCGCCGGCCCGGGTTTCGTCGATCCCCATGCCGTCGGCCAGATCGATGGCCGGCGCGATAGCCTCATTGAACGATTTCGTTCCGTACTCGCGCAACGCTACCAGTTCCGCGTCCACCATGCCGGGGACAAGCGCGGGCATCAACCCCGCCACCGGGACCATACCTTTTAATCCGCCCTTTTCCGGGGCCGACATGATTTCACCCGGCTGCAAGCGCCGCTGCCTGAAGAAATCCGCGGTGGCCAGTTTCGGCATGGTGCCAACGCCGGCGATGGCGTGCACTTTGCCGTCGCGCGTACGAACGAGAATGGGGGCTTCGCCGCCAAAACCGATATGCGAAAACTCGCAAACCGCAGCCGCGAAGGTGGTGGCGACTCCCACATCCACGGCATTCCCGCCTTTATAGAAAAGACGCATTCCCGCGTCGACTGCGTAATCACTGCCGGCGGCGACAGCGCCGTGGGTTCCGCGCGTGGCGTGACGAACCGGACGTTCCATCTCGCGTTGCCGCTGCGGGAATAAGGCGAGCGCCGCGGCGAAGAACAGAAATGGCAGTCTGGTCTTCATGAAGTGTGCCTGCATTCATTCTATCGGGATTTGGAGATGAACGGCGGCGAGACGGGAGATTCGAATCCGCCCGCAAGATAGAGAAATCTAAATCCGAGGACTACGCAGCCAATTTAATCTTGACTCCGCGCCGTCCAGCCCAATTGAAGACCTGTTGCTGACAGGCGTAGATGAATCCCTTATCAAAGTCAGTCATCCGATCTAGATAGTGATTCGACACCCGATGTACTTTACTGGGAATGCCCTCAACACCCAAGAATCCGCCGCCCGGATAGTGGTGATCGCTTCTAGCATTGACCACTATGGCGCTAAGAAAGATCCCCGATTCGAGAAACGTCCGCTCACTGATGACTCCAAGCACTAGCGGCAAATCGGCAGAGAATATGTGAGGGGTGGGAGTTTCGCGCACTTTTTTATACGACACCAAACGGCGCTGCATAGCTGCACGGAGCAAAAGATCCAAAAGGGAGGCAAAACAGGGACAGCCTGATCTGCGCGATTTTGCTGCAAACTCCATCGGCTCGCCGCCACTATCTCACCGGACACACAGATCATGCCGCGAAGAGAGCGGTGCGTCGTCGAAGGACTTCCCCACCATGTCACGCAACGCGGCGTCGACCGCTGCCCGGTTTTCCAGTCCGACTTAGATCGCACCACCTACCTCCGCCTGCTGGCCGACAACCTGGTGGAAGCCCGCACCCGCGTGCTCGGGTGGTGCCTCATGACCAACCACATTCATCTTGTCATCCTACCCCAGCAGAGCGACTCTCTGGCCCTGCTCCTGCGCCGCGTTCACGGGCGCTACGCTCAGTACTTCAACGTCAAGTCCGGCCGCACCGGCCACCTTTGGCAGAACCGCTACTTCGCTTGCGCGCTGGGGCCCGCCCACACCTGGCGCGCGCTGGCCTACGTCGACTCCAACCCCGTCCGCGCCGGGATGGTGGCGCGGGCCGCGGAGTACCCATGGTCCAGCGCTGCCGCACACATATGCGGCGACGATCCATCGAGACTACTCGATCTGGACTGGTGGCGAGCCCAAGCCATGGGTCCTTCATGGCAGGACTACCTCCGAAGCGCCGGACCCAACCTGGAGCTCGAGCAGTGCACCTACGCGGGCCGGCCCTTCGGCAATGCGGAGTTCGTGGCCGAGATCGGCGAGCGTTTCGCCCGCCGGTGGATCCGTGGGCGTCCGAAGAAGAAACCGGAGCTGGTGGCCCTGCCATCCGACTTGCAGGGCGGTTTGTTCACTGACTGACGAAAATCACGCAGATCAGGCTGTCCCTGTTTTCTTCGTTTTCTTCACCCCTGTTTTCTTCACCCCACGACAGAAACAACATCAGCCGCCGTTGCGCCGATTCCCGCTAGCGATGCCTCCCCCGACAGCGTGGTCAGTGTGTTTCCCGCGCCGGTGGCAGTGTTGGAACGAGAGGGGACGAACGAGAGGGGACAACGAGAGGGGACGGACGAAACCGTCCCGGCTTTGCCGACTCTCTCACAGCTTCGCAGATTCGGGACGGTCTCGTCCGTCCCTGCTACTCCCTGCTACTCCCTCCAATCGAACCTGCGATAAGTGTCCATTCACCCCAAAAACATGGATTTCCGATCGGCGCGGCCCGCTGATAGACCGCCGTCAAGACTTTCTGGGCGCCCTCGGACAGATTGTCATTTGGCACCGTCTGAGCGACGTAGTTGGTGGGTGTGTATTGGTTGTTGATGATGTCCGAGTACGACGTATCGATTGGGAACATCTGGCTGTAGGCAGTTCCGCCATCGTTGAAACTGCCCGCCAGTGTTCGCGCAAGAAACCCATTGACGCTGGAGTCGATGATGATGTCGTTGCTGTTTGGGTTTATCCATACCGAAGAAGCGCTAGGGATGTACCCATCCGCCCAATAGCCCCCGTTGCTCCAGCACTCGCCCTGACTACTGTTGTTGTCAATGCTGTCGACACCATCACCAGTGTCGTTCAGATAAACGCAACCCAAGCCAGTGGGGTCCGTAAACCCCGTCGGCGTGTTCCTCACATACGCATATCGATTCCACGTCTGCGGGTCCGTGATATCCACCGCCGCCAGCCCCGCCGGGTCGGGCGAGATCCAGCGTCCTTGCGTCGAATGCAGCTCGCGTTTCGGAAAATCCCACAGGTCATTCGCCAACAGCACGCGCTGGTTGGTGAAGTGCATCCCCGGCGATCCGCCCGACGCGTACTCCTCGCCATACGGCGCCACCGCGATGGAACCCAGGTACGTCCCGTTCGGCGCCGTCACGAACCGTGTGCTCCCTAGCCAGTCCGCATGCCGGATGGGGACATCCCGGGGACCAGCCCGCGTGCTTACCGGTTTCTCAAACATCCGAAAACAGTATCGCTTGATTCGGGTCTGCCGCGCGAATGCCCGACCCTCGCACCTTCCGTGGACGCCTCCCCTGCTTCGGTTCCAGGCGGTAGGTCCTCCAATCTTTCGCGATGAACGGCCGATTCAGATCGATGCGGCGAAGGCCACCTCGGTCGCGCGTTCAATCTCCAGCAAGCGGTTGTATTTGGCCAAGCGTTCGGACCGAGTGATCGATCCGACTTTGATCTGGCCCGCGCCCGACGCCACGGCAAGATCGGCCAGGAAGTCATCTTCGGTTTCGCCCGAGCGCGCGGAGATCACGGCGCGAAAGTCCGCCTCCCGGGCGCGGTCGATCACTTCGAAAGTCTCGGTCAGCGTGCCGATCTGATTCATCTTCACCAGTACGGCGTTGGCCGCGCGCTCGCGGATGCCGCGTTCGAGCCGGGCAGGGTTGGTGGCGAACAAATCATCGCCAATCAGTTGGACGTGCGCGCCCAGAGCCGAGGTCAGCCTCTGCCAGCCGGCCCAGTCATCTTCCGCCAGGCCATCCTCGATGGAGACGACGGGATATTGCGCTGCCCAGCCAGCCAGCAGATCAATCATGCCGTCCGGCGTCAACGTGCGCCCTTCGGTCCGCAGGTTGTATTTGCCGTCCTCGAAAAAATGCGACGCCGCGACATCGATGCCGATGGCCATCCGGTGTCCGGCGCGTTCGATGGCCTCCGCCATCACCTCCAGCGCAGTTTCATTCGCAGGAAGCCGGGGGCCCCAACCTCCCTCGTCCGCCACGCCGTTGAGAAGGTAGGCGCGTTTTTCGAGCACGGAGCGGGCGGAACGGTGCACGGCAGCCACCGCTTCCAGAGCTTCGGCAAATGTGGCAAAACCCAGCGGGATCGCCAGAAAATCCTGGAACTCGAAATTCCGATCGGCGTGGAGACCGCCGGAGAGAATATTCACCATCGGCACGGGCAGCAGCGCGCGCCGTGCGCCGGCAAGATAGCGCCACAACGGAATCTTCCGCGAGCGCGCTACGGCACGAGCCACCGCGCACGAAACACCCAGGATGGCATTCGCGCCCAGGCGGGATTTGTCCGGCGTACCGTCCAGATCGATCAGGAGCCGGTCGAGCGCACTCTGATCCTCGGCCCCGGAGCCCCGCAGAGCCGGAGCCAGCACGCGCCGCACGTTTTCAACCGCCTGATGCACGCCCTTGCCGCCGTAGCGCGCGGGATCGCCGTCGCGCAGTTCGATGGCCTCATGCGATCCGGTGGATGCGCCGGAAGGGACCTTGAAAGAGGCCACGGTGGCGTCAGAAAGCTCCACCTGCACCATGACGGTTGGATTTCCGCGCGAGTCGAGAATCTCGAGAGCGCCAATATCGCGGACCGTCAGGCTCATGCCGCGCTCCCCTGCGCCTGCTCGAAGACGTCGGTAACGCGCGCGGGCGGTGAAACGATCAGGCGCCGCGCGAACTGGCGCACCTTCTCTTGGAGGGCGGGTTCGGTGATGTACTCGGCGGGAGATTTTCCATCGATGCGCGCCAGCAGCAGGCAACCCAGGTGAGCGAGCGTCGCCTGCTCCATCCAGTCGCAACCCGGCGGAAGCCCGGCGCGATACACCTCCCAGAAGCTTGCTGCAAGCCCGGCGAATTGCATACTCCACTCGGGCCGGAAGAAGGACTTCAGCAGCAGGTGATTGAGCAGAAATGCGGAATCAAATGATGGATCGCCGAAGTGGGTCACCTCGAAGTCAATCGCCATGACACCAGATGAGCTGACGAGGAAATTCTTCGGACTCCAGTCGCCGTGCACCAGGCTGACGCGGCGGGATGAAGATTCGCGCAGGAGGCGGTCGAACTGCATCCGGAGGTCGGAGTGGCGGAAAGCGGCGGTGCGATAGTAGGGGTCGAGCCGCAACTGGTCGAAAACGGTCTGATCGCCGAAGAGGCGCTCGGCGTCCGCGTCGCGCCAGCTTGCCGAAACCATCGCCGCCAGCATCCGGGCAATCGCTTCGGCAACCGGCATGTCGGCTTCGCCGCGCATCAGCAGGGCCTTCCACGTTTCGGCTTCACGCGGCGCCGCAGCCATGGCAAACAGACAATTCTCGCGATCCTCAAAAAGGATTTCCGGAACGCTGCCAGGCGGCAGATGAGGCGCCAGCCAGCACATGGCGGCCGACTCGCGAAAGGCGCGCTGCCGGTCCGAGAACCAGTCCGCTTCCACTCGCAGCTTGCCCAGAGCCTGTTTCATGACCAAGCGGCGCTGGCCGGTTTCAACCAGCAGCACGGTGTTGGAGACGCCGCCGCCCAGCTCGGTGATTCGCGGCGAATCGCCTGTGATGCCGCGTAACCGGAGATACTCCTCCGCGTTGCTCGTGTGAAGCTCAAACAAGCGAACATAATAGCAATAGAGGCGCTGCGCACATGAACATCGCGCTCAAGGAATGGTCCGCCGTGATTGCCGCACTCGATCGCGGCGCGCAGATTTTCCTGCTACGAAAGGGCGGCATTGTGGAGGCCAGGCGGGGATTTGAGCCGCAATATGAGGAGTTCCTCTTCTTTCCCACCACGGAACACCAGCACGCGCGCTCTCTCAAGCCGGAGTGGAATGGATTGCTCGCGCCCGAAGCCCCGGCGAGCGTACACATCTCACACCTGGGCAGAGTTACCGATGTGTTGCGCGCCCCACAGGATCAGTCTTCGCTTCTCGCCGCTCCGCATGTCTGGAACGAAGGTTTCATCCAGCAGCGGTACAACTACCGGCCCGATCTGACGTTGTATGTGCTTGTGGTACGCGTGTTCCGGCTTGCGTCGCCGCACCTGATCCCGCTTCGGCCGGCCTACGCCGGGTGCAAATCCTGGGTGCATCTCACCGAGGAGATCCCCGTGGAAGGCATGGAGCCTATCCTGGCGGAGGCGGAGTTCGCGCAAAGGCGGCGCAAGCTATTGATGCAGCTTGGTATTGCGCTAGAGGTTGGAAAAGGCGTTGAACAATCCGCCGAATAGAGAATGTTTCCTGGGCGCGCTGGTGCGGCCGGTCAATCTTTCAGCGAGCTCGGCAATCGAACGGCCCACCTTGGTGGAGGCCGGGATGGCCTTTCCCTCGATCAGCGCCCTCTGGACGCTTTCAAAGTCACTGGGCAGATGCTGGAAAATTTTGAGATCGAGCGCGGCCTCGATGGCCTCGCTGCTTAACCCAATCTCGGTGTTGTAACGATTGACGATCAGCTTGATTTTGGATTTGCTGACGCCCTGGTCTTCCAGTCGGGCCAGTGTGTTCTGAGTGGCGTGAACGGCCGGCAACTCGTTGGTGGTCACCAGCAGCAACTCGTCACACAATCTGGCGAACGACAGTCCCCACTCGCTGTAGGGTCCTGGGACATCGAGAATGGAGTATTCGTACAGCTGGCGCCAGTAACCGACCATGGCGGGCACGTCCGCGGGTTCATAGACCAGATCGGCGGGAATTTCCGGGGAGAGCAACACATCCACGCCCCGGCAGGGCGTGACCATGCCGTTCCAAAGCGCTGCGTCCATGCGGCTGGAGTGCGCCAGCGCATGCACAAAACTGTAGGCCGAGTTGAGTTTTAACAGAAATGCAGTGGTTCCGGTAAGCGGGTCCAGGTCTGCGAGCAAGACTTTCGGATTGTTGAGCGCCTGAAGCTGAAAGGCCAGATTGCAGGCGATGGTGGTGTTTCCGCAACCCGATTTGCCGCGCATCATGCAATAAACGGTGCCGCCGGAGTGCGGTTGAGCCAGGGCACTTTGAGCGCGCTTCGCCAGGCGGCCCATGGTGGCTCGAATCTGCTCTTTATTAAACGGAAGATAGAGGAACTCAGCGGCTCCCTCACGCAGGCACTGCAGAATGAGATCCGGGTCATTGATGGTGTGCAAGGCCGCCACTGGAACCCGCAGATCCTTCAACCCGGCAATGAGGTCCAGCGCCACCTCGCGATCCGTGCCCACGTCCAAAAAGCAGAGCGAGACCGCATGACCTCCGATCAAAGCGGATAGCGCGGCGCGGTCGACGTATCTGGGCGATTCCACCAGCAGCTCCGGCTGCCCGGTAAGGCGCCAGGCCGCGGTCAACTTGTGTGCCAGGTCGGCATTGGGGCAAATGAGCAGTGGCTTCCAGGTAATGCCTGATTCACCGTTAGTGGACATAGAGGGAGCGCCAGCTACAACTCCATACGTGCTATCGGCGCAATTGGAGAAAAGCTTGAGAGTACCGTCCAGGTTTCCTAACTACAGCTTGGTGTTTGGAAATCATTCACCTTTACCCAGCAGGAGCACTAGCTTGAAGAAAACCGTGGTCGTTTGTGATACTCAGCCGATTGCCATTGAAGGCCTGCGCGCCCTAATGGCGCAACACCACGATCTCGCGGTGGTTGGCGAGGCGACTTCGTTGATGGCCGGGATGGAATTGGTTCGCAACCTGTCGCCCTCGATGTTGATCGTGGATAAAGGGTTTGGCCTGCAGCCGGTGATGGACTGGATCGCCAATCTCCGCAGTGGCGGGCGGCGTACCGCGGTGGTGGTCTGGGGAAACGCGGTGAACGAAGCCGAAGCCTTGCGCATGGTGCAGGCGGGCACTCAGGGAGTGATCCGCAAGACGGCGGCGCTGCGAACTTTGCTGGACTGCCTGCGCATGGTGGCGGGTGGAAGCACCTGGATGGACGAACTGATGTTTCAGAGTCCCGACAAGACCAACGGCTCGGGGCGCTCCAGCCTCACCAGCCGCGAACAGCAGGTGGCCGAACTGGTGGAGCAGGGGCTGAAGAACAAAGAAATAGCCCGGTCGCTCGGGATCTGCGCCGGGACGGTCAAGATTCATCTGAAGCATATCTTTGAAAAAACAGGCGTTCGCGGCCGCTATGGCCTGGCGCTCTCCGGATTAAAAGAACGCGGTTATCTGCCGGCGGCTCGTTACAACTAGAAGGCGGCTGGCGAAGCCGGCACGGCGCTCATGCTATCTTGAACGCAGAGTGCGAATTCTGCCCGGGGCGCTACTTTTCGTCGTTTCAGTGGCCGCATCGTTCGCCCAATCGCCGGTTCTCAAGATTCTGAGCGCAGAGCTCGACCGTAACTTCAGGATTCTGAAAGACAAGGCCGATCCTCCCCCATACTTCATCAGCTACGAAGTCACCGACGAGGAAACTCACAGCGTAGCGGCGACCCTGGGATCGGTCTCCTACAATAGCGGCCACCGGACACGGCACCTGGACGTATCGTTGCGGGTGGGCAGCCCCAAGCTGGACAATTATCACCGGGTACGCGGCGAACGCGCCCAGTTCACGTCGGGAGAGCAGATCAGCCTCGACGACATACCGATCGCCATCCAGCAGAGCGTGTGGCTGGAAACCGATCGGGCCTATCGGGAGGCGGCCGAAAGGCTGATCAGGATCCGCAGCAACCAGGAGGTGAAGGTCGCGGCCGAAGATCCGTCCGACGATTTTTCCGTGGAGCCCGCGGCGGTACACAGCGAAACACCGCCGGCGCTGGCCCTGCCGGTGGAAGCTTGGGCGGATCGCCTGCGCAGGCTGTCGCTAGTCTTTCAGAAATTCCCCGAAATTCTCACCTCCAACGTGAGCCTTACTGCGCAGCGGGAAACCAAGTACCTGGTGAACACGGAAGGCAGCCGCTTGCAATACGGTCGCAACTTTGTGCGGGTGATGATTTCGGCGGCTGGGCGCGCGGCGGACGGCATGAATTTGGAAACCTCGGCCACGTTCGACGCCGCCGATGTTGCCGGACTTCCCGGCGACGACGCCATCCTCGCCGCCATCAACCGGGTGGCCGGCGACCTCACCGGACTGCTGCATGCGCCGGTCGCCGAGCCGTTTCTTGGCCCGGCGATCTTTTCCGGGCGCGCGGCCGGAGTTTTCTTTCACGAGATATTCGGCCACCGCATTGAAGGCCACCGACAGAAAGACGAAGCCGAGGGCCAGACGTTTACCAAGCGACTGGGCGCAACGGTTCTTCCTGGCTTTCTCTCGGTGGTGTTCGACCCCACGGTACGCAAGGTCGAGGGAATCGATCTGAATGGCTGGTACACCTACGACGATGAAGGCGTTCCCGGCCAGCGAGTCACGGCGGTGGACCATGGCATTCTGGAATCCTTCCTGTTGTCGCGATCTCCCATCAAGGGCTTCGACCATTCGAACGGCCATGGCCGGCGGCAGCCCGGGCTCGAAGTGGTTTCGCGGCAATCGAATCTGCTGGTGGAATCCAATCGAAAGACGTCCGATGCGAAGCTGCGCGAAATGCTGATCGAGGAGATCAAGCGCAAGGGCAAGCCCTACGGCCTCTATTTTCAGGATGTGACCGGAGGCTTCACCACCACGGGCCGCGCCGGCATGCAGGCTTTCAAAGTGATCCCGGTGGTGGTGTATCGCGTGTATCCCGACGGGCGTCCGGACGAACTGGTGCGGGGCGCCGATATTGTGGGCACTCCGCTCTCTAGTTTCGCCAAAATCATCGCCACCTCCGACCGGCCGGAGGTTTTCAACGGTTACTGCGGCGCGGAGTCGGGAATGGTCCCGGTTTCGGCAATATCGCCGGCCATCCTGGTTTCCGAGATCGAGATCGAGAAGAAGGACAAGGCGCAAGACAGGCCGCCGCTGCTGCCCTTCCCGAAAGAGGCTGGAGCGGCGCAGTGAAGATTGTTTCCAGGCTCGTGGCGGTGATTGTAGCGTTCGCGTTGGGCGCGGCGTTCGCCGCGGATCCCTCCGACGTGGTGCTCAAGGCCATGCGCGACGAGTTGGAACATTCCAAATCGCTGGACGCCGCCAACCTCGGAAAACCCTATTTCATCTCCTATGACGTCGAAGACGGCGAGGCTTTTGCGGCGTCGGCCAGCATGGGCGGGCTGATCATTTCCAGCGACACGGCGTTCCGCCTGCCGCGCATTCAAGTCCGCGTGGGTGACTACCAGTTCGACAACACGAACTTCGAAGCCGGCCGAGGAAATCGCGGCAGCCGTTACGATATCGAACGGTTTCCCATCGAGAATTTGTATTCGGTCCTGCGGCGCTACCTTTGGCTCTCGACCGACCAGTCGTACAAGAACGCGGTGGAATCGCTCGCCAGCAAGCGCGCGGCGCTGAAAAATATATCGGGGGGTGAAGCACTCCCGGACTTTGCGCGGGCGGAACCCAGCCAGCTGATTGAGGAGATTCCGCAGTCGAAACTCGACCGGGGGGTTTGGATCGAGCGGGCGCGCAGCCTTTCCGCGATATTTGCCGAGTTCCCACAAGTCCTGGAGTCGAACGTGGAAGTCGAGGCCATCAAGAGTATCCGGCGGCTGGTGAATTCGGAGGGCAGTGAGGTGCGGACGGCCGACGACGTGTTGTTTCTGCGCGCACGCGTCACGGGTCAAGCCGCCGACGGCATGCGTCTGCACGACGCCGTAGCCATACATTCGCGCGACTTTGGCCGCGGCCTGAATGCGGCCGACTTGAGGCGCGAGGTCCGCCAGGTGGCGGAGAACATTGCCGCGCTGGCCCGCGCGCCGGTGGGTGATGTTTACAATGGCCCGGTGCTGTTCGACGGCGTAGCTTCCGCACAGCTTTTTGCCGAACTGCTGGGCAGGAACCTGGCATTGACCCGGCGGCCGGTGAGCGAACCCGGCGGGCGGCAAGCCAACATGCCGTCGAGCGAGTTGGAAGGCCGCCAGGGCTCCCGGATCCTGCCCGACTGGATGGACGTGATCGACGATCCGACCCAACAGGCTTTGAATGGGCATCGCCTGTTCGGCGGCTACTGGATCGATTTTGAAGGAGTGGCAGCCAAACGCGTAGTTGTGGTGGAGAAAGGCACGCTGAAAAATTTCCTGCTCACGCGCCAGCCCGTCACCGGCTTTAAAGAATCCAACGGACACGCGCGGCTGCCCGGCCCGTTCGGCTCCTCGACCGCCGGAATCAGTAACCTGTTCGTGCACGCCGCGCAGAGCGTGCCGGTCGCAGATCTCAAGAAGCAATTAATGGAACTTTGCAAGACCCGCAATCTGCCCTACGGCATTGTCGTGAGAAAACTGGATTTCCCGTCATCTGCCAGCTTCGACGAACTACGGCAGCTGGTGGCCGCCAATGGCAACGAGGGCAGCGGATCCCACCTTTTCAGCTCGCCAATATTGATCTACAGGGTCTACGCGGACGGCCGGGAGGAGCTGATTCGCGGCGTGCGATTCCGCGAGATCAACGTCCGCTCTTTGCGCGATATCCGGGCCGCCGGGGACGACACCGCGATCTTCGACTATCTCAACAACGGCGTGCCGCTTGCCCTGATGGGCGCCGGCAGCTACGCGGCGGAAACGACCGTGATCGCGCCTTCTGTCCTGGTGGACGATCTGGAAGTGCGCAAGGCGGATAATGAACTGCCGAAGCTCCCCATCGTTCCATCGCCGCTGATGGCGGGAAAGTGAGAGGGGCAACCGCTCCTTACAGCCGCGGATCGGTTCCGGCGGGTTTTACTGAGACGGTCGCACCCGAGTGTAAATTCAGGCGTTGACGAGTGCCATCCGGCTCCCACGCGGCGTTTATCGTAATCTGATCTATAGCGCATGCGAATCCTCAGCCGGTATGTGTTTCGCGAAATTGTGTCGAGCGCGCTGCTGGGCACGCTGCTGGCTACGTTCGTCATTTTCCTGAGGAGCGTCGACAAGTATTTCGAGCTCCTGGTGCGGAGTTCGGCTGGTATCGGCACCACGCTCTGGTTGTTCGCGCTGGCGTTGCCGCCGGTGCTGCCGCTCAGCGTTCCGTTCGGCGTGTTGGTGGGCATCCTGATCGGCCTGGGGCGGCTGGCCACCGACGGCGAGATTACGGCGATGCGCGCCGCCGGCGT
>Ga0335081_10014908_pt1 | contig 12577 bp, 14 predicted proteins | sample Lox_Sample_35_FD_206713 | JGI IMG/M metagenome (GOLD analysis project Ga0335081, IMG submission 206713) | Soil microbial communities from Loxahatchee National Wildlife Refuge, Florida, United States - Lox_Sample_3.5 | ecosystem: Environmental > Terrestrial > Soil > Wetlands | place: USA...
CGAGCAGATCCACGCGCTTGCCGAGTTGCAGGGGCGGGATAGCGGTTGGAAATGAGGACGTGACCGAGCCGTTCAATCGACCCTGTCACCATCCCGGGGCGTTCGACCGCCTCCGCAAGCGCTTTCTTTCCCGAGTCGGGCGCGACTAGCGCGCTGACCTACGAAAGAGGCAGCGCAGCGTGTGCCAGTGCTTAGGTTGACCGAGGACGTTGGTGCCGTCGTACTCGAGTTCGTCCAGACGGATCGCCTCCAGATCCGACGTCAGTTCGAGTACCTCGTCCGGGCGCAGAACCGTGGCTCGCCAGGGCGTCGGAGCCCAGGAGTCTCGGATGCCCAGGAACGTGGCGCAAAAGACGCCGCCGTCGGTGAGCCAGCCCGCAATCTTTGGTATCAGCGCATGCAGATCTGCGCGCGGAATCAGGTGCAGGACGTGCATCGCGACGATGAGGTCGTAACTGCGCTCGGCTAATTCGACGTCCCGGATATCGGTCCAATGCATCAGCAGGCGCGAGTTACCCAGCGCGGCAGCGAGTTCAGCCACGTGCGGATCGGGATCGACCGCGTCGACGATGAATCCGGCCGACAGCAGGTGGTGGGAGGAGCTCAGCGATCCGGCCCCGATGTCGAGGGCCCTACCGCCAGCGGACCGCCCGAGCTTCGAGACGGCTTCGACGACAAGCGCGTTCGGGGCGTGGTCGCGACAGTGCCGCGCGAAGGATGTGCGCGACGAAACGCCACGGTCAGCAGACACGAAGCAACTTCATATCGACCAATGTCGCAGTCAGAGCGACCTTTTCGTCGTCGGTGAGGTCGCCCGGGAGTTCCCGGACGTAAAAAGCGCCTGTGCCAGCAATGAATCGCAGAGCGTCGCAGGCGATCTCGCTGACACTGAACAGGACTCGCCCGTTGTGGCCGATCAGGTCGACCATATCGTCTACGTCGTCGGTCGATCTTAACTCGAGTTGTCCGGCAAGCTCGTTCACGATCCGCCGATGCGGCGTGACAGAGGTCGAGTCGTCCCAAACGTCCGGGAGTTCGAGGCCGAAAATCTCGCGGTATCGACCCGCGAACTCGGCGAAGGTGGCCTCCGGAGCTCGATGTCCGAATCCCGGGTCGGGGGCGTTGCTCGGTGCGTGGTGGGCGTAATGGCCAAAGTACTTGTCGCAGAACGCGGAATATTCGACAGTGAAAAGTACGAACTGGTGCCACACCTCGTCCACGCGCAGTGAGTACATCTTCCAGGACTTGGTCCGGTCGACCTGGTTCAGCACCAGATAGCGTTTCACCTCGGTGAAGAGCGCACTGCCCTGCTCGGTCGTCTCGACGACGCGGTCCTTCAAGAGCTTCTCGACAAGATACGGAGCCTCGAAGTCGAGCGCGCCGAAGACGGCAGGGCGCGCATCGACGGCTTCCAGCGGCATGGCCATCGTCGTCAGCTGTCTACACGTTGCGGGTTTCGCAGGTCCACCGGCAGCTGCTGATACAAGGATCGCAGGCGGACACGCACTCGCAGTTGGATGTGCAGGTGTCAGCGGCGCGGGCCTCGATCGGTGCCTGGCGGAGCATGCGCAGACGGCCGTGCCGGCTTTCGATCCTGTCGGCTGCGCTGGTTGTCGCCACTCCGGTGGACGTCGCCACGGCCCGAGCCGCCACGTCGGCATCCGCGCGCACCCAGATCATGATGGCCCCGAACGGCGCGAAGACTTCGGGGATCTCCTCGACGTGGAGGATGTCGGATTCCCGAATCTCGAAACTCTTACCGAGGTCTGCCAGGCTCGGATAGAGGGCGAGGTATCCCTCCCGCCCGGACGTGCCGACATAACCGCGATACGCCTTGACGTCCGGCCCGCCTTCGGTGAGCAGCTTGGCCAGAATCGGGTGCTGCGAAAGCTGATGACTGTCCTTGCCTTTGGTTGCCATTCAACGCCTCCCAGGTTGGTCGTCGGGAAAAGTATGCCTTCCGAATTCACGTGGAGGCCGCCTTGAACAAACGTGTCGCCCGTGCAGCTAGCAACCGAGGAGCGCGATCGGGGCGGCCTCGCCATAACCACCCTGCTCGGCACGGGCCAGCAGCGCCGCGGTGCGTTCGTTGAACGGCGCTGAATACGACACCCATTGTGTGCACCCACCGCGCTGGAGGCCGCCGGTCACCCCGGTGACCGTCGCCCCGCTGATCCACGGGGAGCCGCTGGTGCCGTCGACCAGGCCCCAACACAGAAAAGAGGGGAAACCCCTCAGGGTGATCCCCGTTTTGCTTTGGCAACCGATCGGTGTGCCCCCGGCGCCGGCCGCATAGCCGATGAGGCTGACTTGGCTGCCCGGCGCGGGTGCGGTGCCCAGCAACAGCGCGGAGCCGACCTGCGTCTCGATCGATCCGCCGCTGGGCCGGCTGACTCGCGCAAATGCGTAGTCGACACGCGGATCTTTGAACGCGACCCACCGCGGATCGAGGTAGACGGCATCGATCGTCCAGATGTTGGGCGGTGCGGCCGCGTTGGCGAAACCCGGAACGAAGGTTGTCTTGACACCCTTGACCAGGCAGTGCGCAGCGGTCAGTATCAGGTCGCCCGATGACGAGTGCACCACGGAGCCGGTGCAGGTGTGCAGGCTCCTGTCGCCCAGGAAGATCGCGCCCACCCGTGGGTCGGGGTTCACCGGACCTGCGGCAGGGATCTTGTTCGGGTCGTCGGCAAGCTGTACGCGCAAGATGGGCGTGCGTACCGAAGCCGCGGGTTGGCCGCAGGCCGCCAGCAACAACACCGCGCACAGGATCATCGCCGAAATACGCATCAGGCCTCATGATGACGGAAGCGCGGCGGTACGAGCCGCTTTTGGCGCGGCGATTCGAGCGCCCACAAATTTTGCCCTCGCCAAAACGCGTATTACGCCATTGGCACACAACTGGCGCTGGATTGAAAACTGAAAAATATCAAGCTCCTTGGCTGATGGCCGGACGCTGACGCGGTCAAACCGTCAAATTCTTCCCTCGGCAGAAACGAGTAACGGCGCATGGACAGGGGTAGGGCCCTTGTGCGCAATTGCGGTGCATTAGAGCATGAATCTGGCTGTCCTAACGTCGGCCGGCAAAGGACTCAAGCGTGAGCGCCTGACATGATGCGTCATCGGTTCCGGGCAGCGGATCCGTACGGCTGTCGTTCCTTGCGCAACGACGGAGGAATCGCTCCGCGCGGGCGAAGCGGCGCTCAAATCGGGTGCCGTTATAGCCGGCCGGGGCCAGGTCTCGATTTGCATTTCAAAACGCCGCACATTACAGCCTTGCGGCTCGATTGGCTTTTCACGCCCACGGGCGGGAAAGAGCCCGACGGCTTCCGGTCGTCGGAGAAGTCACGACATTCACACCACCCTGACAAACGCGTCTTAAGGAGAAGTTCATGTCTTTCGTGACCACACAACCTGAAGCGTTGGCCTATGCGGCGGGCAAGCTGCAAACTCTCGGCTCGGTGCTAGCCGCCGAGAGTGCGGCCGCGGCGCCCCCGACCATTGGTGTGGTTCCCGCAGCCGCTGACGAGGTATCGGCATTGCAGGCCGCAATTTTCGGCGCATACGGCGGCCTGTATCAGTCGGTCAATGCCCAAGCCACGGCGATTCACGAGCTCTTTGTTCACACCTTGGGGGCCAGCGCGGGTTCGTACGCAGCCACCGAGTCCGCCAACTCTGGTGCGACCGCTTCGCCCTTCTCGGGAGGGATCCCGGGTCTCCTCAGTTCTGCCGCCAATGCTGCTGCCGCCGACCCGCCGGGTGGCAACATTGCCAACCTCTTCAACATCGGGACTGGGAACTGGGGCTCCGCTTCGTCGGACCTGCTCGATATGGCACAGGGCAGTATTCTTCCCGCCGCTAACGAGGGCGGCGACATCGCCGGCAATGCCGCGGGGGTAGCGGACGGCATGGATGGAACCGTTCCGACGGGCGCGGTGGCGCCGGTGGGCTCTGCGGGCTTGGGTGGGGTTCCGATGTCGGGGGGCCTGAGCCAGGCGACCTCGGCCGGCGGAGTGTCGGTGCCACCCAGTTGGGCCGCGGGGGCTGTCCCGGCGGCGAGCCCCGGCGCGGTAACGACCGCTGGCTGGACCGCGTCGGCGCCGCAAAGCACGCCGATGACGACCATGCCGGCCGGGATGCCCGTGGTGGCCACGGGCGGGAAGGCCGCCGGTTTGGGCGCGCCCCGTTACGGCGTCAAGCCCACCGTGATGGGACAACCGACGGTCGTCTAGGGACCGAGTCGTCACCTCGGTCGCAACCGGCTAACCCGAAGCGGGAATTTCTCAAAGGAGAGGGATACAGAAATGGATTTCGGAGCGTTGCCCCCAGAGATCAACTCCGGACGCATCTACGCCGGTCCGGGTGCGGGACCGATGATGGCCGCCGCGACGGCGTGGAACACCCTGGCCGCCGAATTGGGTTGCGCGGCGGCCGGTTACGAATCGGTGATCACAGAGCTCACCTGCGAGCAGTGGCTGGGTTCGGCGTCGGCATCGATGGCCGCCGCGGTTCAGCCTTATGTGGCCTGGATGAACGTCACCGCAGCGCACGCTCAGCACGCGGCCTCGCAGGCCCTTGCTTCTGCGGCCGCCTTTGCGGCGGCCTTTGCGGCGACGGTGCCCCCAGCGGTGATCGCGGCCAACAGAGCCGCGCTGGCGGTACTCGTCGCGACCAACTTCCTGGGTGTAAACACGCCAGCGATCATGGCCACCGAGGCCCACTATGCCGAGATGTGGGCCCAAGACGCCGCCGCCATGTACGGCTACGCCGCCGCCTCGGCGAGCGCCGGGACGTTGACCCCGATGACCCCCCCGACGCCGACCGCCAACCCGGCCGGACTAGCCGGCCAAGCGGCGGCGGTCGCCCACGCCGGCACCGCCACCGGCTCGCAGGCGGGGCTGGTACAGACGATCTCCAGCTTGCCCAAAGCGGTTGCCGCACTGGCGTCCCCAGTCGCCGCGGTACCCGCTCAGGCTGTGTCTAACCCCCTCAGCAACGCGTTCGTGCAAAATGCCATCAACGGGGCAGTGAACACCGCCGCTTGGTGGGTCATGAATGGCATCCCGACTGCCATATTGCTTACCCACGCCATTAACACCGCCCCGGCAACTATCGCCGAAGCTGCCGGCGGCGAGACTGTCGCGGGCGGTTTGGCGGGCTTGGCCGGCGCGGTGGGGCCGGCCGGCTCCGCCGGCTCCGGTGGGGCACCGGTGCTGGCGGGTCTGGGCCAGGCATCCACGGTCGGCGGCTTGTCGGTGCCGGCCGGTTGGTCTGCGGCCGCCCCGGCAACGAGCTCTGGCGCTTCGGCATTAGCGGGCTCGGGCTGGGCCGTTGCCCCGGAGGAAGCGGCGCCGGTGGCAGCGGTGCCTGCCGGGATGCCGGCGGTGGCCACAGCCGGGAAATCCCTCGGCTTCGGTGGGCCGCGGTACGGATTCAAACCCACCGTGATGCCGAAATCGGTCTTCGTATGACGGAAACGCGGCGCGAACGCGCGTGGACAGCGGCCGCCAAGTGGTCAAGCGGCCCGTTTGAGTTGTATCTGGTTGGTTTGGGTGTATCCCGCCGGTTGACCGCAGGCCGCCTCCATGTAGACCTGTTGATCTGTGCCTACAAGGGTGTTTGGATCCCACGTTATGTGGGCGTTCGCGCCGTAGGGAACTCGAGTGCCGTCCAAGCAACGTATGTTGTCGAACATGTCTATTACCCATTGACCATCGACCAGCTGCGCTCGGCTAGATCCAACCCCAGCTTTTATGTCGGCGCATCCATCGCCGCAGGGACTGACGTTCCAATTGGTCACAGATTTATGGCCGGCCGGATTGGTCTCGGTAAGGATGTAGTCGCCGCTCATCACGGGAGCGGCGGACGCGGGTGCGGCCGCTGCTACGGCGGCGACGGCTGCGGCCGCGATTATCGCGCGCGTGATGGTCATGTTCTTCACCCCGCTTGGGCAACCATTCGATTTGCTTGGCTATCTCTGGTTTTACTCGCCCGCGGCCTCGATTTACAGACAGAGAGCAAAATCAACGGCTGAATCGAAAACCGTTCGCTACCGTCAAGGTGCTTCCAGCCAACCGTGAACGCCGCTGTAGCGCAACGTTTCTCAGAACCCGAAGTCGCCGCCGCCGGAGTCGGACCCTCCGCCGCCGAAATCGGACCCGCCAAAGTCGAAGCTGCCGCCACCAGAATCGGACCCACCGAACCCGCCGAAGTCAAAATTCCCGCCACCGGAGTCATAGCCGCCGCTGTAGTCGTTGCCGCCGAAGCCGACATCGCCACCACCTGACTGCTGGTAGCCACCATCGAACCCGACATCTCCCTGCTGGCTGTCATAGCCGGCGCTTTGGCCGCTGTCATAGCTGACATCCGCCATCGCCGAATCTCGGCCGGCCTCGAAGCCGCGCTCGTAGCTGCCGCCCCAATGGTCGTCCAGGAGGGCGTCCATCAGCAGGACATCGGTGAGGGCCCAACTCCAGCCCGGGCCCCAGAACGCGTACGGGTAGTAGCCGGGGTAGAAGAAAACCCCGTTGTAATAGCCGCCCGGGTAATAGTTCGTGTAGCCCGGCTGCTGCGTAGTGCTGTAGTTGTTGTTGTTGATCGTCACGTACTCACCGGTGTTGGGATTCTTTGTCCGCACCGCGGCCTGCCTGCGGTCTTCATTCGGTACGGAAGTCACCGCATCCACGTTGACGGGAAACAACTTCCGGTTGGCCCTGGCCACGGTCGACTCGACGACCCTGAGATGCGCCCGCGCCGCGTTGTAGTCACCTGCCCCGTAGGCCCTGCGGGCGTCGTTCAGGCTGGCGTTGGCCTTCAGCGACTCTGCGCTGACGTCTTCGCTGCTATTGGTGATCACCGCGTTGTCGAGGTCGCTGACCTCAGACTCGGCGTAGATCAACTCTTGCTTAACCTCCTCTCGCGCCGCTGTATCCTTGTGGCGCTTACGGTTCCGGCCCGCAGCGAACCAGAACAGGCCGGCGACTGCCAGTGCAATGCCGACAATCACCAGCGTCACCCACAGCCACGTCCCGCTGGTGTGCTTCGCGTTCACAACCGGAGAGGTCGTCACCGGTCCACCGGACGGCGGCACATTCACATCGGCCAGCTTGCTCACGAACTCATCGGTCGCGCCGTCCGGATCATTGCGGTGACCCTTGGCCGCCTGAGCCATGAATGGGTCCACGCTGTTCGCGATTACCTTCGGCACGTTGTAGGCGCGCACATGGTAGCCCTTCGAGTCGATTACCAGGATCACCCCGCTGAACTCGGGATTGCGCCCCAAGATGACGTTGTGGATGCCATCCGGTGTGGTCACGCCGGTCTGGCTCGGTGCGACCGCCGCCACCCATACCGGCGGTGCCGGGCTCCACGTCCACCGGCTGGCGAGGATCTGCTGGTTCAGCTTGTCGGGGTTCTGCAACGGCGGTGTTGCCGTTGGGTCAGCCACCACATGCGTCGCAGCGTTGAACCTACCCACCACATCGTCGGTGTAGGAGTCGGCCCACGCGGACGGCGCGAGCAGCATTGCCGGCGCCAGGATTAACGGGACCACTGCAAGCCCCCGGAATCGTACCGTCACTTTACTCCTGGTTGTTATCTCGTTTTCCGTCATCGGGCGGTGATGCTTCACAGATCCGCGATGGTGCCGACCGCGGGGTCGACCTTCCCGTCGAGCAGCTCCAGGTACACCCGCTGGATGTCATCCTCACTCGAGATCCGTTCAACGCGAAGCCAATTGGACGCCCACTGGGCGAATGGCGCCCACGCCTCGGCGACCTTCCGATCGAGTTGGGCGGCTCCCCAGTCGGTGCCGCGCTTCTTGATGCGGTCCGGGGCGAAGAAGAAGACGGGGCTCGGACCCTCGAGATGGCTGGCGCCGTGCGCCATCTGGGTCCAATGGGTCATACCGACCGCTGCGCTGTGGGCAAGGCGGTCGCCGTAGTGGGCGTGAACGCCGGTCCGGATGGCACCGTCGCCCGAGACGTCGACGTAGGCGGCGCGGTCGCCGGGCAGCTTGGAGACGTCGTCATAAAGGTAAACGGAATCGTAGATGCCCAGTCCCTTGACGAATTCACTGTTGCCCGCCGAGGTCAGCCCCACGATCTCGATGCCCGCACGCTTGGCGAGGAGGTACGCGGCGATGATCGCCGTTTTCGACGATGCGCTGGAGATCAGGATCGTGTCCGCGCCGAAGAAAGCCTCGTCGGAAAGGAAGTCATCGATGAGGAAGGAAGTGAAAAAGAGCGGAAAGAACAGGATGTGCTCCGCCTCGCGGCCGGCCGAGTAGACGGGATCGGTCTGGACGTCGCGGTAGCCCTGGTAGGCCGATGGCAGGGCCGCCCGGTGCGGGGCGGCGTCGACGAACCCCTTCTCGTTGACGCGGTCCGGGACGACCAGCAGGTGGCTGGCGCAGGGCAAGTAGCCATAGACACGCGTGCCCTGCGCCAGATCAGGGTGCCGCGATTCCTCGACGTGGGCGTAACCCCATACATTGAGCTTTCCCCACTCCGGGTTCGAGGCCGGGAAGAAGTCCCAGTAACTCATCGCCTCGCCGAACACGGCGTAGGTGATGTTGTTCGAGGTCAGCCCGAAGGACTCGACGCGGAGGAGAGCCTGCCCGTCCTCGGGCGACGGCGCGTCGCCGAATAGGAAGCGGGTCTGATGCAAATCCTTGCGGCGCAGCTCGAAGTCCATACGGCTGAGCCTATGGGCGCGGCGCTCCGAGCTAAAGAGCGGATCGGGGTAGCCATCAGCGGTCGATTCATGTACCATTTGGTACATGATCACTGAGAGCAGCGTCGAGATCGATGCCCCTGCGTCGCTGGTGTGGGACGTGTTCACCGATGTCGAGCGCTGGCCCGAATGGACCGCCTCGGTCACCCGCCTGGTCGCCCTCGACGGACCCGGCATCGCGGTCGGCAAGCGCTTCGAGATCAAACAGCCGAAGCTGCCGACGCTCGTATGGGAGGTCACTGACCTGGCTCCCGGCGTTTCTTGGACCTGGGCGCAGCGGTCCTCCGGTGGCTCGACCCTCGCTCATCACACGCTGAGCCCGATCGCCGACGGCCGCACGCTGGTGCACCAGACGCTTGACCAGCAGGGCCTGGCCGGCGCCGTCGTCGGCCGACTGATGGCCCGCACCACGCGTCGCTACCTCGAGATGGAGGCCCAGGGCCTCAAAGGCCGCAGCGAGCAACTGCGGCACGCCCATGGCCCGCCGTCCTGACCTTGCGCGGCGCCAGCAGCTTCTCGACGCGCTAGTCGACGAATTCGCCGCCGGCGGAATCGGGGACCGCTCTCTGCGCGAATTGGCCGCCGCGGTCGACACCAGCCACCGGATGCTCCTGCACCACTTCGCATCACGGGACGACTTGCTGCTGGCGATTGTCGACGAGGTCGAGCGCCGCCAGATGGTCATCCTGGCCGACTTGCCCACCGACCCGGCCGACGCTTTCGCCGCGATGTGGGCCAACCTGTGCCGGCCCGAGCTGCGCCCGTTCGAGCGCCTTTTCTTCGAGTGCTATTCCCGCGGCGCCCAGGGCGAGGAGCCCTTTGCCCGCATGGTGCCGGGCGCCGTGGATGCCTGGCTGGCCGAGGTGGAGAAGACCGCCGGCGGGCCGGGCGATCCTGCGCTGGTGCGCCTGGGCCTGGCGGTGACCCGCGGGCTGCTGCTTGACCTGGTGGCCACCGGCGACGACGCCGGGGTGACGCTGGCGGCGCAGGCATTCGTCGACCTCCTCCGGCGAGTGGGCACAAACGGCGGGCCTCCCGTGTTGCAGAGCGGGTGAAGATTCGCTTCGGGGTCGGGCTGGGTGCTGACACCGCCCCGGATCAACTCGCCGGCATCATCGATCACCTGGAGAACAGCGGGGTGGACTCGCTGTGGTTCTCCGAGCTGGTGTACTCCCCGGCGGTGGACCCGGTGGTCGGTATGGCCTACGCGCTGGCCCGGACCTCTCGGTTGAAGGTGGGCACTTCGGTCGCGGTGTTGCCGGGGCGTCATCCGGTGTTGGTGGCCAAACAGCTGGCCTCGCTCGCGGCCGTCGCGCCAAAGCGGGTTCTTCCTGTTTTCGGGTTGCGTTCGGCGATTCCGGCCGAGCGTGAGGTGTTCGTCGTTCCCGGGGGAGAACGGGCGGCGGTGTTCGATGAGTCGCTGCGGGTGCTGCGCTCGGTGCTGGTCGACGATTCGGCCAGCTACAAACCCTTCAAGGGCAGGTTCTTCACGGTGAGCGGAGCGGCGATCACGCCGCGGCCGGTGCCACCGCTGGACATCTGGCTGGGCGGCTCGGCGCCCTCGGCTTTTCGGCGCATCGGCATGCTCGCCGATGGCTGGTTGGGTAGTTTCCTCACCCCGGCAGAGGCGAGGGCCGGGCGCGAGTCGATCGAACGGGCCGCGGCCGAGGCGGGACGGCGCATCGAATCCGATCACTTCGGCATTTCGCTGGCCGTCTCTGAGGGCGATCTGCCGGCGGAGCTGGCGGCGGCGGTTCGCCGGCGTCGTCCAGACCTCGACCCCGGCGAGCTGATCGCCGCCGGCTGGGAGCGGCTGCACCGCCAACTCGACGCCTACCTGGATGCCGGATTGACGAAGTTCGTGATAAGGCCGGTCGGGGGAGCGCCTTTGGATGGCTTCATCGATCGGTTTGTCGCCGAATTGGTCGGCCGGCAGAACTGATCAGATCTTGGCGGGCACGTAACTGGTCAGCCCGCCGTCGACGACGAACTCCGCTCCCGTGGCGTATGCCGACTCATCACTGACGAGGAAGAGCACGAACATGGCCACCTCGTCGGGGGCGGCGCCCCGGCGCAGCGGAATCGGTGTCATGAATTCCTCGGTCACGCCCGCGCTCAACGGGGTGTGCACCAGGCCGGGGTGAATCGAGTTGACCCGAATGTTGTACTGGGCCAGCTCAACTGCGGCGGACTTGGTAATGCCGCGCAGACCGAACTTGGCGGCCACGTAGCTGTGCAGGCGGGCGCTGCCGGCCAACCCCTCCACGGAGGAGATGTTGACGATCGATCCTCCACCGCCCGCGATCATCGGTTCGATCGCGGCCCGCATACCGAGGTACGCGCCGGTGAGATTGACGTCGAGGACCCGTTGCCAGTCGGACAACGAGGAGCCCCGCAAGGAACCCAGCTTGACAATCCCTGCGTTGTTCACCAGCGCGTCGAGTCGCCCGAACCTGTCCACCGCCGTAGCGACAGCCTGGTCCCACTGATCCGGCTCCGCGACGTCCAGATGCACGAAATGAGCTGATTCACCCAGCTTTTCAGCGATCGCGTGCCCTTCGGTGTCGAGCACGTCGCCGATCAGCACGCGGGCACCTTCTGACACCAACGCCTGTGCGTGGGCGGCGCCCATACCGCGGGCGCCACCGGTGATCAGCGCCACCTTGCCTTGAACTCGTCCCGCACGTTCCATGGCGGGTTACCGTACACCGGCGGCGGCACGGAGTTGATCGACTAACCGGTCTTCGTCGTCGCCGGGCACGAGGTAGTGGCACACCGATAGCCGCACCAGCGCCATCGCGACGACTTGCGGGTCGCGGACCTGCCCCTCCAGCGCGGGTGCGATCAACTCGACCAGCGCCGGCAGCGACTTGCTCATCTGGCCGAGTACCAGGCCGGGCTCTATCTCGACGAGTGCTCGCATCTGATACGAGCCGTAGAAGTCGGCGAGAAACCGCAGCAGCGCATCGACGCGCTCACGTCCGGTGCGGCCCTCGATCGCCCGCTCCAAATCCTCACGTAGCAAGTGCAATTCGAACAAACTGAATGCCGACAGCAAGTCATCCTTGGATGAAAAGAACTTGTAGAAGGTCGGGCGTGAGATGCCGGCCTGGACCGCGACGTCGGACAAATTCAGCTTGCCGTATCCGTGACGGCACAGCACCTTGAACGTGGCCCGCAGGATGCGTTCGCGCATCGGGTCATCGGCATCGACTTCGTCCATCGCTTACATACTTTACAGTAGTTGTAAGCGATGTTAACGTCGCGGCATGGAGGACTTCCGCGAAGTCAACTTCTTCACCGACCCCGGATTGGTCGAAAACCCTTATCCGTATTACGAGTACCTGCGTGCCCAGTGCCCGGTGGTGCAGGTGCCGAGCAGCGGGGTCATGGCGGTGACCGGATACGACGAACTGAATCAGGTGTATCGCGACAGCGCGACATTTTCCGCGGTGAACTCGTCACTGGGCCCTTTTCCCTTGCCGTTCGGGGTCGCCGGTGACGACATCTCCGAGCAGGTCGAGGCCCACCGTGATCAATTCCCCATGAGTGAGCACCTGGTGTCGTTCGACCCGCCCAAACACACCGCGCACCGCGCCTTACTCAACGGCCTCTTCACTCCAAAGCGGCTCAAGGAGAACGAAGAGTTCATGTGGCGCCTCGCCGACCAGTTGATCGACGAGTTCCTGGATAAGTCGGCCGACGGACGCGTCGAATTCGCCTCGGCCTACGGTCAACCCTTTCCGCTGCTGGTCATCGCGGACCTGTTGGGAGTGCCCGAAGCCGACCATTCGATGTTCCGGGAATTGCTGGCCGGCGAGGGCCCTGCGGAGGATCCGGCGTG
>Ga0335081_10014909_pt1 | contig 12577 bp, 12 predicted proteins | sample Lox_Sample_35_FD_206713 | JGI IMG/M metagenome (GOLD analysis project Ga0335081, IMG submission 206713) | Soil microbial communities from Loxahatchee National Wildlife Refuge, Florida, United States - Lox_Sample_3.5 | ecosystem: Environmental > Terrestrial > Soil > Wetlands | place: USA...
CAAGGGGCGGCCCCGATGGGGCCGCCCCTTGCGCGCCCGCCATCCGCTCTGGAAACTTGACCTTCCTATGGCGCGGCAGATTGCGGGTGCGCGAGCGCGGCTTGAGTACATGGCCTTTGCCGCCGCCAAGCGCACGCTGGCGGCGCTACCGCTGCCGGCCGCGATGCGGGTGGGAGCGGCGCTCGGAACGATTGCGGCGCAGGTTGACCGGATCAACCGACCGATCGCGATTCGCAACCTTGAGATCGCCTTTCCCGACGCGGACATCGCGTGGCGCCTCTCAATCGTGCGCGAAATGTATCGCAACTGGGGACGCGTCGCGGCAGAGTGGGCCCATTTGGGCGAGATCAACCGCGACAATATCGCCCGCCTCGCGGTCTACGAAGATGCTAAATACGTCGAGTTCCTGAAGCAAAACTTCTTCGGGCGCGGCGCGCTCTGCCTGACCGCTCACTTCGGCAATACCGAGCTGATGGCGGCGGCCAACTCGCTTTATGGCTTCCCGATAGCGATCGTCGGACGGCCGCTGCGCAATCCGCTGATGGACGCCGCCATTACCGCGTCCAGGGCGAGGTTCGGCAGCCGGGTTGTCACCCGCAAGAACGTCGGCCGTCAAATCCTGGGACTGCTGCGATCGAATGCGATAGTTGCCTTTGCGCTTGACCTTGACGTTCGCAAGGGGGTGTTCGTGGACTTCTTCTCGCGCAAGGCTTGCACTAGCGACGGTCTGGCGCGGCTCGCGATGGCGACGGGAGTGCCAGTGGTGCCGGTTTTCATCGTGCGCCAGGGCGCCAGCCCAATCCATCGGATCAAAGTCTTGCCGCTGGTCGAGATCGTTGCCGACGGAAACCAGGAAGAGTCGGTGCGGGAGAATACTCAGCGCTTCACCACGATTTTGGAGCAGATCATCAGGCGCCATCCCGATCACTGGAACTGGATCCATCGCCGCTGGAAGACTCGGCCTCCCGGTGAAGCGCGCATCTACTAGGATTTGCCTAGGATTCGTTCCGAGATCGATACGCTATAGCGATTGTCCGGCGAGTGCTCGTTCGGCCAGCGCCTCGGCCAACGCCATCAGGCAGATGCCGGTACCGAACGGGGCGGTCGCAACCGGTATCGATTGATACCAGGCGAAGTCGCCTGGCGGGGTCTGCTGCGCGACGCCGGTGAAATCACCTTCCGGGTTGATCTTCGCGCAGATTGCCGCCAATGCGTTGGCGTGCGCGTGTCTGGTCGCGCCGGGTTCGAGCCCGGGAAGCTTCATCCTAAGCGCCCGTCCCAAGGCCAGCGCGAATCCAGCGGTCGCCGAAGCTTCGAGATAAGAATCGGGCCGGTCGATCACGGTATGCCACAGGCCGCCGCTATCTTGGAGCCTTATCACCGACGCGAGCTGGCGCGCGACGATCTCGCCAACGGTTCGAACCTGCTCGGCGAGCTGACGTTCGACGCCCGCCATCCGCACCTCGCCCAGTACTTCAGTGGCGGCGATGGAGAACCAGCTATTGCCGCGTGCCCACAGGCAGGGCGAGTGGCTGCGTTTGTCGACATAGGCGACGTGCCAGAAAAGCCCGGTCGCTTCGTCCCGCAGATGATTCGCGTGCAGCACGAGCTGCTCGAGCGCCCGCTCGACCATCGCGCTGTCGCCCGACAAGCGCCCCAGACGCGCCATCGCCGGAGTCGAGAAGTAAACCACGTCAACCCAGACCTCGGCGGCCGGCGGATGCGGCATGATCGCGCCGTCGGCGGTATGAGCGATGCGGTTTTCGAGCGCGTCCACCACGGTCCGCGCGTAATCGAGATAGGCGCGCTGGCCGCTCAACTGATAGAGATCGAGTGCCGGCAGGGCCTCAGCCGCCCAAAACCAGAACCAGTCGCCGAGGCGGGGGCCTGCCGCTAATCGCGGAGCGAACCAGGCGATCGCGTCCTTAGTTGGCGAGTCCTCCCCCAATGCCTTGGCGGCGTGGACGAGGCCGTCACAGAGGATCGGGTCACCCCAATGGGGTATCCTGCGCTCCAGACCGCCGCGCTCGAAGAACGCTTTCTCGACGGCTCCGGTTTCTCCGACGGGCAGCTTGGCGCGCAGCTCGGCGCCCGCATGCGCCGCCAAGGCCGCGAGCCGTCGCTTGAGATTTTCGGAACTCATAGCTTCGGAGTCCATCGCTCTGCCTCCGCCGCGGAAGTCTTCCCAAGTCACTTGTGGCATAGTCCTGAGCGATGCTACTTGACAAGTAGGACCGCGATTAAATGCCGTCGAGCAAATCCAAGCCGCTGTCGATCAAGGGTCTGAACGAGATCGGCCGTTACGCCGTCGGCGTGCAATGGAGTGACGGCCACGACAGCATCTATCCGCTCGAGAATCTGCGCCGTTTCTGTCCCTGCCTCTCGTGCAAAGGCGAAGTCAGCGGCGAAATTCCGCAGGAGGCTCAGCGCCTGCGCCAACTCGTCCGGCTGGGTGAAGACAGCGTATTCCTGGGATGGAACGACGGCCACGAGACGCTCTACACGCTGCCGCAGTTGCGATCGATCTGCAGGTGCGCCTACTGCGTGGGCGAGCCCGAAAAGCCAATTACCGGCGATTAGCCGGCGTGTAGCTCCGCGGACGCGCCTGCGCCCGCCGCCTTTGAGCGTCAGCTCACTTCAGAATTTTTCGGATTGGCGAGCGGATAACGCGCGGTTAGCGCCTGAAAAGCTGCGCTCGCAGATGGTCGAGTTCGGCGGCGAGCTTACCCTCGACCGTTGCGCGATCGTCCTGGTTTCGAGCGTAACGCAACCACAGGGCAGCCAGAGAACCCACCAAAGCAACCAAAACGATCTTTGTCATCATCGGCAAATACTCATCGGACTTATACTCATCGCGCAACAAACGCTCTCCACAGAATAGCAATGTCGCGAATGTGAGTGAAACTGTGAAAACCGAGCAAGGCGTGATCCGGGATGGTCGAACAATCCTCACATCGATTGGTTTAGTTCGAGCCGCTGGGCGACGCCGCGGACGATTCCAGCGCCGCGTCCACGGCTCCCGCGAGCTGATTATAGGTCTGCCAGCCGTCGAGTCGTTTGCCGTTGACGAAGAACGTCGGGGTGCCGCGCGCGCCGGCCTTTTGCGCGGCCGCCGCGTCGGCCTCGACCGATTGGCGATAGCGTCCGCTCTTGACGCAGGCGTCGAGCGCCTCACCGTCGAGGCCCAAGTCCGATCCGTACTCCGCCAGGTGGCTAATATCGACGGATTCCGTGCGTTTGAACAGAAAGTCGTGCATCGCCCAGAAGCCGCCCTGTTCTCCGGCGCAGCGCGCGGCTTGGGCCAACTCGATGCTGTGCGGATGGGCCACCGGGTAGTCGCGAAACACGAGTCGTACGCGCGACCTGTAATCACGCAGCAGCCCTAGCAGGATCGGCTCTTCCGCGGCGCAATAGGGGCATTGGTAGTCCGCGAACTCGACGATCGTGATGGGCGCGGCAGGGTCACCACGCACATACTTGCCCGCGGACAGCTCGGCAATCAGCGATGGCGGCGTGACGATTTCGGCCGGCGCCGGAACCTCGGCGGTTGGCGCGCATCCAGCCATGCCCAGCCACATAGCCACCAGCAGCATCGGTATAACCCGCCGCCATGCCCCTCGATTCAGCACCTCCCGCTACCTATCAGGCGATCCGGGATTTGAGCAATCGGCACGCGGCGGAGCGATGAATTTCGCGGCAAATCGCCGCTCGACAAGAGTTGTCGCCAGCCGGTGAGGGCGTCTAAGATAGACACGTGCCCAAAGATTCCTTCGGCCGCGAGATCGATTACCTGCGCCTATCGCTAATCGATCGTTGCAACTTGCGATGCGTCTACTGCATGCCGCTCGACGGGTTGCGCTTTCTGCCCAGTTCTGAGTTGCTCAGTGCCGCCGAGATCGAGCAGGTCGCGCGGGCCGCGATCGCCGTCGGCTTTCGCAAATTCCGCCTGACCGGAGGCGAGCCCACCCTGCGCCTGGACCTGATCGAAATCGTCGCGCGCCTGGCCGCGCTTCCCGAAGTGGGCGATCTCGCGCTGACCACTAACGCCCTGCTGATGCCGCGCCTGGCGCGGCCGCTCAGGGTCGCCGGCCTCAGCCGCGTCAACGTTCATCTGGACAGCCTTGACTCCGCCACCGTCGAACGCCAGATGCGCTGGGGCAGTTTCGATCAGATATGGGCCGGTATCATGGCGGCCGAAGAAGCCGGATTGACGCCGATCAAGCTCAACGCGGTGGTGGCGGCCGGCTTCAATGAAAACGACGTGGTCGCGCTGGCGCGCTTGACCTTCAGGCGCGATTGGCACGTGCGCTTTATCGAGCTGATGCCGCTGGGCGGCGGCGAATGCGCGACCCTGTCGATCAAGCGCTACGTTTCCAATATCGAGACCCGCGGCCGAATCGAGACCGAGCTGGGCCCGCTCACCGAACTCGAGTCGAGCAACCCCTCCGACGAGGCGCGCAACTACCGCCTGCGCGGCGCCCGCGGCGTGATCGGTTTCATCAGCCCGGTGAGTGAACCGTACTGCGGCACCTGCAACCGGATGCGGTTGACGGCCGACGGCAAGTTCCATCTCTGCCTGCTCAATGACGACGAGCTCGACGTGCGCAACGCCCTGCGCTCGGGCGCGTCGCAGGAAGCGATCGGCGAGATCCTGATGCGCGCGGTGACCCTCAAGCCCACCGGCCATCATCTGCTCCAGGGCCGCTCGACCCACGATCGCTCGATGTACCAGATCGGCGGGTAAGCCTTTGTAAGGCTCGCTGCGGCTTGCGAAGCCATCGTCAAGCGCTTAGCATGACTTGCTCCGGAAAGTACCTCCGCATAGGGAGGAGATTCGCTATGTCTCACGACGAAGAACTCGAACGCGCGCAAGATGAAGAGCATCCCGGCCCGTCCGATCTGGAATCAGTCCTGGTCAGCGAGCGGCTCACTGACGCGGTGAGCCATCCTCCGGTGATCGTCGGCGTCGGCGCCAGCGTGGCCGAAGCGATCGCGGCGATGCAGAAGGAGCGGCGCGGCTGCGTGCTGGTGGTGAGCGGTGACAAGCTCGCTGGAATCTTTACCGAGCGCGACGTGCTGTTGCGGATCGCCGGCCTAGCGATCGATCTGAAACAAGCCAAGGTCAGCGACTATATGACTCGCGACCCGGTCGCCCTTCCCGCCGACTCAAGCGTCGCTTTCGCGCTTAACCGGATGGTGGTCGAGGGCTTCCGGCATATCCCGCTGGTCGACGATCAAGGACGCCCGACCGGCGTCGTATCGATGCGCGAGCTGATCGAATACCTGAGCGACTTTTTCCGCAAGGACATGCTGAACCTGCCCCCCGACCCGGGCGCCGCCTTCCGAAATCGCGAGGGCGGCTGAGTAACTAGCATCGCGGCGCTTGTCGCTCCGGGCGCTGAGAATCGCGGCTCAGCGACCCTCGGTACAACAGTGTTGTCGAGGCGGCCGACGAGCGGTTCGCCGAATCGGTGAGCTTATCTTGACGCCCTATTTCGGCGCGACTGGGGGCGAAGATGACCCCGCGGGCCGGGTCTCAGCACCGCCGCCCGGCAGGTTGGCGGTTGCTGGCGCGGGACTATTGACGATCCTTTCGCCGAGCGCTTCCAGATCGAATAGATGAGACCAGAAGCCGACCTCCGACTCGGGGACTTTGCCGAGGTCGTCGGCGGCCTCGTTGACTCCTATTCCGGCGCGAATGATGGGGCCGCGCTCCTGGCGCAGGTCGTAGACCCCGGGGGGAAGTTGGGCTGAGAACTTGCCATCGGAACCGGTCCGCACCAAATACAGCACGCCGGTCACGCGATTTTCGAAATGGATCTGGCGATCGGAAGCGGGACGCCCGTCGGGGGTCGTCAATATTCCGCCGACTAACGCCGCTTGAGCGCTGATCACCCAACTCGACACGCTCACTACCACGGCTGTCAGCGCCAAAACTATCTTAATAATGAGCGCCGTTTGGCGTGGCGCTCGATGCGGACGGTTGTTCACGGATTGCCGGGACTGCCGCGTCTGCATCAAATAAATGTCACGCGCTTTTCTTGACCTTGCCGCTGCGGATACATCGCGTGCAGACCAGCATCCGGGCGACGCCACCGCCGACTACGGCGCGCACTTCCTGCAAGTTGGGGCGCCATCGGCGCTTGGTCCGGTTGTTGGCATGGCTGACGTTGTTACCAACCGAGGGCTGCTTGCCGCAGATCGCACAATTCCTCATTAACAATGCTCCGACATGACGCTCAGTCTAAACACCTTAGCCTAGCGGGAGCGGCGAGCGGTGGAAAGAGCAACCCGCCAGATCCGCGAGCCTGCTTGTAAACGCCGTGGCTGGGTCTGATAATCTGGTCGGCAGCCCTCCGATGGCAGAACGTTTGATCCACATTCTCCCCGAGCAGGTCGCCAGTCAGATCGCGGCCGGCGAGGTGGTCGAGCGGCCCGCGTCCGCGGTCAAGGAGCTAATCGAAAATTCGCTCGACGCCGGCGCACGCTCGGTCAGCATTGAGATCTCCGGCGGCGGGCGCCGCCTGATCGCCGTCACCGACGACGGCTGCGGCATGAGCCGCGCCGACGCGATCCTGTGCCTGCGGCGCCACGCCACCTCGAAAATCCGCGACGCTGGCGACCTGGCCGCGATCCGCACGCTCGGTTTCCGCGGCGAGGCGCTGGCTTCGATCGCCAGCGTCTCGCGCCTGGAACTCAAGACCCGTAGGCCCGAGGACCTGACCGGAATCCATCTGAGCGTGGTCGGCGGAGCGTTGGAGGCCGAGCGCGAATGCGCGATGGCGGCGGGGACGCGGATCGAGGTGCGCGAGCTTTTTTTCAACACTCCGGCGCGGCTCAAGTTCTTGAAGGCGCCGCCCACCGAACAGAGCGCGATAGCCGAAGCCGTGCAGCGTCTGGCGCTTGGCAACTTCGGCGTCGCGTTCGCGCTCAGCGCCGACGGCCGCCCGATACTCGAACTGACGCGCGCGCGCGGCGCACTCGAGCGCATCCGGCAATTGTTCGGACCCAAGCTCGCGGAGCGGATGCTGCCGTTTTCGCTGGAGCGGGACGCGATGCGGATAGGCGGGCTCGCGACGGTCAGCCAGGACTCCTTTCCCACCGCGCGGATGCTGTTCAGCTTCGTCAACCGGCGCGCGGTCCGCGATCGCCTGCTGGCTCGCGCGATCGCACAGGCTTACGCGACTCTACTGCCGCGCGGACGCTATCCCGCGGTCGCGCTGTTGCTCGACGTCCGCGCGGACGAGGTCGACGTCAACGTCCATCCGATGAAGACCGAGGTGCGCTTTCGGCGCTCGAACGCGGTTTTCGAGGCGGTCTACCACGCGCTGCGCGACCGGCTGGCGAATCAGAGCGGCACGCCCACGCCCGGGCCTGGGGCGGCGACCGCGGTCGCCGCCCCAGGCCCGGGCGACGATGTGGGGCAGGGGAGCGGGCCGCCCCGGCCAGGGCGGCCCGCCCCCCTGCCGGACGCGGATGCGCCACGGCCGCTGCGCCTGGTGCTCGAAGCCGCGCCGGCTGCGGCGCGGCCCGAGCAGACGGCGCTGGCGATGGGCTACGATCGCACCGCGCCCGCGAGCGGCCGTGCGGCTGCGGCTGAGGCGACGGAGGCCGTCAAGGTCATCAACGATCCATCATCCGTCAATGTCGCGCCCATCGATCCAGCGGCCCCCGCCCTGGTGAAGGTCGGCCCGATAGTCCCGGTCTATTCGCGGCTGCGAATAATCGGCCAGGTGTTCGCCGGCTATATAGCGCTGGAGGGCGACGACGGATTAATCCTGGTCGATCAGCACGCGGCGCACGAGCGCGTTACCTTCGAGAAGCTGCGCGCGGAGCTGAGAAACGGCGGAATCCGGGTGCAGGCGCGGCTGGTGCCCGAGCCGCTCGAGTTGGATTGCGCGCGCGCGGCGCAGATCCAAGCCGCCGTGCCACAACTGCGCGCGCTTGGTTTCGAGGTCGAGCCGTTCGGCCCGGCCACTATGCTGCTCAAGGGCGCGCCGGCGGTGTTCGGCGCCCAAGCCGGCGTTAAGCTGCTCGCCGAGATGATCGACAGCATGGGCGAGAGCGGATTCGAGATGCGAGGCGAACAGGCTTTCGACGATTGTCTCAAGCAACTCGCCTGCCATGGCTCGGTGCGAGTCGGACGGGTGCTCGAGGAGCGCGAAATCCGCGAGCTGCTGGCCCAACTCGACCGCACCCAGTTCAAGACCAATTGTCCTCACGGCCGCCCGGTGCATATCCAGTTCGGACGCGGGCAGATCGAGCGGATGTTCCGGCGGTGAAGAGCGCCTGCGCGATATCGGATCCGCGAACGCGGGTAGGGTTTGTCGTCGGGCCCACCGGAATCGGCAAGTCGGCGCTGACGCTCGATATCGCCGAGCGCCTCGGCGCCGAGATCGTCAACGCCGATTCGCGCCTGCTCTACCGCGGGATGGATATCGGCACCGCCAAGCCGGGTCCGGCTGAGCGCCGCCGCGTCCCCCATCATCTGATCGACGTGTGCGCGCCCGACCAGCCGCTCGACGTGGCGCGCTTTTGCGAGCTCGCGCGCCAGGCGATCGAAGAAATCGCGCGGCGGGGGCGGCCGGTGATGGTGACCGGCGGCAGCGGTTTCTATCTGAAGGTGCTCAAGCGCGGAATCTTTAGCGGCCCCCCGGCCGCGCCGGAGATTCGCCGCGAGCTTAACGCGCTCGCCGCTGAACACGGGGTCGAATATCTCTACCGGCAACTGTCCGAGGTAGACTCGGAATCCGCCGGCCGTGTCGAGCCACGTGATCTTTACCGAATCGTGCGCGCGCTCGAAGTCTTTCGTCTCACCGGCATACCGATCAGTGCGCATCAGCGCCGTCACGCCTTCGCCGAGCCCGTCTACGAAACTTTGACTGTTGGATTGCACCTGCCGCGAGAGCGGCTGTATCAGGCGATCGATCGGCGCTTTGATGAAATGATCGCTGCAGGACTGGTCGAAGAAACCAGAACGCTGCTCGCCGCCGGCTACCGGCCCGAGGCGCCGCCCCTTAGCACGATCGGCTACAAGCATGTTGCTTCCGCTTTGCGCGGCGAACTCACGATGGATGAGGCGGTCGCGCTCGCAAAACGCGACACTCGCAGACTTGCCAAACGCCAGCTCACGTGGTTTCGTCGCGATCCCGAGATCGTGTGGGTGGACGCTGAGGGCCGAGCGCAGCAGGCATTGGAACTGTTCGAAGGCTTCTTCTTTTCGCGGCTCGCGCCAGGCGCAGCCGTTCAGGGCCCAGGCGCGGCCCTTCAGAATGTCGAGCGCTGATAATCCGATGGCCATCAAGCGCAACGATAACGATCCCGAAGCGTCGCTCGAGGCGCTCGATCGGCGGCTCGAACACGCCCATAGCCCGCGCGAGCGATCCCGGCTTAGGGCCGAGCGCCAGCGATTGGAGCGCGAGCTCTACGCCAACTTGAGCGCGATCGATCGGGTCAGGATGGCGCGTCATCCGGCGCGGCCGCAGACCCTGGATTATCTCGCCGTTTTGATTCGTGACTTTTTCGAAATTCACGGCGATCGCCGCTTCAGCGACGACTGCGCGATAGTCGCGGGCCTTGGCTATTTCGGACGCTATCCGGTAGCGATCGTCGGCCAGCAGCGCGGACGGTCGACCAGCGAAAGAATCCGGCGCAACTTCGGCAAGCCGAACCCGGAGGGTTATCGCAAGGCCGCCCGCATCTATGAACTGGCGAGCCGATTCGGAATTCCCCTGCTGACCTTCATCGATACCCAAGGGGCCGAGCCGGGCGTCGGCGCCGAGGAGCGCGGCCAGGCCGAGGCGATCGCCCGCAATCTCGAGCTGATGGCGCGGATCGAGGCGCCGGTTATCGCCAGCGTGATCGGCGAGGGCGGCTCGGGCGGCGCGCTCGCGCTGGGAGTGGCGAACGCGATCCTGATGCAGGACTACGCTTGCTACTCGGTGATCACGCCGGAAGGCTGCGCCGCGATTCTGTGGCGCGAAGCCGGTCCCGAGAACACCGCCGCCGCCGCGCAGGCGCTCAAGCTCTCGGCGCCGGACCTGTTGCGGCTTGGCGTGATCGACGAAATCGTGGCCGAGCCCCCCGGCGGAGCGCATCGCGACCCCGCCGCCGCGGCGAAAATGCTCGGCAAGGCGATCGGCCGCCATCTCAAGCGCATGGTCGCGGCCGACCCGCGGGAGCTTCGCGGCGCCCGCCAGCGCAAGTTTGCCGAGATGGGTTCGGCCTTCGTGCTTCGCCGTCGCGTTGAAAATCACGGTCCGATCGGATAGCCATCTGCCGGTGGCGTCAGCAGCGTCCAGGAAGAATTCCGGCCTCGGCGATTCGCTGGCGAAGCTGCGCGCGCGAATCGACGCGATTAGTCTTGAGATTCTGCGCTTGCTGTCGGAGCGTGCTCGATTGGCCCAGGAGATCGGCCAGCTCAAGCGCGGCGACGGCAGTCAGATCTATCAGCCGGTGCGCGAGCGCGCCGTGCTCGATAAGTTGATTGAAAATAATCCCGGCCCGCTCAGCGACGAGCACGTCGAGCGGATTTTCACTGAAGTGATTTCCGCCTGCCGCGCGCTCGAGCACGAGGTCAGGGTCGCCTACCTGGGTCCGGAGCACACCTATTCGCATCAGGCGGCGCTTAGCCGCTTCGGCGCAAGCGCCACGCTGATACCGCAAAGCTCGATACCGGCGGTCTTCCAGGCGATGGAGAACGGCCGCTGCGAACTGGGGGTGGTTCCGGTCGAGAACTCGACCGAAGGTTCGGTTACGATGACTCTCGATCTACTGATCGAGACGCCGCTTTTGATCGTCGGCGAGATCACGGTGCCGATTCGCCACGCCCTGCTATCGCTGTCCGGCAAGTCGGACGAAATCCGCAAGATCTATTCTCATCAGCAATCGCTGGCGCAGTGCCGTGCCTATCTTGCCGCCAACTATCCGCGTTGCGAGCAGGAGGCGCTCGCCTCCAACGCGCTGGCGGCCAAGCGCGCGGCCGAAGAGGCGTCCGCGGCGGCGATCGCCTCGATCGAAGCAGGAGCCGCCTACGGGCTCAAGGTGGTGGCGGAGGGAATTCAGGATTCCGCGCAAAACGCCACCCGCTTCCTGGTGCTGGGCAAGCATCCGGTTCCCCGCAGCGGCGCCGACAAGACCACCGTCTTGTTCGCCGTGGCGGACCGGGTCGGCGCCCTTAACCAGGCGTTAAACCTGTTCGCGCGCAACCGAATCAACATGTCGAAGATCGAGTCGCGGCCGATGCGCTCGCGGCCCTGGGAATACCTGTTCTTCGCCGATCTCAAGGGCCATCGCGACGACCCCGGCCTGAAGCGCTCGTTGGCGGCGCTCGCGCGTCAAACCCTTTTTTCGAAAGTGCTCGGATCATATCCTGAAGCGAGGGGCAGCGGGGGCTGAACTCCGTTGTTGTTGAATTGATAAAAATCGAAGATCTTGTGCTTCCCGGAGTAGCCGCGCTCCATCCCTACGAACCCGGCAAGCCGATCGAAGAAGTCCAGCGGGAACTCGGGATCGGCGAGCCGATCAAGCTCGCCTCCAACGAGAATCCGGTCGGTCCTTCGCCGCTCGCGGTCGCGGCGGTCAAGGCGGCGCTGAGCGAGCTGAATCGCTATCCCGACGGCGGCAGCTACGAGCTTCGCCACAAGATCGCCGCCCGCCACAAGGTCGGCCCCGATCAGATATTCATGGGCAGCGGTTCGTGCGAAATTATCAACCTGCTGGTGTATCTGTTTCTGCGCCCGGGATTGAACGCGGTAATCGCCGAGCATTCGTTCGTCATCTACCAGCTCGCGATCGCGGCTTCTGGCGGCGTCGCCAAGACCGTGCCGCTGCGCGATTACACTTTCGATCTGGACGCGATGGCTGGCGCGATTGACGACAACACGCGGATGGTGCTGCTCGGCAATCCCAACAATCCGACCGGCACGATCTATCGGCGCGACGCCTGGCGCCGCTTCCTGAGCCGCGTACCCGAGCGAGTTGTGATCGTCGCCGACGAGGCCTACTTCGAATTCGTCCGCGACCCGGAGTATCCGGATTCGCTGACCGACCATGACGGTGAACGCCTGCTGGTTACGCTCAGGACCTTTTCCAAGATCTTCGGACTGGCCGGATTGCGGGTGGGATACGCGGTCGCGCGTCCCGAGATCATCCGGCTGCTGAACAACGTGCGCCAGCCCTTCAACGTCACCTCGCTGGGACAGGTCGCGGTGCTCGCGGCGATGGACGATACCGAACACGTTCGGCGCACGCTCGAAGTGAACGCCGCCGGGATGGCCTATCTCGAAGCCGAGTTCCGCCGGCTCAAGCTCGATTTCGTTCCCTCGCAGGCAAACTTTATCTTGACCGACGTCGGCGAGGCGCGCACGGTCTACGAGCGATTGCTTAGGCTGGGCGTAATCGTCCGGCCGATGAACGGCTACGGGCTGCCGCGCCACGTCCGAATCAGCGTTGGGCTGCCCGAGGAGAACCGCCGCCTGATCGCCGCGCTGAGCGAGGTCCTGGGCCGCTAATTCTGGGATTAAGATAGCGCTCCAATTAGAATTACCTCTCTCGCGTTGTTGCGGGAGGGGTCGCG
>Ga0335081_10014911_pt1 | contig 12576 bp, 8 predicted proteins | sample Lox_Sample_35_FD_206713 | JGI IMG/M metagenome (GOLD analysis project Ga0335081, IMG submission 206713) | Soil microbial communities from Loxahatchee National Wildlife Refuge, Florida, United States - Lox_Sample_3.5 | ecosystem: Environmental > Terrestrial > Soil > Wetlands | place: USA: Florida...
TGCAAAGCGGGCGCGAGGCCAAAGAGCAGGCTGGCGGCCATCGAGATGCCCAGGGTAAACACCAGCACCCATCCGTCGATTCCGGTCTCCGCCAGGCGCGGCACGTTGCCGGGCGCCAGCGCGACCAGCGCATCCGAACCCCACTTGGCCAACAACAATCCCGCGGCGCCCGAGATCATCGCCAGCACCATGCTTTCGGTAATCAATTGCCGTACGATGCGGCCGCGGCTGGCGCCCACGGCGGCGCGAATCGCGATCTCCCGCGTCCGCGCCGTAGCTTTCGCGAGCAGCAGATTGGCCACGTTGGCGCAGGCGATCAACAGCACCAGCGCCACCGCGCCCAGCAGCAGGTAAAGCGTCAGCCTGACGTCATGCACCATCGCGTCGCGCATGCGTGTCACCGCCACCGACTCGCCCCCGTTGGAGTCCGGATACTGCTGCGCCAGGCGCGCCCCGATGGCCGTCATCTGGGCCTGTGCCTGCTTCAGGCTCACGTCCGGCTTGAGCCGGCCGACCACCAGGTAGTTGTGCGCGGAGCGCGAGGTAGTTTCCCCGAATACGACGCCCTTCGGCAGCCAGATGTCCGTCTCATTCGGAAAATGGAACCGCGGCGGCAACACGCCGGCAATGTTGAAACTCCTGCCGAGCATGCGCACTGCTTTGCCGAGCGCGTTCGAATTCGCGCCAAAATGGCTCTGCCAGTACGAATAGCTGATGAGCACGGCGCCCGCGCCGCCAAGCGTTTGTTCCTCCGCGGAGAACAGCCGGCCCGCAACAGGCTCTACGCCGAAGACCTGGAAGAACTCCGCCGACGCCTCGGCCACGTGCGTGTATTCGGCGGAGGCCCCGGCCATGACGGCGGTCGAATCGTCGTCATAGGAGGCCATGGCCGCGAACGCCGTGCTTTGATCGTGCCAGTCGCGAAAATCCGGCGAGGATACCGGGCCGTGCGCGCCGCTCTTCTTCCACAAAGAAGCAAGCGTGACGATGCGGTCGGGATCGCGATACGCCAGCGGCTTGAGCAGCACCGCATTGACCACGCTGAACACCGCCGTATTGGCGCCGATGCCCAGCGCCATGACCACCACGGCGAGCAGGGTGAAGCCGAAGTTGTTGCGCAGGGATCGCAGGGCGAATTTGAGGTCCATGCACTTAGCAAGCGTGCTGCCAAGCCTTGAACCGTTTGACTGTTGGCTTAGGAGCCGGCCCGGCGCAGCGGAGCTGTCCGCTTATGGGACGAAACTGCCCGCCTTGTTACAGGCTTTCGTAGGCCACCAGGTCTTCCAGCTTCTTCTTCGGCCTGAACGGCGGCCAGCCGTCCGGAATGCCGATCGGCGTGATGCACACGCGCGTATAGCGGGCCGGGATATTCAGCACCTCGCGGGTGACCGCTTCCGGAATGCTGCCCGTGATGTAGCAGGTCCCATAGCCCAGCGCGCGGGCCGCCAAGATCAGATAGCCCGCGGCGAGCGGCCCGTCATGCTTCGCGGAATCCGGCCAGGGGCATTCGTTGTCGGTGAGTACGACTACGTAGACGGGCGCGCTGAAGTAGCCTTCCACGGAGGCGATCGCCTTTCGCCGGGGCTCCAGATCCTTCTCGTCGACGTTTGTCTGCTGCTGCAGCCTGGCGTCGATGGGCTTCAGCGTGGCGTCCATCACGCGCTGCTTCATGCGCGCGATCTTTTCCTTGTCGCGGATCACCAGGAACTTCCAGGGCTGCTGATTCATGGCCGTGGGGGCGCGGCGCGCGGCCTCCAGAATCAGGCGCAGATGCTCTTCGGGCACCGGGTCGGGCTTATACTGGCGGACCGATTGGCGTTTCGCGAACACTTCCAACAGCGGATTCGGACTGGCTTCGGTGGTGGCCGCAGCTTTCCGCCCGAGCGCCAGCCCGGTCCCTGCGACGCCGGCCGCGCGCATCCAATCTCTTCGATTTGTCTGCATGGCTCCTCTCTTGTTTTTGCAGGCGGGCGATCGTCACCCGGTCACCATCTGCCTGGTGAGGAGGCCGTCCGCGCCGGCGCAACAGCGGAGCCTCAATTTGGGCGAAGGCCGCTCGATCGATTCGGCCCCATGATAACTCTATGCGGGAAAAACGGTGCTGCTCAGTTGGCCGGCTCGCCTTCGTGGTGATCGAGGAAGTCCTGGTCGATAGCCTTACGTCCCGCGAACCCCTCGTGCGTGCCGTGCCAGAACTGGATGGAGGGCTCATCCAGCTTCCAGCACAAGTACACTTCTTCGCCACGGAAAAGGGTGGGGAAGTCCACCAGGCCCGCTTCCAGGTCCTTTACCAGGCAGCCGGTTTCCTGAAAGTTCTCGAGGATGGCGCGCAGCCTCTCGCTGGCGGTTTCGCGGTGCGCTTTATCCGCGGCGGCGCGCTCGCGATTCGCGACGATGCCGCCCATCATCGTGATGCGCTCGGCCAGCGCCCGCATGGCACGCTCCGCCTGGTCGTATTGCGATTTCAACGCCACCGCCTCACGCATCCAGTCGCGGACCTGCGGGAGCAGGCGTTCGGCCTCCCACAGCGTGAAGCGTTTGGACATGTCAGGCGCCCGATTCCCCGTAGTGCGTTGCGACGTAGTCGTCCAGCATGCCGATGAACTCGGCGACGATGTGGTCGCCTTTCAGGGTAGTCATCAGGCGGCCGTCCACGAAGACAGGCGCTTTGGGTTCCTCGAAAGTTCCCGGCAGCGAGATGCCCAGGTTGGCGTGCTTGGATTCGCCCGGTCCGTTGACCACGCAGCCCATCACCGCCACCTTCATGCTCTCGACGCCCGGATGCTTCGCCTTCCAGACGGGCATCTGCTCCCGCAGATAGGTTTGAATCTGGTCGGCCATTTCCTGGAAAAATGTGCTGGTCGTGCGGCCGCAGCCGGGACAGGCCGTCACCTGCGGCGTGAAACTGCGGATGCCCAGCGATTGCAGGATCTGCTGCGAAACCACCACCTCTTCGGTGCGATCGCCATTCGGCAGCGGCGTCAGCGACGTGCGGATCGTATCGCCGATGCCTTCCTGCAGCAGGATCGCAAGGCCCGCGGTGGTGGCCACGATGCCCTTCGATCCCATGCCGGCTTCGGTGAGTCCCAAGTGCAGGGCGTAGTCGCAACGCTCTGCCAACGCGCGATACACATCCACCAGGTCCTGCACGCCGCTGACTTTGGCGCTGAGGATGATCCGGTCGTGCGCCAGGCCGTACTGTTCGGCGGCCCTGGCCGATTCGAGCGCGCTCACCACGATAGCTTCGAGCGTGACTTCGCGCGCGTCCTTGGGCTCGGCCAGGCGCGAGTTTTCATCCATCATGCGCGTGAGCAAAGCCTGGTCGAGCGACCCCCAGTTCACGCCGATGCGCACCGGGCGGTTGTATTCTATGGCCGCCTCGATCATCGTGCGGAAATTGTCGTCGTGCTTCTTGCCGATGTTGACGTTGCCCGGATTGATGCGGTACTTCGAGAGCGCCCGGGCGCACTCGGGATATTTCCGGAGCAGGATGTGGCCGTTGTAATGAAAGTCGCCGATGATCGGCACGCGCACGCCGAACTTATCGAGGCAGTCCACTATCTTAGGGACCGCCGCGGCCGCCTGTTCGGTGTTGACCGTCACGCGCACGAGTTCGGAGCCGGCGCGCGCCAACGCCATCACCTGATTTACAGTGCTGGTTACATCGGCGGTGTCGGTATTGGTCATGGACTGCACGACAATCGGATGATTGCCGCCCACCTTGACACCTGCCACGTCTACCACTGCCGCCGCGCGGCGGGGCTTCACTGCCATCGAACCTCCACGGGGAACTTTAATTTTAGCATCGCCCGCGCATCATTCCCGGGCCTGGGCGCGGCTCGAAACAGTCTCGTTGTTCACGATCGGATTCGCCCAAAAACCTATGCCCAGCACCCATCCGAAGACCACGTAAAGCAGCAGGATTCCCACGCGCAAGCCGAAGTGATCGCTGAGATAGCCGATAGCCAGCGGCACCACCGCGCCGCCCGCGATGCCCGTGCACAGAATCCCGGACACCGTCCCATGATGCTCGCTGACACTGTTCAGTCCGAGCGATACGATCATGGGCCACATCGCGCTGGCGCCCAGGCCCATAAGCGGGAAAGCCATCACGGAGACCGCGCCGGTTCCGAACACCGCGAGGGTCAGCATTACCAAGGTCAAACAGGAACCGCCGATCAGGACTTTGCGCGAGTCGAACCGGCGCACCAGGATGGCTCCGGCCACACAGCCCACCGTCATCAGGCCCCAGAACCAGGAGACGGCCAGGGCTCCGGTCGTTTGCGGATCGCGGTGGTGATAGCTCGCCAGGAACTGCGACATCCAGTTGGCGGTACCCTGCTCCGCGCCCACATAAGCGAATGTGCTGGCGAAAAACAGCAGCACCACCGGCATGCGGAAGATGCTGCGGTGCGTCTGCCAGTTTCCGGCTATTTCGTCGGCCTGCCGCTCGACCTTGGGGAAGCGGATCATGGCCAGAAGCGCGATCATGATCGCGGAACTGGCGGCCAGCAGCCAGTAGACCGAAATCCAGGCCAGACCGGCCGGCACCACTCGAGCGAGCACTCCGATCAGCGCGCCGGGCCGTTCTGAAGACCCGCTCTCCAGGCCGCGCACCAGGTAAGAATAGACCAGCGGGGCGATGAACGATGCGCAGCCGAACACCAACTGCGAGAGCGTAGCATTAAAGGCAAAATGCTCCGATCCGCCAGCTACGCGCAGGAGGGGGTTGATCGCGACCTGCAGCAGCGCCATGCCCACGCCAATCAAGAAAAGCGACGTAATGGCCACCGTGTAAACGGGAACGAGGGCGAAAAACAGAGCACCGGCGAGCGCCAGTCCGAACGCGCCCAGAATCACCTTCTTTTCACTCAGCCACTCCACCAGGATGCCGGCTGGTATGGAGGCCACGCCGTAGGCGATGAAGAACGCAAACGGCAGGAACCCGGCAGCCGTCAGGGTGAGATGGAAGCTGCGAATGATGTCCGGAATGATCGGCCCCAGGATGTTGGTCAGCAGCGCGATCACAAAGAAGATCGCCAGCACCACCGCCACCAGGTACGGCCGCCGCGCCGTGGACTCATTCGCGCTCATGCGAGGCTCATTCGATCGTCGTGACCTTGGTGAGCAACCTGAATTCCCCGGGCCGATGACCGCTTAGGGCGGCCAGCGCCAGCGATATCAGTTGCACCGGCAGCATCTCGACAATGGGGCGGATGGCGGGCGCCGCCGGTGGAATGCGTAAGGCCTCCACGTCCGATTGCGGCGAGACGAGCGCGGCTTTGCCGCCGGCTTTGCGCACATCCAGGACCAGGTTTTCATTCAGGGCGGCCGTCTTCGGATCACCCGCGAAGGCCAGCATGAGGACTTCGGGGCCGCTCATTTCGAAAGGCCCGTGCCGGAACGCGGAGCAGGTCATTCCCTCGGCGCGGAAGTGAGCGGATTCCTTGAGAATCAAACCGCCAGTGCCGACCGCCGCCATGGAGGTCCCCCGGCCGGTGACGAACAGCGAGCCGACGCCCTCGAGCAGGCTCATCAGGCTGGCCACCTTGGCATCCCACCCGGCCAGGTAGGTTTGGGCTGCGAGCGCCGCTTCCCGCAGCGTGTTTTCGATCTCGATCCGATCCGCGCCGCACAGCGCGGCACCCAACCACTCGAGCGCCGCCAGGGTTGCTACGAATGTCTTGCAGGAAACCGACGCTTCCAGGCCGGCGTGAGTGAGAAGCGTGAAATCCGCGCGCGCGGCCAGCGGCGAACCCGGCGTATTGGTGACGGCGATCACCGGCCCGCGCCGCGTCGCGGCATCCAGAAGCCGCACGATTTCGACGCTGCGGCCCGACTGCGAGACGGCAATCAACAAAGTCCGCGGCGTCAGGGCCGCGGCGAAGTAGTGAATCAGCTCGGAAGTCTCGTAGGCCTCCGCGTGGAATCCGTGCTCCACAAGCCGGATATGCAGGGGCGCCAGCGCATGGAACGACGCGCCCATACCGGTCAGCACGATGCTCTCAAACCCGGGCAGCGCGGGGACGGGCGCCTCGCACAGTCCCGCGACCGTATCTTCGAGCGCGTGCGGCTGCGCGAGAATGTCGCGCAAGTACGGTCCGTCCACCATCGAAGGATCAAAGCGCACGGGCGTTCCTTCCGGATCCGAAGCGGTGATGCCAGACCTGCGCCGCGCCCGCCAGGGCGGTGTCCGCACCGAGGGAGGCGAGAGCCAGTTCCGCCTTGTCGTACGGAACCAGAGTGCAGCACTGCCGCACCACCTGCCGGGCGCGATCCAGAAACAAGTGCGCGCTTTGCATGACGCCGCCGCCGAGCGCGATCATATCGGGGCAGAATATGGTGACCAGGTTGGCCAGGCCCAGGCCGAGATAGTAACCTTGGCGATCCATCACGGCGAGCGCCTCGGGGTCGCCTGCCTCCGCCAGTTCGCACAGGCGTCTCATGGTGAGTTCGCTCTCTCCGCCGGCCGGGGCGATACGGGTTTTCGCCCACGCCAAAATGGCAGGGCCGGCCGCGAAGATTTCCCAGCATCCGTCAGCGCCGCAATAGCAAGGCGGCCCGGAGGCATCGATCACCTGGTGGCCGATTTCCGGATGAAAGCCGTCCACACCGCGGTACAGCGCTCCGTCCAGGATGATGGCGACCCCTATCCCCGTGCCCACCGTCACGTAAAGGAAGCGGCGCCTGCCGCGACCCGCGCCCCACACGGCTTCCGCCAGGCCGGCGGCGTCGGCATCATTCTCCATGGCTACCGGAACTCCGAAGGCCTCCGCAAGCCCCGCCACGAGCGCGCCGCCCTGCCAGCCGGGCAGCAGGTCTACACTGCCGAGCACGCCCGTGATGGGATCCACCGGGCCGGTGCAACCGATGCCGATGCCATCCAGTTTCGCGCCTGTGCGGGCGGCGACGTCGCGCAGCATGACCGTCATGCGGGCCAGGCCATCGGAAAACCCGCGCTCCGACTGCGTGGGGCATTCCGCGCGGCGAATGATGCGGCCGCCGCCATCCACGATGCCCACCGCGATTTTAGTGCCGCCGATATCGATTGCGCCGATCAAAGGGGTTCCCTCAAGCATAACGCGGCGGCAGCGCCGGCCGGGGCGCAGAAAAGGGATTTTACACCAGAAGCTCTGTTACTATGTTTAGGCAACCAGAGCGCGGTTCCGGGCCGAACCGTGCCGGCTCACCGCCGCCCCGTAGTCCTCGGGCCAGCGCGGTGGAACAGAGGTTCGAGATGAAACTGCATCCGATCGACGTCGCGATCATCATGATCTACGTGGCGACCTCCGTGCTGTTGGGCTATTGGGTCTCGCACCGCGCCTCGCGGGACACCAAGGCGTATTTCCTGGGCGGCAACACCTTGCCGTGGTACTTCCTGGGCGTGTCCAACGCTTCCGGCATGTTCGATATCGCGGGAACCATGTGGCTGGTCTACCTGATGTTCATCTATGGGTTGAAAAGCGTCTGGATCCCTTGGCTGTGGCCGGTCTTCAACCAGATCTTCCTCATGGTTTACCTTTCGACGTGGCTGCGCCGTTCCAACGTGACGACGGGCGCCGAATGGATCCGCACGCGTTTCGGCTCGGGGCGCGGCGCGGAGCTCTCCCACATGATCGTAGTGATCTACGCGCTGGTCAGCGTGATCGGCTTTCTGACGTACGGCTTCAAAGGCATCGGCAAATTCGCCACGGATTTCCTGCCATGGCACCTTTCAGCGAATCAATACGCGCTGATCCTGATGGGCATCACCACGTTCTACGTGGTGAAGGGCGGCATGTTCAGCGTGGTGATCACCGAGGTGCTGCAGTTCTGCATTCTTTCGGTCGCCTCGCTGGCCATTGGTATCATCGCGATATCGCGGGTGGCGCCGGAAGCCTTGCACCGCGTAGTTCCGGCCGGCTGGGACCAGGTCTTCTTCGGCTGGCATTTGAACCTGGACTGGTCGGGGCTGATCGCCGCTGTCAACGACAAGATCGCCGCCGACGGCTACACCATCTTCGGCGCGTTTTTCATGATGATGCTGTTCAAGGGCATCCTCATCAGCATGGCCGGGCCGGCGCCCAACTACGACATGCAGCGTATCCTTTCGACGCGCAATCCGCGGGAAGCTTCCCTGATGAGCGCCATGGTGAACGTGGTGCTCAACGTGCCGCGCTATTTCATGATCACCGGACTCACGATCCTGGCGCTGGTCTTCTACAGCGACCGCATCCGCGCCATGGGCAAGGCCATGGATTTCGAGATGGTGCTGCCCGACGCCCTCAGCCATTTCGTTCCAGCCGGCCTGCTGGGCATTCTGGTGGCGGGCCTGCTGGCCGCGTTCATGTCGAACTTCGCGGCGACTGTCAACGCCGCGCCGCCGTACCTGGTCAACGATCTTTACCGCAAGTACATCAACCCGCACGCCAGCGAGCGGAATTGCGTGCGCCTGAGCTATGTGGCTTCGTTCAGCGTGGTGGTGCTGGGCATCTCTTTCGGGTGGTTCGTCACATCGATCAATACGGTCATTCAGTGGATCGTGTCGGCGCTGTGGGGCGGCTACACGGCGTCGAACGTACTGAAGTGGTATTGGTGGCGGTTCAACGGCTACGGTTATTTCTGGGGCATGGTGACCGGCATCGCCGGCTCGCTGGTCATTCCGTGGGCGCTGCCGAGCGTTTCGGCGCTCAATTCATTCCCGATCATTGTGGGCATCTCGCTGATCGGCTGCGTGGTGGGCACGCTGAAATCCGCGCCGGAGGACGAAGCCGTGCTCAAAGATTTCTACAAGCGTGTGCGGCCGTGGGGCTTCTGGGGTCCTATCCGCGACAAAGTCGTGCGGGAAGATCCGTCATTCAAGCCCAACCCGGATTTCGCCCGCGACGTATTCAACATCATCATCGGCATCGCCTGGCAGACCAGCCTGGTGGCGTTTCCGGTCTACATCGTGATCCGCCGTTACGAGGTCGCGGCGTACGCGTTCGCAATCATCGCGGTGACTTCGATCGTTCTGAAGTTCACGTGGTACGACCATCTGAAGAAGATGGAAATCGAACCCGCGCCCGTGGCTGTTCCGCAACCCGCGCGGCCGTAGCCGGCAGGCCCTCTCTAGACGCGCGAGGCGGTCATCACGCGACTCCACCACGCGTCCGCAATTAGTTTAGACTTGGACGGAAACGTGTGTCCGCCCTCGAGCAAATGAAACTCCACGTCGGCCGCGCGCAGACGCAGGCGCTCGGCGTAGCGCCCGGTAACCTCAGGCTTGTAGAACTCGTCCTGGCGGCGCGCGATATGCAGAAGGGCCGCCGTCACCGTATGGTAGGGCCCGTCCTCCCAGTTGCGCGGAATGCCGCCACAGATGCCGATGACTCCGCGGACCTCGTCGGGATGCGTGGCCGCGAACCGGTAGTTCATGCCCACCGGCTGCGAGAAGCCGGCCAGAATGCGGCGAGCGCGCGGGATGCCGTATTCGCGCCCGGCGTCGTTCAGCACATGCAGTAGCATATCGTGGTGCAGGCGCACGGACGATTCCGGGTGCTTGTGGGTGGCCCAACCGTAACCCACCTCGTTGCTTCCCAGCGACAGGTAGAACTGGTTGGGTCCTTCGACCGCCGCGATGACGTGCCGCGGACCCATCATTCCCGCTGTCAGACGCAGCATCGTTTCAGGATTGGCGCTAAAGCCGTGCAGGGCCACCACCAGCAGAGTCTGATCGTCAACCGTCTCCGGAGCGTGGACCAGGTAGCGGCAGTCCAGGCGGGCGGTAAAGCTGCAGTGGCGGGTGTTTTCAAGGGTCATAGGAGCGCTTCGGACCGCAATTATTCACGAAATCTTCAACTTGATTTCAGCAGATTTGAGGTTATCATAGGCTAATCGGTCGCGCGTGACGCGGGCGCCATGCTTGCGCATTGGGGTGAGACGTCAAGCCGACCAACAACGGGGCAGACATCAGGAGAGCTGTAGGATGTGCGGGCAACCCGCCCGCAAACGTGCCGTGCGGCGCGCCAGCAGAGGTGTGCCTACTGGAGGAGAATGCGAATGAGTTCACCGACGCGTTACCTGAGTCAGATCGTCTGTTTCGTTTTCGTGGCGGGGTTTGCGGTGCACGCGCCCGTGCTTGCGCAGGATGTGCTGGGCGGCATCACCGGCACCGTAAAGGATGCCACCGGCGCCGCCGTGCCGGATGCCACAGTGCGGGCTCACAATATCGGCACCAACCTGGAAGTGGTCCAGCACACCCAGACAAACGGATCCTACTCCGTGCCTAACATCCCGGTAGGATCCTACACCGTCACGTTCACCAAGGACGGGTTCCAGACTGAAACACACACCCAGGTTCTGGTCAACGCGAATCGCACCACCACGGTGGATGGCGACCTGAAAGTGGGCACCGTCAGCACCACCGTCGAAGTCACATCCACACCGCTCATGAACCAGGTGGACACTACCAACGGTTACGTGGTCGACCAATTGACGATTCAGGAGACCCCGCTGGGGACGGGCAGCTTCACCCAACTGGCGATCCTGACTCCGGGCGTGCACGCGGATATGCTCGGCGGCGCGGGCAGCAATACGGGGCTGGGCAACCAGGCCATCTTTGCCAACGGGAATCGCGATACCAGCAACAGCTTTTCTCTGAATGGCGTGGACACCAATAACCTTTTCAACGGCAATTCGACCAGCCAGGTCGGCGAGAACCGCTTCGTGCTGAACATTGGCGAGAACTTCGGCGCCGGCGGGGCGATTCAGACCAGCACCTCCGTCTACGGCGCCATCGGCCAGGCACTGCCGACACCTCCGCCGGAGGATATCCAGGAAATCGCGGTCAATGCGGCGATGTACGACGCCACGCAGGGCGCGCACTCGGGCGCGCACATCAGCGTCATTACCAAGTCAGGCACCAACGAGCTCCACGGCATAGTCTATGATGAGTTTCAGAACAGCGCCATGAACGCCGCGCCGTTCTTTTATAACAGCTCGCCTGCCATCCTGGTGAAAGATCCTTTCCTGAACCGCAACCAGTTCGGCGCCAATCTCGGTGGACCCATCAAGAAGAACAAGCTATTCTACTTTGCGGCCTACCAGGGCATGCGCCTGGCCGATGCTTCCGATGCGACTAAAGAAGTCAGCGTGCCCATCGGACTGACCGACGATCGCAGCGCGCAGGGAATTGTGAACGCGATCCAGACCAGTTACGGCAAAACCATTACGCCGTCGCAGGTCAGCTCCGTGGCGCTGGGCATGTTGCAGGCGAAGGAGCCCAACGGGCAATATCTGTTTCCCAGCGCGCAGATCACCGACTCGGCCACCGCACTGGCTCTCGGTTATGACGCGGTGGTCGAGGGGCCAAACGCCAGGTCTTCCGTGGACCAGGGTATCGGCAACATCGACTATAACATCAGCGATATGGATCGTCTAACTGTGAAAGGTTACTATCAGAACGATCCAACTACCAACCCGTTTGGCGCAGTGGGCGACCTGCTCGGCTTTCCCCAGCAGCTTCAGGCCGGAAGCGCGGTGGCCTCCGTCAGCAACACCGTGATCCTGAGTCCCAACCTGACGTGGCAGCAACACGCCGGGTTCACGCGGCTGCACGCTTACTCCCAGACCCAGCAGCAATTCTCGCCGGGTGCCTTCGGCATGAACCTGTTGGGCGCCACTGATTTTCCTCAATTTGAGATCACCAATGTGCTGGGGAGCAACCTATTGGAATTCGGGCCCAGTGTGAGTTTCGGCAATGCGGGAATGTACCAGAATCAATGGGAACTGGGCTCGTCGCTCAACTGGGTAAAGGGACGCCACACCATCGCCATCGGCGGAAGTTGGGCGCACACGCAGCTCAACATCCTCAACAACAACACCGAATCGGATACCCTGGGCTTCAAGGGCTTCATGAATTTTGTGGAAGGCGTGGTCCGGACCGGCAGTTACTCGACCGCATTCCCCAATGCCAATGCCAGCCGGTACTACCGCTCGGACACCGCGGGCGTATACGTCAACGATAACTACAAAGTGCGCAGCAACCTGTCGTTGACTCTCGGCCTGCGTTGGGACTTCGACGGTCCTCTTTCGGAAAAATACGGGAGACTGGCGACTTTCAATCCGACGCTGTACTCATACGACGCGTCCACGGATGCGATTACGGGTTCCGGTCTCGAAGTCGCTTCCAACAATGCAACATTCGGCACCCCCGGCGCGGGCGACTCACTCGTGACGAATCACCAATGGGGACTTGCGCCGCGCATCGGTGTGGCCTGGACTCCCAAATCGAAGATCACGGTGCGCACGGGCTTTGGTATGTATTACGACCGGGGCGAGTTGTTCAGCGAGTTCTCCCCCAGCGCAGGCTTCGGATTCAACGGACCTTTGGGAGTGACCCTCGAGCAGCCATTCGTCCAGGCTATCTTTGCCGGCAAGGGGGCCACGTTGCAGACGCCGTTTGGCGCCACGGCGCCGCCGCCTCCGCCACAGAGCGCAGCAGCCTTCACGGCGCTGCTGCCGAACCTTTCCGGCACGCTCAACGGCGACTATCCTACGGGCAATCTGTTCGGGCCTTTCCTGATCGGCGGCTATGCCGCCAACAACAAACTGCCC
>Ga0335081_10014912_pt1 | contig 12576 bp, 7 predicted proteins | sample Lox_Sample_35_FD_206713 | JGI IMG/M metagenome (GOLD analysis project Ga0335081, IMG submission 206713) | Soil microbial communities from Loxahatchee National Wildlife Refuge, Florida, United States - Lox_Sample_3.5 | ecosystem: Environmental > Terrestrial > Soil > Wetlands | place: USA: Florida...
AGCATCCCGACTTTCACGCCGCGACCCTGGCGGAGATGTTCGCGCGCGGCCGCGGCACCCCGCGCGAGCTGTTCGCGCAGCTCGCGGGCGATCATCCGGAGCGCTGCGTGTTCACCGGCGACGAGGAGCCGCTGGTCCAGCGGCGCGGCGGTGTCACCCGGATGAGCCCGAAGCTCGCGGCGCTCTACCGCGACGTCGCGCTGCCGGCGCAGGTCCCGCCCGACCAGCTGTACACCGTGTGGGCGTGGTTCTCCGGGCGCGGCGCGATCACCTGGTTGCACTACGACAACAACGGCTGCCACAACCTCAACGCCCAGCTCACCGGCGAGAAGACCTGCGCGCTGTTCTCGCCGCACGACCTCGCCGCGCTCCAGCCGTTTCCGCTCGGCGGCGGCAACCCGGCGTACAATTGCAGCCGGCTCGATCTCGACGAGGTCGACCCGGGCGTGCCGCGCCAGGTCGCGCACCTCGAGCCCGGCGACCTGCTGTTCATCCCGGCGTGGTGGCTCCACGCGTTCCACCACCACGGCGCGTTCAACAGCAACGTCAACTGGTGGTGGAAGCCCGCGCACGCGATCGACTGCCCGCCCGCGCGCCGCCAGCTGCTGATCGACCTCGCGACGACGGCCGGCATCGCGCCGGCCGTCGCTTCCCCCGAGGCGGAGCTGCTCGCGCGGCTCGACGCCGCCGCGATCACGGGACCGTCATCGTGAACTGCGCGCCCGCCGCCAGGTTCACGTAGCAGCTGCTCGGTCCGTCGCAGGTCGTCGCCGTCACGTCGCGGTCGGCCGAGATCTGGATCGTCGCGTCGGAGGTCGCGTGCGGCGGGATCGTGAAGCTCACGGTGTTGCCGCTGACGACCGGCGCGCTGGTCGTCTCCGGGCCGCCACCTTGACCGAGCAGCGCGATGTACGGAGTGTCGTGGAACGCGCTCGCCGACGGCCAGCTCAGCACCGCGGGCTGGCCCTCCCGGGTCGGCGCCTGCACCAGCGTGAAGTCGGCGGTCAGCATGTCGACGCCGGCGATCGTCCACGTCGTGGAGCCCTCGCTGATCACGATCGTCGAGGTCAGGCCGGGCGCCGGGGTGGCGCCGTCGAGCTCGAGCTCGATCGGGTCGCAGTCGTAGGTACCGTCCCACGCGCCGCTCCAGCCGCCGCGCTGGACCAGCGTCATCGCGGCGCCGTCGAACGTGGCCTTCACGTCGTCAGAGACGCGCGGGCACGGGCCGGTCTCGGTCGCGACCGCCGACGGGCCGCCGCCGAACGTCAGATCGATCGACGGGCGGGTGTTGCCGAGCGCGTCGGTGGGGTTGTTCTCGGCCTCGACGCCGACGCCGCTCTGGATCGCCGACAGCGGCGTCGTCGGCCCGCCGAGGTCGTCGGTGCAGGCGGACAGCGCGAGGAACGGAAGCGAGGCAACGAGCAGTGTCTTCGACATGCCCGGAGCTTCAGCAACCGCCGGGCCGAAAGGTCGGACCACGCGATTCCAAGGGCTTGCGTGCGGGACCGCGTCAGATCCTCGACGCCATGCGTCAGCTAGTGCGGCGGCCCGAGGAGCGCCGAGCGCGATCTAGCCGAGAAAGCCGCGGGCGATGTTCATCAGCTCGGTGTTGGCGGCGACCGACTTGGTGAACGCGTCCTTCTCGCTCGCCGACAGCTCGAACTCGTACACGCGCTCGGCGCCCTTGGCGGAGAGCTTGACCGGCACGCCGACGAACGCGCCCTTCACGCCGAACTCGCCGTGGAGCTCGACCGAGCACGGCAGCACGCGGCCCTGGTTGCGCACGATCGCCTCGACCATCAGCGCGGTCCCGGCGCCCGGCGCCAGCCACGCGCTCGTCCCGATCAGGCCGGTGAGCGTCGCGCCGCCCTTCTTGGTGTTCTCGACCACCTCGGTCAGCTTCTCGGGCGAAAGGAACTTCGCGGCCGGCACGTTACCGATCATCGCGGTCGACACGATCGGCACCATGTCCTTGTCGGTGTGGGCGCCGAGCACGATCGCCTGCACGTCCTCGACCGACACGCCGGCGGCGAGCGCGAGGTAGGTGCGGAACCGCGCGCTGTCGAGCACGCCTGCCGAGCCGATCACGCGCTCGCGCGGGAAGCCGGTGACCTGCTTGGCGACGAACACCATCGCGTCGAGCGGGTTCGACACCACGACCAGCACCGCGTTCGGCGCGTGCTTCTTCACGTCGCCGCAGATGCCCTTGACGATGCCGGCGTTGACGTTGATCAGCTCCTCGCGCGACTGCCCGGGCTTGCGCGGCACGCCGGCGGTCATGACGACGACGTCGGCGCCCTCCATCGCCTCGGTCTTGTCGGTCGCGACGAAGCTGGTGTTGTTGAAGCCCACCCACGGGCTGCACTGCGTGAGATCGAGCGCGCGACCCTCCGCCGGGCCGGCCTTGATGTCGATGAGCACGAGGTCGCCCAGCTCCTTCTGCGCGGCCCACTGAGCGACGGCGGCGCCGACGTTGCCGCCGGCGCCGATGATTGCGATCTTCGGACGCTTGATCATGGTGCGGGCGTCATACTACCGACGACGCCACGGCGGCAAGACGCCGGGCAGCGTGGTCCGGAGTCCGGGCGGCTCGATCGAACCGCGCCGCGCTTCGCCGGCGCTGCCGGCGGGCGGCAAGCCCCCGTCGTCGCCGATCGGGCGAGGTGCCTCGTCGATCCACGTCGCGTCGTCGGGCACCACCGCGGCGTGCACGCGCGTCTTCGTGAGGTCGTCATCGCTGGCGGCGAGCACGCGCTCGAGGTCGGCCGCGAGCTCGTCGACCGTCGCGTAGCGGTCGTCGGCCTCGCGCGCGATGCAGCGGGCGACGATCGGGTCGAGCTCGCTCGGCACCGGCGCGCGGCTCGATAGCGCCGGCGGCGTGTGGGTGAGCAGCGCCGCGAGCATCGCGGCCGACGTGTTGGGCTCGCCGTACGGCCGCTCGCCCGCGATCATCTCGTAGATCACGATGCCGAGCGTGAAGATGTCGCTGCGCCCGCTGCACACGCCACCGACCATCTGCTCGGGCGCCATGTAGTCGAACGTGCCGATCATCTGGCCGGTGCGGGTGAGCCCGTCGGCCTCGTCGGCCGGCGTGCCGTGCAGGATCTTCGCGATGCCGAAGTCGAGCACCTTGACGAAGTCCTCCTGATCGGCGCGGCGCTCGAGGTGGATGTTCGCCGGCTTGAGATCGCGGTGCACGATGCCGAGCGCGTGGGCCTCCGACAGCGCGCTGCACACCTGGCGCGCGATCGCGATCATCCGCCGCCACGGCAGCGGGCCGTGCGCGCGATACACCTCGTACAGGCTCTCGCCCTCGAGCAGCTCCATCACGATGTACATCGTGCCGTCGGGCGCCTCGCCGAAGTCGAACGCGGTGATCGCGTGCGAGCTGCGCAGCCGGCCGAGCGCGGCGGCTTCGCGGCGGAACCGCGCGACCACGCCGGGATCGGTCGCGAGGTTGGGATGGAGCACCTTGAGCGCGACCTCGCGGCCGTGGATGACGTGGGTCGCACGATAGATCGCGCCGAACCCGCCTGCCGCGAGCCGGAAGTCGATGCGGTAGCGCCGGTCGAGCACCGTGCCCGCCCACGGATCGACCAGGCTGACCTTGGTGCGGTCAGGATCGTCGCGGTCGGCGGTCATCGGCACCTCATTATAGCGCAGCGCTTCGGGTCGCTATTCCTCGCCGGGACCGGGTGCGACCGCGCTGCGACGCCGCGCGACGTCGCGCGAAGAGCTCGCAGCACAGCTGCGAGGTGTTGATCGATGTCGGGAATCCAGCGCTGTGGTACGGCAGTCTTGGCCAGGAGGACCTCGATGCGCGCGTTGCTCTCGTGTCTGATCGTCGCCGCGAGCGCGGCGCCCGCGCTGGCGGACGTCGATCCGCAGATCACCGCCGCGCTCGCCAAGGTGAAGCCCGCCGACTTCCCGAGCGCGAACGTCGTCACCGTGCTGTCCGACCAGACCGTGGTCTACCAGCCCGACGGTCAGTTCACGAACACCGAGCACCTCGCGCGGCTCGTGCTGACCTCGGCGGGCAAGGCCGACGCCGCATCGACCACGCAGTACTACGCGAGCGACGCCGAGAAGCTCGACGTGATCTCCGCGCAGGTGATCAAGCGCGACGGCAAGGTCGTTCCGGTCGACAAGAAGGACATCCAGGACACCGAGCAGTCGGGCGAGATGAACAGCTACGACCCGCACGGCCGCGCCGTGAAGATCACGTTCGAGGACGTCGCGATCGGCGATGTCGTCGACTTCACCTTCAAGCTCACCCGGATGTCGCCGACCCGGCCCGGCTTCTTCAACGACATCTTCGACTTCCAGTCGACCGAGCCGATGCTCGAGGCGAGCTACCGGGTCGACGCGCCCGCGACCCTGCCGCTCGCCAGCGAGATCTATCACCGCGATCGCGCGCCGACGATCGACGCGACCAGCTCGCGCGCCGGCGATCGCATTCACTACGCGTGGCAGGTCAAGGGCTCCCCGCAGCTCGTGCCCGAGTTCGCGATGGACTACTCGACCGAGATCCCGCGGCTGGTCGTCACCACCGATCCGAGCTGGCAGCACTTCTCGAAGTGGTGGGCCGATCTCACCGCGCCGCAGCTCGAGGCCACGCCGGAGATCAAGGCCAAGGTCGCCGAGCTGACCAAGGACGCCAAGACCGATCAGGACAAGATCAAGGCGCTGTACGACTTCGTCGCGCAGGACATCCGCTACCGCGGGCTCGGGGTCGGGCCGCGCACCGGCTACACCCCGCGCAAGGCGGGCGACACGTTCACCTCGCGCTGGGGCGTGTGCCGCGACGTCTCGATCCTGCTGACCTCGATGCTGCGCGACGCCGGCTTCCAGGCCTACCCCGTGCTGACCAACGTCGGCGACCCCGTGCTGCCGAAGATCGCGTACGACGGGTTCAACCACGCGATCGTCGCGATGCCCCGGCCGGGCGGCGGCTGGACCTACCTCGACCCGACCGCGAAGAACAACGCGTCGCTGCTGCCGGGCTACGAGGCCGAGCAGGACACCCTGGTGTCGACCGCGCGCGGCGAGGCGCTGACCCGGATCGCGCCGCTCGATCCCGCGGCGAACCTCGGCCACACGATCGCGACCACGACGATCGCGGCCGACGGCTCGATGACGTCGAAGGTCAAGCTCGAGACCAAGGGGATGTTCGACTTCATCGTGCGGTCGAGCGCGGCGATGATGAGCTCGGACCAGCAGCGCGAGGTGATCGAGACCTTGCTGCACCACGCGCTGCCCGACGCCGAGCTGGTGTCGCTCGACGTGTCGAGCCCGCTCGCGCTGTTCTCGCCGATGACGATCGACGTCGAGATCAAGGTTCCAGACGCCGCGCCGCGGACCGGCGACTTCCGGCTCGCGCGCACGCTGGTCACGTCCGGCGCGCTCGGCCTGGTCGAGAACGTCCTGCCGCAGCTGCTCGGCGCGCTGCCCAGCCGGCGGTTCGGGCTCGACGCCCACGTCACGTTCCAGTACGACGAGGACGAGACGATCGCGCTGCCCGCCGGCACCAAGGTGGTCGCGCTGCCCAACCCGGCGAAGACATCGAGCAAGGTGTCGGAGGTGGTCGCCGCGTGCACCCAGACCGGCGCGACCACGCTGAGCTGTCACCGCTCGTTCCAGCTCAAGACCCGGTTCATCGATCCGGCGCAGTACAAGGAGCTGCGCGGCGCGCTCGCATCGCTCGGCCAGATCGCCCGCCAGCCGGTGATCCTCGCGGGAGGCAAGTGATGCGTTGCTCGCTGCTCGCCGCGCTCGCGCTCGTCGCATGCAACTCGGGCTCGCACGCGCCCGCGACCACCGCGCCGCCCGCCGCCGATCCGTGGGCGAACCAGGCGCCGAAGGTCGACGCGTCGAAGGATCCCGATCTCGCCGCGATGGTCGCGCTCGCCACCGGCGGGCCCGGCCCGAGCCAGTACCCGCAGGCCGACGCGGTGATCGCGAGCGATCGCGACGACGTCACGCTCGGTAGCGACGGCACGGTCAGCGAGCACCACAAGCAGATCGTCAAGCTGCTCGATGCCCAGCGCGGCAAGCAGAAGTTCGCCGACGTCCACATCCCGTTCGACAGCCAGCGCCAGACCCTCGACATCCAGGTCGCGCGCACGGTCAACGACGACGGCAAGCCGCACGCGGTCGCGCCCGAGGAGATCGGCGACATCGTGCCGGCGTGGCTCGCCGACGCGACGATCTACTCGAGCGTGCGCGAGCGCGTGGTGTCGTTCCCCGCGGTCGACAAGGGCTCGGTGATCGAGCTCGAGTACACGCTCACGACCAAGGCCACGCCCGACGCGCCGCTCGGCGGAGAGCTGCTGCTCGCGAGCTGGGATCCCACGCTCGATCGCGTCGTGACGATCACGACGCCCGCCGGCACCGCGCCGAAGTTCGCGGTGGACGGCGCCGACGTGCGGCCGAGCGCGTCGGTCGCGGCCGGCAACCAGGTGTTGACGTTCGAGCTCAAGAACCTGCCGGATCGCCAGCCCGAGAACGGCTCGCCGGTCGACGCCGCGGTGCTGCCGCGCCTGGTCTACGGGTTTCAGCCGAGCTGGGCCAAGGTGGAGGGCCCGATCGCGGATCGCTTCCTGCGCGCCGCGGTGCCGCCGACCCTGCCCGATGCGGTCAAGCGCCAGGCCGATCAGCTGGTCGCCGGCGCCACGAGCGACGACGACAAGGCGCAGCGGCTGTTCGCGTTCGTCGCGCACGACATCCGCTCGGTCGAGCTCCCGCTCGGCCTGGCCGGCTACGAGCCGCACGGCCCGGAGGTCGTGCTGCAGAACCGCTACGGCGACGAGCGCGACAAGGTGGGCCTGCTGCTCGCGCTCGCGGCCGCCGAGGGCATCAGGGGCCGGCCGGTGCTCGCGCGCGCCGAGCTCGTGCAGGTTCTGCCCGGCGTGCCGACCGTCGCGCAGTTCGATCGCATGCTCGCGCAGCTGAGGATCGACGGCAAGGACGTGTGGCTCGGGCCGAGCGACGAGGACGCGCAGTACGGCATCGCGTTCTCCGGCCAGGACAACGCGGTGCTGCCGCTCGATCGCGGCGGGACCGAGCTCGGTCACCGCGCGCCGCTCGATCCGGCGACCTCGGTGTCGCAGATCAGCGAGACGCTCGCGCTGTCGCCGGCCGGCGATCTCGACGCGACCTACCGCTACGATCTCACCGGCTGGTACGCCGATCGCGCGAGCGGCGAGCTGCGCCCGCTCAAGGGCCAGAACCTCGACCAGTTCTTCGAGCGCTCGGCCGCGCAGCTGTCGGCGGCCGCGCTCGACAAGGGCCACGAGGTCAGCGACACGATGTCGGTGACCGGGCCGATCGAGGTCACGCAGCACGTGTCGGCGCCCGGCTACGCGGCCGCCCAGGCCGGGTTCCGCGTGCTCGAGCTGCCGCCGGTCACGCTCGGGCTCGCCGACGACGTGCCGGCGGTCGGGCTGTCGACCCGCAAGTATCCGCTGCGCGTGTTCGCGCCGCGCACCGAGAAGGCCGACGTCACGCTCCAGGTCCCGGCGGGCTGGAAGGTCGCGTACGTGCCGCCCAGGCTCGACGGCTCGGCCGACGGCGTCACGTACTCGTCGAGCTGCCAGGCCGCGGGCCAGACCGTGACCTGCCACGACGAGCTCAAGCTCGACCGGCTGACCATCGCGCCCGACAAGTATCCGCAGTTCCGCGACGCGCTCGCCCGGCTGCAGGCCTACGAGCGCCGCGTCGTGCTGCTGACCAAGGCGTAGGCTACGGCGTCACGAAGATCGGATTGATCACGCCGAACGGCAGGTAGCCCGAGTGCACCGGATCGAGCGGCTGCTGGCCGTACGCCGCGATCATCACGAACCCGCCGGTCGCGCGCACGGTGACCGGGATCTGGCCCTTCCAGCGCACCACCGGGTTGTCGGGATCGGCATCCGACGGCATGATCGGGATGGTGTCGACGGTCTGGCCGTCGACGATCACCTCGATCGTGGTCGCGTCGATCCACGGCGCGGCCTGCACCGTGACGTCGACCTGCTGCTGCACGCCGGCGCCGGTCGTGGTGTCGCCCGGGCCGGCGGTGCCGATCGCGGCGGTGACGTAGATCCCGCCGCTCACCGTCGCGTGGCCGGCGGCGAGCTGATCGCGCACCAGCTGCGGCGTGATCTGGCGCGGGTCGTCGGTGCCGAGCGCGATGCACGTGCGTGGATAGCCGACCGGCGAGCTCGAGGCGACGTGCGAGTCCGACGAGCCGGTGGCGAACACCTTGCGGCCGGCGCGCAGCATGCCGAGCCAGTCGTCGACCGTGCCGTTGCGGTTCTGCTGCCAGCCCGAGTTGTTGAAGATCTCGACCAGCGTGAACTTGGTGTCCCAGTCCGCGGTGTCGCTCGCCGTGCCGGTCACCGGGTCGTAGCCGACGTACGGGAAGTAGTTGTTGCCGCTGTGCGGGTGATTGATGATCACGATCGGCGCCTCGGGCCGCGCGCGCACCGCGTCGAACACCGCGACCGGCGACAGCGTCTGGAACGGCGTGTCGGGCGCCGCCGCGGTCGGGAAGGTCTGCCACTTCGGCGCGCCGTTGTTGACCTGCGTCGGATCGGGCACGAGCGGCACCACGCCCATGTGGCCCCACACCTCGAACGAGGTCAGCTCGATCGATCCGATCGACGCGGCGAACGCCCCGACCCCGAGCTGCGCGATCTCGGCGGAGAAGTCACCGATCCACTCGTGATCGCTGCGCACCAGCAGCTCGACGCCGTCGGCGACCGCCTGCGACACCTTCATCAGGCTCTGGTCGCCGGAGTCGTTCGACCGCCAGGTGTGGATGTGGAAGTCGCCGCACTGGATCCCGGTGGTGTCGACCACGCGATCGAGCGCGGCATCGACCTCGACCGTCGCGCCCGCGGTGACCGTCACGGTCTGCTGCACGAGGTCGTACTCGAAGCCGCGCGACACCACCACGGTCCAGGTGCCGGGCGGCGCGGGCAGCGTGATCTCGGAGGTCGGCGCGGGCAGCACGTACGCCGCATGCAGCCGGCCGGCGACGATCGGCTGCTCGCCGAACGTGTCGGGCACGCTCGGGATCGCCTGGCCCTCGCCGGGCAGGACCTGGACGCGCACCGGCACCGGCGCGCCGTTCTCGGTCGCGACCACGTGGATCGAGCCGGTCGCCGGCAGATCGATCAGCGCGTCGGAGTTGGTCCCGACCTGCGTGGTCACGACCTGATCGCCGCGGCGAAACGCGGTGAGCTCGACGTCGGCGTCGGCCGGCACGTTCAGCGCGAACGCGCCGCTGGCGTCGGTGGTGGCGCGCGTCAGGTAGGTCGTGCCGTCGGAAAGCAGCGCGTGGACCCGCACGCCGTCGGCGGGGACGCCGGCGCGCGTGACCGTGCCGGTGATCGTGCGCTCCGGCTGGCCGAGCGTGCGCGCGACCGCGGCCTGGATGCCGTCGAGCCCGGGGCCGCCGATCACCAGCTGCGCGTGGATGCGATCGGTCGTGCCGCACGCGGGCAGGGTGAGGCCGTCGTTGAACGCGCCGAGGAAGCCCGACACCGAGATCGAGCTGCCGAACGCGCCGTTGCCGGGGATGTACGCCCAGCTCGTGGCCTGATCGTCGACCAGCGCGAGGTACGGCGCGTTGTCGACCGCCTCGCTGAACCCCGCGCCGGGCTGATAGACCGGCGTGCGCTTGGTGTACATCAGCGCGTGCAGCGTCGACTCGAGCTCCTTGTCGGTGCCGCGCGGCGACGCGTAGCGCGTGTGGATGTCGACGTGCTCGCTGCCGGGGGCGAGCTCGTAGTCGATCGCGGCGTCGATGTCGGTCAGGTCGTCGGGGTAGACCACGCCGATCACCGACTGGAAGAACGGCAACGGATGGAGCTTGCCGCGCGCGCGGATGATCGCGGTGCCGCCGTCGGAGCCGTCGGCGATCACCGATACGCTGTCGGTGACGATCGTCGAGCGCCCGGTGAGGATGAAGAACTCGCCGAAGTTGTTGGGCTCGACCAGCTGGCCGTTCTCGACCCGCGCGAGCCCGACCGGCCGCCCGCCCCACGGATCGTAGAGGTCGCTGTCGCCGACGTCCTCGATCACCAGCGCGACCTTGTCGTTGGCCAGCACGAAGTCGCCGTCCTTCCAGGTGACGAGCCCCGACGGCACCGGCGGCAGCTGATCGCCGCGGATCCGGCCGGCGCGCGCCTCCGTCGGGCCGGCGCCGAGCGGATCGGGATGGCCCATCAGATCGCCGGCGGGAAACGGCCCGGGCGGCGTGGGGCACGGTGGCGGCTTCTGGTTGTCGCCGCACGCGGCGAGCACGAGGACGAGCGGGGCAAGTCGCCACATCGTCGCGATCGTATCTCAGCCGCGTGACGAGCCCGAGGCAAAACCACCCCGTGGCCGGCGGTCGTTCAGTGGCCCGGGGTCACGACGATCGACCACTGGACCTCGCGCCCCGGCAGCGGCCCGTGGCCGTCGCGGTCGGTGCGCTCGAGCCGGATGATCTCGCCGCGGTGCAGCGGCACGCTGGCCGCGCCGGGAGTGCGCATGTTGCCGTCGCCGATCCGCCACGCCAGCGGCAAGCCATCGGCGCGCACGACGACGTTGTACGTGCCGTCGCCCCCGGTCCAGCGCAGCTCGTCGACGTCGGCCCGCGAGTCGAGGTAGCCGCGCAGCGTCTGGCCGGGCTCGAGCGGGTTGGCGTCGGCGTCGGTGCCGTTCGGCTCGATCTCGCCGCCCGCGGCGGGCTCCTCGGTGACGGTCAGGGTGTACGGATCGCTCACGTTCTCGACCGGCAGCTTCTGGTCGCTCGTCATGGTCTCGCTGATCGTGATGACGAGCGGGCCGTCGATCGCGCGGCGGTGCACCACCTCCGGCTCGCCGACGCCGCCCTCGTCGGCGACCGCGTTGTGCATGCCGTCGCCGTCGGTGAGCGACAGGTGGATGTCGATGTTCGGGATCGCGGAGACGCGCACCGTGACCACGCGCTTCTGGCCGGCCGGCCACGGCACGACGAACACGTCGCGGTCGCCCTCCTCGATCGAGTGGCGCTTGCCGAGAAAGCCCTTGATCGGCACGCCGGCCGCGATCTTGTTGGCGTGCGCCGGGTCGTCGTTGGGCTCGTGCTCGACGTCGCTCGCCGGGGTCTCGCGCGTCATGAAGTAGGCGCCGCCGCCCACGCCGCCGATCGCGAGCAACGACACCACCGACAGCATGATCGTGCGGTTGCGCTTGAGCCCGCGCTCGAACGCGTCGATGTCGGAGCGGCGCAGGCGGTTCGAGTCCACTCGCTCGTCGGCCGCGACCGCGAGCCGCCCGCCCTTGAGCGCGCGCGACAGCTTGCGCACGCCCGAGCCGGTCGCCTCGCCGACGGTCTCGGCGAACACCTCCTCGATCGCGTTGGCGAGCTCGGCCGCGCTGCGAAATCGCTCGCTCGCCTCCTTCGCGAGCGCCTTGCGGCACAACGCATCGACCCGCGGATCGATCCCCATCTTGGGCGCACGCATCGACGGCGCGTCGGGCTCGGCGGTCAGGTGCTTGGTGAGCACGCCCACCGCGGTCGAGCCGGTGAACAGGTGCTGGCCGGTCAGGGTCTCGAACATCAGCGCGCCGAACGAGTAGATGTCGGTGCGCGCGTCGACATCGTCGCCGCGGATCTGCTCGGGCGACATGAAGTACGGCGTGCCGACGATCTGCTGGCGGCCGGTCTCGCTCGGGCGGGCGCGCGGCTGGTCGAGCTTGGCGAGGCCGAAGTCGAGCACCTTGGCGTAGTCGCGGCCGCCGGTCGTGCGCGTGACGAGCACGTTCTCGGGCTTGAGATCGCGGTGGACGATGCCGAGCTCGTGCGCCTCCTGCAGCGCGCCGCACACCTGCGCGAGCAGCGGCGCGGCGCGCGACCATGGCAGCGGACCGTCGCGCTCGATCACGTGCGCGAGATCGAGCCCGCGCACGTACTCCATGATCAGGTACATCGCGCCCGCGGTCGTGCCGAAGTCGAACACCTGCACGGTGTGCGGGTGGTGGAGCTTCGAGATCGCCGCGGCCTCGCGCTCGAAGCGCTGCACGACCTCGGGATCGCCGACCAGATCGCGGTGCAGCACCTTCATCGCCGCGATCTTGCCCATGCGCAGGTGCTCGACCCGGTACACCACGCCCATGCCACCGCGGCCGATCACCTCGATCACGCGGTAGCGCCCGTCGACCACCTTGCCGAGCCATGCCTGGTTGGAGTCGCTGAGCCGGCGATCCGCGCTCGGGACCTGGTCGGAGCCCGCGATGTCGAGCGGGCTCATCCGGCCGCTCGAGCGCGCCGCGGCATCCAGCGCGCTCGCGCGCGTCATGTCGGCGCCGCACTCGCGGCAGTAGTGGCTCGGCTCGGCGAACGCCGTGCGGCAGCGCGGGCAGACAAACTTTTGCGCCGGCGTCGAGGACACGTCTCTCGATCTTACCCGCGAACTCGTGGGTTGGCTGCAGCGACTACGGCGCGTCGACGATCGGATGCCAGCTCCAGGTCGCGCCGCGGATCACGAGCACGCCGGCGCTCGGCGCGCGCCGTTCGGGAAGGCGCGCGGTCGCGTCGCTGGTGCCGGGTGTGAGCGCGATCGC
>Ga0335081_10014913_pt1 | contig 12576 bp, 13 predicted proteins | sample Lox_Sample_35_FD_206713 | JGI IMG/M metagenome (GOLD analysis project Ga0335081, IMG submission 206713) | Soil microbial communities from Loxahatchee National Wildlife Refuge, Florida, United States - Lox_Sample_3.5 | ecosystem: Environmental > Terrestrial > Soil > Wetlands | place: USA...
CTGAAAAAGTGCCGCGACGAAGGTATCCACATGCTGGAAGACGTTGGCCGGTGGCTGGAGAAAGGCGAATTGATCGACAAGGCAGCCCCTTACCGGCGCAACCTTTCCGCCTGGACCTATGTCTACCGCGCGAGCAATCCGAACCTGGCAGAGAACTTGCGCAAACGGCGCGTGTGGTCTCCCTCGTTGTTTGACGCGACGGCCAGTCTGTAGCGGCGCAGAAGGCGGCCGTCGCTCAAGTCGATCTCACCGCGCCCAGAAACCCTCAGTACAGTGCCGCCTCCAAGTACCCCTTCCGCAAACGTTGGGCGAATCTCGAACAGAAGATTCAACCACGTCCGTCGGAGTACGTGGCGGACGACGCCGTTCGATCCGGCGGCCCTGATAGGTCTGCCCCATAGCGCCAGAATCCAGCCGTTGACAACGCCCCGAGCGGTTGTCCCTCGTCCACCCCAGGCTGGACCCTGTCAATAGGACATTTCTACTTTGCCCAAATAGGCCTTTTCGCGCGGCCGCCCCGATTTCCCGATAATGAATCATGGCTCCCGACAGCCCGGACCAGATCCAGCATGTCAGCGACACCGCCCTCATGGTGGCGGCCTGCCGCGCCCTCGAAACCACGCGCCCCGACGGATTGGTGCGCGATCCGTTCGCCGAGAGACTCGCTGGTCCGCGCGGCGATGCGATCCTGCAGGGCATCACCGGCTGGCAATTGATGTGTTTCGGCATCGGGGTCCGCACCTGTTCGGGAGGGAATCTTAAACGGACCGGCGGTAAACGCTTGCGCCGGCTGGCCTGGCTCAGGTCGATTCCGCTCAATAATGCGCCTGATTCTTGCGCCGTGATTTCGCGCCATCGCTCTGCCGCGTCGTCGCCGAACGGTATGGCGTGGGCGCCCTCTTCCAGCCGCCTGCTCCACACCGCGAAGCCGTCACGATCCCAGCACAGAAATTTTGACCTGAAGCGAACGCAAACCAGTGACCAGCGAAGGCATCCAACTCCAGGTGCTAGCGCACCCGTCAGCCGCGCCGATGGCAGCTGAAAATGCTAGGCTACCCTGAAGTGGAGAGTGGTGATGGGTGTTCGGAACGTAACCTTGAGTTTTCTGGCAGCAGCCACGATGCTGATGGCCGAGACGGCTCAGGATCGCCTAAAAGAAGCAGGCACGGTGTTCACCGAGATCATGCGCACACCGGAAAAGGGAATTCCTGAAGGGCTTTTGGGTAAGGCCCACTGCATCGTGATCATTCCAGGGATGAAGAGCGGCGCCATCGGTATAGGCGGCAAGTATGGCCGCGGTTACGCCATGTGCCGGAATAAATCCGGATCGGGCTGGGGAGCGCCGGCGGCGATGCGCGTTGAGGGCGGCAGTTTTGGCTTCCAGATCGGCGGACAATCCACCGATGTCGTCATGCTGGTGATGAACGACCGCGGCATGCAGCATCTTTTGAAGAGCAAATTCACATTAGGTGGAGATGCTTCCGTCGCGGCCGGTCCCATAGGCCGGGAGGCCACAGCGAAGACTGATGCGAGTATGGGCGCGGAGATTCTGTCCTGGTCGCGGGCCAGAGGCGTGTTTGCCGGAGTATCTTTGCAGGGCGCAACCCTCAGGAATGATGACGAAGGCAATCACGAGGTGTACGGAAAGGATGTCAATAGCAAGGAGATCCTCACCTCGCACCTGGCTCCTCCGGCGGAGGCGCGGCCTCTGATCACGGCACTCAACCGGTACTCCAAAGTAGAAGGAAACCGCGGCGCCGACCGGGCTAAACCGGGCAAATAACCGCCGAGTAATGTAACGGATAGTCACGATAACGGGGTCATGAGAAGCGTTCGACCAGGCAGACCGCTTGTCGGGCACTCGGGAACCATCGCGAAACAAGTCTTCGTAAATTGCCCTTATCGGACGTGATTCAAGGCTGGGCTGAGGCTTCGCCGGCAACGGTGATGACTGGACCAGCGGAGCCATCTATTTCTGGAGCGCGCACCTCTAGCAGGGTAACGATCCCAAGAAGGCACACAGGACGTGCGGCCACCAGGCGCCTCCTGTTTCAGCCGGAGAGCAGTGTCAATGCACGCTACCAAAGGAAATCCCATTGCGTCCTGGACTGGTGGATGTATCATTCTGAAGTGAAACCGAAACTGTTTGTGGGTTCGTCGGTGAAGGACCTGCCATACGCCCGAGCCCTGCAGAAGAATCTGCAGTACGAAGCCATGGTCCGTCTGTGGCCCCAGGGAATTTTCCTGACTGGACAGTATCCGTTGGAGAGTCTTCTTCGCGCCCTCGAAGATGCTGATTTCGGTGCATTCATCTTCCAGCCGGAAGACGTGTTGATTATGAAAGGACAACAGGAATTGGCCGTGCGTGATAACGTCCTGTTCGAATTGGGGATGTTCATCGGCCGCCTTGGACGTGACCGGTCGTTTTTCATCAAGCCGATCGGTGAGGAACTGCACCTCCCGAGCGACTTGGCAGGGGTCACTCCCGCGGAGTTTGATCCCGCCGATTCGAATAAGCAATCGGGGATTGGCTCGGCCAGCACCGATATTCTGGACCGCATGAACGAAGTCGGACCGCGCGGCGGCCTCCCAAAGGCGCCCCAATCATCTCTGCCGGGCTATGACCGGTACGCTGCACTCGAGGGTGCGACTGCGGCGAGCGATCCGAAGCCCCTCCTCCACGAAAAAAAATACACCCTAAACGAGGTGATTAATGCTGCCGGCGATGCGTCCATCGTCGAACGATTCGAGGATGTAGAGGCTCTTTCGGCCGAGCCAGTACTTCAAATTCCCACCACTTATACATCGCAGGCGGGCCGCGTGAATATATGGCGATGGGAGTCTCTGACGCCGAATCAGGACGTCAGTTGCACGTGGCTGGATCCAGAAACCGCAACCGCGCGGCGCGGTGCTATTCTGCTGACACCCGGCATCGTCAAAGGCAGCGCTATTTCATTCAGGATGGAACGCAATGTCTTGAACGCCATCGCGTTCACTAAGCGGGTCCGGCGTGATGTGACCGGGGGCGAGAAGGAGGAGGAATCCGTCAGCATCGGCTTCCGCCACCTTTATGACGTGTGCCTTCTTCAGTTAACTTTTCCCGAACGTCATTTTCCACAGCGTTTTCGTGTCACTGCGTTTGCTCGCGACGGAACCAGGGACGATGCAGAGAGTGCCTTCGCCGAGAGCCAAATCACGGAATTCCGTGAGACCAGGAACCTCTTGCTGCAATTACCGAATCCGCTGCCGGGCTTCAAATACCAGAGCACGGTCCGGCCGACGAGTTGAGGGTCGGCGGCCAGACGGTTGCGCCACAGGTGATGGCTGAGAACGGCTACTGGCGCGCCGTTGGGCAGGTCCTCGGCCTCCGTGAAGGTGCGGCCAACGACGGGCTGTGCTCCGAAAACACGGAAGAAATCGCGCGAAACGTGCGTGCCCTTCACCGGCTCGGGGCGATCGCCCGCGCCCAGATTCATGGTGAGCGGCGAGAAGTCGTAGAGCGCCATAGATTCGAAAACGTCGTTCTGGCGCCAGACCATGAACTTCGGAATCGAGTTCGAATACCCGCTGCCGTTGGGAAACTGCCGGCCTAGGCGCACCAGCCGGTCCGGCTCGGGATATGGCAGCGGCTCCAGCATGACTCTATTTACGACGGTGAAAATGGCGGTGTTGGCTCCGATGCCGAGAGCCAGGGCAGCCACGGCGACGGCGGTGAAGCCCGGGCTGCTGCGCATGGTGCGCAGCGCGTAGCGAAGGTCGGTGGTGAATGTTCCCATGCCAGAAGAAAACGCAAGGCGGCCCGCGGAGGTTCCTCAAAAAGAATCTAACGTTCCGTCAGGGCACAGAGGTCTTCGACAATCGTAGCGGATCAGAGTTGGAGACTGATGCGGAGAGCGGCATCGATCTTCTTCATTATGGTTGGGCTTAGCTGACCGAGAATCTTGCCGAAACGCACTTCATCCACCGTGCGAATCTGGCCGCAGAGGACCACGCTCTCCTTGGTCAAACCACCCTCACCCTTAGGGATCGGAACGTTAATCGGAAATGCCTTCTTTACATTCTCGGCGCCGGTAATCACGGCCACGATAGTTGTGGGGGAGTATTTGTTGCCGATGTCATTCTGAATGACAACGCAGGACCTTGTTTTGGCCTGTTCGTGGCCCAGAGTGGGGTCAAGATTGATGTTAAGAACCGTGCCGCGCACGCACTTGCCGGGCATCTAGATGTTCTCGGCGTCTACGTACTTAAACTCGTCTGAGACCCTCTGGGAGAGCTCTGCATTGGCGCGATATCCCTCAGCCAGCTCGCGCGCAAGCTTCTGACGTTCGAGTCGGACAAGGTACTGACGGACAGCATCGCGAATGAACGCGCTCCGCTTAACAGAAAGCTCGACAACAGCCTTTTGAGTCTCCTCGTACAGGGCCGCTGGAAAGTCCACGATCACTTTCCTGGATCTGACACGCGCCGGCGTCTGGCTCTTCGTTCTCCTGGATTGTGTTTTGATCATACTATCCTATCCATTCATAAGATGCCAAAATCTATTCCATAGTAGACGTACATAACAGGTGCATCGTTAATTATACTATGTGGACGTCTCTTGCGGCCTCAAAGCACGAGTCGGGTCCGGCAACGTTGCAATTTCATTGTTTTCCGCGACGTAATCTCGATACGATGCTTACAATCTCGAAACGCGCGCTGCCTTCCCCCGGCACAACCTTTTGGAGGATGCCGATGAAAAAACGCATCCTGCTGAGTTTCCTGCTCCTGGCGGCGCCGCTGGCCGCCGTCACCGTGACCGCTCCAACACGCTGGTCCATATTGCAGACGGCGGTGGTAAACCTGGATACCGCGCAGGCATCCTACACCCTGCATTTCTACGACGGTAATGGTTTGCCGCTCGCCCTCGGCATTGTTGACGTCGGCACCGTCACTTTTGTCCATGGCGTGATTCCTGTCAACGGATCGGCGGTCCTGCAAACAGCCGGAGGAGGGAGTGTACGCCAGGGCTGGGCGCAACTGATCAGCAGCCAGAAGGTGGGCGCAAGCCATCTTCAAGAGTCACGTTGCGGGCCAGCAGGATTCTGAAGCCGGGCAGTGCAAATCGACCTCGCGTCCAGCGAATTCATCGTCGCATTCGACAACTCGGGTGGCTATTTCACCGGTGTCGCTATCGCCAATACCGATCCGACCAACCCCGCCACGGTCCTCGTCTCATTCCACGACTACTCGGGCGCCCAGATCGACCACGGTACAGTGGCCCAACTAAAGCCATATGGCCATACCTCCTTACTGCTGAATCAGAGCTTCCCGGACACCAAAACCAAAGAGGCACGGCCGTGTTCACCTGCGTGAGTTTCTGTAAGATTGCCGGCCTGGGCCTCCGCTTTAATCCGTCCGGACCGTTTACATCAACCACGGCGTTCACTCAGTCGAAAAACTCGCAGTACCCTTAAGAGAAGGAAATATGCCAAAACGCAGAGGCGACTTCTTCCGACTTTGGGGGCGAACGTGCCTGGCCCTCGCGTTTGTCAGCTATTCGCTCGCCGCGGCATCACTGATTTGGGACCATGATCTGAAATTTAGTGACGATTTCGGACCGAGCTCCCAAACCCCTCAATGGAGTAATGGTGCGTTGATCACCCTGGAGCGATGGGGGACCGACGCTGCTCTGGTGAGGACGTTTGACCGGCAAGGTGTGGAACTGTTGCCGCTCACCTTCCAAATTCCCGAAGCAACCATCACAGGGGCGCTGCACATCGCACGCGGTTCCGACGGCACGATTGCAGCGTGTGGCTGCGCTCTGGGCCGAGCTGGCAGGAGGGTTCCGTACGTCGCCTTGATTGCTCCCTCAGGCCAGAGTGTCCAAGTGATTCGGACCGATCCTTACACGCCCTATCTGGTAACGATCGCACCCGATGGGACCATCTGGGCGGTGGGTGAAGAGGTGGGGGACCGTAAAGACGATACCCGGATCCTCAACGTGAAGGTGGTCCGCCATTTTGACAAGGCCGGGAAGGAAATTGGTGCTTATATTCCGCGCTCCAGTTTGGCATCGCCAGACCTGCTCCTCGATGGACACTTGGCTGCCAGCCGGGGTCGCATCTGCTGGTATCCGGGGGGACCGAACCAGCTTGGGTCCTCCGAGTATGTAGAGATCTTAGAGGACGGCACGATCACGCGGTCCCCTCCCACGCCGCTGATGGAACACGAGGTGACGACCGGTATGGCGGTTACGGATGATGCGGGGACCTTTCTGGGCACCTGGAATTTACAAAATGGTAAGTGGGGGATTCTTTCGTTGGACAAGACGCAAGGCACGTGGGTTCGGGTCAAAATCCCGCCTGAGCTGGCTTCCAGTCCCTTCAGTACGTTGAAAGGCGCTGACGGCAACAACCTTGTGTTAACGAACGGTCGCGGACGCCTTACGTTCATGACCGCCAGGCCATAGGGCAAGCTGGAAAACTCGGCTGGCCCGCGCGTTGCGCCCCGCCTTCCTCTGTCTGCCGCTAAACCGCATTGGACACGCGCCATCGCCTGTCCTACGCTAGTTAGCATCACTGATGAAGCCGCTGCTGCGCCGCCTCGCGTATATCGCTATCGGCATCGCGCTGACGCTGGTAATGGGGACGGTCGGGTTTACCGTCATCGAAGGCTATCCGATTTTCGACGCCTTCTACATGACCCTGATCACCATCACCACGGTCGGCTACGCCGAGATCCATCCGCTGAGCCATGGCGGCCGGATCTTCAATTCGTTTCTGATTTTCTTCGGCGTCACCGTCATGTTCTTTGCCATCGGCGCCATGACGCAGAGCCTCATCGAGTTAGAACTGGGAGAATACTTTGGAAGGCGGCGGACCAGGCGCATGATCCAGAAGCTTGATCAACATTTCATCATTTGCGGCTACGGACGGGTGGGCCGGAACGCGGCCGGCGAGTTGCAACGCTCCGGCGTCCCATTTGTGGTCGTCGATCTCCAGCCGGAGCGCGTGGAAAAAGCCATGTTGGCGGGCATGCTCGCCGTGGTCGCCGATGCCACGCGTGATGAGACGCTGCACTCGGTGGGCATTGAACGCGCTCGGGGGCTCATCGCCGCGCTGGCTACCGACGCCGACAATCTCTTCGTCATTCTTTCGGCCAAGAACCTGAACCGCCAGCTTTACGTGGCCACTCGCGCGGGTGAAGAAGAGGCGGAAGAGAAACTGCGGCGTGCCGGCGCCGATGCCGTTTTCGCTCCTTATACCACCGCCGGATACCGGCTGGCGCAGGCGGTTTTGCGGCCCCACGTATTTCACTTCTTCGACGTAGCCACGCGGAGCATGGGGCTGGACGTCGACATCGAGCAGGTGCGCGTGCCGGAATCGAGCGAATTCGCCGCGCGCTCGCTTGAGCAGACGCGCATCCGCCGCGAGCTCGGCGTGATTGTGCTCGCCATTCGGAAATCCGACGGCCGCATGCTGTTCAATCCGCCCGCGGACACCGTCATCGCCGCCGGCGATCATCTGATTGTCATGGGTGAGCCGAAAAACCTGCGCAACCTCGAAAGCTTGATGTCGACGGGGGTCCACGGATGACTTCCGAGATCACAGGGCTGCTGGTGCATGCGGAGGCCGGCCTCGGCGTCCTGCATCGCCTCACCGGCGTCATTGCCGAGCACCAGGGCGATATCGTATCCGTCGAGATCCTTGAAAACGGCCACCACGATTCCCGCATCTACTTTGAAATTGCCCTGCCGTCGCCCGTTGCGGCGATGGAGCGCGACCTGCGCGCGCTGCCCATCGTCAAGGCGGTCGAGGCGGTGAAAAGTTTTCAGCGGATTTACGGCAAGCGCATCATCATCGTCGGCGGCGGTGCGCAGGTGGGCCAGGTGGCCATCGGGGCCATCTCCGAAGCGGATCGCCACAATATCCGCGGCGAACACATTTCGGTGGATACCATTCCTCTGGTGGGCGAGCAGACGCTGGCCGACGCCGTGCGCGCCGTGGCGCGTTTGCCGCGCGCCAAGGCGTTGGTTTTGGCAGGTTCCTTGATGGGAGGCGAAATCGAGCAGGCGGTCCGCGAAGTGCGCCAGTCCGGCCTGTTGGTGATCAGCCTGAACATGGCCGGCAGCGTGCCCGAAGCCGCCGACCTCGTGGTCACCGACCCCGTGCAAGCCGGTGTCATGGCCGTGATGGCGGTGGCCGACACGGCGAAATTTACCGTCGAGCGTTTGAAGCGGCGGGTGTTCTAGTCGACCTGCAGCCCGTATTCTCGCAGTAATTCCTTCAACGGCGAGTAAAGCCGGATGAAGTAAGTGCCGCGCGGAAGCCCGTCCGGTACTGACGTCCGGACAATCGATTGTTCCGCGGTCACTTGCGACTCCAGTTGCAGCAGGCCGCGTTCATCCACGAGTTCCAAGGCGTACCTGGAAAACACCGGCAGGCCCTTCATATCCAAAGTGATGGCGAGCCTCCTGCGCGCGGGAGCGTGCTGCATTTCTGAACCGCGACTGGTCTCGAGCATCAGGGCAAAAGGCTCTGCGGACCGCTCCGGTCTGGTGGCGACGCGTAACGCGACGGCTCCCAGGACCAGCGCCGTTACGGCCATCGCCCACCCTAATCGCCGAAAGGTCAGCGTGCGGGAAACTCGCATCCAGAAACGTTTCCACGACTCGTCTTCCTCCTGAAGTTCTTGGGCTGCACGGCGCATGGCGCCGATGTACTCGTCAATCTCTTTGAGCTGCTGTTGACACTGGGAGCACACTAACAGGTGCTCCTCGATTTCGGCTAACGCCGGCTCCGGTACGGAACCCATGGCATATCGTTCCAGAGCCTCATTGCTTATATGCTCACCCCTGCGTAGTTGCATGACAGCACCACTCCCGAAAGTGGGACCGACCCCCACATCCCGGTAGTCCTTAAGTCTATAGAAAGTTCTCAGGAAAAATGCAAAACCGACCGGCGCTCAAGCCGTCGCTTGCCCAGCTCCCCAAACCGGGCTTTGGCGCGCGACTTCAGTAGCCGGAACTGTGTTTCCGTCAAGCGCATCTGTGTGCAGATCTGCTGTTGGGACTGTTCCAACAGATAGAAGCGCGTCAGAATCTCCCGATCGCGCTTCGAAATGCTGTGCAGGACCCGCTTGGCAATCTGCTCATGCTCCTGCTGGATGGCTGTTTCCTCCGGATCGCGGGTGAGGTCCACCACCGTGGTTCCTGTGTCGAGCCCCACCTGCTGGCGCCGGGTATGGACCGCCTGATCAATGTGAGCGGCCACTTGCCTCCGCACAACCGTCCGCACGAAGCCCATCAGCCGCTCGGGCTCGCGCAGTTCACCGCGGCGCACCGCCTGCACCACGATCAGAAATGTGTCATGGACCTTGTCTTCCAGGTCCTGAGGACCGAGTTGGCGGCACAGGTAGAAGCGGACGCCTCTGGAGAAGACGCGATACAGCTCCTCCATGCCCGCGGGATCTTCTGCCTTGATTTTCTCCACCAGCTCAACCCATTGGGTTCCGGAGCTTAATGGGCCCGATCCAGACGGATCGGAGGGCGTGACAGTCGTTTCAAGTGGCGCGCTCAAAGCTTCAGTCTTGAATCCAGACATATATGTATTTACTGGTCTCCTACCACAAAATAAGTGGCCCAATACCGCGGATTCGACCGCCATCCGCCGGCGCGCAAGATATCGCGCTGCGCCCCCTGCAGAGCCGTTGCCGGCCCCGCGTTGGGCGTCTGGTGCAAGTGCCTGTAGAATGCGACGAACAGAGGACCGTTGTCGTCGGGAGTCGGCCAGTGGCTGGCCACCACGGCACGTGCGCCGCCGGCCAGCCACGCTCGGGTCAGACCCATCAAGCCTGAGGCCGGGAGCACATCGCCGCGGCCGGAGTTGCATCCACTCAGCACGACCACCCCGGCGTGGAACCTGTAGCGCGTGATCTCGAGCGGGCCCAGCATCTGCGGGTTGCCTGACGCGCTCAGGCTCAACGCGATCAGGCTATGCCGCTGGGGAGCATTCCCTTGCAAAAAGTGCGCGGCAATGTGGACGATGGAAGGCTGCGTTTCGAGCGCCTCCCGGAGTCTCTTGGGCGAAGCTTGCGGGCCCTCCAGCAGAAGTGAGGCCCGCGGCTCCCACGCGCGGGCGCAGAACTCGATCTCTCGTGCGGAGCCCGCCAGCCGCGTAAGGGCTGGACCGTGCGCTTGGGAATTCCCTGAGGCCGCGAATGCTACGCCCGGCAGAGCAGGCCCTGGCTCTGGCGTCGTGCCGCGCCAGCGCGGGTCAGCGGTGTTGTAGACCGCGTCTCCGACTCCTACAAATCTGCCGGATAACGCCTCCTTCCATGCCGGGTGGCCGCCTGCCGCCAGCATGACGGCGCCGGTGGTGATGCGAAGCGAGTGCTGTTCCGCCAGATAAACGGGTCTAGGCCCGGCAGTGTCCACCACCAGCGCGCCAAAGGGAATGCGGAACAGTTGTTCATCAAGCGCCAGGATCCATCGTGGCTGCTCGCGGAAGGTTGGAGCGAGCTGTTCAAACAGCTCCCGGTAGAGTTGCCGGCCCAGTTTTGTGGCGGAGTCCTGCCCGGTTCGGACGGCTTGCTCGAACTGCGCGATTCCAGTTGCCAGATGAGCTTTGCACGGGAGCGCGTACAAGCGGAAACGCTGGCGGTTAACCGCCCAAAGGAACGATTGCCGTTCGCCCAGATGGAAGCTGAGCAGCGTCGCGTCCGCGGGCAGTTGTCTGTGTGCCTGGTCGAGTAGCCGGCTGCTCGACAGCTCCGTGTTCGAGCCCGCTTTGGCTTCCGCCAGCAGCAGCCGCGATCGAAGCTGCTGCACGCGTTCCCGCAACTTGATATCGTCTTTTTGCAGCAGGGGCATCTCAGCGCTGCGTAATTGCGCCAGCGTTTCCCAATAATCGCCGGGCAGCGAAGCGCGCCAGTCGTTGGGCTCGCGCAGCAGTGAATGCAGGCTGGCTGCGCGATTCTCTTCGGCAGCGCGAAACGATTCGCGCGCGAGTTTGGAGGGCCCGCCGGACTCCAGATATAACCGGTTCGCTGACTCTATGAACGAGGAATAGATTCCCTGTAATTCCCCCTCTGAGCTGATTCTGGTGAAATCGGCGGGCAAGACCTCCAACCTCCACTCGCGCGCCAGATCGAGGGCTCTCCGGAAATCGGCGAGAGCCGCGCGAGCGTCTCCGGCCGCCATGCGCACCTGCCCTCGAGCGTGATACAGGCTCCAGGGATTGGTCCAGCTATGGGAGTCAGCCTGCCGCCTGATGCCTTCATCGAGGAGCACCCGGGCCGATCGCAAGTCCCCCTGAGCCAATCGCAACCGGCCTAAGTTGAAATATGAACTTGTGAGCTGGCTCAGTTTGTGAACCTTGCGCAGGCGAAAGGCCTCGGTCAGAAAGGCTTCGGCAGGCGCCCGTTGTCCGCGAGTCAGATATTCTTCACCGAGATGATCCCAGGCTTCGGCCACGATCCTTAGGTCGCCTTCCTGATAGCCACCGTCGACTGCCTTTTGGATCAGCCTGTCTGCTTCTGCCATCTTGCCCTGACGGGCGCGAATGATGCCCAACTGGATCAGGCAATGGCTCTTGCCTCCAGGGAAATTCTTCCGGTTGTAATCGGTGAGGGCCTGTTGAACGGTTTGTGCCGCGCTGTCCAGCTCTCCCATCTGCAGGAGGAGAGATGAAATGTTGAGATTCAGGGTCGCCAGGTTGGCCCAATCCTTGCCGGCTTCGGAGAACGAGCGTGCTTGCAGATAGCTATCGAGAGCGGCCCGGTACTGAAATAACAGAAACTGAGTGCCTCCCACTGAGGTGAGGCAGCGGCCGGCCATTTGGAGATCGCCTAGCGCCCTGAACTGAGTAAAGCTATTGCGGAACAGCACGCGGGCTTGCAGGTACTTGCCCTCCGCGGCCAGAGCGTAAGCGGATTGGTACACACGCCTCGCTTCGGTCCCCTGGGGTCCGGGAGATGGAGGCCTGTCAAGCGCCTTCCTTGTGGCAGGACCGGTCGATTGCACCAGCCCAACGCTAGCGAGAATGAGAAACACGCAGGACACCCTGCTTGCCTCACTCATGCATGCCAGCCTGTTTGCGAAGTTGGAGGGGAGGTGTGGCGAACCTCCGGGGGTATTCACTTTCGAATACCCCCAGAGGATCTTACCAAAGTTTGCCGTGGTTATGGCAATTTTTTTTTGGTTGCAAGAGAAACGCGCGCTTCTGTACGCGCCGAACTACGGAGCACTGACGAGTTGTCTCAACCGATCAGAAGGCGGTGGGTGGCGGAAAAACGACGATCGGGTCCGACTTCATTTCTGGTTTGACATTACATGTCCGGCTTGCAGGCAACTGATGTCGAAAAAGTTAAGTCGTTAACGGGCGGGAGAAAACAAATCGCCGAAAGGTGTGAACGGTCAGAGTTGAACGAACCGATGCTGGTCCGCAGAATCGCGCGCCGCGAGCACAACTTCATTTACCCGATAGATATCCCTGAGAGATAGACCGGATGCTTGTCCGGAATATACCGAGTTTAGAAAATCGATGAAGAGCGAACCGCCGGGCGGCAAGTCTGTGATCTGCCGCAGCGGCCGCTTGT
>Ga0335081_10014914_pt1 | contig 12575 bp, 14 predicted proteins | sample Lox_Sample_35_FD_206713 | JGI IMG/M metagenome (GOLD analysis project Ga0335081, IMG submission 206713) | Soil microbial communities from Loxahatchee National Wildlife Refuge, Florida, United States - Lox_Sample_3.5 | ecosystem: Environmental > Terrestrial > Soil > Wetlands | place: USA...
ACACAGGAAATCGGGGCGCGCGGTATTGTAAAAAGCCACGTGATGCAGCAGTCGGCTGGGCTCCGGATTTCCGGCTCCGTCCACCAGACGCGGATGGTAGGCCACAATCCAGCCGTCGAAAGGAGTCCCCAGGAAGAACGCCGGTGCCTGAGCCACCGCCATGTGATCGGAGTTGGCTGGGAGATTCAGCGGACCTACCCGGACAGTGAGCACCTGCGCAGCAGCATCGTCCTGGACCTCAAGCCGCGCCTGCGAAGATGCCTTCATCCCCGCCATCGAGTGGTGGTCGTGCTGCGCCCGAGCGGAGGACGCCAGGGCCAGCAGCAGAACAAGCACGAAGCCCTTCATCGCGGATCTCCAAGCGGTGGGAAGCGAAAAGTGGAAAGTGAAAAGTAGGAAGACGGACGCTTGCCACTCTTCACTTACCACTTCCCCACTGTTCAGCGGCGGGAGGAGAGCATGCCCAAGATTTCCTTCAGACCCTGCCGCACCTGGCGTAGTCCATCCCGCGACGGGGCGCCCGCGAAGGGCAGCGCGTCCTGGTTCTTGCCCGGGCGATTTTCGGCCCGGAGCGATTGCCGCGCGCCGGCGATGGTGAAGCCGTCCTGGTACAGAAGCTGTTTGATGTGCACCACCGTCTCCACGTCGCGGCGGCGGTACATGCGCTGTCCGGTGCTGCTTTTTCCAGGCTTCAACTGCGGAAATTCGGTCTCCCAGAACCGCAGCACGTAGGCGGGAAGCCGGCACAGGCGCGCCACTTCGCCGATGCGGAAGTAAAGCTTGTCGGGGATGAGCACTTCGCCGGATTGTCTCTTGCTCTTCGAGGCCATGCGCACCGTTCGCGCGCGGCGGGGCCGCGACGCAACCGACGAGGGCGTGTCCGGATAGTACGGCGGGTCCGCGCAGCCGGTCAATAGGCTTTGCGCCCTTTTACGGCAGAAACAGCAAGAGCCTCCACGCTCGCGGTCTGCTTGCTGGCACCGGGTGCGTGGAGGCCCTTGGAAAACTTCCAAAACACGCTTCTGGATACGAGGCTAGGCCTCGTTCCAATTTAGTGTTTCTTCTTCTTCGCCTTCTTTTTCGTTGCCATTGAGCTTCCTCCTGAACTTTCTCCCTAAGGAGTTTTTCTGATTCAAGCCGTTCTTCATAGCCGCAATCCTCCGCGGCTATAAAGATACTTGCGGAGATATTGCGGCGGCTTGCGCTCGCTGTCAACAGGATTCTTGCGCCGGAAGCTCATGCGACACATCTCCGGCGTGCACGCGTAACTTCCATCGGCGCGGCCGACGTCGTCTTGCGAGCATCGGCTAAACTGTTTTTGCCTCCATGACCATCGCTACCGTCATCGGCTTCATCGCCGGCACGCTCACCACGCTCTCGTTCGTACCTCAGATACTCAAGACGTTTCGCAGCAAGCGCTGTGACGACCTTTCCTGGGGCATGCTGCTGGCCTTTATCAGTGGTGTGTTCTTGTGGTTTGTCTACGGAGTCTTCCTGCGCTCAGCGCCCATCATGCTCGCCAACGTGGTCACACTGCTGTTGCTCGCCTGGCTGCTGGTGATGAAGATTCGCTACCGCCGAGCTGCGGGCCGGTAACTTCGAGTATCGGCGGCTACCTGGCCGCGGTTTCCTGGCTGAAGACGCAAACCCATTTGCCCGCTCGCTTCGTCCAGATGGCGGAAACATAAACATGCGCCACGAATTCCTTGCCGTGGGAGACCCCTTTCTCATTGATGGAATATGCGATGAGGCCAGACTCGGCTGAAATCGGAACGAATCTCGCATCCGTCATCGAGTATTCAACGAGCCTGAACTCGGCGACGTTTCTTACCACCTCTGCCTTAGTTGCCGGACCGTGCGCGTCCACGAAGACCGCGTCATCGGCGAGCAGGCCGGCGAATATCTCCAGCTTGCCGGCCATGAGGGCGTCCAGTTCCTCACGTTCTTTGGAGACGATCTGCTGCTGAATCGAATCGCCCCCTGCAGCGCGGCCTTGGGACAATGCCGGCGGCAGGAGCGCGGAGATCGCCACCCCAATGACGATAACCAGGAAAGCAATAGTTCTCATCGGCGTCCTCTAGAAAGCTATGTCAGTGAAGCTTGGCCTGCCGGGGGAGATCGCGCGTGATCACGAATACCTTGTGGGGCATCAGTGTGCCGTCACGCGCTGGGCGTTGCGTGTTTCTTAAAAACTTGGCGCCAATCTTTTGCAGGGCTTTTTGTGATCGAAGATTGTTCTCTCCAACCACGAACACCACGCGATCGACAAATCGAAATGCGTGGTCGAGCATGAGGGATTTCAACTCGCCATTATATGACCCGCCCCAGAATCGCCGCTCCAGGAACGTCCAGCCAACTTCGACTTCGCTTTCCGCCGCATCCAGATTGTGGTACCTCGAGCTTCCCATGAGTCTGCCGGATTTGCGCTCAATCACCGCAAACGCGCCCTTCGATTCGATCGCGCTGTCAAAGAACTTCTGAAAGACCTCTCTTTTGTATCGATCGTTTTCCGGATGCTGCTCCCAGATCAGGGGATCGCTGGCCGCTTCGAAAAGCGCATCGAAGTCGTCGTGCGTGAGCGGACGCACCTCGATCAAGTCTCCCTGCAATGTCGGCTGAAGATCAAATTCCACGCGACGTCCCTCTTGCAGCGCTCGATTCTAGCAGCGCGATGGCCTGTGCAGCGCCGAGCATGAATTTGACCCTCCTGCGTTGCAGCCGCTACAATAACGAGGTTTGCCTGTAGCACCAATCCCTACAGACACTCAGGGTTTTGGAATCGACGGAGGAGAAGCATGTACGCGGTCATCCGTACCGGAGGAAAGCAATATCGGGTCGCGCCCGGAGACGTGATCCGTGTGGAAAGGGCGCCGGTCGAGGATGGCCGTGTCCAGTTCTCGGACGTGCTGGCGGTCAGCGCGTCGGACGGCGAGATTGGACGGCCCGGCGAGGGCCGCGTCGTTGGCCAGGTGATTGAACAGGGCCGAGCCGACAAAGTCCTGGTGTTCCACTACAAGCGCAAGAAGCAGTACAAGAAGTTGCGCGGCCACCGGCAGCCGTTCACCGCCGTGCGCATCACCGAGATTGCCTTCGACGGGCAGAGCTTTACCGCTCCTGACCTTCCAGCGCCGGAGAAGAAAGCCAAACCGGCGCGCTCGAAACCGGCGAAGGCCAAAGCGGCAGAAGCTGAGGCGGAAGCGGCTCCGCATAAGGCAGCTGCGCACAAGAAATCCGCTCCCAAGAAGACGGCGCACAATGCTGCGCCGAAGAAGAAGTCGAAGAAGTAAGGATTCTGGGTTTTAACTGGCTACTGACAACTGAGTACTGACAACCGGTTTTCTATGGCACACAAAAAAGGATTAGGTAGTTCACGCAACGGCCGCGATTCCAACTCGCAGCGGCTCGGAGTCAAGGCCTTCGGCGGGCAGTTGGTACCCGGCGGCACCATCATCGTGCGTCAGCGAGGCACGCGCATCAAGCCCGGCGTCAACGTCGGCCGCGGCAAGGACGATACCCTGTTCGCCAAGGTCACCGGCGTCATCAAGTTTGTCGACAAGGGCGGCTTGGGGAAGTACGTCCTCATCGAACCGGCTGAGATCAAGGCATAAGCGGCTCGCCTACTGCACGAAGCACAGCGCCAGCAGGATCAGCCCGAACAGTAGCGCTTGCCAGTCCGCGCGGGTCATGGCGTTCCTCCGCCGGATAGAAAGCAAACGCCGCGCCACTCCTGCGCTCCACGGAATCAGCGGTTTATGCTCCAATAGAAGTTCCGGTACGAGCCGCCGTGTCACGCCTGACGCGCGGGCGTGCCTTACCAGACACATCAGTCTTGACCGACTACTGAGTACTGAGTACCGAGTACTGCTTTTCAATGTTTATTGACGAAGCCAATATTCGCGTGAAGGCCGGCGACGGCGGCAACGGGTGCGTCGCTTTCCGCCGGGAAAAGTTTGTTCCGCGCGGCGGTCCCTCGGGCGGCGACGGCGGCCGGGGTGGCGACGTCATCATGGAGTCCAGCGAGCGCCACAATACCCTCGTCCACTTCCGCTTCAATCCCGAGCACAAGGCGGAGCGCGGACGCCACGGCGAGGGTTCCAACCGCAGCGGACGCGAAGGCGCGGACGTGGTTTTGAAGGTGCCAGTCGGAACTATTCTTTACGATGCCGACTCCGGCGAGCGCGTGCACGATTTTGCGCGTCCAGATGAGCGCGTGGTGATCGCTCGCGGCGGTCGCGGCGGTCGCGGCAATGCGCGTTTTGCCACTTCGACGCACCAGGCCCCGCGCGAGTGCGAGCCTGGGCGCCCCGGCGAAGAGCGCTCTTATCGGCTGGAACTCAAGCTGCTCGCCGATGTCGGCCTGGTCGGCTATCCGAATGTCGGAAAGTCCACGCTGATCTCGCGCATCTCGGCTGCGCGCCCCAAAATCGCCGATTATCCCTTTACCACGCTCGAGCCCAACCTGGGAGTGGTAGCCGTGGGTGAGGAGCCGGAGCAGATCAGTTTCGTGGTGGCCGACATCCCCGGCCTCATCGAAGGCGCGCACGAAGGCACGGGACTCGGCACGCAGTTCCTGCGGCACATCGAGCGCACGCGGCTGCTGGTGCACCTGGTGGACGTTTCGGATGCGAGCGGTCGTCCTGATCCAGTAAAGGATTTCGAAGTGATCATGAACGAGCTGGCCAGCTTCGGCGCTGGGCTGGAGAAAAAGCCGATGCTGGTCGCAGCGTCAAAAATTGACGTGGCAAATAAGAGCAAGCTCTCGCAACTGCGCCAGTTCTGCCGTCGCAAGAAGCTGGCGCTCTATCCCATCTCCGGCGTAACCGGCGAGGGAATCGACAAGCTCAGGTACGCCCTGGCCCAGCGCGTGGATGAGATTCGAAAGCAGCAGCTAACCGCCGGGGGCGCGGGCGAAGCGGCAGAGCCTATCACGAGCGGCGACCATTCTTAAGCTGGCGCCCGGCTTCTGAATTCTTCGCCGCCTCATCGCCCGTAATGCCAGTGCCGCTGGTGAGTTGCGGGACGCGTGCCGTCACGGGATAGGGTCCGGCTTCCTGCGGTTGGGCCAACCGCAGCACCTTACATAAATGAGCGTCTACGGCCAGTTCAATCGCAGCCGCGGGCAACCTGGCAGCGGACTTGCGGCGAATGTAGCCGGCGAACGAAGCTTCCTCCATTCGGTTGTGAAATCCTGCCGTCGCAAAGGCCTCGAATTGCACTTTGTTCAGCCCATCGGCGGAGGTGTACATGGCGCTGCGCAGCCGCCGGATGCGCGCCACGGCGCGGTCGACCACACGAGTGAACTCGGCGCCGTAATCCGGCGTGCGGTCTTCCCCTAAACGCTGTTTCGCCTTGTCGGCCGAAAACCAGGTGGGATTTCGATTGGCCTCCTGCGGCGGCTCCAGCCGCAGAACTTCACAAAGATGAGCGTAGACGACAACTCGGGCCACCGCGGAATGCCCGTTGCCGCGCTTGCGCCGAATGTAACGCGCGAAAGAGATTTGTTCCATGCGGCCGTGCACTCCCGCCTCTTCGAACGCTTCGAGGGCTGCGACTTGAGCGTGCGTCAATCCCGGTTCAAGGCTTCCCTTGGGGAAGGTCCAGCGCCCGCTGCGGGTTCGAACCAGCAGAAATTCGATGCCACTGCCTTGTGCTCGATAGCAGACGGCGGCCACCTGCTCACATCCCCGCAGCTTGGGAGGTTGTGGAGGCCGAAAGAATCTGGGGGAGCGTGACCCGCCGACGGGCGAACGGTGCCCTGAACTCATGGCCGTAGAGTGCGCGATGTTTGCGGCTTCTGGCTAGAGCAAGCTTGGTTCGGGCCTCTGGCTGGTGTGCTCCGCGCAACGGGAATCTTTCTCCATACTTGCGCCCGCCTTCAGCAGCAGACAGTATTTTCCTGGACGCGACTGTCCGCCACCCCGGGAGGCCCATTGGAAAATCTGTACTGTCTTCGCTGCAATCGCGAGCTCGAGGCTGGGCAAAAATCCGTTGCAGTCTATATGTTCGCGCAGACTGTGGGCATCAGGCCGCGCCAGAAGTCGGCGGCGCAGCGGATCTGTTTCTGCCCTCAGTGCTCGGTCTCCCTGGCGATGGGCCCTCCGCCCGAAGGCGCTCTCAATATCGCGGCGTGGAAGATGATCCGCGACCTGGTCGGCTCCGACCCGGCCCTGAACCAGGCGGCCTGGGAGACTTTGCGCGGAATCGTAGGTTTGCTGCCGGCCGGCGAAACCGATGGCGGGCGCGCGGCCGCTTACTTCGAGTTCTGACCCGGATCGAGATAAGCGCGCCGGGTAGATACGGCCCGACCTTTCCCCTACAATCTTGGTGCGAACGAACGGCGCCGCTGTCATGGCAACAGCTCCCGCAAAACTGGAAGAGAAGCGCGGCATCCGCTACTGGATGGAGCGCGCGGTGGAAGAGTGCGGGCACGTCCAGTCCGGGTTTGCCGCCGACCCGGTGCACGACCTGCGGGTTGCCCTCCGCCGTTGCCGCTCCATGGCGGAAGGATTTCGTGCCGTCGATCCCGATCCCACCTGGCGGAAGATGCGCAAAGCCGGCAAGGCGTTGTTTTCCGCGTTGGGGGAGTTGCGCGATGTTCAGGTTCTGAAGGAGTGGGTAGAGAAGCTGGGCGCCGCGAACGATCCCGTCAAGGAGCGCCTGAGCGCCTACTGCGACACGCGCGAGCGCGACCTGAAGGTGCAGGCTTCGGCTGCGCTCTCGAGCTTTGACACTCGCACCTGGCTGCGCTGGGCGCACATTTTAGATGCGCGCGAGCGGCGGCTTCCTGCCGGTTCGGACGTCTTCCAGGTGATCGCGCTGGAAAAGCTCGAAGACACTATCCGCTTGCATCGGACAGCGCTTCGCAATCGAAGCAAAGTCGCATTGCATGCCCTTCGCATTGGCATCAAGCGCTTCCGCTACGTGATTGAGAATTTCCTTCCGCAACACGACGAACGCTGGTCCAAAGACTTGAAACAGTTGCAGGACGTCCTGGGCGAAATCCACGATCTCGACGTGCTTTGGGCCACGGCACTGCAGATTCGCAGCTTCGCCAGCCCAGAGGAGCGCGAGCGCTGGCGCAGTGCCATCGGCCGCGAACGCGCCGAGCGCGTGGCCGTGTACAGGCAAAAGCTGGTGGGCCGCACCTCACTGCTGGGGCAGTGGCGCCAGGGTTTGCTCTCCGGCGAAAGCCTGCGGCGGGCGATTGTCAGGAAGTTCGTGATCTGGGCAAGATTCATGGATCCGGATCCGGCCCACGCCATGAGGGTCCTGCGCAGAAGCCTGGAAATTTACGATGGGCTGGTGGCGTGCGGTGTGACCCGCAAGGTTGCCATCCACGAAGTGGATGCCCGTGAACTTTTGCGCATTGCCGCCATCACCCACGAGGTGGGCCGTGCCACCGGCAGGAAGAAGCATCACAAACGCAGCGGCCGCATGCTGGAGAAGCTGGACACGCCTCCAGGTTGGACCCCCGAACATCTCCGCACCGTGAGCCTGGTCGCACGCTACCACCGTGGCGCTCTTCCCTTCGCCCACCCCGCCTATGCGAGGCTGGCCCGCGCCAAACGGCACGTGGTCGCGTTGCTCAGCGGCATTCTTCGGTTGGCCGAAGCGGTGGAAAGCGGCGGCCGCGGCAACGTCCGGAAGCTGCGGCTCGAACGCAGCAACGGATTCGTCGTTCTTCGTACCGAGGGCTATCCGACAACCGGCAAGCGGCCCGAACGCATTGCCGCCGGTCGTTACCTGCTGGAAACCGCTTGCGGCCTTCCCATCCTGGTGCGCAACGCCGGCTGATAGACAAGCTCAAAGCCCGGTCCAATAGAATCTTGCTTGCGCCATAGTCGACCTGCCTCGTCTGTACCCATCTCAGAAAGTCTCGCCTCATTTCGGCCTTCACAACTTCTTTAGGAACGTTTTATGCACTATTTACGACTTTCTCTGTAGCTTCACTGGTGTTGTGCAGGAGGCGCAGCGCCGGGCCGCTGTGCGGCCTGAAGCAGTGAAGCGCACATGACTGCTCCTACCCATCGCCAAGCAAGAATTCTGACTCCGCGATTGCTCATCTGGGGACTGTGGATGGTGCTGGCGGGACCATTCGCCCAGACGGCATTCGCCCAGGTTTTGCAGGATGAAGTCCACATTCTTCCGCCGTCGACACCAGTCCGCAAGGCCGAGCGCGGGTTAACTCTGAAAGCCAACGTCGACCTCGTGCTGGTGAACGTTACGGTCACCGACTCCGAAGACCGTCTGGTAAGCACCTTGCGGGCAAATGATTTCACCATCCTTGATGGCAAACATTCTCAGCCAATCCGCTATTTTTCTGCCGAAGATGCGCCCATCTCTGTCGTGGTGGTTCTTGACACAAGCCGCAGCATGCAAAACAACTTTGAGCAGGCCCGCAGCGCCGCCACGGAATTCTTCAGAAGTTCCAATCCGCAAGACGAGTTTGCGGTGGTCACTTTCGACGACGCACCCCGCCTGTCTGCAGATTTCACGGACTCCCCGGACGAGATTGAGGCGGCGCTGCGGTCCGCTCGCGCTGACGGCCACACCGCTCTCTGGGACGCTATCTACGCTGGCCTCATGGAGATGCGCAAAGCGCATTACTCCAGAAAAGCTCTGCTGGTCATCTCCGATGGTGGCGAAAATCACAGCCGCTACACCCAGGGTGAAATCAAGTCAGTCCTGAAAGAGGCCGACGTGGAGCTTTATGCGATCGACATTTTCGAGAGATTCCCGAAAACGCCGGAAGAGAAATCAGGATTTTTGGCTCTCGATGAGGTCGTCAGCGTTACCGGCGGGCGGTTATTTTTGACCCATGATGCGAATGAATTGCATCACGCCGTGAAGCAGGTCAGCGACGAGCTTCGCACCCAGTACGTGCTTGGATACTCGCCCGGCCAGTCGGCACGAGATGGAAAGTGGCACAAGATCAAGGTGCAATTGAATTGCGCGAAATCGCGCAAGCTTCGCGCGTACGCGAAGAAAGGCTATTACGGCTCTGTCGACAGGTGATCTTCCACGCGCGGTATGAGCGCTGCCAGGCCGACTGGAACCGACCAGCAGAGATACCCTCCTGAGCCCTTTCAACGCATGTCTGCCGGTAAGCAAGACCAAGAGGATGCGGTTGGGTTGGAAGGGCCCGTCGCTCATTCGAAATCTTTGTACGCTCGATGCAAAACTTTGATGGGCAGTTTTCACGGTTTTTTTATGCCCGACACGCTACGTTTTTTGCGCCGCTCAAAGCGACACGAATCGCAAAGTGACTGGGTGTGGAGACGAAGGCCCGTGTCCATGACCCGCGCTGGCGGTTAACGTGTCTCCGATCATGTTTGCCCGGCTGTCTGGCGGAAAATATTCGGCGCTGGTTCGGCGAAGTGAACAATTCTTCAACTAGTACAGAGAGGCGATATGAATTTCTTGTTGGGCAAGGGTGTAGCGCTTGCAGCTTTCCTTTCAACCCTGGTCTTAAGTCTTACCTGGGCTGCCCCGTGCGGCCAAGCCCAGACCGAGGCAGATTCGTCGTCCGACCACGCTCTTCATGGCGGGGCCGCGGCCGGTGATTCGTCCAGCCGGGCAACCGCGGTCGCAGATGCGGAAATACCGCCCGCCGTCGCGAAAGAGCTGCAGGAGATGAGAGAGAGCATCGAGCAGCTCAAAGCGGAGCTGCGGGCGAGGAAGGCGCAAGACCAGGCAGCGCCCTCGCTGGTGACGGCGGAATTCAAGACTCAGCGGCCGGCGGAAGCGACAGCCCCGGCCACTGTGGCCGCGACCTCCGCGGCTCAAACCGCCGCGCCTGAGAAGCCCAAGCCGGCGGAGCCCTTTGCCTACGCCGATTGGACCTGGCTCAACGGCACTCCGCGGACAACCGAGAGCCCCCTGGATTCGAAATACTTTACCGGGGAATTCCGGGCGGACACGAATTACACGATTGACGCCAACCATCCCCGCGATGACTCGCTCGGCGGATCGACCGAGACCTTCCGGTCCGACGAAGTTCAGGTGGAGCAGTTGAGCCTGGGCGGCGATCTGCATGTGGGCAATGTTCGCGGCCGCATCCTGACCATGTTTGGAATGTTTTCCACCACGACTCCTCGGAATGACGCCAGTGTCGCACGCGGCCAATGGGACCTCCGCGACGCTTACCGCTACGTTTCCGAAGCCTGGGGCGGATACCACTTCAACGTCAGCCATGGGCTCAATGTCGACGCCGGCATCTTCGTCTCCTACATTGGCCTCTTCAGCTATTACAACTTCGACAACTGGGCCTATCAGCCGTCCTATGTATCGTCGAACACGCCATGGTTTTTCAACGGACTGCGCATACAGTGGTTTCCTACCGACAAATTGAAGATTGAGCCTTGGTTCATCAACGGATGGCAGTCCTACGCCAGGACTGGAACCAAACCTGGACTGGGCGGACAGATTTTGTGGCGGCCCAAGCCGTGGCTTTCGATGGTCTTCAACAATTACGGCATGGGTGAAGATACGCTGGGTGGCAACACACTCGGTGGTATAGGCCGCTCGCGCATACACACCGACGACAGCATCGAGGTCAAATACTACGACAACAAATATAAGACCCTCGACAGGATGGCGTTCTCATTTACCGCCGATGCGGGATGCGAATATGGCGGCGGGGTGAGTTGCCACGGCGACACCAAGAGTGGCCCCAAACAGAGCTTCCTGGGGTGGATGGCCTATAACCGGTTCTGGTTCAAGAAGGACCTGTACGCCATCACGCTTGGCGGCGGCATGATGAGCAACCCGGGCCGCTATCTGACGCTGCTCCCGCCCATCAACGGAGCGGATGCCATCTCCGGATCACCCTACTTCACGGGAAACCCCGGAGACCCAATGAAGGCCTGGGACACGACGGCAACTTTTGATTACATGCCCGCCCAGTTCATAACCTTCCGCACCGAGTTTGGGTATCGCCACGCGAATGTGCCGTATTGGACGGGGCGAGGCGGGATTACGCCTATTGCCGGCAATAATGGCAGCCCTGGCGAAGTCGTGCCTGGGACGGCCTTTGTGCCCGGCCCGTTCTTGTCCCCTACTCCAGGCTACACGTGTGTGGTAGTGGCCCCGGGCGGTTTTTGCCCGGACCTGCGTAAAGACCAGGCTGTCGCCACCGTTGCCATCATGGTGAAGTTCTAGTTCGGTCAATCGTCGACTTTTCCCGCGCATGGACGACGGCATGCGCGGGTGAATCGGGGCAGCGGCCCGGAGTCGGTCCTGAACCGGGTCGCTGCCTCGCAGGCTCGTTGTTGAACGATGGGAAAGCCCTCGGGATTCGCTCACGCTTTATGAATTATTTATGCGAGTTCTACGAATTTTTTATTTTTTTCACTTTACCTTAGCTGGTTGTTGAGCAGGAGATCTGGCGCCCGAATGCTCTGGGCGGCTGGCTTATGATGAAAAGCAAACTTCTGGTAATAAGCGTCCTCCTTACATCTGTTTCTTCACTGCTGACTATTGGTGGTTGTAGCCGCCATGGAGACGTGGAGGCGGCGGAAGCGCCGCCGCCCGCAAGTGTTGTAACTGTCGCGGAGCCCGACCTCTTCAGTGTCGACCATCCCGAACAATTTCCACTCGCGACGGCCAGCGAGCGTTCCACCACGTCCGAGCTGGTGGTTACGGGCACAGTAACTCCCGACATCGCTCGCAATGTTCCCGTTATCTCGCTGGCGACTGGCAAAGTGGTGGCGATTCATGCGCGACTCGGGGATGTCGTAAAGAAGGGCCAGTTGCTGCTGACCGTTCGCAGCGACGATGTAGCCGGCGGCTTTTCCGACTACCGCAAGGCCATTTCCGCCGAGGCCTTGACGCGCGTGCAGCTCGAGCGTGTCCAGGATCTCTACAAGCACGGCGCCAACTCGCTGAACGACCTTCAGGTCGCCGAAGACGCGGAGCGCCGGGCCAAGATCGACGTCGAAACCACCGAGGAGCATCTCCGCCTGCAGGGTAGCGATCCCGATCATCCGAAGATGATGGTGGACCTCTACGCGCCCGTCTCGGGAGTGATCACCGACCAGCAAGTCACCAATGCGGCGGGGGTACAAGCATTAGGCACAAACCCCTTCACGATTTCTGATCTGTCCACCGTCTGGGTTGTCTGCGATGTGTACGAGAACGACCTGCCTAACGTCAGGATGGGCGATACGGCGGAGATCAGCCTGAATGCTTATCCCGATCGCGCGTTCAAAGGGAAGGTCAGCAATATTGGCGCCATCCTCGATCCGAATATCCGTACGGCCAAGGTTCGCATTGAAGTTGAGAATCCCGGCATAATGCGGGTGGGCATGTTCGTGAAAGCCACATTTCGCGGGCAGACCACGGAGATGCACACCATTGTCCCCGCCTCCGCCGTGATGCACATGCACGATCGCGATTTTGTCTTCGTGCCTGCGCCAGACAAGAAGTTTCGCCGCCTGGAAGTTGTCAGTGGCGACCTCTTGCCGACCAACCTGAGCCTGCAAGAGGTCAAATCCGGCCTCAAACCGGGGCAACAGGTGGTTACGAACGCGCTGGTCCTGGACCACGTGCTGGCTCAATAGCATCGGCTAACAAAA
>Ga0335081_10014915_pt1 | contig 12575 bp, 12 predicted proteins | sample Lox_Sample_35_FD_206713 | JGI IMG/M metagenome (GOLD analysis project Ga0335081, IMG submission 206713) | Soil microbial communities from Loxahatchee National Wildlife Refuge, Florida, United States - Lox_Sample_3.5 | ecosystem: Environmental > Terrestrial > Soil > Wetlands | place: USA...
CTCGAATTTCTCCTTCTCCGACGATCGTCTTCTGCTCACCCGGATTGCCGCCCGTCTGCTTGGCGGAGAGGTGACCGGGGATGCCGACATCCGGAACCTGGCGCCCGCGCTTTCCCTCGCCAACACCGGGCCAGCCGGCCCGCAGCCAGTTCCCCGGCGTTCGGCCCGCGAGCGTGCTCCGGAGAGTGCACGGCAGCAGGGCTCGGCACGGCTCCGAATCCGTGCTCTCTCGCTGAATGAACTGGCGCGCATGATCCCGGCGCGATCGTTGCCGCTGGACAGGCTGAATCCGGCCGGTGCCGTCACCGGTTCGGTCGATCTGGCGTGGCAGGGGTCGGTGGCCAGGGCACAGGCTGATATCGCCGTTGAGATTGCGGCTACAGCACCGCCGGCCGCCGGCCAGTTACCGGTAACCGGCCGCGTGCGCGGGCGTTACAGCGCAGCATCGGAGCGCATCGATCTGGCGACGCTGAGTCTCTCGACGCCGCATACTCATCTGGAAGCGAGCGGCATCCTGGGCCTGACCACGGCCGCGCTCAGGCTAAACGCGCAGGCGGGCAGCCTTTCCGAGCTGCAGCCCTTCCTTGCGGCCATGCGCGTCACCCCTCCGTCCGTCGAGTTTGCCGGAAGCGCAAGTTTCAGCGGAACACTGAACGGGCGGCTGCGCAGTCCGCAGATTGCCGGCCATCTGCAGGCCACGAATTTTACCTACACCTACACTCCGTCGGCTCCTGCTCCAGCGGCCATGCCGCGGCCCAAACGCGCGTGGCTGCGTCCGAAAGCCTCGCCCGCGCCGCCGCCTCCCGCGCCACCGGCGGTGCAGTCCAGGCGCATCCATGTCGATGAGGTTGCGGCTGACCTGAAGTATCTGCAGTCGGGAGTGACCCTGCATAATGCCGTCATCCGGAACGGAGGGGCGCAGCTGACGCTGGATGGGGCTGCGTCTTTGGAGGACGGCAATTTTACCCAGGACTCGCAGTTCCGGGTGCAGGCCGTGGCCAAAAATGCGGACGTTGCCGATCTGCAGCAGGCCTTCGGCACCGATTACCCTATCAGTGGAAAACTCAATTTCACGTTGCAGGCTGCGGGTACGGTGGCCGACCCGCGCGGGCAGGGGCAGATTTCCCTGACCGAGGGCGCGGCGCGCGGCCGTCCCGTCCGTTCGCTGACTTCGAAGATTGCCTTCGCCGAACATGCGGCCCGCTTCGTGGACATTCATCTCCAGGCCGCGCGTGGCACGGTGGCCGGCTCGGCGGCCTATGACTTTCGCAGCCGGGCGGGACAGCTCGACCTGCATGGACAAAATATCAATCTGGCGGACATTGCCGAAGTGCAGACGCCGCGCCTGCACAGCGAAGGCGTGGCCAACTTCACCCTGCAGGGATCAGGCACGCTGCAGCATCCGGTGTTCAACGCTCATCTGGAAATCGGGCGCCTGGCGCTGAACGGCGACGTCATCGGCAGCGTGACCGCCGATGCGGTGACCCGCGGAACCCGGCTGACGTTGACCGCCCGCTCCAGTTTCCCCAACGCCACGCTGACCCTCGATGGCAACGCCGATCTGGAAGGCGAGATGCCCGGCAGCGCGCAGTTACGCTTCTCCAATCTTGACGTGAACCCCTTCCTGCCGGCGGCGATGCGAAACCAGGTGACACGGCAGGCGTCGCTGGATGGCGAGGCGCAGGTGAGCGGGCCGTTCCGCCAGCCCCAGCTTCTGCGCGGCCATCTCCGGGTCCAGCAGTTTTCCGTCGAGGTGGCGCGCATCCCCATCCGCAGCGATGGTCCGGTGGAACTGGGTCTGGCGAACGGGATGGTTGAAGTCCAGCGCTGCACGACCACCAGCGAAGATACCCGTTTTACCCTGACTGGCGGCGCGAGCCTGAGGAGCGACCGGGCGCTCGACCTGCGCGCCGGCGGTTCCATCAATCTGAAACTCGCGCAAACCCTGGACCCCGACCTCACCTCCTATGGCACTTCGCAGGTGGACCTCAGAATCGGCGGCACGCTGGCCAATCCGCTGCTTTCGGGAGAGGTCGGAATCGCTCATGCCGGACTTTCCAAAGTTGACCTTCCCGTCGGTTTCGGCGACATGAATGGAAAGCTCCAGTTCGACCAGGACCGGCTGACCATCGAGAGCCTGACCGGGCGCATGGGCGGGGGTCGTGTGACGCTCGTCGGCTTCGTCACCTACGGGCGCACCCTGGGCTTCAACCTGACCGCGGACGGCACCGACGTGCGCTTCCGCTACGCCGGCATCAGTGTTACCTCCGACCAGACGCTCCGCCTGACGGGCACGGTGCAGAACTCCTCGCTTACCGGTAACATCACGGTCACGCGATTCGCGCAGATTCCGTCGAACGAGCTGCCGCTGATGCTGGCGCAGGCCACCGGTCCGCCCACGATTCCCCGCCCCAATTCGCCGCTCAACAACCTGCATCTGGAAGTGCGCATCATCTCGGCCCCCGAGCTGACGGTGGAAACCTCGCTGGCCAAACTCTCCGGAGACGTGGACCTGCGGCTGCGGGGAACCGCCGCGCGACCGGTCCTGCTGGGCCGCATCAACGTTGCCGAGGGCGACATCCGGCTGAGCGGCACCAAATACCACATCGATCGCGGCGACATCACCTTCCTCAATCCGGTGCACATTGAGCCGGTGCTGGACGTGGAAGCCACCACCCGGGTCCGCGATTACGACATCACCATCGGACTGCACGGCACGCTGGAACGGCTGAACACCACCTACCGCTCCGATCCGCCGCTTTCGACCGACGACATCATCTCGCTGCTGGCATTCGGCAGGACGCAGACGGAAAACGCGCTGGGAGCGACGCCCTCGCCGGGATTTACGGAGAGCGCTTCCGGGGCGCTGCTCAGCTCGGCGCTCAACCAGGCGGTCACCAGCCGGGTATCGAAGATCTTCGGCTCCAGCGCCATCCGCATCAACCCCTCGCTCGGCGGGCCGGAGAACGACCCCAATGCGCGGCTCACGCTCGAGCAGCAGGTCTCCAACAATGTCACGTTCACCTACATTACCAACCTGGCCCGCTCGGCCCAGGAAGTGATCCAGTTCGAATACAACATCAACAGCGAATACACGCTGCAGGGACTGCGGGATGAAAACGGGGTGGTCAGCTTCGATCTGCTCATCCGCAAACGCAAGCGTTAGGCGGCGAAGTCTTACACCGGCCGTTGCGCCGCAAGGGGAGCATCCGGCGGGCTCACCTCCACCAGAGGAAATCCCAGCTTCTTCCATTCGTAGAAGCCTCCCAGCAGCGGACGCACCCGGCGGATACCGTGTTTGCGAAGTTGCAGCGCCACCCGGGCGCTGGTCGCCTCATTGGGTCAGGTGCAGAAGAGAACGATTTCTCCGTCGCGGGTGATTTCGCCGTGCCGGTTCCCCAGCTCCTCGGGCGAAATCTGGAGGGCGCCGGGCAGGGTGCGCGGGTCGGTAAGAATGTCCAGAGGATGGCGCAGATCGATGATAACGGGACCCTCGCCCGCCTCGAGCTCATGCTTCAGCTCGTCGGGGGTGATGCGGTCGCCCTTGACCTGCTCAAGAAAACGCTGCCGTTCCCGCCAGCGGTAAAGCACGTATGCAACCACGACGATGGCGAACAGCACCAGCAGCCCGCCGCCGAGCAGATGGGCATCGGCCGCCACCCGGTCCAACTGTTTGCTGAACAGGAAGCCCAGCACGCTGTACGCCGCCGTCCACAGCAGCGCGCCCAGCAGGTCGAAGATGACAAAACGGCCGTAGGGAGCTTGCAGCATTCCCGCCATGGCCGGGGCAGCGGTGTTGAGCCCGGGAATGAACTTGCAGATGAGCAAGGTGCGCGGGCCATAGCGGCTGAAGGTGTTCTCCGTGCGGCGGACGCAGGAGTCGGGCTCCAGCGCAATGCGGCAGAGATGATTCAGCACCACGGCTCCGCGGCGCTTGCCGAAGCAGTACCAGAAAACATCGGCGCCAAAGCAACCGGCGGTAGCCGTCAGCACGACCAGCGGCAGGTGCATCTGGCCGCGTCCGGCGAGCGCGCCGGCGGCCAGCAGCAGCGGCGTCGCCGGTATCGGCAGGCCGCCCTGCTCCAGCAGAACCCAGCCGAACAGCAGGGCGTAACCGTAGTGAACCACGAATTGCAGGGTCTGGGTCATTGGCGCCGGGCAGAGTGCGCATCTTAGTGGATGCGCCGTCTCCGGGGAAGGTTCCGCCGATTGGGGCAGCGGCAGGGCCCTGAGGCACCCTTTTCGCCAATTGACCTTCCCCGCCGCTCCCAGCATAATCTTCGTGCCTGACGATTTCCCGCTACTCACAAGGTGGCTTGCCGTGACGCAAAACAAGAGGGAACCCCGGACGGCGGGGGAGCGGCTCGACGACATGCTGGGCGACGCCTCGGCGCGCATCGAAGAGGAAACCCAGCTGCTGATCCGATACATCAACGACGAGCTGGTGCCGGCCATCCGCCAGCACTCGACCAAGGCCCTGCGCATCGCCAGCGAAAAGCTGGCACAGGCCGCCGACCACATGGACGCGGGCCGGCGCAACAAGGGGTAACTACGCGGGCCGCGCTGGTCAGCCTTGTCGTCATCGCCCTGCTGCTGGTTTCCGGATGCGGCGGACACAAGACTGCCCGCAGCCGGCCAGTTCCTCCGCCGCCAAGCATCGCCCCGCCGGAGCCCGCTGCGCCGGAGACGGCAACCACTGAGCCGCCCGCGCCGCCAGTCAGGACCAGGCCCGTCTACATCGAGACCGGCCTGGCGAGCTGGTACGGCCCGCCCTATCACCATCGCCGCGGCGCCAATGGCGAAATCTACGACCAGAACGCGATGACCGCCGCTCATCGCACCCTGCCGCTGAATTCCCTGGTGCGCGTCACCAACCTGACCACCGGCCGTTCGGCGACGGTGCGCATTACCGATCGCGGGCCTTTCGTCGAAGACCGCATCATCGATCTGTCACTGGCTGCCGCCAAAGCGGTGGACGTGTGGCAGCCGGGAACGGCGGAGGTGAAGGTCGAGGTGCTCTCGGCGCCTGCGCCCATCTCTTACGGCGGCCGCTGGTGCGTTCAGATTGGCGCGTTTCACAGCCAGAGCGAAGCCCGTAAGCTGAAAGAAAAGCTGCAGAACCGTTACGAAAACGCCAACGTCATCCAGTTCACCGGCCCAACCGGGGAGTGGGTGCGCCTCCGCCCTGAAGGCGACGACAAACGCACGGCCGAAGAGGTCGCCAGCAGGACCCGTGTGAAAGAAGGCGGAGTGTTTCTGGTCAGGCTGGATTAGCCGGCGGCAGCCAACCTGCCACCGGCGGAGCGAAGCGCGAGCCTGCCGCAGCAGACCTCCCTTGCCGCCGGAGTTCTGCGCCGGGGCTTATACTCTGCAGTCATGAAGCCGGCGGCGACCGATCCCGCAAACCCGCCCGCGGCGCAAGGTCCGGCCGTGCTGCTCGCCCGTGGCCGCCGCCTGGAATACCTCACCATCGCGTGGAATGCTTTTGAAGCTGCGGTGGCGCTGGCGGCAGGCGCCGTGGCGGGCAGCGTCGCCCTGACCGGGTTCGGCCTGGATTCGGTGATTGAAACGGCCTCGGCAGCAATCCTGCTTTGGCGCTTTCGCGCCGGGGCCGCAGAGCGGCGCGAGCGGGCAGAGCGCCGGGCGCATCGCCTGGTCGGGATCTGTTTTCTCCTTCTGGCTCTCTACATCGTCGCGCAGTCCACCCACGCCCTCTGGAGCCAGGCCCGGCCCGAACGCAGCCTGCCGGGAATCCTGATCGCCATCGCGGCGGTCATCGTGATGCCGCTGCTGGGAGGCGCCAAGCGCCGTGTGGCCCGGCAGATGGGCAGCGCCGCCCTGAGGTCCGACTCGCGCCAGGCCGACTTCTGCGCCGCTCTCTCCGCCATCCTTCTCGCCGGTATCGGGCTGCATGCCTGGCTGGGCTGGTGGTGGGCTGACCCTGTGGCTGCGCTGCTGATGACCCCGGTCATCGCACGCGAGGGGATCGAGGGCATGCGGGGGGAAGTCTGCGACAGCTGCGGCCCGCACTTTCCGGACGGCGAAGGGTTTGGGCGCAAGCCGCGGGGTGACGCGCCCGGGGGAGTGTCATAAGCTGTTATGCGGGGGCGTATTGAAGCCGGGACCGGAGAAAAAAGACTGCATCCGGCGCTTCCCTGTAACCCTCTAAACGCTGTAAGGTGGTTAGCCATGGCGATCGGAGAAACTGCGTACCTGAACAGCATCCGCGAGCAGTTGCTGGCGGGACGGGCCCGTCTTGCGGATGTGCTGGCGGCCAGCCAGCGGCAGCACGTCGAGCACCTCCTCAACGAGGTGGACCAGGCGCTGCTGCGTATCGAGCAGGGCAGCTTTGGCATCTGCGAGGAGTGCCACACCGATATCGGGGAGGAGTGGCTGAAGGAGAATCCCCTGACCACCGTCTGCCTGGAGCATATGACGGCGAAGCAGCAGCGTGCTCTGGAGTACGACCTGGAGCTGGCGGCGCAGATCCAGAAAGGGCTGCTGCCGGCGTCCGGCTTCTCCAGTCCCGGCTGGGACATCTGCTACCATTACCGGCCAGCCGGCGCCGTGGGCGGCGACTATTGCGATCTGGTGAACGGCAGCAACGGCGAGCTGTACTTCGTGATGGCCGATGTGTCGGGCAAGGGCGTGGCCGCGGCCATGCTGTCGTCGAACCTGCGGGCGGTCTTCCGTTCGCTCGTGCCGGCCGGGCTGAGCACCGCCGAGCTGATGAGGCGCGCCAATCGGCTCTTCCGCCAGAGTGCGCTGCCGGCCCAGTACGCCACCATGGTTTGCGGGAAAGCCACTCCCGACGGCGCTCTGGAAATGGTGAACGCGGGTCATGTGCCGGTTCTGCAGGTGGGAGAATCGGGAGTGAAGGTCCTGGAAGCGGCCGATCCGCCGCTGGGCCTCTTTGAGGACCAGGAGTTTACGGCGGCCACAACCGTGGCCCACCGCGGAGACACGCTGGTGCTCTACACTGATGGCGTGCTGGAGGCGGAGAACGCCGACGGCAACGAATATGGACTGGAACGGCTGCGGCAACTTATCGAACAGCACCCTAGGGTGCGCCCACTGGAGCTGGTGGAAGCGTGCCGGGAGCAATTGCAACAGTTCCGCGGAGCGCGTGAACGTCTTGACGATGAGACGCTGCTCGCCCTGCAGTATGCACCGGCTGCCGGTAACGAGCGTTCCCCAGGCGCGGTGGTGTGAAGCGCGGCCGGCCGGCGTTCTGTAACAGCCATGGGCGACTCCCTCCAATATCATCTGCTGGAACTGGAAGTCGCCCGCGATCCGTCAAACCGCGCGCATCTGATGCCGCCGCTCAAGCCGCATTACAGGGTGATTCTGGATGTCGGCTGCGGCATGGGACAGACCCTCATCGCAGCCGGACTGCCACCCGATGTCACCGCATATGGCGTCGATCGCGATGCGGCGGCCATTGAAGCGGGGCGGCGCATCGCGCCGGCGAACATTCACCTCTCGGCGGGAGCCGGGAAGAAGCTGGAATTTGCGGATGACTTCTTCGATTACGCGATCTGCCGGGTCGCTCTCCCCTACATGCGTATCGGCGTCGCGCTGGCGGAGATGTTCCGGGTGCTCAAGCCCGGCGGCGAGGTGTGGCTCGCACTTCACCCTCCGGCCATGCATCGGGCGCGCGCCATCCGTTCGCTGCGTCAGGGCCAAGTCAGGGACGTGCTCTATTGCGCGCTGGTCGCGGTGAACAGCCTGCTCTTCAACAGCACGGGGAAGCAGTTGGTGATCGGGAACACCAGCGAGACATTCCAGACGGAGCACGGCATGCGGCGGGCGCTGGAGCGTTGCGGCTTCGAAGGCATAGAGATCCGGCATCAGGCGTCGTTTGTTGCAGAGGCGCGCAAGCCAACCGTCTGACCCCAGATCTTCGCCGCGCAGCCAGGCATTCCGCCCGAGCGAGGCGGCCGAATTGAACTTCCGGCCACGGCTTGCCGTATCACGGTTCAGGTGGAATTATGCTTACATTTCTTCTGTGGTGTATTCTGCTGATCCTCTGCTGGCCGCTGGCGCTGCTATTCCTGGTGCTGTATCCGCTGGTCTGGCTGTTGCTGTTACCGTTCCGGCTTCTGGGGATTGCGGTGGAAGGCGTACTGGAACTGTTTAAGGCGATCATCTTTCTGCCCGCACGAATCCTGCGCGGGCCGCGCCGGGCGTGGTAGCCGGCGCATTGATTTTTCCCTCAAAAACGGCAGGAGCGGACCCGGAGGTCCGCTCGCTGCGCCAATGTGGAGCAAGGTGTGACTAGCCCACCCTCACCGCCCTCTTTTCTTCCTCTTTGGCCGGGAATGCGCGATGGGCGATGCCGGTATAGATCTGCCGCGGGCGGGCGATCTTCTGTTCCACGTCCTGCACCATCTCGTTCCACTGGGCCAGCCAGCCGGCCGCCCGCGGAATGGCAAACAGCACGGTGAACATATCGGGCTGGAAGCCCATGGCCTGGTAAATGATCCCGGAGTAGAAATCGACATTGGGGTAGAGCTTGCGGGTGACGAAGTAATCGTCCTGCAGGGCGATGCGCTCCAGCTCCAGGGCAATGTCGAGCTTGTCGTTGCGCCCGGTGACCTCGAACACTTCGCCGGCCACCGCCTTGATGATGCGGGCGCGGGGGTCGTAATTCTTGTACACCCGGTGTCCGAATCCCATCAGCTTGATCTCGCCCGCCTTCACCCGCTTGATGTAGGCGGGGATGTTGCGGATGGAACCGATCTGGTCCAGCATGCGCAGCACCTCTTCATTGGCGCCGCCGTGCAGCGGACCGGCCAGCGCCGCCGCCGCGCCCGCCATGGCCAGATAGGGGTCGGTCTGCGCGCTGCCGACAACCCGCATGGTGGTCGAGCTGCAGTTCTGCTCGTGGTCGGCGTGCAGGATGAACAGCACGTCGAGCGCGCGGGCTATCACCGGGCTGGCGACATACTTGGGCTCGGTCATGCGCCACAGCATGTTCATGAAGTTTTCGGTGTAGCTCATGTCGTTGTCGGGATACACGTAAGGATGGCCGCGGCGGTGGCGATAGGAATAGGCCGCCAGAGTGGCCATCTTGGCGATCAGGCGCACGATCTGCTTGTGCCGGTTCTCCGGGTCATGGATGTTCTTGGCCTCGGGATAGACGGTGGAAAGCGCCGCCAGGGTGCTCACCAGAATGCCCATGGGATGGGCGTCGTAGCGGAAGCCGTCGATGAAATGCTTGGTGTTCTCGTGCAACATCGTGTGGTGGGTGATCTCCCGTACCCAGTCCTTTTGCTGCTGCGGGGTCGGCAGCTCGCCGAACAGCAGCAGGTACGCAACCTGGAGATAGGTGCAATGCTCGGCCAGCGCCTCGATATCGTATCCGCGGTAGCGAAGGATGCCTTTGTCGCCGTCAATAAAGGTGATGCTGCTCTTGCAGAAAGCCGTATTCATGAACGCGGGATCGTAGGTCAGCATCCCGAAATCTTCGGGATTGACCTTGATCTTGCGCAAATCCATCGCGCGAATGGTGTCGTGCTCGATGGGTGCTTCGTAGTTCTTGCTGGTGCGTTGATCGGTGATGGTCAAAGCGTCCTTCGGCATGGCCGGGACCTCCTGTCAAAAAAAAATCTATGAGTTCGAATGACCCAGTGCGAACAAATGTTCGAACCGCTCAATTCTAATGCCTGGAGCGGCCCGAACCTAGCCTTAACCGCGGGATGAGCGATCCGGATCACATCAAAGTGTGACGAAGAGCACACCCCGGGGGCTCACTTCCGGCCAGCGGGCCGATCTGAACTCGAGCTGCCTTTTTCGCTGCCGGAGGAGCTGCTACTCTTCGGGGCATCGGGCTTCGCTTCGGCTGAGGCCGCGCCCGAGCCGTTGCCCGAGGACGCCGGTTTCCCGGACTTACGGGCGTAATCGGTGACGTACCATCCCGAGCCCTTGAACTGCACGGCCGGGGCCGACAGCAACTGCTCCAGCTCGCCTCCGCAATGCGGGCAGGTGGTCAGCGGCGGATCCGAGAACTTCTGGATCCGTTCGGTCAGGCTATGACACTGCTTGCACTGGTATTCGTAGAGAGGCACCGCAGTTCCCACTATCCTTCTAAGTTATTGATTCTATTTTTTGCAATTGGTTGCGGTCAATTGGGGCGCCTCCCTTCACCGCCTGCCAGGTCAGTTGCCGCTGTTCGCTATTCGCTATTCGCTTTTCGCTTTTCGCCATTAGCGACGGATCGGAGAACCTTTGTAGGGGCGGGCAGCGTATGGCAGATGTGAGTTTCTCTTGCAAGGCCGGCCATTGACCCTGAAACTACCAGTGTGAAAGCCATTGCCGTTATTCCGGCGCGCCTCGGGTCCACACGATTGCCGCGCAAGGTGCTGCGCGAAATTGCCGGCCGTCCCATGCTCGCCTGGGTGTATGAGGCGGCTCGCGCCTGTCCCAAGCTGCAGGACGTCATCGTGGCAACGGATTCGGAGGAGATTGCCGCTGCGTGCCGGCAGAACGGCTGGAGCTATCGCCTGACCTCGGCCGAGCACCGCAGCGGGACCGATCGCGTGCATGAGGTGGCACAGGCGGTGGCGGCCGATATCTACGTGAATGTCCAGGGCGACGAGCCACTGGCGCGGGGTGAACATCTCGATGTGCTGCTCGACCTGATGCAGAGCGATGCCGTGCAGGTAAGCACGCTGAAGACGCCCTGCCCGGCAGAAGACGTGAACAATCCAAACGCGGTGAAGGTGGTCACCGCGGCGGATGGGAGTGCCCTCTACTTCTCGCGGGCAGCCATTCCCTTCGACCGCGACGGCACGGGTTCGGTCCGCTATTACAAGCACCTCGGCTTCTACGCCTATCGCAGGGCGGCGCTCGATGCCTTCTGCGCCTGGCCGGAGTCGGAGCTGGAGCGCAGCGAGCGCCTGGAGCAGCTACGCTTCCTGGCCAATGGTCTGGCCATCCATGCCGTCGAAACTCCGTTTGATACCGTGGGGGTCGACACCGAGCAGGACCTGCGGCGGGCGGAAGCCATTCTGCTCCGATAATGCGGGTGCAGCGCAATTCGCTGCCAGCGGAAAAGCGCCGGGAAAACCTGTTCCTGCACTGCGCATAAGCGTGAATTCTTGCGTCCATAACAACTTTTTATGGTGAAGCCTGCGTCCGGGCTGTTGTTGGAACAATCTGGTCATACAGGGGCCCGTAACCCGCGCCGGACCGGAGACTGGGATGGATGCCAATCGCCCACGTGCATGGCAGCTGCTGCTGGCCTTCGCCATCATCTACTTCGTCTGGGGATCGACGTTTCTCGCTATTCGGGTGGGAGTGCGGGAGGTTCCGCCTTTCCTGCTGGCGGGAATGCGTTTCCTGCTTGCCGGAGGCATCCTTTACGCGTGGGTGCGCGCCCGGGGCACGGCTTCGCCCGAGCGGCGGCAGTGGGCGGCGGCCGCGCTGCTGGCAGTTCCGATTTTCGTTCTCGACTACGGACTGCTGTTCTGGGCAGAGCGGCGCGTTCCTTCGGGAGTCGCAGCCGTCGTGATGGCGACCATTCCGGTGTTCATGACGCTTTCGGAAACCTTCCTGCTGGCCACGCGCAAGCTGACCATGCGCCTGGGATTCGCCCTGCTGGTCGGCATTGGCGGCGTGGCGGTGCTGGTGAGTCGCGCGGCGGGATTTGGGGAGCAGCCCATCAGCATGGCGGGAGCCGCTGCCCTGCTCATCGCCTCCATGAGCTGGTCCATTGCCTCGGCTCTGACCCGCCGCCTGCCGCTGCCGGCTTCCAAACCCATGAGCTCGGCCGCGCAGATGCTCAGCGGCGGCGTGCTGCTCACCCTTGTCGCGGCCGGATTGGGCGAGTTCCGTGGGTTCGATCCGCGTGCGGTTTCACGCACCGCCTGGATGGCGCTGGCCTATCTTGTCGTCGCCGGCTCCATCATCGCCTTCACCGCATATGTCTGGCTCCTCCACCACGAGTCGCCGACGAAGGTGGGCACTTACGCCTACGTGAATCCTCTGGTGGCGGTGGCTTTGGGATATTTCCTGGGCCATGAGTCCGTCGGCCCGCGAACGCTGCTGGGGACGCTGATGGTGCTGGTCAGCGTGATTCTGATCACCATAGCGCCGGCCACGAAACCCGCAACCGCCCTGGCGGAAGAGCCGTCCTAGGCACGCGATCCGGCTATCTGCTGCGATTCTTCTGCTGCGCAGCGTTTTTCCTTTCGTCCCCGCGCGCGAGAGTTGCCGCAGAGCTGTCGCTCTGCTTCTGAGGGGCGGCAGAGCTGGCCGGCGCCGGCGGCGTGGCTCTGGGCGCGGTCTGGTCCATGTTGCCGTTGCTGCCCGAACCCATCATGTTTGTGGTCACGGGAACCAGACCGTTGGGCATGTTCTCGCTTCCCGGGACGGCGTCGCTCGGCTGCCCCGTCTCCGTGCCGGTTGAGCCGGTCAGTTCCTGATTCTGTCGCGGATTCAGGCTAAGGGTATTCACGGTACCACCGCTGTCCTGGGCCAAAGCCACCGTGGCCAGCACGACCACTGCAGCCAACGCCAGCAATGTCTTCATGGAGCTCCTCCCCGATCTTCCTTACAGATTTAGAACCGCT
>Ga0335081_10014916_pt1 | contig 12575 bp, 9 predicted proteins | sample Lox_Sample_35_FD_206713 | JGI IMG/M metagenome (GOLD analysis project Ga0335081, IMG submission 206713) | Soil microbial communities from Loxahatchee National Wildlife Refuge, Florida, United States - Lox_Sample_3.5 | ecosystem: Environmental > Terrestrial > Soil > Wetlands | place: USA: Florida...
ATGAACGCGGCCAGGCGGAAGGCGTTGCGCCGGTCGCCTCTCGATCGCCGCAGGTTGCGCCGCGCCAGAAACGCCGCCGCGCCGACCACGATCAGCACCACCACCGCGACGATCAGCGGAGTCGCGTCGGCGCGCAGATTCTCCCCGCGCGGAGGCATCCGGCCGGGCGTATTCCACGCGCCGAGCAGCGCGAACGCCACCGGCTTGCCGCGCAGCGCCGCGGCTTCGATGCGCAGCGGCCGCTTCGATCCCGGCCACACGCCCGTCCACGCCTGCCGGAAGTCGGATGCGGCCAGGAACGTCCATTGCGGCTCGGCCGGCTGGAACTCCGCGGGGTCGAGCTCAGCCGCCCCAAATAAAGGACGCCAGTCCGGAGCCGCCGCGTCCGCTGTCGCATCTGAAAACTGCGGCGGGATCGCGACAAAACGGAGCAGCCGTCCCTGCGCGTCGATCACGACATTCGCCATCCCCGACATCTCTTCGTTTGGATCGCCGAAATCGACCCGGCCGGGGGTCAATTTGTCGTCGTGAAAGCGCTCGCTCGAGAGCGGGTACGGACTCTGCCGATAACGAAGAATCAGCGGCGTGGGACGCGATTGCAGAATTGCATTCCAATGCGCCGGATGATCATGCGACTCCGCGTAGTCCAGGAAATCCTTGTCGAAGTCCACCGCGTACCATTCGTCCGCAGGCCGCTCCGTGTACCCCAGGCGCTGAATCGTTTCGCGCGCCTTCTGCGCCAGAATTTCGGGCGAGTAATCCAGACGCATCCGTTCGAGTGCGCTCAAATGCTGTCCCAGGCCCGCTTGCAATAACAGCCCTGCGATCGACGCGACTGCCAGCAGCACGCCCGCGCGCACGCTCAGCGCGACGCCCTCGCCCGCCGCGGCGACCATTTCCGGCGACGGCGTGTCCCCCGCGGCCAGCGCCTCGCCCAGCGGATCGCCGCCCGGCAACGCCGCCGCAACCGCCAGCGCTGACGATGGCCGATTGGCCGGATCCGGTTCCAGGCAGCGCATAATCACGCGCTCTACGCGCGGGTCCAGGTCCTTCACCAGCGTGGACGGATTGGTCAGCGTTTTTTCCGAGCGCACGCGCTGGAGACCGGCGAGCGTATCCGACTCGAACGCGCGCTTCCCGGTCAGGATTTCATACAACACCAGCCCGAGCGAATAAATGTCGCTCTTGACGGTGACTTCGCGGCCCGCGAGCTGCTCCGGCGCCATGTACGCCGGCGTCCCGTTGCGAACTTCGGTCGCGTCAAAGGAATCGGCCAGCCCCGCGAGTCCAAAATCCGTGAGCAGCACCTGCCCGCGCCCGTCGAGCATGACATTGGCCGGTTTCAGGTCGCGATGCAGCACGCCTTTTTCGTGAGCCGCGGCCAGTCCGGCGCACAACCGCCGAGCGATCTCGAGCGCTTTATCCTGCGGCAGCCGTCCGATGCGCCGCAGCAGAGCACCCAGATCCTCGCCGTCCACGTACTCCATCGACAGGAAGAAGCTGCCGTCCACTTCGCCGAGGTCGTAGACGCGGCACACGTTGGGATGCGAAACGCGCCGCGCCACCCGGACTTCGTTGCGAAAGCGTTCGAGTGCCGCGGGGTTCTCGGCGACTTCACGCGGCAGAAATTTCAGCGCGACCGGCTGATTAAGCGTGAGGTCGTCAGCGCGATACACCTCGCCCATGCCGCCGCGCCCAAGCAGCGCGATAATGCGATACCGTGCCGCAATCGTGCTGCCGGGAAGAAAATGGCCGTCGCTGGAAGTTCGCGGCGTGGGCGTCGGCGCGGCCGAAATCGCCACGGTCGGCGTCGAGTCCGGATCGAGCATTCGCCCGCAGGCAGGACAAAAACGCGCATTTTCAGAGGCGGCGCCGCACGCCGGACAAGCCATCAATCCGATCATCGCATGCGCGAACTTATCGCCGCCGCACGACCACGCATCGGAAACGATTCTGCATGCGCACTTCGCCCGTACTGGTCACAAACTCTTCAAGCGCGGCGCGCACCGCGGCTTCCACTTTTTCGCGCCCGAAAATCTCCACCACGCGCTGCGACGGTCCTGCAGCCATCTGCCCGCGCAGCGCGATCTCCAGGCTCGGGTACACGAAGGGGCAATCGATCAGATGCGTTTCGACGCGCTCGCCCTCAAACAGATTCTCCACGTCCCCCGGCGCCGACAGCGCAAACACGCCGCGCCCTTTCGGTGGATTTTCGAACAGAGCCAGAATCGCGTCGAAAATCCGTTTCTGCTCGCATTGATCGAGGGACCAGACCACAACTGTAACGGACCCTCCGGGAGCCGTCACGCGCAGCAGCTCGCGCGCCGCCCGCGCCGGATCGGGCACGAATTGCAGCGAGTTGATCGACACCACTGCATCGAATGCCGCATCGGCAAACGACAGTCTTTCGAGCTCGCACAGCCGCAGGTCCGCATCCGGCAGCCGTTCGCGCGCGAAAGCGAGCATCGCGTCGGCGATGTCGCATCCGCTGATAACTGCGCCGCGTTCGCGCGCCAGCACTGATGCGCCGCCCGCTCCGCAGCCCGCATCGAGCATGCGCGTGCCCGCGGCGACGCCCGCCAGGTCCAGCACCGGCAGCCACAGCACCGGCGATTTGCGCTCCTGAATCTCCCGCCAGTCGCGCGCCTCAACTCCCCACAACGCGCCCTGTTTCCGTGCTTTGTCGCTCAGTTCCATAAGAAATCGCCACAGCCACCGCGATCACGGCCACGCATCCGATCGGCGTGAGCCACAAATACGCGACGTTGCTGAAAATCGCGAATCCGAAAATCGCCGCCTGTCCGGCCAGGGTTCCCAGAAACGCGGCCGTTCCGCTCACGCGCTTCAGGAAAAACGCGATCACGAACACGCCCAGCATGCTTCCGTAAAACAGCGATCCCACCTGGTTCACCGTCTCGATCAGCGCGTTGGTGCGCTGAGCCGCGAAGCTCGCGACCACCACCGCGTACGATCCCCACAAGACCGTCGCCCATCGCGACGCTTTTAAATAATGATGATCGCTCGCTTCGGGCTTGAAGTGCCGCCGATACACGTCGATCACGCTGACGGTCGCGAGCGAATTGATCTCTCCCGAGATCGCCGACATCGCGGCGGTGAAAATCACGCCCACAATCAATCCCACCAGGCCGCGCGGCAGATAGTTGGTGACGAATGTCAGAAAAATGTAGTTCGTGTCTTTCTCGCTGGTTAATCGCAGCGCCGCCTGGTGCACGTTTTCGAAATTGTTCTGCGCCGTGCGGAATTCCGCAATCGCCGCGCTGCGCGAAGACGCATCGCGCGCATCCTTGATATGCCGCGCCGCGATTTCGCGCTGCTCGAACACGGTCTTCTCGCGCGCTTCAAGCGACCGGTACTCGGCGCTCTGCTGCACTTTTTTCAGCTCGCCCGGGTGAAACACCAGCGGCGGCTGGACAAACAGAAAAAACACGAACACCATCGCGCCGATGAACAGAATGAAAAACTGCACCGGCACTTTCGCGACGGCGTTAAACAGCAGGCTCAGCCGGCTCTGCCCGATCGATTTGCCGGTCAGATAGCGCTGCACCTGGCTCTGGTCCGTTCCGAAATAAGCGAGAAACAAAAAAGTCGACGCGATGACGCCGGTCCAGATGTTGTAGCGATCGTTCCAGTTGAAATGCGTGTCCACCGCGTTCAGCCGTCCCGCCGCGCCCGCGATGCGCATCGCGTCCAGGAAGGAAACGTCCTTGGGCAGAAGCGAGACCGCGATTACGAGCGCGACCACCAGCGATCCCATGATGACCACCATCTGCTGCACGTCGGCCCACTGCACCGATTTGATTCCTCCGGTCGCCGTGTAGATCATCACCAGGCCGCCCATCGCGAGCGCGGTCACCTTGAACGGCCATCCCAGCACGACCGCCAGCACGATCGCCGGCGCGGCCAGCGCCACGCCCGATTGCGCCGCGCGCGATAAGAGAAAAATCGCCGTCACCAGCCCGCGCGTCTTGGGATCGAAACGTTTTTCCAGGTATTCGTAAGCGGTGTAGACTTTGGCGCGATGAAAAATCGGGACCGCGGTCGCCGCCAGCAGCACCATCGCGATCGGCAATCCGAAATAGAACTGCACGAAACGCATTCCGTCGGTGAATCCCTGCGCGGTGGTGGAGATGAACGTGATCGCGCTCGCCTGCGTGGCCATGATCGACAGGCCCATGACGTACCACGGCATGCTTTTTCCCGCGAGCAGGAACTGATTGACCGTCCCCGATCCGCGCCCGCGCCACAGCCCGTATCCGACCAACAGCGCCAGCCATAGAAACAGCACCACCCAATCGAGCGTGGTCATGGGGCGAAGTGCACCGTGAACAGATAAAACCCCAGGATCACCGCGCCGAGATACACCAGCACGACTACATACACGCGCGGCCAGCGGCCGAGGATCGGAGGCGGTTCGTCGGGGATGGGGTGGTCGTCAGGTTCGGTCATTGCGACGCCTTGGCTGCGCTCAGCATATTCGCGAACAGCCGGTATGCGCCCGGAACGCCCGCCGGAAGCTCGCGGAACCACGAATACGCCGTGAAAATGTAAGCTCCCTTTCCATAGCGAGTGTACAACTCGCCGCCCGGATGGGGCTCCTCGCCCGGATCGTGCGATTCAAGCACGCTCTCGTATTTCGGGTCCCATTCGCTCGCGAAATTCAGCCCGCGCTCCTGCACCCAGCCTTCGAAATCTTTCGCGGTGATCTGGTTGGGAACGTGCAGCAGCGGATTTTGCGGATTGGGGAACGTCACCGGAGCGTTGGTGTCCGTAACGCGATCGCGGTCGATGGTAATCGGATACGGACCCATGTGCTCCAGCAGCGACGGGTCGCCGCCGAACGGTCCGCCTTCGACCACGTTGTACTGCACGATGAGCGCGCCGCCGTTCTGCACGTAATCGAACAGGCGCTGCGCGTTCGCCCGCAGATCGGGACGGACGTTCCACGCGCGCACTCCCGTCACGATTGCATCGTAGTGCGACAGGTCCCCGCTCGCGAGGTCGTCCGGCGACAGAAGCGTGACCGTACACCCCATCTGCCGGATCGCGTCCGGCTCGTCGTCGCCCGCGCCCATTACGTAACCGACGTTGTGCGCCAGAACCCGGATATCGGCGCGCACCAGCTTGGTTGCCGCGGGTGGAAACAGCGTCTCCACCGGGATGTGCGGATACGAGATCACCTGCGTCGCGACGCCGATCTGTTTTCCGTCGACTGCAGCGACCGCGCGCAGCTTGCCTTGCGAATCCGACGGCGGCGGAGCGATTTCAAAAGGCAGCGTACCCGCCGATTCAAAGCTGCGCGAAGACGGTTCCACACGCCAGGACTCGGGAGCCTCAATCCGAAGCTCGCCCGACGGCCGGCCCGTATTGGCGTTCAGCGGGATTTCGACCCGGCGCGAATTCGAGTTGCCGAACACGATCGCGTCGCGCGGCATCTCGATCCCCACCGGCGGCACGATCGCCAGCGGCCGCGTCCGCTCGCCGTACAGATGGTCGATGTAGCGGTATTCGACGGGCCGATCGAACGTGATTTCGGCGCCGGCGACCTTCATGTGAAAATGCGCTTCGAGCACTGGCGGATTTTCGGGATCGCCGATCATTTTCGGGTCGGGCACGCTGTACAGCCAGCCCTCAGGCGGCTTCACCAGCCAGTACGGCTGCGAATACGATTCGCCTTCGGGCACGCCAACCGGAATCACGTAGCGCGATGGCTGGTTGTTCTCGAGCACCGCGGCGGCGATGTCCGGCGCCGGCGCCTGCTGCATTCCCGTGAAACTCAGCCCGACGATCGCCGCCTGCGCCGGCTCGCGAACCAGCGCCGTCGCGTCGACTTTGAAACTCCCGCCCGGCGCGACCCAGGCTTTGTCCGCCGCCGCATCCATCCATAACCCGGCGCAATCGGCGACGGTTTCGTCGAGTTCCTTCAACTTCTCCCGGGCCAGCGGACTCGCCATCGGCGCAATCATCGGCCGGATTCCGGTCAGCGGTTTCAAAAGCTGTTCCGGATGCGCCGGATCGAACGACTGCCGCGCTTCATCCACGGCCTTCGCCACAGCTTCGCCACCGGGCAGCCGATTCCATGTCGTGTCGATCCCGTCGAACACGTCGTGCGTGGCCTTATCACCCGCGATGGTCACCAGGTACTGCTTCTGCGAGCCCTTGAATTCCGGCGCGCCCATACCCTGGCTGCGATGCTCGCTGCGGCTCATGCCGGCGATCTCGGCGTAGGAAAATCCCAGTTCAGGATTGTACTGGCCCACGTCGATCACGATCCGGTCAGCCATCTTTTCGGCTTCCTTTTCCTGCTCCGCCGTGAAGGCGATGACGTTGTACATCAGCCGCTTCGCCTGCCAGGGCTCGACGCCCCGTTTGAGCTGCTCGGGGTAACGTGACGGATCGGCCGCCGCGGAAAAGGCTTCCTTGCCGAGAATCGCCGAGACCTGGTGCTGGCCATGGCCGTCGCGCGGAGTGCCGGAAAATCGCAGGATGATCACGTCGGGGCGAAAGCGGCGGATGTCCCAAACGATATCGCCCAAAACCTGGTCCCGCGGCCAGTGCGCGAAGGTGTCCGCGGCGGTTTTGGAAAATCCGAAGTCGATCGCGCGCGTGAAGTACTGCTCGGCGCCGTCGATTTTTCTTGCTGCCAGCAGCTCCTCGGTCCGGATCACCCCCAAGGCCGCGCCCTGCTCGCTGCCCAGAAGATTCTGGCCGCCCTCGCCGCGCGTGAGCGAAAGGTACGCAGTACGCATATGCCGTCCGCGCGCGAAGTACGCCAGCAGGGCCGTATTTTCATCGTCGGGATGCGCCGCGATCATCATCACGCGGCCCAGCGTCGCCAGCCGGTCCAGGCGCTGGCGGATCTCGGCCTCACCCGCGAGGTTCTTCTGCGCATGGGAAGGACTAAGCAGGATCCCCGAGGCAAATGCAGGCAAAAACAGGAACCTGGAAATGCGTTTTAGCGTCGATGTAATATGAGATCGATGGCGAGAAGAAGTCCTCACGTGACCTCATCTTAACAATCGGTCGCAAGCAGGCGCTTTGGGGGCGGGATGGCGGACGGCATCTCTAACTGGTGGAGCGGCGCGCGGCGCTGGATCGAGCAGCGCGCGCCCGGCGGCCCTCGCGAAACCCGCATCGGACTCGCGCTCGGAGGAGGGTTCGCGCGCGGCATCGCTCACGTCGGCGTGCTTCGCGCCTTCGAACAGGCCCGCGTCCCGATTCACTTCATCGCCGGCGTCAGCGCCGGATCGATCGTAGCCTCCGCGTTCGCTTCCGGCAGCTCCAGCCAGGAAATCGAGGCGGTCGCCCGCAGCATGCGCTTTTCCGACGTCGCGCGCTGGCGCATCAGCCGCCAGGGCCTGGTCGGATCCGACCCGATGACCAAGTTTCTTGCACGTCTTCTCAAGGTTTTTCATTTCGAGAAGATGCGCATCCCGCTGGCCGTGGTGGCGAGCGATCTGACTGCGGGCGCGCCGGCGGTTTTCAAGGAGCGCGGCGACGTGGTGATGCCCATCCGCGCGAGCTGCTCCTATCCCGGCTTCTTTCAGCCCGTCCGGTACATGAATCATTGCCTGGTGGACGGCATGATCTCGATGGACGTTCCCGCCGCGCCGCTGCGCCGCATGGGCGCGACGCATGTGGTCGCCGTCGCGCTGCCCACGCCGACCGAGACGGTCGATCCCCACAACATGCTCAGCGTGGTCACGCGCTGTTTCCAGATCATGACCGCGCGCACGGAGGCGCAATGGCGGCGCCATTCGAACCTGGTGATCGTGCCGGAGGTGAAGGAGATCGGCTGGAATTCCTTCGAGAGCGCGCACCTGCTGATCGAGGCCGGTGAGCGCGCCGCCAAGGCTGTCATCCCGCAGATCCTGCACTGGCTGCCGGAGGGGGCCGGCGAAACCGCGGTCGCCTAATCGACCGATTCGTTTGGCGCCTTCACTACGCTCGCTGACGCGCGCGGCTCTGCTTGGCGCTGCCGAGCCGCGACCGTGAGGGAGCGGTCAGCGTGACGGCCAGGCCTGTCGCGGAGTCGATGCCCGCCCTCACCACAACACGCGTTCGAGCGCCTCGCAGAAGAAATACTCGCCCCACATCACCGACTCATCCACGCCGATCCCCTTGTGCACGTGATACACGCCGCCCTTTAAAATTCCCTCCCACTTGGGATCGGACTTGGCCAGGTGCTTCTGGCACAGCGACGCCAGAATCTGCACCGCGATCGACCAGTACAGGTGCGCCTTCAAAGCGTCCGGCTCCAGCCGGCACAGCCGCAGCAGCGCCGCCGCGCAGATCGCGGCCGACGACGTATCGAGCAGCGTGCGATTCTCCGCCGGCGCGTTGAAATCCCACGGCGGGATTCCGTCAGAGGGTGAATAGGTGATGTAGTAATCCGCGCAGGCTTGCGCCGTGTTGAGGAAATGCGGATCGCGGCTGTACTCATAGCACGTGGTGAATCCGTATAGCGCCCAGGTGAGCCCGCGCGACCAGCAGGAATCGGCGCGATAACCCTGGTGCGTGGTCTGCTTCAGGAACTCGCCCGTGTCGGTGTCGAAGATGCCCTCGTGCGCCGTCGATCCGTCGCCGCGCACCAGCACCCGTCGCGTGGTGAGCGAATGGCGCACGGCGATATCGCGCAGGCGCCGGTCTCCCGTTTCGCGCGCCGCGTAGAAAATGATGCCCACGTTCATCATTACATCGATCATCAGCGAATTTTCGCCCACGAAGGACCGCAGATACTGCCCTTTTTCCTGGAAGCACAGGGCCAGCGTGCGCCCCGCTTCAATCAGCACCTCGCGCAGCGCCGGATCCTTGGTCAGCCGGTACCAGCGATAATACGTCGACAAAAACAGGAAGCCCAGATCGTGCACTTCGTGATCGTGCTTGCGCGGCTCGAGCGGCTTGGTGTACTTGATGGCCTGATCCTGCCAGAACTTCGCTTCCGGCGAATCGGCCGGGGAATGCTTGCGGAAGATCCACATCATTCCGGGGAGAAATCCGTCGCACCAGTGGGTCCATGCCGGACCTTCGTGCTTCCACGCTCCGTTCTGCGTGTATAAAGGATAAAACCCGGGGTGCTTCTCCACCAGCTTGCGCACCTGCTTCTGCGCGAAACCGAACGCCTGCGCGAACAAGTCTCCCGTTTCACTGGAAAGATGGATCACGATTTTCGAGTTCTCCAGAACATCACGATGCCGGGTCCCACGCGGCGGCCTTCGCCGCGCAGCACCAGCGCCGCGACAAGACGCATCGGTGTTTTATTATCGCACGGTGAAAATCCGTGCCGGCAAAGCGATCCACGGCGGTCGCATTCATGCGGCCCGAGGTGAACGCGGCCTCCCGCGCCGTCTTCGTGATGAAGGCAGCCGCATCTACAGTCTGAAAACCCAACGAGCCGCAGCCTAAACGGCTGCCTGACGCTGCCTCGCAGTTTCAACGCATTGCCAGCCGCCTCGCGTTAAGCGAGCCGGCTTAGAATGTCGGGTTTTCTAATAACCAGAAACCCAAGCGGTCCTTTTTCAGCAAGCCGCCTTCCAAAGTCGCCGTTTCTTCCCTCATCGCGTTCCCGGCGCAGTGTTAAACTGAGACTAGGCATGAGTTCGCTTTCGCCACGGCTGCAAGTCAGAGTCCAGCAAAAGCAAATCCTTACCCCTGGACTGGTCCAGATGGTCAGCCTGCTGCAGTTAAACAGGCTGGAACTGAAGGAGATGATCTCCGCCGAAGTTGCTCAAAACCCCGTCCTTGAAGAATCCGCCGAGGGCGGCGAGGAGCTGTCGCCCGAAGAGTTGCAACCGCTGCTCGAAGCCGAGCGCCTCGCCGAACCCGCCGATCAATCCATCCTTGAAGCGACGCCCAGCGCGGACCCTGAGCCTCAGGAAGCCGATGCCGCCGAGATCGCCGCGGCCGCGCTGAGTAATCCCGAACCGGTCGCCGTCGAAGCCGCCGCGCCCACGCCCGAAACCCCGGAGGCGCTGGAGCAGAAACCGGCTTCCGATCCCTTCGACGAGATCGATTTCGGCAGCTATTTCGACGAATACCTGGACCCCGGTTATAAGAGCCCTGCGTCGGAGAACATCGAAAAACCCTCCTTCGAGACGTTTTTGTCCTCGCCCGAGACGCTCAGCGGCCACCTCCACGATCAGCTCGCGCTCATCCCGCTCTCCGAACCGGTGCGCGACGGGGCCGAAGCCATCATCGGCAACCTGAGCGAAGACGGCTACCTGATGGTCTCGCTCGAAGAGCTGGTCTCGCCCGGCGAATACACGCTCGAAGACGTCACCGAGGCGCTGAGGGTGGTCCACACGCTCGACCCGGCGGGCGTCGGCGCGCGCGATCTGCGCGAATGCCTGCTTCTGCAACTGGAAAGCCGCGGCGGAAAGGGCGGCGTCGCCTGGCAGATCGTGCACGATCACTTAAAGCTGGTGGAGCTGCGCCAGTTCAAGGAAATCGGGCGCCTGCTGCGCCGGCCGATGGAGCACGTGCAGCTCGCCATCGACGTGATCAAGCATCTCGATCCGCGCCCCGGCCTGCGCTACTCCGGTCCCGGCGCGCGGCAGGTGGAACCGGACGTTTACATTTCGAAAGACGGCGACGATTACCTGATCAGCGTCAACGACGAAGATATCCCGCAGCTTCGCCTGAATCCGCAGTACCGCAAGATGCTCGACCGCGATCAGGAGCCCAATCGCGAGGTCCGCAACTACGTCAAGGAGCGTTACGCCTCCGCGATCCAGCTCATGAAAAATATCGAGCAGCGCAAGCAGACCATATTAAAGGTGTGCCAGTCGATCGTGCGCCGCCAGCAGGATTTTCTGGAATTTGGAATCGATCAATTAAAACCGATGATGATCAAGGAGATCGCCGAAGAGATCGGCGTTCATCCTTCGACAGTCAGTCGTGCGGTTTCGAACAAGTACGCGCACACTCCGCAGGGCGTTTACGAGCTGCGCTATTTCTTCTCCGAGGCCGTGCAGGGCCCCTCCGGCGGCGCCACTCCGCTGCTGATCCTGAAACGCAGGGTGAAAAAGATGATCGAGGAGGAGGACGCCGCCCATCCCCTCACCGACGAACAGATCACCGAAAAGCTTCAGGCCGAGGGGATCCAGGTGACGCGCCGTACCGTCGCCAAGTATCGTGAAGATATGCGCATCCCGTCCACGCACCAGCGGCGCGTGCGCAACTAGCCCGGTTGCCGGGAGAGTCCCGATGTCGAGCCTTTCGAAAATCGCGGGCATTGACCAGACGATGGCGCGCGCGAGATTGAGACCACTCCCTTACGGTCGCGGCTCTGAAAATGATCGCAACGCGCTTCCGAGCCGCGCGCGTCAGCAAGCGGTTTTTCTTTTTCACGCAGACACGTCAGCACGCGGTTTTTCTGTGTGCGCCACGTCAACACGGAGGTCCTAACGCATGAAAGTCAGCTATCGCGGAATTCAAAAGGAATTGCCGCCGAAGCTCCAGGAAAAACTGGACGCCAAGTTCGCCAAGCTCTCCAAAATGCTGGAACGCAGAGGAGAAAAGGAAGCCCACGTCATCATCACCACGGAGCGTCATCTGCACAAATCCGAGATCACGGTGCAGTTCTACGATCACCAACTGGTCGGAGTGGGCGCCGACACGGATCTGTTCACTTCGATGAGCCAGGCGCTCGATAAGCTCGAAAAGCAGGCCGTCAAGCAGCGCACCAAGTGGCGCGAAAAGAAGCGCCACAACAACGGCGAAGCCGAAGCCGAGGAAAGCAGCGCCGAGGAGCCGGCCGGGGAAGGCGCGGCTCAGGCGCACGGCGAGGTTCACGTTTTCCCGGTGAACCATCACAGCCGGCGCAAGCCCATGACGCTCGAAGAAGCGCTGTTCGAGCTGGAGCACGACGATTCGCGCAACTACCTGGTGTATCGCGACGCCGAAAAAGAGTGCGTCTCGGTCCTGGTCCGCCGCAAAGACGGCCACTTCGATTTGATCGAATCGTGAACCGCCGCCGGCTGCTTATCGAACTTTCAATCTCGGCTGCCTTTTAGGCCTTTTCGTCCGGGATTTTGGGCGAGTCTTCGACGGCACGGCCGGGACCTGCACCAAACGTCCGAATCGCGGAGGAACGGCGGCCGCACTGACGATCGGACCGGCGGCAACTAACTTTTTCCGGCGGGCGTCCACCTGGAGATTCAGACCTTCCAGGGCGCGCGCGCCGAGTAATTGCAGATCGCCTGTCTCGGCGAAAACGACTTCGTCCACGGTTTCCGACTTGCCCACCGTCAGTACGGCGTAGCCAACCGAGCGCGTGACAATCTGGCCGTTCGCAAGCTGAAACTGAAGATCCTTTTTGCGCCGCTCAATCCCAATGGACTCCAGTACGGTTGCGTCAATCCACGTGGACTCGGCGCCCGCGTCGACCATCAGCCGCCTTACCACCGCCGACCTGGAAGTCACCGGATTGCGGACCCGGCAGCCGACGTAAAAGAGTCCCATCTAGAGGCAATCATAACGCGCTGGTGCGGCGCAAAGACGGGCACTTCGATTTAATCGAATCATAGGCGGCCGAGCTAATTTGCCGAAATTTTCTG
>Ga0335081_10014917_pt1 | contig 12574 bp, 12 predicted proteins | sample Lox_Sample_35_FD_206713 | JGI IMG/M metagenome (GOLD analysis project Ga0335081, IMG submission 206713) | Soil microbial communities from Loxahatchee National Wildlife Refuge, Florida, United States - Lox_Sample_3.5 | ecosystem: Environmental > Terrestrial > Soil > Wetlands | place: USA...
GCTTCTTTTCCATGCGCCCGCGCGTATGAAGAAGAACCGGCACAGGCGTCACCTGCCGTCACCCGTACAGACGCAGCCAGAGACCGGGCTTACACATGGTGGTGCCGGTTCAGCGCACGAGCGGTTGGTATTGTCGCGCAACTCATTGATCCGCCGAGCGACCCGCAAATCGGTAAGGCGATTTGTACATGGCCGCCATCGCGGCGATTGACGGTGTGTGATGGGCGGTAAGGGCTCAGGTATCACGGCAAAGCGCCGGCATGCACCCCGCAAGCCTGGTGATCAGGACGTGGATCGCCGTTACCGCATCCCGCGGTGGATCGCGGCGCGCGAGGCCGAGATACGCGAGCACCTGGGCGGCGCGCCGAGCGTCATGCAGGAGTCGCTCTCACGGCGGTTCGTGTTCGTGGAAGCGCTGGCACTCAGCCTCGAGACACGGATCGCCGATGGCCAAGACATCGAGATTCCGAGTTACTTGGCACTCGTCGATCGGCTGCATGGCCTTGGCAAGACGCTGGGTATGAAGCGCCTGACGAAAGAAGCCGGGCGCTCGCTCGCGCAGGCGCTGCTTGAGCGCCAGCGCCAGCATGAGCCGCCTGCGAATGGTGGTGCACTGTGAACGCTCGCACGAAGTTCTACTCGTTCCTGATCGATCCGGATCTTGGCGGCTTAGGCGATGCCTCGTGGCGCATGTGGCACGTCGTCGCTCGACTGCTCGACGGTGATGCGCATGTGCTGAGTGCCGATGACCTGGCACTCGCGCAGCAGATCACGGGACGCACACGCTTTCCGCGTGAGCCGATGGGTGACTTCTACGGCGGCATCTCGCGCCGCGCCGGCAAGACTCGCGTGGTAGCCGCGCTTGCTGCCCACGCTGTGAGCCAGGATTACGCGCTGCAGCTCGCCCCAGGCGAGACGGCGATCGCCGCATGCATCGCGCCTGATCGCAAATCCGCGGGCGTGCTCTTCAGCTACTGCCGGGCGCTTGCCCGTAACAGTCCGTTCCTTGCTCCGCTGCTGGTGCGCGAGACCACGGACACGCTCGAATTCGCCAATAGCTGTGCGATCGAGGTGCATACGGCTTCCCTGCGCACCACCCGCGGCCGCACGTTCTGCCTGGTGGCGATCGACGAAGGCGCTTTTCTGCCGACCACGGAGACGGCGGCCGAGCCTGACATCGAGATTGCCCGCGCGGTGCGTCCTGGGCTCGCGACGCTCGGCGGGCGCCTGTGCATCATCAGTTCGCCCTACATGAAGGTCGGATTGCTGCATCAGGCATACCAGAAACACTATGCGAATGACGACTCGAGCACGCTCTACGTCACGGGTGCGTCGATCGTCTTCAACCCGAGCCTTGATCGCTCGCTCATCGCGCAGGCCATCGCGGATGATCCCGAGGCGGCGCGGGCCGAGTGGCAGGGGCAGTTTCGCGATGACTTGACGCAGGCGTTTCTTGCCGAGTGGATCGATCGTGCGTGCTCTGCGGGAATTGCCCAGCGTCCTCGCGCCCTGGTCAACGGAGCTCCCGCGGCTTACGTCGGCTTCACCGACCCCTCGGGCGGTGGCGGTCGCGATTCCTGGGCCTCGTACGTCGTGCATCGCGAGGCCGATCGCCTCGTAGCGGACGCATGCCTCGAGTTGCGGCCGCCCTTCAACACCGCCGAGGCGGCGAAGACGGTAGCCGAGTTCTTCGTTGGCTACGGGCTGCATCACGTCGTGGGTGACAGGTACGCCGGCCTGTGGCCGACGAATGCGCTTGCGGCGCATGGCCTCGCATACAGCCCCTCCGAGCTCGACAAGAGCGCGCTCTACAAGGAGGGGGTGAGCTACTTCTCTGCCGGCCGCGTCGATCTCATCGACCACGCTCGCACGTTCATGCAGCTGCGCATGGTTCAGCGGCGCGCCCGGCCCGGCGGTCGGGACAGTTTCGACGCGCCCGGTGGCGCTCCGGATGACTGCAGCAACGCGCTGGTCGGTGCGCTGTATCTCGCGGAGCGCCGCGGCAGCGCGCCGGGCGTCATCGAGGTGGGTCGCTCGGAGATCTTCGAGGAAGGCCCGGGCGGCAGCTTCTACAACGGCGGCGCCTCGTGGGCCGACCCGGATCCCCTCGACCTCGGCGGCCCGCGGCACAGGTACTGATTCCACACCGACAGGAGACACTGGCAGAACATGGGAACACGACACACTTTCAAGCGCGACCCCGCCGGCCGCGTCATATTCGACCGCGAGCAGCTGAAGATCGTCGACGATGCGATCAAGCCGCTCGGCATGACCGTCAGCGTCACCCGCGACGTGCGCGACCAGGCCGAGCGGCGACTGGTAGAGATCGCCGAGGAGTTGGCATTCGCCACCAACCGGCCGCTCCTCGAGGCCCTGAACCACGTCTGCACGAAGACGCACCGCGAGCTGCTGCGGCTGTCGCGCGCGGATGTCGCCGACCCGAGCGACGCTGACGTTGGCACTGAGGATGAATGATGGACGATGTACTCACGCCACAGGAGGAGGCCCGCTGTCAGGCGATGGTCGAGCGCGCCGAGGTGCACGTAGCCGAAGCGGAGGGTTTCGAGCAGCAACTGCAGCGGCTGCGCAAGAAGCCCGCGGTCGCCGAGGCTATCGCGGTGATTCTGGCGCTGCACATCTGCAACCGCGCGCGCTGCGCTGCCCTCGACTGCTCGGCACCGTCGCTCGAGGAGACCTTCGCCCGGCACAGCATCATCGACCGAGCGGCGCTTAACCAACCGCTGTCACCTCTGAAGGAGGCTTGCAACTGATGAAGACAATAGGCTCAACACTGGAAGGGGCAGAGATCTTCGAGGCTGGGACTTGGAACGGGCTCACGTTCAGTGATTCCGACTTAGACGGGATCGTGTCCAGCTTTCAGGCGCTCGGGCTCGCGGGACACGTCCCTTTGAAGTGGGGACATCAGGGACAGGACGCGCGCACCGACGGCGAGCCCGCGCTCGGCTGGGTGAGCAAGGTTTACCGCCAGGGCCACAAGCTCCTGGCCGACTTCACGAACGTGAGCAACGCGGTGATGGAGGCGATCCGCTCGGGCGCGTACAAGTTCGTGTCCGTCGAACTGCTGAAGAACGTCATGGCGGGCAACAGAAAGATCCCGTGGATTCTCGACGCTGTTGCGCTGCTCGGCGCCACCCCTCCTGCGATCGGCACACTCGCGCCCTTGAAGGCGAGCCGCCTGCAGTTCGCTTTCGATGAATCCATTTCTTTCACCCGACAGGAGACCGACGACGATATGAGCAAAGAAGCACTCGAAACCTTGACCCGCAAGCACGTAACGCTGCTATTCGAAAACGCCATTGCCGCAGGCCGTGCGTTGCCGCGCGATCGCGAGATGTTCCTGCGCCAATTTCCGAACGCGACCGCCGAGGATTGCGAGGCGTTCATCGCGCAGACGCCGAAGCCGCCGAAGAAACCCGACCGCGTCAGTTTCGGCGGCAGCAACACCGTAGTGCTCAGCACCCGCGCTGACTTCCGCCTCGCCGAGGAGGCCCGGAAGGTCATCCTCGAGCGCCGCCAGGCGGGCGACCCGCTGCCGGGACAGACTTTCGAGCAGCTGTTGGCGGCCGCGAAGCTCGTCTTCGCGCGAGATCCTAGCCTCGCAAAGGACTGGCAGGACGCTCCGGGGGAGAAGTGACCTCCCAGCCGCTGACGGCCGTGCGCGTGCAGCAGCTGCTGCGCGAGGTTGACGCAGAGCTCGCGCGCGGTAAGCCGAGCGCCGATGCAGTGCTGCGCATGTTGGAGAAGCTCTCGCCAGCGTATCGGCCGGGATTCTACGGGGTGAGCATCACGAGCGATGTCAACGGCCGCTGTGTGGCGTTGGCGCAGCTTTGGTACGACCTGTCGGCCGCCCTCGAACAGGCTGAAGCGGATGAACACATGCGGGCCGATTGAACCCATCGGCCCGAAGTGAGCACGGGTGCGAAACGCCGCGCGAGTCTCTCCTGCAGCGCGGTGTGTGCCGGCGATCCCGTGTGTGGCGGGGGGCGGCGGTGACGCTGGGCCGGACTCCGGTTCATTGCGTGCCGCCGCCCCGCAAGTTCGAGCCTCAGCGCGCCCGCGAGACTCAGGCCGTTCACAAGGCGCGTATCGAGCTCGCCGCCCGCGTGGCAACGTAGAGGCTCTGGAGCGGGGGATTGATGAGTGCCTCGATCACCAGGAAGAGACTGTGCAGTGGTGGCGGGAGACGGTGAGGGGAAAGGGAAGCGGCGTGGCGCAAATGGTTCAGAGTCTGAACTATTTCAGGAGCAGGCCGAGCAGATCATAGGTTTCAGCCACGTCACGATCTCCCGCTGGGTTACGAAACTCCGCGATCGCGCCGGCTATCGCGAGCAGGTGATCCGGGCAAGATGGGCAGCGCGCAAACCCTAGAAAAACCGAGGAATCTGAACCAGCTGCGCACCGGTGCGCACCTGCCACACAGGAGGAAGCGGTGCAATTGCCGGGTGTTAGTCGAGTGTGTTACCATTGACAAATTGCAGACGCACGGACTCGATACATGAAACGCAAGCCTAATTCCAAGGATCGCCTGAAGAAGACGGTAGTCAGCTGCTACCTCGAGCCCAAGCAGCACGCGGCGCTACGCGCCTTGTCGGAGCGCACGCGTGTGCCTGCACAGGTGTACGTGCGCGAGGCCGTCGATGACTTGCTCACGAAGTACCGGGGTACCAAATGAACGCTCTGCGAGCCGCCACCTATTCCCGGTACTCTTCCGACCAGCAGCGCGAGTCCTCGATCGAGGACCAGCAGCGCGGAACCTACGCGCGCGCGGCGAAGGAGGGGTGGGAGATCGTCGCCGACTACGCCGACGCGGCCATGTCCGGCGCCGATAACCAGCGTCCGCAATACCGCCGGATGCTCACCGAAGCGGGCAGGACCTTCGACGTGCTGCTGATCGACGCGCTCTCGCGCCTGGCGCGCGACCGTATCGAGCAGGAGCAGGCGATCCGCCGCCTGGAATTTCACGGCGTGCGCATCGTCTCGACGACCGACGGCTATGACTCGCAGAGCAAGGCCCGCAAGGTGCATCGCGCGGTCAAGGGCCTCATGGACGAGATGCAGCTGGACGACCTGGCGGCCGCTGTGCACCGCGGGCAGGCCGGGCAGGCGCAGAAGGGCCGGTGGAACGGCGGGCGGCCTTACGGCTACCGTCTTCGCCGGCTGGTAGACCCCGCGCGGCGCGACGCATACGGCGAGCCCGAGCGCATCGGCACGGTACTGACCGTGGATGCCGAGCAGGCGCCCATCGTTCGGGAGATCTTCGAACGCTACGCACGCGGTGAGTCGACCCTGCAGATTGCGAGCGACCTGAATGCGCGCGGCGTGCCGAGCCCCGGGAGTAGCTGGAAGCGCACCGTGAGGCGGTGCAAGGGTTGGATGGATTCCAGCGTCCGCGTGATCCTGCTCAATCCCTTGTACACCGGGCGCCAGCGCTGGAACACGTCCCAATTCGTGCGCGACCCGGAGACCAAGCGCTACCTGCGGCGCGAGCGCCCCGAGTCCGAATGGGTGGTGCGGCAGATCGAGGAGCTGCGCATCGTCTCGGACGAGCTGTTCGCCCGGGCGCAGCGCTTCTCCACGCTCCCTTTGGACGACCCGCGGCGCCGCTCCGGCGGCAAGGCGCGGTTCGTGTTGTCCGGCCTCATGAGCTGCGCCAAGTGCGGCCGTTCGATGGTGCTGTGGGGCAAGCACCATTACACGTGCGGCTCCTACGTCGGCGGCCGCAGCTGCGACAACCACGCCAGGGTGCGGCGGACGCACGCCGAAGATGTAATCCTTGGACCCATCCTCGATGACATGATGGCGCCGGCCAGAATCACGCGCATCGCCCGGGAGGTGGTGCGAGACGAGCAGGCGCGGCTACAGGCGGCGGCCGCCAAGGCACCGGCGCCGAAGGCCCTGGCCGAGCTCGACAGCCGTCTCCTGCGGTTGCGGGCGCGCATGGCGAGCGGCGACCCCGACATGGCGGCGGACGAGATCCAGGCGGCGATCGACACCGCCACGGCCAAGCGCCAGGCGCTCGCGGCCGGCCCCCAGCGTCGCGACACGGCGGGAGTGGCGAAACTCGAGGCGTTCCTGCCCCGGGCCGCGGAGCTGTTCCGCAAGACGGTGAAGCGAGGGCTGGACGGCGACCCTGCGGCGGCGGCCGAGGCCCGCACGATCCTGCGGAGCCGGCTGCTGCTCGGCGGGAAGATCACCGTCGGGCCCGACGAGAAGGGGATCGTCGCCGACTTCACCGTGACGCCAGGAGGGCTCTTGAGCCCCCTTGGGACAGGTCATCGGGGTGACAGGATTTGAACCTGCGACTCCTACGTCCCGAAAGATCTTCGAGCCGTCCAAGCGTTTCTGCAGCCGTCCATTGCTGTCCACCAAACCTCTGATTTGACAGTACTTTCTGTCTGCACGAGAATGACCCTGTCCAGTGGCATCTCCCCGAAAGTGGAACCAATTCTGGAACCAATTTTCGGAAAGTGGAACCAATGCAAAAACTTACCGATCCCACGCTCAAATCCTACCTGCGCTCGCCCCCGAGCTCACTCACGACGATCCCCGACGGAGCGGTCTCGGGCCTTTGCGTGCGCTTGGGCACCGGGGGCGCGGCCAACTGGTCGCTCCTCATCCGCGTCGCCGGCGAGGGCGGCGTTAAGGCGAGCGGCAAGCTGCTCCTGGGCCCAAAGTATCGCGTCAACCTCGGCCGGTATCCGGAGGTCTCGATCAGTGAGGCACGGGCGAAGGCGATGAGCCTTCTCGAGCAAGCCAAGCGAGGGGTGAATCCCCGGGAGGCCTTGAACCCGACACCGACGGCCGGGGGCTTGACCGTCGAGAATCTGGCGCAGGAGTTTCTCAAGCAGTACGTGTATTCGCGAGAGTTGGACTCGGCGCGCAAGTATGAAGTGGCATTCGACACGCACATCAATCCGCGGATCGGGCGCCAGCCCGCGGAGCGGCTGACGCGCGAGCAGGTCCGGGCGGTGATGGAGGCGGCCCGCGTGAAGCGCGAACGTCCCAAGGGTGAGCGGGGCGGGCCGATCGGCGGTGTGGAGGCGGCTCGCACCGCCATGGGAGTGCTGCGCCATCTGTACTCCTGGGCCATGGAGGAGGGCAAGCTCAGGCGCACGGACAACCCGGCCAGCAAGATCGACAAAAATCTGCCGAAGAAGAAGTCGAGGGATGTGGTGTTGTCTTTAAACGAGGCCCGCATCGTGTGGCAGGCGGCGCAGGCGACGGGCTACCCCTTCGGCACGCACGTCCAGCTCATGTTGCTCACCGGTTGTCGGTGCGATGAGTGGGCATCAGCGCGCCTCTCGTGGATCGATTTCGATGAGTCCCTGATGGTCATCCCGGCGGGCGAATACAAGAGCGACCATGTGCACGTCGTGCCACTGGTTTCTCAGGCGCTTGAGATCTTGAAGGCCATTCCAAAACCGCAGAAGGGCGACTACCTGCTGTCGAGCACCCAAGGGCGCGTGTCGATTCAAGGCGTCCCGAAGTATTTCAGGAGTCGTCTGCCCGATGCGATCCTGGCCCTCACCGGAGCCAAGTTCTCCAAGAGATTCACTTCGCACGATCTACGTCGAACCGTCGCGACTCGGCTGGCAGAGAGCCTGGGCGACGAGGGCGATAAGCTCGTCAAGCGAGTTCTCGGACACTCCGATGGGAGCGTCACGGCGATTTACAATCGGTATGGATATGTGAGGGAAATGCGGCGGGCACTGGAGCAGTGGGCGAATGATCTGACGTGTACGCGCGAGCCAGAACAGCCGTCGACGCCTGCGATCTCGCGGGAGGTCAATTTGGCCGGAGCGCGCGCTGCACTAACCTGACGTGGTGCCACTGGACCGGGGCATGGTGGCGGCAATGCGGGCGAATCCTGATCCCATCGAGTTGCAACTGGTCACCGCAAAAGCAAACCCTGCTAAGGATGTAAGGGTCAAAAGCCCTTCGAGGGTTCGAATCCCGCTCTCTCTCCACCAAATTAAGCCATATTCTGACTTCTAGCGAAATCGATAGAAAGCGCTGTACGGAAACCGTACGGAAAATGCGCGTGGACACGGATAGACCTCGCGCCGTCGACGACTTTGGTCACGAAGTCTTCCCTCACCGTGGGCAGTCGAACCAAGCCGCCAGTGTCGCGGCACGTGTGTTCTCATGCTTCACCACTTCGCCGATCACCTGCGCGGCTCATGGTCTTGGTCGCCTGGCCTTGCCCCCGGCGCGTCTCCGCGCACGAGTGGATGCCATCGCCTCTGGTCGCCGTCGCAGGAGTCAAGGCTTCTGAAGAGCCAGCTCAATCGCCGCAAGAAGGTCTGCAGCGGCGAACGGCTTGTACAGAATCTCTATGGCGCCAAGGTGACGGGCGATCGGCAACATATCCATTCCAACTGAACCGCCCCCGCTGATCGCAATGATCTTGACCGCGGGGAATTCCCGGCGCAGTGCCTTGATCGTCTCCAGCCCATCCTGATCGGGCATGAACATGTCACACAGAACCAGATCGGCTGGCTGCGATCGGAAAGCCTGCAGCGCTTCTGCGCCGTTACTGGCCTCCCTGACTTCGAAGCCGGCGGCGACCAGGGTGCGTCTAATTGCCTCGCGAACTTTCGAATGGTCCTCCGCAATCAGTATTCGCGACATGTCGAATCCGTGCATTCTTTTGCGCAATCCTGCCGTATGGTGTCATGCACGTTAATGCTTCTCGGCCGCTGCCTGCGCAGCCTCCAGTCGAGGGCGATTCGCTGGACGTACCGCTGAAAATCAAAGCCGTACCGTCTCGCGAGTTCACGACCAGTTGCTTCGAGTTCTCGCCAGTCCATCTCAACGCTGATTTGCTTGAAAGCGAACAGGATGACGTTGCCGTCATGCTGCGCCGGCAGCGTGATGAACCGTTCGCCGAAGACGCTACGGAGTTTTGCAACATGAGAGACCCAACGCGCTCTATCACCGCACAGGTTCAATACGAACACACCGGCTGCGGTGAGTCGGCGCCAAACGTCTTGGTAGAACTCTATGGTGTCCTGTGCGGGTGCAATCCCGGCATGATCACAGGCGTCGGCGAGGATCACATCCTTATCGCAACCCGTTTCCGAGACGTAGGCCGCGCTGTCGGCATGAACCACCCGAAATCGCTCATCGTCCTTTGGGATGCAGAATTGGTCCCGCAGCGCGATGACGTGGGGGTTTACTTCGACTGCCGTGATTGCCGTCAAAGGCAGAGTGCGGTAGCAGAACTTGGCGAGCGAGCCGCCGCCCAGACCGAGCAGCAGGATGCGCCTCGGAGACCTATTGAAGAGGAGGAATGCCATCATCGTGCGCGTGTAGGCGAGGGTCAGCCAATTCGGCTGCTCGAGGCTCATCACGCTCTGGGAGCTGTCGACATCGAAATACAGAAGCCGCTCGGTTCCACGCTCCATGATGAAAGGCTTTTCATACGTGCGATCGCACACACGCTGCCAGAGCGCTTCCGCGCAACTGCCTTGCGGTTCGAGTAGCTTCAGGACGCAACGCGTCCCCGGGAAGGGAAGTTCGATCTCGAATAGGGATACCATACCGCTCACGGTCGCAGTCCGACGCTCCCCTCAGTTGCGCACGGACGTTCCTGCCGGCGCCCGGGCCTCAAGGTATTGCGCGATCAATCTGAATCCGTAGCAACCACGTGATCGATCCTTTCACCGCGGAACCATTGCACTAGCGGTTGTCGCCCATATACTTCCCACGCGCTTTGGGCTTTCGACCCGGTATCACAGCCTTGAGATGGCCAGACAAGTTCTCCGGCCGGATCGGACGAGAACTTCTCGATCACCGACCTACCCGGACGATCACGCAGCTCGTGCTTCCCAGCAGCGCGCTAACGCCTCACGTAATTCGCGCAGCTTCGGCGGCTTGCTCAGAACGCGGTCCACATGCACAGGAACGTCCCCATCGGCGACCACTCTCTGACCCCAGCCCGTCAACAATAGGACGATCGCCCCCGGAACCGCAGTCTTTACTGCGCTGGAGACTTTGCGCCCGTCGACGTAGGGCATCCCGAGGTCCGTGATAACCACCGGGAACGGATGTCCCTGTGCTTGAGCCGCAAGGAAAGCATCGATGCCGGCTTGACCACCGTCCGCCGTCGTTATGCTATGACCATCCCCCTCGAGGGCATCACGCAGCGATTTGAGCACCAGGGGATCGTCATCCACGATTAGAATGCGAAGCGCTGGCACCGCATTGACCACCGTTGCCGCCGCCACACTGACTGCAGGCGTTGCAGGTACTGGAAAACTCAAGCGCATGGTCGTGCCGTTGCCAACGAGGCTCTCGATTTCAAGATCGGCGCTGTGACGTTGCACCGTGCCGTAGACCATCGCCAGTCCAAGCCCGGTACCCCGCTCGCCCTTGGTGCTAAAGAAGGGCTCCAGACATCGGCGTCGAGTCTCCTCATCCATTCCGATACCGCCATCAATCACTTCGACCTGAACGACTCCACTCTGCTTCCCGACTCGGGTACGCAACGTCAACGGGCCACCGTTGGGCATGGCATCGACAGCATTCAAGATCAGGTTTGTCAGGGCTTCCCGAATTTCGTTGTCAGCCCCGGCGATCGCGGGCAGGTCCGCGGCTAGTTCGGTCCGCATCTCAATCGCAATGCCGCGCTGTTGTGCCATGTCACTCCAGCGGGCGCGCGTCAAGTCCATAACCTGCTGCACTACGGCGTTCATGTCCACCGGAGCCAGCGTCAGCTGCGGTTCACGTGGGCGATAGAACTCCCGCATACGTGCCACGGTATGAGCAACGTCATCAATCGCGCGCTCGATGGTTTCGAGCTGACTACGGGCCTCAGGACTTAAGTTTCGCTCCCGCGCCAACAGCGATTCGGTATAGAGCGCCACGGGAGAGATCGCATTATTGATGTCGTGCGCGATGCCGCTCGCCATTTGGCCCAGCGCAAGCAGACGCTCCTGTTGCATCATCGCCTGCTGCGTCTGACGCAAGTCGTCGTACGCCTGTTGCAGGGCACCGTAGAGCTGCGCCTGATGGGCCGCCAGAGCGACGTGCTCGCTCGCCTGCCTCAGGAACTCGCATTCGCCACTGCTAAAGCTGTTGGCCTGCGAACGCGCAGCTATGAGGACGCCGAATCCAGTACCCTCGACCAGGAGAGGTGCCGCGACCATCGCGCGCAAGGACCCTTTGGCCAATCGCTGGGGAAACGGGTATGGGACGCGAGTGATATCTGGTTCGTAAACGAGCCGGCCCTGGACGCATTGCGACAATCCGTTTTGATCGATCTCGATGCGAGCCTGCGCTGTCATCGCGAGCTCCATCGCGAGTGCCTCGCTGTGCAGGCCGACGCTCGTGACGATCAGGCAACTCTCCGCCGAGTCATAGAGGCAGATACAGCAGAAATCCACCGGCAGCTGCTCTTCGAGCGTTCGGATGACGACCTGAAAGATGCTCTGGATGTCCTGCCGCTCGCCGATCGCCCGGGTAATCTGTTGTAGGAGGTTGAGGCGCGCGAGCTGCGCCTCCACCTTCACCTGCGCGACTTTGCGCTCGGTAATATCCTCGAAGAGGATGCCGACTTTTCGACTCTCCGGACCGCCGACCCTCCAGGCACGTACATCGTAGTAACGATCAAGCGCTCTTGCCTCGTTCTCAAAATGCACGGGCTCACCGGTCAGGGCTACTTTGCCGTAGATTTCGAACCAATGCGCCTCATGCTCCGGGGCAAGCTCGCGCATCAATTTCCCTTGCGCGTTGTGCAGCCCGGTCTGCTTTTCAAACGCGGGATTGATTTCCAGGAATCGGTAATCGAGCGGCTTTCCGCTCGCATCAAAAATCATTTCGATCGTGCAAAATCCTTCAATCAGCGTTTCGAACAAGGTTCGATACTTGGCTTCCGAATTGTGAACGGCTTCCTCCGCCTGCTTACGTTCGGTGATATCGCGAGCAATCTGGGAGGCGCCAACAATCGCGCCGTGAGTGTTCTTGATCGGTGAGATCGTCACGGAAACGTGGATTTCGCGCCCATCCTTTCGAATACGGACGGTCTCGAAATGGTGGGTCGCCTCACCGCGGGCGATCCGTGCCAGGATTTGCGGTTCCTCGGCAGCGCGTTCGGGGGGGATGAGCATTGCCATGGGCTTACCCACGGCCTGCTGCGCAGAGTAGCCGTACAGCCGTTCGGCACCAGGGTTCCAACTTGTGATGTTGCCGTCCAGATTCTGGCTGACAACAGCATCGTCGGAGAATTCGATGATGGAGGCCAGCCGGGTATCAACCTCTCCCGGCCTCTCAGCGGCTTCGTCCATAAACTCCCCGCCAGACGTCTAAGTCGGCACCAATGCCTGGAGTGTAGGTGCAATCACGGGCGGCGAACCGCCATTACCGGATTACAGAAGCACCTCGCTCCTTAGGCGGATCATGCGATTGCCATCCCTCGTTGGCAAACAACGAGTTGCGCGCGATGTCGATTCGGACACGGTTCGCACAAAGGGATGGTTGGAAAGCGGCGTGAACATGTCTTCGGATACTTGCGCCTCGAGCTTAGTCGCGGGGGGTGAAGTAGGGGTTCCGA
>Ga0335081_10014918_pt1 | contig 12573 bp, 13 predicted proteins | sample Lox_Sample_35_FD_206713 | JGI IMG/M metagenome (GOLD analysis project Ga0335081, IMG submission 206713) | Soil microbial communities from Loxahatchee National Wildlife Refuge, Florida, United States - Lox_Sample_3.5 | ecosystem: Environmental > Terrestrial > Soil > Wetlands | place: USA...
CTTTCCCCCCCCGCCGGCTGCCCCGGCCCCCCCCCCCCCCCCCCCCCCCCCCCCGCCGCGCCGCGGGGGCCCCCCCCCCCCCCCCCCCCGCCGCTTGCTCAGTGCTCGTGGCTCCCCCCTCTCCGGCTCTCCCCCGCAAGCGGGGGAGAGGGCGCGAGCGCACTGCTCAGACTAGCTCTACTTCTTCCCCACCTTGTCGATCCAAGCCGCGAAGGCCTGCATGAATTTCGTCAGAAATTCGCGCGTGCCGGCGTTGGCGAGGTTGCCCTTGTCGTCGAACAGGCTGGCGGCGCCGCCCACATAGGCCTCGGGCTGCTGCAGCATCAAGACGTTGAGAAACACCATCGACTGGCGCAGATGATGGTTCGCGCCGAAGGCACCGATCGCGCCCGGCGACACGCTGATCACGGCGCCGGGCTTGCCGTCCCACACGCTTGCGCCGTAGGGACGCGAGCCGACGTCGATCGCGTTCTTGAGCACGCCCGGGACCGAACGGTTGTATTCGGGCGTCACGAACAGCACCGCATCGGCGGGCTTGACCTGGTCGCGAAACGCCTGCCAGGCGGCCGGCACCTTGCCGGGTGCATCGTCGTCCTGATTGTAAAGCGCAAGGGCGCCGATCTCGACGACCTGCAGCTTGAGCGAGGCCGGCGACAGCGCCGGCAAGGCGTTGGCGACCTTCCGGTTGAACGAATCCTTGCGCAGGCTGCCGATGATGACCGCGACGTTCGCCATATGTTTTCTCCGCAATGCGATACCGACGATCGATGGATGCGCTCCAGCGGCCGGAACGCCAGCGGCGCAGCCCCGTTCATATCAGGAACAGAACCGCCATGATCAAGTGCATCAGCGCGATCACGCTTGCGACCCACGACATGGCGCGCGCCGTGCGCTTCTATCGCGCGCTCGGCTTCGAGATCGCCTATGGCGGCGAGGCGGCGGCGTTCACGAGCTTCCGCGCCGGAACGGGCTTTCTCAACCTGATTGCCGAGAGCACGCGCCAGTGGTCATGGTGGGGCCGCGTGATCTTCCATCATTCCGACGTCGATGGTTTGTACGCCCGCGCGCTCGCGGCCGGCCTGCGCCCCGAGGCCGCGCCGCGCGATGCCGAATGGGGCGAGCGATACTTCCACCTGACCGATCCGGACGGCCACGAGCTGAGCTTCGCGTGGCCGCTGCGATGAGACGAGCACCCGATGCGCAACCCCTACGCTGTCGTCGCCTACGCGAGCTGGTGGGCGCTGATCCTGGTGTGGCTGCCCGCCTACTTCATGCATCCGCGCGCGCGCGAAAGCGCGATGCGCTATCCGGCGTGGCAGATCGTCGCCACGCTGGCTTTGTTTTACGGCTCATCGCCGGCACCGCGCGCGGGGGACCGGCGCAGCAGGTAGCGGTGCTGCCCGTCGAGCACCAGCACGCCTTTCTGATTGTGCACCGTGCTGTGCAAGCCCACCACGCCGGTCGTACGGCTCGGGGTGAGCTCGTTGATCTCGAGCGCCGGATAAAGCGTGTCGCCGAGGAAGACGGGCTGCACGAACCGGCTGGATTGCTCGAGCAAGGCCTTGAGCGAGTCCTCGACCATGTGCGGAAAAAGTCCCGCACCGGCCGCGGTCTGGATCGCCACCAGGTACCCGTGCGCCAGCATGGTCGGCAGGCCGCGCGCCCGGCAGTATTCGACGTCGTAGTGGATCGGATGGTTGTCGCCGCTCGCCGCCTGGAAGGCGAGGAAGATCGCTTCGGTCATGGTCCGGCTCGGCAGCGCGAAGCGCTCGCCGATGCGGAAATCGTCGAACCAGCGCTGCTGCGCGATCACCCGGTGGCGGCGCGGGTCGAAGGGGTGCGTGGAGCTGCCGTCGGCCGTCATGGCGTCACCATCGCGGCGGCCGTTTCTCGGCGAAGGCGCGCAGCCCCTCCTGCGCCTCGTCGGTGGCGGCCATGTTGCAGAACAGTTCCGCCGCATATTCGACGCCGCGCCGGTAGTCGAGGTCGTTCGCGCGCATGAAGGCGGCGCGCGCGAGCCGCATCGCGTTCGGTGCCTTGCCGGCGAAGGCGCGCGCGAGCTTTCCTGTCTCCGCGGCGACGTCGTGTCCCGGCACAACGCGGCTCACCAGGCCGAGCGCGAGCGCCTCGGCAGCCGCAAAGGAGCGGCCGCTGAACAACAGCTCGAAGGCGCGGTGGCGGCCGATGATCTTCGGCAGGTGGACGAAATGGATCGCCGGCACGAGCGCGAGGTCGATTTCCGGATAGCCGAAGGTCGCGGCTTCGCTCGCGATGATGACGTCGCAGGAAATCGCCAGCGTCATGCCGCCGCCGCGCGCCGCGCCGTCGACCACCGCAATCGACGGCTTGCCGAGATGATATTGCGCTTCGGTCAGCTCGACATAGAGCTGATCGAGCAGGGCGCGGGCCGTGCCGCCCGGCTGGCCGGCGAGGTTCTTGAGATCGAGGCCGGCGCTGAAACGCCGCGGCACTGCGCTCGTGAGCAGCACGGTGCGCACCGCATCGTCCTTGCCGGCACGCCTGAACGCCGCGACCAGCGCTTCGAGCATCGGCAGCGTCAGCGCATTGACCGGCGGATTATCGAGGCTGATCTCGGCGATATGGTCGGCGACGCTGTAGTGGATCGTATTCTCGGCTGTCATGGCGTTTCCCCCGGCTGATCTTGCGGCGTCGCCTGCGCTTTACCCTCCCCTGCAGGGGGAGGGTCGGATCGCATTGAGCAAAGCGAAATGCGATCCGGGGTGGGGTGGCATCGCCGGTCACCCCATCCCGGCACGCTTCGCTCGCCGACCCTCCCCCTGCAGGGGAGGGTGAAGAGACCGCAAGCGGGGGAGGGATACGCCCGTCTCAATACCCCGCCGCGAACGCCCCCCTGGCCCGTATATCCGCCGCTCCCACCAACCCCGCCGGCGTCACGGCGATCGAATTCGCCGAGCCGCCGGTCGGACCGATGCGCACCTTGTGGCCGCGCGCCGCGAGCGCGCGGATGGTCTGCGCCGGCAGCGTGCGCTCGACCACGACCTCGTCGGGCAGCCACTGGTCGTGCACGCGCGGCGCCGCGACCGCCTCGGCGATCGGCTTCTTGAAATCGATGGCGTTGACCAGCAACTCGAGCACCGTGGTGATGATCCGGCTGCCGCCCGGCGCGCCGGTGACGAAGGCGACGGCGCCGTCCTTGAGCACGATGGTCGGCGTCATCGACGATAGCGGCCGCTTGCTCGGCCCCGGCGCGTTGGCGGCGCCGCCGACGAGGCCGAACGCGTTGGGCGCGCCCGGCTTGGCGGCGAAATCGTCGAGCGTGTTGTTGAGCAGGACGCCGGTCGAGCCGGCCACGAGGCCGAGCCCGTAGTTGAAATTGAGCGAGGTCGTCATCGCCACCGCGTTGCCCGCCTCGTCGACGATCGAGACATGGGTCGTATTGCCGCCGCTCGAGCGCGGCGGCGCGCCGGCACGGATGTCGAGCGCCGGCCGCGCCTTGCGCGGGTCGATGGTGGCGCGCAACGCGTCCGCATAGGGCTTCGAGATCAGCCGCTTGATCGGCACGTCGACGGCGTCGCTGTCGCCGAGATATTCGGCGCGGTCCGCATAGGCGAGCTTCATCGCCTCGATCATCAGATGCAGGTTGGCGGCCGTCGGCGCGGAGAACGCGCGCGGCGGAAAGCCCTCGAGAATGTTGAGCATCTCGACGAGGTGGACGCCGCCCGAGGAGGGCGGCGGCATCGACACGATGTCGTAGCCGCGGTAGGTGCCGCGCACCGGTTCGCGGACGATCGCGTCGTAGTTCTCCAGATCGCCACGCGTGATGCGGCTGCCGGCCTCGCGCGCCGCCGCTACGATCTCGTCGGCGATCGGCCCGGCATAGAAGGCGCGCGGGCCGTCGCGCGCGATCGCGTCGAGCGTGTTGGCGAGATCGGTCTGCACCAGGAGGTCACCGTGTCCGAGCGGGGCGCCGTCGGCCTTGAGAAAGATCTTCGCCGAGGCCGGAAAGCGCGCGAGCCGCGGCTGTGCCAGCAGCAGCGAGTCGATGAGATCGCCGTCGACCGGAATGCCGTCGCGGGCGAGCGCGAGCGCCGGCGCGATCAGCTCGGCGAGGGTGAACTTGCCCGAGCCGAAGCGCTCGAGCGCAAGCGAGAGCCCGGCGACCGAGCCGGGCACGCCGATGCCGAGCCCGCTGTAGCGCGATTTCCGCGGGTCGGCGTCGCCGTTCTCGTCGAGAAAGACATCGGGCGTGGTGTCGTGCGGCGCCGCCTCGCGGAAATCGATCGCGATATCCTTGGCGGCTTCCCCGTCGTGGCCGGCGAGGTGCACGATCATGAACCCGCCGCCGCCCAGATTGCCCGCGTTGGGCAGGGTCACGGCGAGCGCAAAGCCGACCGCAACCGCGACATCGACCGCGTTGCCGCCGCGCCGCAGGATATCGACGCCGATCCGGCTGGCGCGCTCCTCCTGCGTCACCACCATGCCGTGCCGGGCGGCGACCGGCACGATGCGCGCCGGCGGCGGCGCCGTGCTGGGCGCGGTCGCGCGGGTCTGGCCGATCGCCGGCGCAAAGGCTGCGACGAGCAGCAGCGCGGCGCCCAGGAAGCGGTGGGTGGCGCGGCGGGTCAGGCGGGGATTCGTCAGTGTCATGAAAGCCTTACGCAGTACTGAACCTTTTCGCTGGATGGCTTGACTAAGCTGTACCCGGATGCCCAAGCACCGGGTCGCCGGGCTTGCCATGCCCCCTCATGTCTCCTTGATTGGGCCGGCATTTCGTGGATGGCTCGGACAAGCTCGGAGGGATCATCATGTCGTATTCGGCTGTGGCGGCGGCGCGCCGCCGGCGTTTCCCCATCATTGCGCCCACTCTCGCGGTGCTTCTCGGCCTTTTGGTGTCCGGCTGCGGCATCAACAGGATTCCGACCTATGAGGAGCAGGCCAAGGCCAAGTGGTCGCAGGTCGAGAACCAGTACCAGCGCCGCTCCGATCTGATCCCCAACCTGGTCGAGACCGTCAAGGGCTATGCCAAGCAGGAGCGCGAGGTGCTCGAGGCCGTCACCGCAGCGCGCTCGCGCGCGACCTCGATCCAGGTGACGCCCGACCTGATCAACAATCCGGACGCCTTCAAGAAATTCCAGGACGCGCAGGCACAGCTCACGGGCGCGCTGAGCCGCCTCCTCGCGGTGTCGGAGCGCTACCCCGACCTCAAGTCGAACCAGAACTTCCTCGCCCTGCAGGCGCAGCTCGAGGGCACCGAGAACCGCATCGCGGTGGCGCGGCGCGACTACATCGAGGCGGTGCGGCTCTACAACACCGAGCTGAAGACCTATCCGGGCATCTTCTGGGCGCGACTGCTCTACGCCAACAACAAGCCGATGCCGGAATTCTCCGTCGCCGACGACGTCAAGCGCACCCCGCAAGTCAAGTTCTGAAAGCCAAGTTCTGAAAGTCAAGTTCTGACCCGCCACCCCCGCCCGCAAAAGATTGGTGAATCCATGCGCTCGCTCCGGCAGATCGCGCTTGCCACGCTGGCCCTCGTTGCGGCGCTTGCCTTTGCGCTGCCGGCCGCCGCACAGTCGTTTCCGCCGCTGAGCGGACGCGTCGTCGACGACGCGGGGGTGCTCGATGCCGCCATGCGCGACGGCGTTGCCGCAAGACTCAAGGCGCTGGAGGCGGAGAATTCGGACCAGCTCGTGGTCGCGACCGTGCGCTCGCTGCAGGGCTACTCCATCGAGGACTATGCCAACCGGCTGTTTCGCGCCTGGGGGCTCGGGCAGAAGGACAAGAACAACGGCGTGCTGCTGCTGATCGCGCCCAACGAGCGCAAGGTGCGCATCGAGGTCGGCTATGGCCTCGAAGGCATGCTGACCGACGCGGTGTCGAAGCTCATCATCGAAAACGACCTCATTCCGTGGCTGCGGGCGAAGCGCTACGACGTCGCGGCGAGCACCGGCGTCGACGACATCGTCCAGGTGCTGACCGGTCACGCGGCCCAATGGCAGAGCCGCGCCCGTGCCCGGCCCGCCGGCCCGCACGTCCACGACCTCGGGGTGATCGAGCCGTGGTCCCCGCTCGGGATCATATTGTTCGTCGTCTTCGGCGGGGCGGCCCTCGTCATGGCGGGCGTCATCGGGCTGTTGATCCTGTCGGCCGGCATTCGGCTTCTCGTCTTCCTCCACCTGTTGCCGCACGCGACGGACCGCCAGGGCGGCTGGCTGTGGCTCAACCGCTTCGACCCACCGGTGGATCCGCGGCGCGCCCGGCGTCTGTCGCACGCGTCGCGCGCGTCGGACAGCTCATGGAGCTCCAGTTCTTCAGGCTCGAGCTCTTGGAGCTCGTCCAGTTCCTCGGACAGCTTCTCCGGCGGCGGCGGATCGTCCGGCGGCGGCGGCGCCTCGGGCAGCTGGTGAGACGATGCGCGCGCTGCGCAACGTCTGCCTTGCCGTGCTGGCGCTCGTTGCGCTGGCGCTGCCGGCGGCGGCGCAGGACTTTCCGCCGCTCACCGGCCGCGTCGTCGATGATGCCGGCATTCTCGACCCGCCGGTGCGCGCCGCGATCGAGAGCGACCTCGCCGCGCTCGAAGCCAAGACCACCGACCAGCTCGTGGTCGTCACGGTGCGCTCGCTGCAGGGCCTCGCCATCGAGGACTACGGCGTGCGCCTCGGCCGGCAATGGCAGGTCGGCCAGGCGACCAAGAACAACGGCGTGCTGCTGATCGTCGCGCCGAAGGAGCGCAAGGTGCGCATCGAGGTCGGCTACGGCCTCGAAGGCGTGCTCACCGACGCGCAGACCAAGCTCATCATCGAGAACACGATCCTTCCGCGCTTTCGCGCCAACGACATGCCCGGCGGCATCGCGCGCGGCGTCGACGAAATCATCCGCCTGCTGACCGGCGACGCCGAGGCCTGGCAGGGCCACGCCGGGCCGGCGCAGCCGACGACATTCACGCGCGCGACCGGGACGCTGACGCGCATCTTCTCCTGGATGCCGGGTGACCTCGTGGTGTTCATCGCGCTGTTTCTGCTCGCCAGCGGCTTCTCGGCTCTCGCGGCGTTCTGGCTGTGGCTGCTGCTGCCGCTGCTGCTGCATACCGGCGTCCTGGTCGGGCTGGTCCCGCCCGACCGCCTGCGCGTGCTCGCGCAGCGGCAGGCCAGGTGGCATTTCTTCGGCTGGTACACCGCCTACGCGGCAAGCTCATCGTCGGGCTCGACCTGGTCGTCCGGCTCGTCCTGGTCGGGCGGCGGCTTTTCCGGCGGCGGCGGCAGCTTCGGCGGCGGCGGATCGTCGGGCAGCTGGTGAGGAGAGGCAGATGATTGCGGAAGCCGACAAGCAGCGCGTCGCCAACGCAATCCGGGCCGCGGAGGCAAAGACCATGGGCGAGATCTATTGCGTCGTGGCGCAGCATGCGAGCCGCTATCCGCTCGCGCCGTTCGCCTGGGCGGCGGCGTTCGCGCTGATGATCCCGGCGTGGCTGATCCTGTTCACCGACGCGACGGCCGGCATGATCTACATCGTGCAGCTCGCCGGCTTCGCGGTCGCGCTCGCGGCCTTCTCGCTGCCGCAGCTGCGCTATCGCCTCGTGCCGCGCGCGATCCAGCACGCCCGCGCGCATCTCACCGCGATGCGCCAGTTCGCCGCGCAGGGCCTGCACAAGAGCGAGACCCGCACCGGCGTGCTGATCTTCGCGGCGGAAGCCGAGCGCTACGCGACCGTCATCGCCGACGAGGGCATCCATGGCAAGGTCGATCCCGCGACGTGGAACGGCGCGATCGACATCCTCATCGCCGCCATCAAGGAGGGCCGCCCCGCCGACGGCTTCGTCGGCGCGGTGGAGCGCTGCGGCGCCGTTCTGGCCGAGCACTTCCCGCGTCCCGCGGGCGACGTGAAGGCGGAGGAGCTGCCGGACAAGCTGGTGGAGATTTGAAAAGGGGCGAATAGCGAGTGGCGAATAGCGAGTAGCGAGTAGTCCATTCGCTACTCGCTACTCGCTATTCGCCCCCTAATCACGATCCACCCCCCTCATCCAGGAACGCCTGCACCGCCTTGAACAGCTCGAGCCGGTTCTTCTCCATGATGATCGTGTGCGTGCCCTCGGCGAGCATCACGTAGCGCTTGCCCGGCGAGTTCACCAGCAGCGGAAACAGCGCCTGCGCCATGTAGGGCGGGGCGTCGCGGTCCCATTCGGCCTGCACCAGCAATGTCGGCGCCGTGATCTTCGCCGGATCGTAGTACGCCTTGCCGGCCGACCAGTATTCCTGGCCGTCGGCGACGACGCCGTTCGGCGCGCGGATCGCGGCGGGCGTATGGGTGTTGGCGTCCGGATCGGTCGCCCAGGTCGCATCGGCCCATTGATCGAACCAGCCGGCTGGAATGAGGCTTGCCTTCTTGTCCTCCGGCACGCCCGTGAGCCAGCGCGTCCTCGCCTGCTCGCGCGTCGCCAGCCGGTAGGCGCCGAGCGGGCCGGGGCCGGTCGCCACCAGCGAGGGGGTCTGGCGGATCCACACCGGCGCGTAGAGCACCAGGCGATCGACCTTGGCGGCGTTCTGCGACGCGTAGGTCGCCATCAGCACCGTGCCCCACGACCAGCCGATCAGGTCGAGCCGCGGGATATTGCGGCGCTTGAGGACGAAGTCGACGACCGCGCCGATGTCCTTGAGCGCCGTGTCGCCGCGCACGATCGGCGGATGCGCCGCCGCCGGCTCGCCCATCTCGGGCGGCCGCGTCGAATGCCCATAGCCGCGGATGTCGAGCAGGTAGACGTCGTAGCCATGCTGCGCGAGGTAATCCATCCACGAGACACCCCCGAGCGGCAGGTCGAACGCGGTCGAGGCCGGATAGGTCGCGCCATGCACGAACAGCACGGTGCGCTCCGGGCGGAAGACGCTGAGGCTCGCGGGGTGCTTGTTGCGCACGTAGATCTGGATGCCGGGATCGACGGCCGGCACCGTGAATTCTTCCATGACGATCTTGGGCGTCTGCGCGAACGCCGGCGCGATTGCGAGCGTCACAACGGCTGCAGCGATGAGCTTTCCGAGCACCGATTTCCTCCTAATCGCGAACGGCATCGCGAACATCACTGTTTCAATTTGGCGACGAGCGCCTGCGCGTCCGCGAGTCGAGCCTGATAGTATGCGGCGTCCGCCCGGCCAGCGTCGCGCGTTGTCGTGAATGCGGTCTCGATTTGCTCGAGCGCGGTTTGCGCCATCGCGGCATCCGCCAGCCGTTCCGCGAGGCGCATCAGCGCCACACCTTTGTTGCCGGTCGTGAGTGACCATTGCAGCGGAACGCGTTCGCGCGTGTATTCCTTTAGGGCCTCGTCATAGGCGGCGACGGCTTCCCGCAGGCGGTCGGTACCGCTCTGGCGCGCGCCGAGAGCCGAGAGTGCCGTGCCGAGGTCATGCTGGGAGCCTGCCCATTGGAGAGGCGCGCGCTCCCGGGTGATTTCCTCTAATGCCTTACGGAACGCGCCGACGGCTGCTTCGAGGTGCTCGGTGCCGCTTTCGCGTCGGCCGATTTCCATGAGCACGCCCGCGAGATTGCTCTGCGTCACGGCCCAGGCGAGGGGCACGCGATCGCGCGGCCGTTGCGTGAGCGCGTCGTGATAAGCGGCTAGGGCCTCTTCCAGGCGAGGAATGCTGTTCTCGCGCACGCCCAGCGCCTCGAGTGCTGCGGCGAGATTGTTCCGTGTCGCCGCCCATTGGAGCGGCGCACGATCGCGGCGAAACTCGGTCAACGCCTGGCGAAACGCCGCGACCGCCTGCACGAGTCGCGTCGTCCCCGCCTCGCGCTGGCCCAGGACGAGGAGCGCATTACCGAGGTTGGTCTGGGTCATGGCCCACTGCAACGGCATGCGTTCGCGGCTCAACGCCGTCAACGCCTCGTCGTACGCGCTAACCGCCGCATCGAGCCGCGCGATGCTGTCCTGTCGCGCACCGAGGGTCTCGAGCGCGGCGCCGAGATTGGCCTTTGTCATGCCCCATTGCAGCGGCTGGCGCTCGCGATTCCATTCCTTGAGCGCGGCGCGATAAGCGGCGATCGCCTCCTCCAGATGCGTGGTGCCGTTCTCGCGCTCACCGAGCATGCGGAGGGAATTTCCGAGGTTCATGTTGGTCATGGCCCAGTCAAGCGGTGCGCGTTCGCGCGTTCCCTCCTTGAGGGCCTCACGGAACGCGCTGATACTCTCTTCGAGCCGGGCCGGCTCGCCCATGCGCTCGCCCAACATGCTCAGCGCGGCGCCAAGGTTGGTCTCGGTTACCGCCCAGTCGAGCGGCGCGCGCTCGCGGGTGCGTTCGAGAAGAGCGTTGCGAAACGCTGCGATGGCCTCCTCCAGGCGGGCAGGATTGCTGCTTCGCTCGCCGAGCCTGAAGAGCACGGCACCCAAGTCGTTCTCGATCCCGGCCCACTTGAGCGGCGCGCTCTGGCGCTGGGTGCCCTTCAGCGCTTCGCGCAAGTCGGAAACGGCCTGTTGCAGCTGCTCTGTGCTGTCCGGCAGCCCCGGCGAAAAGCTCTGGGGGATTGCATCATCCGCAGTGAGACAAGTCATCATCGCGATCGCGATGGCGACGGCGGCTGATCCGAATCGGTTGTTCTTGCGATCTGACATCGCAGGCGCCTCGCGCGCGCTTTCAAGTCAGGATCAGATTATCGCAAATGCAACCTTCGCTAAATGCCCCGGACGCCTACCTCGCCTGCCCGTGATACACGCTGTTCGGCCGCATGTCCGTCGCGCTCGCCACCCGGTTCGACATGTTGAAGAACCCCGCCACCGCCGCGATGTCCCAGATATCCCGTGCCGAGAACCCCACCTTGCGCAGCGCCTCGCGGTCGCCCTCCTCGACTGCCCACGGCTCGGCGGTGAGCTTGACGGCGAAATCGAGCATGGCGCGCTCGCGCGGCGAGAGGCGGGCGGCGCGAAAATTCATCGCCATCAGCTCGCCGAGCACCGGATCGTTCGACAGCGCCCGCACCGCAGCGCCGTGCGCCGTGAGGCAGTAGTAGCAGCGGTTTACGGACGAGACCGCGACCGCGATCATCTCGCGCTCGAGCTTGGAGAGGCCGGAGGGTGCGAGCATCAGGTCGTTGTACATGGCGACGAAGGCTTCGAGCTTGCCCATGTCGAACGCATAGGCCTTGAGCACGTTGGGCACGAAGCCGAGTTTTTCTTCGCACTTGCGGAAATAGGCCGCCATGGCGTCGGTCGGCGCCGCCTCCTTGAGGCCGAGCGCCGTAATGCGGGTGTCATCGTCCGCTGCTTGGCTCTTTGCCGGCGCCTCACCGGCCTTTGACTTGACGGTCTTGCCGGATTTCTGTCGTTGGTCGGCCACGGCGCGCTCCCTCTGCTGGCATCGGTTCTCCACCAGCCTACAACCGCCGGCACCGCCGACGAAACAGTCTGCGCGCCCCGGGCAGGAAGACATGGAACGAGATTGCGTCGCACACTTCGCAATGACAGGCTGCGCGGCGACTCACATCCGGTCGGCCCCGCTTCCGGGATGAACCAGCGGAGAGCCCCAATGAACGATACGAGCCACGATACGTCCCCTACCGGGATGCCCGATGACGGTGGCGCCCGCGCGCGCGGGCTGATCGCCGCGGCCGGCGCGCTGCTCGCCGCCGGAACCCCGCCCGATTTCGCCGAGCGCCTGTTCGCGCGCGCCGCGCCCGAGGACCTGCTCGCCTATACGGCGCGCGATCTCGCCGGCCTCGCCCAGGACGCCTGGGCGCTGCTCGCCGAGCGCCAGCCCGGCAACGTCAAGCTGCGCCTGCAGGCGCCGCACGACGGCGACCGGGTCGGCGACATCTCGGTGCTCGAGATCGTCAACGACGACAAGCCGTTTCTGCTCGACTCGACCATGGGCGCGCTGGCGAGCCTCGGCGTCGCGGTGCGGCTCGTCGCCCATCCGGTGCTCGGCGTCAAGCGCGATCCGGACGGCCGCTTGACCGCGCTCGATGCCGCCGGCGCGCGCGAAAGCTTCATCCACATCCATGTCGACCGGATCGACGACGAGGACCGTAAGACGAAAATCTTGAGCGCGGTCCGCGACACGCTGACCGAGGTGAACCTCGCGGTGGCGGATTGGCGGGCGATGATGGCGCGCGTCGCTACCGTCACGGCCGACCTCAAGGCCAACCCGCCGCCGCTGCCGGCGGCCGAAGTCGCCGAGGCGATCGAATTTCTCGATTGGCTGCGCAACGAGAATTTCACCTTCCTCGGCGTGCGCGAGGACGTCTATGACGAGGCGACCGGCGTCATCACCCAGCAGCCCGGGACGCTGCTCGGCATTCTGCGCCATCGCGCGAGCGAGGTGATGACGGCGGGCGGCGAGCGGCTCGACGTGCCCGCCGCCGCCCGCGAGCTGCTCAAGGAGCCGCAGGCGCTGGTCATCATCAAGACCAACCAGCAATCGCGCGTGCATCGCCGCGCCACCATGGATCTGGTCGGCGTCAAGCGCTACGACGCGGCCGGCCGGCTCATCGGCTTCCTCCGCATCATCGGCCTCTTCACCTCGACCGCCTATACGCGCTCGACTCGCGGCATCCCGTATCTGCGCCGCAAGGCCGCCGCCGTCATCGCGCGCGCCGGCCTCGATGCCA
>Ga0335081_10014919_pt1 | contig 12573 bp, 12 predicted proteins | sample Lox_Sample_35_FD_206713 | JGI IMG/M metagenome (GOLD analysis project Ga0335081, IMG submission 206713) | Soil microbial communities from Loxahatchee National Wildlife Refuge, Florida, United States - Lox_Sample_3.5 | ecosystem: Environmental > Terrestrial > Soil > Wetlands | place: USA...
AATGGCTGGCCCAGAACACGGCCGAGACGATCTTCGACCGGCTGGCGGCTCACGGCAGGACCTGGAAGGTCTACGTCATGGAGCCGATGCCGATCTCGTTCACCGGGGTGATCCACTTCCCCCGGCTCAAGGACCGGCTGGCCACCCACTTCGTGCCGTTCGCCGAGTTCGAGAAGGACGCCGCGGCGGGCACGCTGCCGGACTTCTCGCTGATCGAGCCGAACATGCTGGCGGGCCACGGCGACTACCATCCGGCGTTTGGCCGGTCGTTCTCGGCCACGGTGGACCTGGCGATGGACAGCCCGTCCTCGATGCTGTCCGGCGAGGCGTTCCTGGCCCGGGTGTACGCCGCCTACCGGTCCGCCACCTCCGAGGCAGGCGCCAGCGTGTGGAACACCGCGCTGCTGATCGGGTGGGACGAGCCAGGCGGCACCTACGATCACGTCCCGCCGGGGCCGGTCCCGCCGCCGGACCCGGCCGCGCCGCCCGGCGAGTTCGGCTTTGCCTTCGACCGCTCCGGGTACCGGGTACCCGCTGTCATCGTCTCGCCGTGGGTCGAACCGGGATCGGTGTACAACCAGGAGTACCGTCACACCTCGCTGATCGCCACGCTGCGCAAGACCTGGGGACTCGGCGAGCCGTTCACCCAGCGGGACGGCTCAGCCCGCACCTTCGAGCACGTCTTCTCCCGCGCCACGCCCCGCGACCCGCAAACCTGGGCGGCACCCGCGGCGCGGCCCGTGCCCGGATGGACGATGGACCCCGAGGTGGTCGGCAAGGGCCTGAGCACCCTGGGCAAGGGCATCGCACCCGCCATCATCGCCCGGGCCAGGCAGATGGGAGTGCAGCTCGCGGCCGAACTCAGCGACCCGGGAGCCGACCTCCCGCCCCGGCTGATCGTCAGCGTCTTCCGGGACATCGCCGGCCACTTCTTCCCGCTCCTCGCCGGAGACGCGAAAGACCTCCGATGAGTCCGGGCCCGCGAAGATCGGCCTACCCCCGCCCGATGAATTCCGGACGATAGCGTCGTCTGTCCTGATGAACGCCACGGCTGCGGCCCGGCACGGCCACGTCCCCCATGAATACAGGTACCCGCACTCCCCGAGACCAAGGAGTCCTGAGATGCGCAAGCTGATAGTGCGCGCGTTCAACGTCTCGCTCGACGGCCGGTCCGCCGAATACGGCACCGGGTACTTCGACTGGTGCCTGGGCGGCATCGATCCGAGAGTCCCCGCGGGCGCGGACCACCTGCCCGAGGACCAGTCGCTGCTCGACCCGACGGGCGAGTTGTACCAGCGCGCGTACGCGCTCATCATGGGCCGGGTCTCCTACGAGGCCATGTCCGGGCACTTCGCCCCGGGCGGCACCCAGACCGGCCACCCGTGGGCCGGCCTGTTCAACGCCGCGCGCAAGGTCGTGTTCTCCCGCACGCTGAAGACCGCCGACTGGGCCAACACCACGATCGCCGCCGGCGACACGGCAGAGGAGATCGACCAGCTCAGGCGGGGCGGCGACGGCCACATCGTGGTGTACGGCGGCATCAGCTTCTGGCGGTCGCTCATGCGGCTCGACCTGATCGACGTGTTCTACCTGGACCTGATGCCCTACGTGGCGGGCGAGGGCAGGCGGCTGTTCGACGACGTCGGCAAGTACGGCCAGCTCGACCTGGTTTCCAGCACGGTGAAGAGCAACGGGACCCTCGAGCTGGAGTACCGGCGGCACCGCTGATCCAGCGGCCCGCCAGGACGTTCCGGGAATGGCCGCATGATCTCAGGCTGCCCTTTACGCCTAGCAATACAAAGCCTAGGCTTACCAAGTATGAACCGGGAACGCCTGAAGGGACACTTGGATCTGATGCTGATGTCAGTGCTCGCCGCCGGGCCAGCACACGGATACGCGATCATCAGTACCTTGCGGGAGCGCAGCGAGGGCACGTTCGACCTGCCGGAAGGCACGATCTACCCTGCGCTGCACCGGCTCGAGGACGCCGGGCTGCTGGGCAGTTCCTGGTCGGACACCCAGGGCCGCAAGCGCCGGGTATACGCCCTGACCGACAAGGGCGTGACGGCCCTGGCGGCCCAGCGGACCGAATGGCGGCGCTTCGCCGCCGGCATGCAGGCGGTCCTGGGGTGGTCCGCATGACCGAACCGATAGCGCGCTACCTGAACCAACTGCGCGCTAGCCTGCGCACCCCGGAGGCAAGCCGCATCCTGGCCGAGGCAGAAGACCACCTCCGGGAGGCGACCGCGGCGGGGCTGGCGGCAGGACTGACCGAGCGTGAGGCTCAGCAGGCGGCGATCTCAAGCTTCGGTTCGGTCCGGGCCGTGGTCCGCGCCCACCAGGGCCGCCGCGGCAGGGCCGCCGCGTTGATGACCGCCGTCGGGCTGGCAGCATGGAAGCTCGCAGGCCTTTACCTGCTCGCGATCTGCGCCGTCGGCCCGGTCATGGCAGCACTGCGGTATATCGCCGCGTGGACCGCGCCGGGCGGATACCGGCCAAGCCCGGCCCATGCCGCCCCATTGCCTGCCGCCTGCGTGATCGCGGGCATTGCGGGGCTGATCGTCCTGGCAGGCTACCGTCACGCCAGCTTGCAGCGACGCCGTAGCCCGGCGCGGACGCCGCTGCTTGGCGGCTATTTCCCGGTCGTGGCCGCGTGCTCGGCCCTCCCCCTGAGCGTGACGCTGAGCATGCTGGGCATCGACCGTATCGTGCCCGACGGCAGCTTCGGCACCCTCGTCGCGGCCGTGGTCATAGGCGTCGGCTCCGCCATAGCGATGGGCCGGAGCCTGATGCTCCAGCGGAGGCCTGCACAACGGACGACCGCGACCTTATCGAGCTCCCGGGGGTCTCGCGCAAACGGCCCTGGCCCTACCACCCGTAGGGCCAGAAACCAGGTCCGCTAGTCCCGGACGGTGCCTGGCGGTTGACCGCGGCCGCGGGGCAGGCCAGGGTCGTGTCATGGAGGGTGTGCCGCTCGATGCTCTCGTCACCCGGCTGCTGTCCAGGTCCCCCTTCGACTACCGGGTGGCCGCCGACGACTCCGAGCGCGAGGTCGCGTACCGGCTGCGCGGAAGTGCCGTGGTCGACCGCGGATGGTGCAGCCCCGGCGATCTTCCTGGCGGGATGGAGCGTGACGAGTATGACGACCGCGCGATCCAGGTCATCGGGTGGGACAGCGACGTCGCGATGAGCACGGGCCGCGTGGTGCTCCCGCCCGGATTGCCGACGGAAGGGGCCTGCGGGATCGTCGTGGAGCCACGCGGCAGGGTTGTCGACGTGGGCCGGATGTGCGTGGCGCGCAGCCACCAGAGCCTGGAACACGCCGCGCTCATCGGTCTGATGTGCCGGCTGTACCTGGCGATGCGCGAGCACGGCTTCGGGGTCGCATGCGGGATGATGTCGGCTCCGGCTCGCGCCCTGATGGGCCTGTTCGGCCTCCAGCTGGAGATCCTCGGCCCAGACCGGACGTACTGGAACGAGTCGCGGGCACCGGTTCGGTTCAGCCTGATGAGCGCCACGAGACTCCTATCGGCAGCCCAGGGTCAGCCGGCTGATCCCCAGGCGGCGAGGACGAGCGCGGTGTTCGCGCCGCCGAAGCCGAATGAGTTGGACAGCCCGTAGCCGGGCGATGCTTGCCGCGGTGCGTCCTGGACGACGTCGAGGTCGACGTCCGGGTCGATGGTGCGAAGACCGGCGACAGGCGGGACCAGGCGATCCCGGAGGGAGATCAGGCTGACGATCGCCTCGACCGCCCCGGATCCGCCGATCAGGTGACCCGTCGAGCCCTTGGGCGCCGTAACCGGCGGGCAGGAGCCCTCGAACAGGGTGCTGAGCGCGGCGGCCTCGGCGCGGTCGTTGAGCACCGTGCTGGTGCCGTGCGCGTTGACGTGCGCGACGTCGCGGGCCTGAACGCCGGCGTCGGCCAGGGCCAGGGCCATGCAGCGGATGGCCCCCTCACCGCCCGGGCTTGGCGCAACGAGATGGTGGGCGTCGGCGGAGGAGGCGTGCCCAAGGACAAGCCCGAGCGGCTCGGGCCCCGATGGGGAGACGTCCTCGAGTCGCTGGAGTACGACGAACCCGGCGCCCTCGCCCATGACGAACCCGTCGCGGTCCGCGTCGAAGGGGCGGGAGGCGAGCTCGGGACAGCTCACGTTGCGGCTCATCGCGTCCAGCCGCATGAAGCAGCACATCGCGCCGTAGCCGACCAGGGAGTCGACGCCGCCGGCCAGCACGACGTCGGCCGCCTGCCTGCGCAGCAGCTCGACACCCTCACCGATGGCCGCGGCGCCGGACGCGCAGGCAGCGGACACGGTCACGCACGGTCCTTCGAAGCCGAACCGGAGCGACAGGAGAGCGGCAACCGAGCTCGGCATGACCATCGGGATGGTCACTCGGCTCACCCCCCGCACTCCGTGCTCAAGGAGCCTGGACGTCTGCTCTTCGTAGGTCGACGCGGCGCCGAGCCCGACACCGCACACGACCGCCCGCCGGGCGGGGTCAGGCAGCTCACCACACTGGCCGAGGGCGTCGGCCGCGGCGCCGATGGCGAGGGCATGGGACCTGTCGAGCCGCTGCACCTCCATGGGCGTGAGGTAGGCGGCCGGATCGAAGCCACTCACCCGGCACACCAGCGCTGCCGTTCCCGGCGGCAACCGGTCGTCCTTGAACACTTCGGCCGACGGACGGCCGGCACATAGATTTCCCCACAATTCGCCGACGCTGTTCCCGGCAGGCGTCTTCACCCCGGCACCGACGACGGCGACGGGGCAGGGACGAGCCGGGGACGTCACGGCGCGCCGCTACTCGATGGACCAGTTGCCGGCGATCTCCAGCTGCGAGTTGGGCTTTGCGGCGTCGGTCAGGGCCCCGAGCCCGGTGGCGAAGAACCGCAGGCGTGCCCCTTTCCGGCCGAACCTCTGACCGGACAGGGGGCCGGACAGCGCATGCGCGGCGGTCTGCAGCATGTCCCCAGTGAGGGTGGGAAGACCCTGGGCCGGCGCGAAGACGGTGAGGACGTCCTGCAGCGTCATGTCGTAGCTGGCAACCGGCGTGCCGACCTTGAAGGACGACGGGTCACTGAAGCTGGCTCCCGGCGCGCTGCGCTGATAGACGGTCATCGTGCCCACGATGTCGAGGGCATGCACCGACATGTCGACGGTGCGGGCCTGCAGGTCCCCCGTTGCGAACGCGGTCAGCAGCGCGGTCGCCTCGCTGAGGGGCGTGCCGGCGAACAGGTCGCTCTCGTCCGCATTGCTGGCCCGGATGAGATAGCCGAAGCTGGTAAAGCTCTGGCCGGTGGAACCGGACTGGGCGACGCGGCCACGGAACTCCACCGTCGTCGTACCGCGCTCTCCCAGCGACACCGCCTGGCCGCCGGTGCCGGCATCCGCCTGCGCCGGGACGCTCGCCAGCCCTACCCCGGCAACCACAGCCGACGCTGTCATCACCTGCCGCCGGGATATCCTGCTCTGCGGCGCAGCTCCGGACCCCGCGCCGGCCGGGTTCTCCTTGTCGTGGCCAAGATCAGGCATTCCCGCTCCCTCCCTGCCACGGTGGCCACCGGACGGCGATCACCGTGGGGAACTACGACTGTATCGTGACGCCCGCCTGTACGTCAGGCGCGCATTTGTGGCCGGCGATGCAGGACCAGCCGGTAATTCGTGACAATCCGCGTCCGGAACTGGATCTCTGACGCGGCGAGATACCGGCGGAACTGCCGGACGACCGGTTCGCCGACGATGACCGCGGCCTCGTGCTCGTGCTCGCGTAGCGCGGTGAGCCACGCCCGGCACGTCCGCGCGAAGTCGCCCGGATCCGAGCGGAGCAACTCGAGCTCGAAGAAGGGCTCGAAGCCGAGCACTATCTCGCCCAGATGAGGACACAGGGACTCCGGGTAGAGGTTCAGCACGAAGTCGCCGAGCGGTCCCCGTCCCAAGGGTGCGTTCGTGTCCGGTGCACCGTCGTGAGCGATCGTCTCGAGCCCCAGCCGGCCCCCGGGAACCAGCCACTCCATGCACGAGCGGAAGAAACGGCAGTAGGCCGCGATCCGTTGCGGGCCCGTGGTCCCGTCCCGGGCAAAGTGCTCGAACGCCCCGAACGAGAAGATCGCGTCGTACGGCTCACCCGGGCCGTGGTCGTTCCAGTCCTCCAGCCGGATGTCGGCCCCGGGGACCGGATGCCGGGCGAGGTAGCCGGCTTGCGCCGGGCTCAGCGTCAGCCCGGTGGCGTCGGTGACCTGGTGTGCGCCGGCGAGCCTGCGGAGGTTGCCACCCCAGCCGCAGCCGACGTCGAGGACCCGCCAGGGGCCGGGGCCGGGCAGCACCCTGGCTGCGAAGAAGTCGATCTTCCGCTGCTGAGCGCGCTCGAGATCGGTTCGGGATGCAGCGCCTGCCCACATGGCCGATGAGTACATCATCGAGGGGCCCAGCCACAGCTCGTAGAATGAGTTGGACACGTCGTAGTGGGAGCGGATCGCACCGGCCGAAGCGCCAGCCGGGCCGCCGCCCGGGTCTGCCGGCGGGGGGATGTCACTGGGGCAGACCGTGACAGCCCAGGTCTTGGGCGCGGGCCGTTTGGTGAGGATGACGCGGTACAGCGAGTGCTCGCGGAGCCGGAAGGCGGCCTCGCCGGCTGCGAAGTACCGCGCGTAGGCACGGCAGGCCCCGGGGCCCACCAGCGTCCGCGCGAGCGTCTCTTGCTCCCGGTAGGCGAGCGTCCAGGCGCGGAAGGTCCGCTGGTAGTGGGACGGGTGGTCGAGGAACTCCTCCAGCTCGAAGTGGGTCTCCCAGCCCAGGACGAGCTCGGACAATGACGCGGGCATCGACTCGGGAAAGATGTCGTTGAGGATGAGGTCTGAGAACGGTCCCCGCCCCGCCCGGCTCCCGGCATGGCCCACGTTATCGAGGCAGATCAGCTGCAGGCCCATCCGCCCTCCGGGCCGCAGCCACGACGCGGCCCGGTCGAAGAACGCCCGGTACACCTCGACCTTCTCGTCTGGGCTCAGCGTCTCGGATGCGAAGTGCTCGGTTGCCTCGATGCAGGTGACCGCGTCGTATAGCCCGTCAGGTTTGTGGTCGGTCCAGTTCTGCAGCAGGTACGACACCTCGGCTAGGCCCCGCCGGGTTGCGAAATCGGCCTGGCTGGGGCTCAAGGTGAGCCCGACCCCCGAGGCGGCGCCGTGGACGCGGACAAAACGGTCAAGGAGCGCCCCCCAGCCACAGCCGACGTCGAGCACGCGGCCGCCGCGTACGCCGAGGCGGTCCGCGAAGAAGTCGAGCTTGCGGTGCTGTGCCTGGGCGAGCAAGTCAGCGCCGTCTGCGGCTTCCCACCAGCCGCAGGAATACACCATGTCCGGGCCCAGCCAGATCCGGAAGAAGTCGTCGGACAGGTCGTAGTGGTGCATGATCGCCCGCGGCGAGGTGCCCATCGCGGCCAGCCGGCCGGAGCTGGTCATGGCCGCTACACCGGCGGACGCCCGACGCCGGCCTGCAGGTGGCCGACGACCTCTCCGACGGTCCGCATCTGGTCGAGGCCGCGCAGGACATCCATCGGCAGCTCGATCCCGGCCCGGATCTCCACGTCGGTGATGATCTCCGCAGCGGTCAGCGAGTCGATGCCCAGGTCCGCCAGCGTCGAGGCCGACGTGACCTGATCGGCGGGCACGCCGCAGACCCTGACGATTGATTCGCGCAGCGCCACGTCGAGGTTCATCGCGCGTCCCCCTCCAGACAGAGGACCAACGATATACCTCCCACGGCCTGGTGAGAATCGGCGCGGCCGTCCAGACAGCCGTGATATGTACGGCGGGCCGGGTTCTGTAGTGGCGCCCCGGCCCGGGGTAGCCAGGCCAGCGTTCGGCGCGAGTAGGTTAAGTGCCGAGACGCCATGCGGGCGCGGGCACCACGACCTGCGCGGCCTGGCGCCAGCACTTCAGGACCCGGTGAGGGAGGCCAGCCGATGACGGCACTGGAGACCCGGGTACTGCTCAGTGAACTCGAGGCCGCCGTCGGGGAGAACCTTGACCGGCACCTGGCCTCGGCTGAAGCATGGATGCCGCACGAGTATGTCCCGTGGAGCGAGGGACGGAACTTCGCCGGCCTGGGCGGCGAGCCGTGGTCTATGGAGCAGTCAAAGCTCTCACCGATCGCCCGCACCGCCCTGGAGGTCAATCTCCTGACCGAGGACAACCTCCCGAGCTACCACGCCGAGCTCAGGCGCACGTTCGGCCGCGAAAGTGCCTGGGGGACGTGGGTGAACCAGTGGACGGCCGAGGAGGGCCGGCACGCGTCCTGCATCCGTGACTATCTCCTGGTCACGCGCGGAGTGGACCCCGAACAGCTCGAGCGCGCGCGGATGGCGACGCTGCAGGCTGGGTTCGACGCCGGGGGCAAGCCGCTGCTCCATGCCTGTGCCTACGTGTCCTTCCAGGAACTCGCCACCCGCGTCTCACACCGCAACACCGGCCGTTACAGCGGAGACCCCATCGCGGAGAAACTACTCGCCCGGATCGCGATGGACGAGAACCTGCACATGATCTTCTACCGCAACCTCGTCAAGGCTGCCCTCGAGATCGCGCCGAGCCAGACCCTGCAAGCGATCACCGACGAGGTCACCGGCTTTGTGATGCCGGGCAGCGTCATCCCCGGCTTCGCGCGCAAAGCCGTGCAGATTGCCCAGGCCGGCATCTATGACCTGCGTATCCACCATGACGATGTCATTATGCCGCTGGTGCATTACTGGCGGATCTTCGAGATCGAAGGCCTGGACGCGGAAGGCGAACAGGCCCGGCAGGACCTCGCGGCGGCCCTCGAGGCGCTCGACGCCCGGGCAACCCGTTACGTACAGCGGCGAGCCGAGGCCCAGGCCGGACGCCCGACCTCAGCCGATGCCGATCTGGAAGGCTGACGTCATGCCGTCCCGGCCCGTCAGTGCTTTGCTGAGCGTCCTCAGACGCGGGCAAGCGCCTCGCGCAACGGGTCAAGCCCCATGGCGCCCAGGCTGAGTGCCCTGGCGTGAAAGTCCTTGAGGCTGAAGGCTCCTCCGGCCCGTGCCATGGCATCCTCCCTGGCCTGTAGCCAGGTCCGTTCACCAAGCGTGTATGAAGGGGCCTGACCCGGCAGGCCGAGGCAGCGACGTAGCTCCGAGCGCAGTTGCCGTTCATCCCAGCTGGAGTGGGCGCGCAGGAAGTCCCAGGCGATCTCGGCATTCCAGCGCTCGCCCTCGCGCCAGCCGGTGCCCCTCGGAACATCCAGTTCCAGGTGCACCCCGATGTCCAGGGGCACTTGGGCGGCGAGCAGTTGCTGACTGTCGAGCATCCCGAGATACGCCCCCGGGTCGTCCAGGTATCCGAGCTCTCCCATGAGCCGCTCCGCGTAGAGCGCCCAGCCCTCGCCGTGGCCGGATATCCAGGACATGCGCTGCCAGCGGTTCAGGCTCTCCCTGTTCGCCATGGCGTGTGATATCTGCAGGTGATGGCCGGGAACGCCCTCGTGGTAGACGACCGTGACTTCCTTCCAGGTGGAGAAAGTCTCAACGCCGTCCGGCACCGACCACCACATCCGCCCGGGCCGGGACCAGTCATCGGAGGGCCCGGTGTAGTAGATCCCTCCGTCGTTGGTGGGTGCGATCACGGCCTCGATCCGGTGCGCGGGCTGCGGGATGTCGAAGTGCGTCCCGTGCAGCTCCGAAATGGTGCGCTCGGCATGTTCCTGCATCCAGGCACGGAAGTTCTCGCGCCCTTCGATGCGCCGGGCCGGATCTTCGTCCAGGATCGCCACGGCCTCCTCCACGGTGGCCCCGGGCCGGACCAGGTTACTGACCCGCGCCATCTCGGCCCGCAGCCGGGCGATCTCCTCCCAGCTCCAGGCGTAGGCCTCCCGCAGATCCACGGCGGCGCCGAGGAAATACCGCGAGGCCCGGGTGTAGACCTCAGGCCCGCAGGCATCCTTCTCCCTGGCCAGCGGCATCAGCTCGCGGTCGAGGAAGGCGCCAAGCTCGGCCGTAGCGGCCGTAGCCGCGCGCGCGGCCACGCCCAGCTCCCCCCGCAGCGAGTCCGGGACTGCGGTCAGCCGCCCGACCAGTCCTGAATAGAAGGAATCCCCCGGCTTGGTCCAAGCCGCGCACTGCCCGGCCACCTCCTCGACCTGCCGCCTGGCCGCGGAGCGGCCATCCCGGGCCGCGTCGAGCAAGGTCGCGGACAACTGGCGGTAAGCCCGCGGCACCGCGGCCATCCGCTTGGCGATGTTGGCGGCGGCCTCCTCGCCCTCCGTGGGCATCAGGTCGAAGACCTCGCGCACCCTCTGCACCCAGCTGGTGATGGTGTTGAGTTCGCTGGTGGTGTCCCCGGCGTCGTAGCACTCCACAGCCAGTGCCAGCCGCTCCCGCATCGCGGCTCGCGCGACCTGCTCGCGCGGGTCCGGGGCTTCGGCCGCGTCAAGGGCCGCGAGGGTTGAGCGATCCAGCCCGGCCCGTCCGGCGAACCCGTCAGCACCGAGATCCGCCAGCTCGTGGTCGTGCCCCGCGATCCCGGCGTAAGTGGCGTAGCACGGGTCCAGGGCGGCGGCCCGCTCCACGTACTCCGCCGCGATGCCGTCGATCGAGGGCATGCTTGAAACCTAGCCCCGGGCACCGCGTCGCGCCGATGGTTGCGCTAACGATCCGGTTGCGGGCCAATGCCGCTGTGCATGCCCGCGCGTTAGGTGCCAGCCAGCGGCTCCAGACTTTGGCCTCAGGACCTGACCGCGGACCAGTTCGGCGACATGGACGCAATGCGGAAGCAGTTCTTCGCCGACGACGTCCGCTGGCACGTTGTCGGCCGTAACCCCCTCGCGGGGGACTATGAGGGCCCAGAGCAGGTAATACAGCTATTTGCCCGGCTCTTCGAGCTGTCGGGGGGCACGCTTGGCATCGAGCTGCATGATGTGCTCGCTAACGACGAGCACGCGGTGGCGCTGTTCACCGCCCGCGGCGAGAGAGCGGGCAAGCAGCTGAACGACAACGAAGTCTTGGTCTATAACGTTCGTGACGGCAAGGTGTCCGAAGTCTGGGATTATGGAACTGACCCGTCAGCGCTTGCAACTGCCACGGCATTCGGATCACGTCAGAAGTTGCGTACCGACCTGCTTTAGCCAATCATCGAGATTATAGATCTCGATGAGTCCTCCTGCGTTTAGCTCTTCAAACGACTGACGGTACAGTTCCGGCTGATCGGATGCTAGACTGTCAAGCGTTGGAAATCTGTTTTGCGATCTCCAGGTGTCACGGGCCTTATATCTATGTTCAGATTTGTTCAGGCTTCGCGCCCATGTTCCCCCATATAGGTATAGTAGAGTCCAGCGCATTGCGTTTAGGTCGCGAGTGCCGCGCGGGTCCCAATAGAAACGGGTCAGCTTAGGAGTAACCAAGACGAAGAACGGAGCGCTTGACGGAGGCGATCCCCAGGCCCTTGCCGTCTCCGCGATGGGATTACAATAGCGTCTAGCGTCCGAATCGGCTTTCAGATCCGAACCGCCTGCGCCATAAAGCTCAAGATTACGGCCCGTGATTTCCCGAAACTCCCGAAGACCGCTACGTGCGTGTTGCCAGTCTTGATAAACTGCACGCAAACCTTCAACATGTGCGGTAGTGATGGATCGCCGAACATCTGGCCTAGAATCTAGGGCCACCCAGAGAGCGGCGAGATGCAAGGCGGTTACAGATCGACGGAAAGGTTCCGGGTCTTGCCCAAGGGAGGCGGTGAAGGAACTGCGCGCCTCTAGGAGAAGGCGCTGCTGATCTGCGGCGTCCCTGTGCGGTGCGAGTGCGTCCCGCATCTGCAACCGGCCGGTCTCAAAAGGCCCGCGCAATAGATAATCTACCTTGACATTCAACGATCTGAGCAACGCTAGAGACTCTTCCTGCATGCCCATCAGATCACGTAGCGTCTTAATACCCTGACCAGCCGTTTTCTTTACGGCGGCCTCAGCAAGCGGCTTCAGAATGACTTCAATCATTAATCCGGCACTTCCGTCCAGTCAAGCAAGCGACCGCAAGCGCGCGTCCATAAGGGCCGCGCTGAATGTTCCTGAATATGAATAGGTCTATGTGATGTCACGATAACTTCCACAACTGTACTTCTGACCCGTAACAGACAGTAGTAGCTCAGTTTGCCGTATACGTCAAGACTTGCCACCTTTCGCCCGAATTGCCGCCACATCCTCACCTGGGTTCACACAGGTCACGCGCATCAGTAGTCAAGCGACGCCCGCCCTCCCCCATTGGATACAGACGTGCTCCATCTCGCGGTCAGGAGATCTTCACCTTGAGCCATGCACGGACGCGCCGCCACTATCGACTTCTCCTTTCTTCCTTGTCGGCGCCGAATCCTAGTGAGTAACGGGCCGGGTCGATGGTCGGCGCAACTGGCCTGCTTCGCGACCCGCCCCGGCGCCCGGTTCCGCCGCCTGGCCCGCCGGTTCGGCAAAGGCAACGAGAAGAAGGTCGCGGTCGCTGGCCGGCTCAGCTGTCCTCTGCGCTTTCCGGGCCTGGCTGCGGATCGTGCTCCTGGGCCCACTTCTCGTAGGCCTCCACTGCGGT
>Ga0335081_10014920_pt1 | contig 12573 bp, 9 predicted proteins | sample Lox_Sample_35_FD_206713 | JGI IMG/M metagenome (GOLD analysis project Ga0335081, IMG submission 206713) | Soil microbial communities from Loxahatchee National Wildlife Refuge, Florida, United States - Lox_Sample_3.5 | ecosystem: Environmental > Terrestrial > Soil > Wetlands | place: USA: Florida...
CCAGCGCCCGGGGCTGCCGGTCGCGGACGGCGCGAGCGACGCGCTCGCCGCGGCGGTCGCGCGCTACGACGCCGGCGACTCGGCCGCGCTCGCCGAGCTCTACGCCGCCGCGACCCCGCGCGACGCGATCACGCTGGCCAACCTCGCCGTGGTCGACGCCGCGGCGCGGCGCGGCGCGGTCGCCCGGCTGGCCGCGCTCGCCCCGCACGGCTACGCCGCGGACGCCGCGCTCGCGGATCCGAAGATCTTGCAGGCGTGGCGCGACGCGATCGTCGACCAGCTGGCCTGGCCCGAGCGCTGAGCTGGCACGCGCGATGCTGGTCGGGATGTCATGCCGCCGAACCAGCCGCAGTCGCCGGTGCGCGACGACGCGTCGACCGGCAGGACCGAGGATCTCGACCGCCAGCCGGACGGCGTGCCGCACGCCGTGGTCGGGCTCACGGCGTTCTTTTCGGTGTTGCTCGCGATGCTCGTCACGGCGATGTTTCTCGCCGGCTGCCACGCGCTCGCGGTGTTGCTCGCGCTGGTCGCGATCCCGGTGCTGACCTCGACGCTGCGCCGCCGGGCCGCGGAGACGCGCGACCACCTCCATCCGTCGCGGTGAAATTCCGCAGCGAGCGTTGGCGCTCACCGAGCGGTTGCGACAGCATCCGAGGGAATGCAGCGCCCGGGTGTCACGGTGGCGACCGCGCTCGCGATCGCGGCGTGCGGGACGGCTGCGCCCGTGCATCGCCCGGGTGAGGTCTACATCGCGACGATCGCGATCACCGGCAACCACGCGATCAAGAGCGGCGCGCTGGTCGCCGGGCTCGGGCTGCACCGCCGGCAGCTCGGCGGGCGCGCGCTCGACGAGTACCAGCTGTCGGTCGACGAGCAGCGGATCGCCGGCGCGTACGAGAAGCTCGGCTACTTCGACGTCGCGGTGCATGCCAGCGTCACCCACGACGGCCTCGCCGAGCACGTCGTGTTCGCGGTGACCGAGGGCCCGCGCGCGACGATGCGGGTCGAGATCGACGGCCTGCCGCCCGAAGTCCCGCTCGCCAAGATCCGCGCGCTGGTCAAGGTTGCCGACGGCGCGCCGTTCGACTACGACGCCTACGACGACGCCAAGAGCGAGATCGAGCGCGCGCTCGAGGACGCCGGCTACGCCCACGTCCAGCTCGACGCCGGCGTGATCGCCGATCGCGCGCAGCACCTGGCGATCGCGCGCTACGTGATCGATCCGGGCACGCGCTGCACGTTCGGCGCGATCGCGATCAACGGCGTCACCGGCGCGCTGCGCAGCGCCGCGGCCGCGCGCGTGACGATCAAGCCGGGCACGCCGTACACCGCCGAGGCGATCGCCGACACCCAGCGCGCGCTGTACGCGCTCGATCGGTTCTCGACCGTGCGGGTCGACGTGCCGCGCAACTCGACCGACACCGTGCTGCCGGTGACGATCACGCTCAGCGAGGCCAACGCGCACGAGATCCGCGCCGGCGGCGGGTTCGGGGTCGATCCGATCAACTATTCGGTGCGGCTGCGCGCGCAGTACACGCAGGTCGGCTGGCCGTTCCCGCTGTCGTCGATCTCGATCGACCTGCGCCCGGCCTACACGCTGTTGCGCTCGACCTGCGACTGGTACAAGCCGCTCGACTGCCAGCGCGAGCCGCGGCTGCGCCTGCTCGGCACGTTCACCGAGCAGGACTTCCTGATCCCGAAGCTGACCGCGCAGCTCGAGACCGGCGCCGACTTCCTGACGATCGAGGCCTACACGATCGAGAGCCTGTTCCACACCCGGCTCGGCCTCGCGATGCCGATCGTGTCGTCCCGCCTGCAGGCGCGGGTCGGCTGGCTGCTCGGCTGGTACACGTTCGCCGATCCGAGCTCGCTGCTCGACGCGACGATCCAGCACGAGCTCGGCATCGATCACATCGAGCGGCTCGGCGAGTACACCCAGGCGCTGACGCTCGACCTGCGCGACGATCCGCTCGACACCCACTACGGCGCCTACGCCGAGCTGCGCATCGCCGAGGGCACGCCGTACGCCGGCGGCGCGTATCGCTTCGTCCAGCTCACGCCCGAGGCGCGCGGCTACCTGCCGATCGGTCCGCTCGTGCTCGCCGCGCGGCTGCGGGTCGGCAAGATCTACGGCGACGTGCCGCCGACCGAGCGCTACTACGCGGGCGGCGCGTCGAGCGATCGGGGATTTCCCGAGCGCCAGCTGTCGCCGGTGGTGACCGACGCGACGACCGGCGCGCAGGTCGTGATCGGCGGTGCGAGCCTGGTCGAGACCGGCGCGGAGCTGCGCGTGCCGGTCGGCAAGCTCTACGGCCAGCCCGCCGGCGTGGTCGCGTTCGTCGACGGCGGCGACGTGCGCGATACCGACGCGGTCGACTGGACCGAGCTGCACTGGGCGGTCGGTCTGGGCTTCCGCTGGTCGGTGCTCCCGGTCGGGCCGTTTCGGCTCGATTTCGCGTATCGCGTGGGTCACGATGCGGTGGATGAGCCGAAGCTCGGCCGCTTCGAGTGGTTCGTGAGCGTCGGGGAGACCTACTGATGGAGCGCTGGCGGCGAGCGCTGCGCTGGGTTCGGCGGTTCGTGCTCACCTCCCTGGCGCTCGTGGTGCTCGCGCTCGCGGCCGCGATCATCGCGATCCACACCGACTGGGGGCGCGACAAGCTGCGCGGCAAGGTCGAGCGCACGCTCGCGGCGAGCTTCCCCGGCGGGGTCAAGATCGGCAAGCTCGAGGGCAGCGTGTTCGGCGAGCTGGTCGTGCACGACATCGAGCTCGACGCGCCGGATCACACGCCCGAGCTCACGGTCGGCACCGCGCGGATCGAGCTCGCGCTGACCCCGCTGCTCGACAAGACCGCGCGGGTCGACCGGCTCGTGCTCGAGGATGTCGTGGTGCACGTGCCGGCGGCGCAGCCCGAGGCCAAGCCGTCGCCGTCGCCGCCGGCCAAGGAACAGCCGTCGGCATGGTCGGTCGAGCTGCCGTCGATCGTGCTGCACCGCGGCCGGATCGTGAAGGGCGCGCTCGCGATCGATCAGCTCGAGCTCGCGGGCTCGGCGAGCGTGCGCGGCGGCGCGATCGGATCGATCGTCACCGCGAGCGGAGCGATCGAGGGCAAGCAGGTCACCGCGAGCGCGGTCGCGCGCTACCAGGACGGCGTGGCGACCGTGCCGTTTCTCGCCGCGTTCTCCGCCGGCGCGCACGTCGCGGCGATCGGCGTGCGGGTGTCGAGCGACAAGACGGTCGAGGGCCGGATCGAGGGCGCGGTGCCCGAGGCCGCCGCGCTCGCGTGGTCGGGGTTCGCCGCGCCCGGCGATGCCACGTTCTCGCTCGACGCGCGGCGCGGCGGGTTCGGCGACGCGCGCGCGCAGCTCGGCGAGCGCGACGCGCGCGCGGTCGTGCAGGTCGAGCTCGCCGGCCCGTCGATCAAGGGCGTCGTCTCGGTCGACGATCCGCACGGCACGGCGGTCGCCGCGGTGGTCGCCTCGCCCGAGGGCATCCGCGGCGTGGTGTCCACGTTCGCCGAGAACACCGAGCTCGCGATCGCGGTCGACGCGCTGCCGAGCGGCGGCTTCCTGATCGCGGGCGGGCACGCGCGCGGCGCGCGCGGCGGGCTGTTCGCCGAGGTCGCGCACAAGGCCCAGGCGTGGCAGGTCGTGCGCAGCCAGCTCGTCGCGCACGGCCGCGATCTCGGCGGCACGCGCGGCCTGATCGAGGCGCGGCTCAGCGCGACCGGGCGCGCCTCGCCGGATCCCGACCTCCGGCTCGAGGGCTCGCTCGACGGCACCGCCATGGTGTTCGGCGACGTGTCGATCGCGTCGGCGCACGCCGCGATCGACGTCCGCGACGTGCCGGCACATCCGCGCGGCTACGGCCACGTCGACGCCAGCCACGTCGCGAACAAGGGCGTCGAGCTCGGCTCGGGCAACATCGACGCGAGCGGCTCGGCGCCGAAGGGCGGCCCGATCGACATCGCGATCGACGCGCACCAGATCGCGACGGTCAAGGCCGGGACGTGGTCGGGCAACGGCGGCGAGCTGGTGATCGACGACAAGCGGATCGTGCTGCGCGGCCTCGCGACCAGCGACGGCGCCGGCAAGCTCGAGGTCGACGCGAGCCAGCAGCGCGCGACCGGCGATCTCGCCGCCAAGCTGGTCGCGACCGAGCTCGCGCTCGCGACGTTCGCGCCCGGCACGGACGGCACGGTGTCGGGATCGATCGACGTCGAGCGCAGGGGCGGCGACTGGTCGGGCGGCGGCGACGTCGAGGGCCACGGCCTGGTGATCGGCGGCCGGAAGGTCGACGGCGGCGCGCGGCTGCGCATCGCCGGGCGCCACATCACGGCGAGCGGCAGCACGACTGGCGGCTACGGCGATGGCTCGATCGCGCTCGACCTCGAGGGCCCGCGCGCGCTCACCGAGGCCGCGGCGTGGCGCCGGCTCGACCGCCGCGCGATCCGCGACGCGTCGATCACGATCGGCCGGATCGACAGCGCGGCGCTCGGCGCGACCGGCGCGCTCGACGGCTCGCTCGGGATCGGACCGGACGACGCGCGCGGCGCGATGCGGATCACCGGCGTGAAGACGCGCGCGGGCGAGCTCGACGGCACGCTCGCGCTCGCCGGCGGTCCCGCCGGTCAGATCACGGCGACGCTCACCGGCACGCTCGCCGGCCTGGTCGGCGGCACCGCGACCGCGCACCTCGAGCTGCCGGCCCACCCGTTCGATCCGGCGGCGTGGCGCGCGCTCGGGCGCGGCGTCCTGCACGACGCGAGCTTTCGCGGCGACGACTTCGCGTTCGATCCGGCGGCGCTCGCCAAGCTCGGCGTCGCCGTGCCGTACCGCGGCACGCTGAGCGCGAAGCTCGACGTCCAGACCGGCGCGAGCGCGGCGACCGCCAGCGTCGTCGTGCGCGACGTCAAGGGCGGATCGATCGTCGTGCCCGCGGTGGTCGAGCTCGCCGCGAGCTACGACGCGAAGACCGGCGTGACCGGCACGCTCACCGCGAGCGCGGGCGGCTCGACGCTGGCGCAGCTCGACGCGCACGCGCCGGTCACGCTCGACACCCGCGACGTCCGCCGCGTGCCGCTGGCCGGCACGTTCACCATCCCCGCGGTCAAGGCCAGGCAGCTGCTCGCGGTGTTCGGCCGCAGCGACGTCACCGACGGCGAGCTGTCGGGCACGATCACGTTCGCCGGCACGATCGGCACGCCGACCGCGCACGCCGCGATCGCCGCGCACGACATCACCGTGCCGGCCGGGATCGCGGGCCGCCCGGCGAGCAAGCTGACCTCGCTGGCGCTCGACGCGACGTGGGGCGGCAGCGGCGGCAAGCTCGCGCTCGACGGCGCCGAGGCCGCGGGCGGCACGCTGCACCTCGGCGCGAGCGGCCGGCCCGACGTCGGCTCGTCGGTGATGTTCTCGCTCGACGCCAAGAACTTCGATCTCGCGCCGCTCGCCGCGTTCGCGCCGGGCGCGCTGGTCGCGGGCAACGGCACGCTCGAGGCCTCGCTCGCGATCCACGGCATCGATCCCGCCACCGGCGACGCGCGCGGCGAGCTCCACCTGCACGACGCGCGCATCCCGCTGTCGCCGGCGGTCGGCACGTTGCACGGCGCGAAGCTCGACGTGACGATCGCGAGCCACGCGGTCGCCGCGACGTTCCACAGCAAGCTCGGCGGCGGCGACGTCTCCGGGACCGCCAAGCTCGCGCTCGCCGGCGCGACGCCGAGCACCGCCGAGCTCGACCTCGTGGTCGCGAAGATCGTGTCGACCGCCGCGGTGCAGCCGACGATCAGCGCGACCATCCACGCGACCGGCCGCCACACCGCCGCGGGATGGATCGCCGACGTCGCGGTGAACCACGGCCACGTCACGATCCCGTCGACCCAGCGCACGCCGCTGCTCGCCGCCGGACCGCCGGCCGACATCGAGTTCGTCGACGGACCGCCGCCCGCGGCCAAGCCGCACCACGTCGAGATCGCGCGGCCGTGGCTGACCGCGAACGTCGCGATCGGGCCGACCCAGGTCGACGCCGAGAACATTCGCGACGTGGTCAGCGGTCACGTCACGGTCGGCGGCAGCCTCGCGATCACGGTCGGCGGCGGCGAGCTCGACGTCCACGGCAAGATCGAGCACCAGCTCGGCGACGTCAACGTGCTCGGCCGGGTCTATCAGGTCGACTACGCGACGATCGCGTTCGACGGCGGGTTCGCCGACCCCGAGCTCAACATCCGGCTGTCGCACGAGTTCACCGAGACCACGCTGTACGCCGACATCACCGGCCTGGTCAGCCAGCGCGATCTCAAGCTCCACAGCGACTCGTCGATCTACACCGAAGGCGATCTGTGGGGCTTCTTCCTCGGCGGCGAGCCCGGCGGCGATCCGTCGACCGCGTCGCGCGACGCCGCGGCCGGCGCGGCGGCGTCGGTGTTCTCGACCAAGGCCGGCATGCAGCTCAAGAAGGTGCTGCCGATCCGGATCGACGTCCTGAGCTACGAGGCCAGCACGTCGTCGTCGAGCGAGGCGGTACGCGCCGGGCGCTGGCTCGGCCGCAAGCTGTACTTCGAATATCGCGGCCACCCCGAGGCGCGCCCCGACGAGAACGCCAACGAGGGCGCGATCGAGTACTACCTGCCGGACAACTGGTTCCTGCAGGGCACGGCGGGCGATCGCGACATCTACGGCGCCGATCTCTTGCATCGCTGGCGCTGGTAGGATGCCGGCGTGAGCCGCGCCGCCCTGCTCCTGCTCGCCGCGTGCAGCGCCCCTGCACCGGCGCAGCCGACCGCGCGCGCGCTGCCGGCGGTGCCGCCCGGTCAGCTCGCGTCGCCGGTCGCGTTCGATGCGATCGCGGATCGCGCGGCGCGGTCGCGCGCGCTGTTCGGCGAGATCGCGAAGGTCCTGACCCACCCGCGCTGCGTCAACTGCCACACGCCCGACGAGTCGCCGCGCCAGGGCGACCAGCACGTGTTCCACGATCCGCCGGTCGCGCGCGGCGCGGGCGATCGCGGCGTGCCCGGCATGCAGTGCACCGGCTGCCATCAGGACCACAACCTCGAGCTCGCGCGCGTCCCGGGCGCGCCGGGCTGGCACCTCGCGCCGGTCGCGATGGTCTGGCTCGATCGCACGCCCGGCCAGATCTGCGCGCAGATCAAGGATCCGGCGCGCAACGGCGGCCGCACGCTCGCGCAGATCCAGGACCACCTCGCGCGCGATCCGCTGGTCGCGTGGGGCTGGTCACCCGGCGCCGATCGCGCGCCCGCGCCCGGCACGCAGGCCGCGCTCGGGCTGCTCGCGCAGGCGTGGATCGACAGCGGCGCGGAGTGTCCGCCATGACGATCTCGATCAAGGTCAACGGCCGCGAGCACACGCTGGGCGAGATCGACCCGGAGATGCCGCTGCTGTGGGTGTTGCGCGATCTGCTCGGGCTCACCGGCACCAAGTTCGGCTGCGGCGAGGCGCTGTGCGGCGCGTGCACGGTGCACCTGGACGGCATGGCGGTGCGCTCGTGCGTCACGCCGGTCGAGCGCGCGCGCGGTCGCGAGGTCACGACGATCGAAGGCCTGTCGGCCGATGGCGACCATCCGCTGCAGAAGGCGTGGGTCGAGCTCGGCGTGCCGCAATGCGGCTATTGCCAGGCCGGTCAGATCATGACCGCCGCGGCGCTGCTCGCGGCCAACCCGTCGCCGAGCGACGACGACATCGCGCGCTCGATGGCCGGCAACCTGTGCCGGTGCGGCACCTACGTGCGGATCCGCGCGGCGATCAAGCGCGCCGCGAAGGGGACGCCGTGAAGCTGTCGCGGCGCGGCTTCCTCGGCGGGGTCGGCGCGGCCGCGGCCGGGCTCGTGCTCGGCATCCATCGCGCCAGCGGCCGCGCGGTCGAGGTGCCTGCGGATGGCGAGCTCGCGCCCAACGCGTTCGTGCGGATCGGATCCGACGGCGTGGCGACGATCGTCTGCGCGCGCTCCGAGATGGGGCAGGGCGTGCGCAGCTCGCTGCACGTGCTGGTCGCGGACGAGCTCGGCGCGGATCTCGCGAAGGTGCAGCTCGTGCAGGGCGACGGCGACCCGCGCTACGGCAACCAGGACACCGACGGCTCGTCGAGCGTGCGCGGCGACGCGTTCACCATGCTGCGCACGCTCGGCGCGACCGCGCGCGAGATGCTGGTCGCGGCCGCGGCACATCGCTGGGGCGTGCCCGCGGCCAAGCTGGTCGCGCGCGACAGCGCGGTGCACGACGAGCGGCGCAAGCGCTCGCTCGCGTTCGGCGAGCTGGTCGCGGAGGCCGCGAAGCTCCCGGTGCCCAAGCACGTCGAGCTGCGGCCGTTCGGCGAGCTGCCGCACGCCGGCAAGGACCTGCCGGTGCGCGACGCGCCGGATCAGGTCACCGGGCGCGCGACCTACGCCGCCGACGTCCGGCTCCCCGGCATGCTCACCGCGGTGGTGGCGCGGCCGCCCGCGCTGCTCGGCAAGGCCGCGCGGTTCGATGCGGCGCGGGCGCGCGCGATCCCGGGCGTGCGCGACGTCGTCGAGCTGCCCGCGCCGAGCGCGCCGATCCAGATGCAGGCGCTCGGCGGCGTCGCCGTGGTCGCCGATCACACGTGGGCCGCGCTGCGCGGACGGCACGCGCTCGCGGTCACCTGGGATGGCGGGCCGAACGCCGGCTACGACTCGGCGGCGTATCGCGAGCAGCTGCTGGTCGCGGTGCGCGCGCCCGGCGAGGTCGTGCGCAAGGTCGGCGATGCCGAGGCCGCGCTCGCCCGCGCCGCGCGCCGGGTCGAGGCCGAGTACGTCGTGCCGCACCTCGCGCACGCGACGATGGAGCCGCCCGCCGCGCTCGCCCGGGTCGACGGCGATCGCTGCGAGGTGTGGGCGTGCACGCAGGATCCGCAGGGCATGCAGGACGAGATCGGCAAGGCGCTCGGCATCGACAAGAGCCACGTCACCGTCCACGTCACGCTGCTCGGCGGCGGGTTCGGCCGCAAGTCGTTCCCCGACTTCGCGGTCGAGGCCGCGCTGCTCGCCAAGCGCGCCGGCGTGCCGGTGCGCGTGCAGTGGACGCGCGAGGACGATCTCCAGCACTCGAGCTATCACACCCACAGCGCGCAGGCGCTGGTCGCCGGGCTCGACGCCGACGGCAACGTGATCGCGTGGCGCCATCGCATCGCCTACCCGTCGATCAGCGCGACGTTCTCGGCCGACGCCACGCGCCCGTCGACCGGCGAGCTATCGCAGGGCGTGCTCGACATGCCGCTCGCGGTCCCCGACATCTCGGTCCAGACCGGCGCGGCGGCGGCGCACGCGCGGATCGGCTGGCTGCGCTCGGTGTGCAACATCCAGCAGGCGTTCGCCCAGCAGTCGTTCATCGCCGAGCTCGCGCACGCGACCGGCCGCGACCCGCGCGACATGCTGCTGCGCGTGCTCGGCCCGGCGCGCGCGCTCACCGCCGCCGATCAGGGCGTCGCCAAGCTGCCGAACTACGGCCTGCCGCTGACCACCTACCCGTACGACGTCGGCCGGCTGCATCACGTCATCGAGCGGGTGACCGATGCCGCCGGGTGGGGCACCGGCGGCCGCGCGCTCGGCCTGGCCGCGCATCGCAGCTTCGCGACCTACGTCGCCGTGGTCGCGCAGGTCGGCAAGGGCCGGCGCGGCGAGCCGCGCGTCGAGGAGGCGTGGATCGCCGCCGACGCCGGCACGGTGATCAACCCGGAGCGCGTGCGCTCGCAGCTCGAGGGCGCGTTCGTGTTCGCGGCGTCGAACACGCTGCACGGCGCGATCACCTACGAGGGAGGCGCGGTCGTGCAGCGCAACTTCCGCGACTACCGCCTGCTGCGCATGCCCGAGGCGCCGCGCGCGATCCACGTCGAGCTGGTCGCCAGCACGGCGCCGCCCGGCGGCGTCGGCGAGCCCGGGGTGCCGCCGGTCGCGCCCGCGATCGCGAACGCGTGGTTCGCGCTGACCGGGACGCGGGTGCGCACGCTTCCGTTCATCACGTGATCAGTTCCCGCGCAGCACGCAGTCGAGCGCCGACACCAGGCTCTGGAGATCGGCGTGCAGGTCGACGTGATCGACCTGCTCGAGCGTCTCGCTCATCCGATCGCGGAACTCGGCGTAGTCGGGAACCCCCGAGGACGTGGTGAACCACATCGTGTTGTGCGGCGCGTACAGCGCGTCCTCGCGCCAGATCCAGCCGTCGTCGATCAGCAGCCGCTTGAGTAAAGGCCAGCGTACGTCCAGCATGGTCCCACCAGTTGCAGACGCCGTGCCGGCAGCGGCGATCCGCTACTTCGACCTCCGACGATCGAGCAGGCCACGGATCCCCGACCGTGCGGCCAGGCCCGGCATGCGTGCGATCGAGCGGGCGAGCGCGATCGCGAGCTGGAGCGGGCTGTCGCCGCGGGCTTCGATCGCGGTGCGCTGGCCGTGCTGCGCATCCTCGATCGCACCCCGCGCGATCGTGCGCGTGCCGTCGCTGCGAATCTCCACGACCAGCCGCGCGACCACGGGCGGCTCGTCGCGGCGTTCCAGCTCGTCGGGCGGCTGCTCGACCAGCTCGGGTTTCGACGGTCGTTCGGTCACGCCATATCTTACAGCCGGGTTGCAGCATGCGCCCGCTGCTCGGCAGCGGACGGCCGACGGACTATGGTCCGGCCCATGCGCGCCGTCCGAGTGCACGAGCTGTCCGGTCCGTCCGCCCTCCGCATCGACGAGGTTCCCGATCCGGAGGTGCGCGCCGGACAGGTGCTCGTCGAGGTCCGGGCCGCCGGGGTGAACTTCCCGGACGTCTTGTTGTCACGTGGCCAATACCAGTTCAAGCCGAACCCGCCGTTCTCGCCGGGCGGCGAGCTCGCCGGGGTCGTGCGCGCGGTCGGCAGCGGCGTGACCCGGGTCGCGCCCGGCGATCGCGTCGCGGCCACCGTGCTCTACGGCGCGTTCGCCGAGCAGGTCGTGCTGCCCGAGGCCACCGTCTACCCGCTGCCCGACGCGGTCAGCTTCGAGGTCGGCGCCTCGACCCTGCTCACCTACCTCACGACCTATCACGCGCTGGTCGATCGCGCGCAGCTGCGCGCCGGCGAGAAGTTGCTCGTGCTCGGCGCGGCCGGCGGCACCGGGATCTCGGCGGTCGAGCTCGGCGCACTGCTCGGCGCGCACGTGATCGCCGCGGCGAGCAGCGCCGACAAGCTCGCGTTCTGTCGCGAGCACGGCGCGCGCGACACGATCGATTACAAGACCGAGGACCTGAAGGCGCGGCTCAAGGCGCTGACCGGCGGTAACGGCGTCGACGTGGTCTACGATCCGGTCGGCGGCGCGCTCGCCGAGCCTGCACTGCGCGGCACCGGCTGGGGCGGGCGCTACCTGGTGATCGGCTTTGCCTCGGGCGAGATCCCGAAGATCCCGCTCAACCTCGTGCTGCTCAAGGGCTGCGCGATCGTCGGGGTGTTCTGGGGCATGTTCGCGATGCGCGACCAGGCCGCCGTGCGCGGTCACGCCGAGAAGATCTTCCGCTGGATCCAGGAGCTGAAGCTGAAACCGGCGATCGACAGCGTGCTCCCGTTCACATCCGCGAGCGAGGCGCTGGTGAGGCTGGAGAACCGTCAGGTCAAAGGCAAGCTCGTGCTGGTGCCGTGACGCCTTATACTGCCGGGATGCGCGCCGCGGTCTGGTGCTGCTGCCTCGCGGTGGGGTGCTCGTTCTCGCATGGCACGAGCTCGAGCGACGCCGCGGGCGGCGCGAACCGCGCCGACGCCGCGGGCGACGCGCCGGAGTGCGCGTTCTCGCTGCTGGTCGACACCTGCACGCTGACGCCGGGGATGGACCTGATCCTGTCGGGCGATCACACCTACGCGACCGACCAGAGCACGCTCGACGGCGCGCCGGTCGCGGCGACCCACATGCGGCTCTCGACCCCGACCGGCACGGTCGAGGCGCTGATCGTCGGCAAGCTCGAGCTCACCGCCAACGCCAAGCTGCGCGTCACCGGCTCGTTGCCGATCGCGATCGTCGCGTTCGATACCGCGCAGCTCGACGGCGGCGCGCTGATCGATCTCACGGCCGGCGGCGCGGGCGCGCGCACGAGCTGCCCGGGCAACGCGATGCCCGGTGCGAACCAGGGCGGCGGCGCGGGCGGCGGCGGCGGGGGCGGCTTTGCCGCGGCCGGCGGCAACGGCGGCGACGGCGACAGCGACGACGCGCAGCAGAGCGCCGGCGGCGCGGGCGGCACGCCGACCACGCCGGCGCCGAGCGGGCCGCTCGGCGGCTGCCCCGGCGCCAGCGGCGGCGACGGCTCGAACAGCGGCGGCAGCGGCGGGCAGGGCGGCGGCGCGATCTACGTCGTCGCGAAGAACGCGATCGCGCTCGCGACCGGCGCCGGGATCAACGCGGGCGGCGAGGGCGGTCAGGGCGGCAATCGCTCGTTTCCGAACGAAGGCGACGCCGGCGGCGGCGGCGGCGGCGCGGGCGGCATGATCCTGCTCGAGACCGCGTCGCTCCAGAACGGCGGCACGCTCGCGGCCAACGGCGGCGGCGGCGGCGAGGCGTCGGGCGGCGGCAGCTCGGGCAACGGGGGCAAGACC
>Ga0335081_10014921_pt1 | contig 12572 bp, 10 predicted proteins | sample Lox_Sample_35_FD_206713 | JGI IMG/M metagenome (GOLD analysis project Ga0335081, IMG submission 206713) | Soil microbial communities from Loxahatchee National Wildlife Refuge, Florida, United States - Lox_Sample_3.5 | ecosystem: Environmental > Terrestrial > Soil > Wetlands | place: USA...
GCCGTCGTCCGGCCGCTGCTCGACCGCCTTGCGGATCATGTCCATGCCTTCGTCGAGATGGACGCCCTGGTCGACCCAGGAATAGCCGAGATAGTTGAGCACCAGCGGCTGATCGGGGAACAGCTGCAGCGCCTTCTTCATGTCGGCTTCGGCGGGCGGCCATTGATGCGAGCGCTCGTAGCAGATGCCGCGGAAGTAGAACACGACCCAGTTCGACTTTTCCGGATCGGCGATGGTGTCGATGGCCTTGCCGTAGGTCTCGGCGCAGGCGGCGAAGTCCTTGCGAACGCGCTGGATGTTGCCGAGCGCGAGAATCGCCTCGGTGTCCTTCGGCCGGTCGGCGATGACGCGCTCGAGCCGCTTCTTGGCGTCGTCGGAGCGGTCGAGCTGATCGAGATCGCCGGCGAGCTGGATCTGCGCGTTGCGCGACAGCGGCGAGGTCGCCGGCACGCGCTCGTAGATTTTGATGGCGAGGTCGGGCTTCTTCAGCGACTCGTAGAGGTCCGCGAGCGACAGCATCGCCATGGCATGCGACGGCTCGAGATAAAGCGCGAGCTGCAGATAGATCAGCGCCAAATCCTCGCCGCCGCGGCGGCCGATGGAGGCGCCGAGGCCGTACAGCGCTTCGGCGGCGCCGGCTTGGGGCGAATCGACCAGCGGCGGCAGTCGGTCGCCGTTACCGGCCGCCTTCATTTCCTGGACGATCAGCGGATGGTCCGGCAGCGCCTTGCTGAAGTCGGAGTAGATTTGCAGCGCCTGATCCTTGTTGCCGGTGCGCGTCAGGAAGCGCGCATAGGCCTCGACGGTGCGCACCGCCGTGGGATCGATCTTGTAGGCGCGCTCGAAGCGCTTGGCGGCCTCTTTCTTGTTGTTGCCGAGATCGAGAATGAGCCCGGCATGCAGGTCCTTGAAGATCGAGTACCAATCGGGACCCGACAATTTGTCCATGGTGTCGATGGCGCCGTTTCTGTCGCCCGCGCCAGCAAAAGCCCAGGCCTGCAGCAAGGTCGCGGTGAGATCGGTCACCGGGCCGCGCACCGATTGGGCGAAGTTCTGCCGGGCGCTGGAATAATCCTTCTGCCGCAGCGCACGCACGCCGACGACGAGGCGCGCGATCTTGTCGGTACGGTCGATCTGCAGCAGCCGGTCGGCGAGTTTGCCGGCCTGATCGATGTCGCCGTCGGTCAGCACGGCGACGAAAGCACGGCTCAAAAGCTCCGGATTGCGCGGATCGGATTTCAGCACGTTGAGGTAATAGGCCGCAGCCGCCGCGGCATCGCGCTCGGCGCCGGCGTGGCGCGCGGCGAGATAATTGCCGGCCGGATTGTCGCGAACGAACTCCTGCTCGGCCGACGCGGGACGCGCCGACGGCAGGCTTGCGATGATGGCGGCGCCAACGATGGCGGCACGCCAGGGCAGCAGCGAATGAGTCACGAGAGCTCCATCGGCACAAAGGATCGGACAAACGGGATCGGCGGACCGGGAATCAAGCGCCGGAAGCCAGCCTGGACGCGAGAATGACCTTTTTGCCCTGCCCCCGCAAGGACACGAAACCGGCTTGCATCCGATCCGCCGGCGCCGGCCCGGCCTTAGGCCCGAACGGCGGCGAAATCGCGGCAGGGCGGGCGTCAATGAATTCGTCGAGGGCCGCCCGCGTCAAATTGTCAAATGCGTGTGCGCAAGTTAGGTGCGGTCGCGGAGCGAACGATTCTTCGTTACCTGCGCCAGCGCATCGCAGCGGCAGAGGATCCACGCCGGTTCGGCAAGCCACTGACTGGCGATCTCGAGGGGCTATGGCGTTACCGTGTTGGCAACTATCGCATTGTCGCTTCTATCGAGGATGATCGCTTCGTCGTTTTGATCGTCATCGTCGGACATCGGCGCGAAGTGTACGACTAATCACATATTTGGATAATTCGGCCCGCCGCTGCCTTCGGACGGCACCCAGGTGATGTTCTGGTTGGGGTCCTTGATGTCGCAGGTTTTGCAGTGGACGCAATTCTGCGCGTTGATGACGAAGCGCGGCTGGCCGGCCTCCTCGACCCATTCATAGACGCCGGCCGGGCAATAGCGCGCCGACGGCCCGGCGAAGACGTCGTGCTCGGAGGATTTCTGCAAATTGCCGTCGCGCACCAGAAGGTGCACCGGCTGGTCCTCTTCGTGATTGGTGTTGGACAGATAGACCGACGACAGCCGGTCGAAGGTGAGCTTGCCGTCGGGTTTTTGATAGGCGATCGGCCGGCAATGCGCCGCGGGCTTAAGGCTTGCGTAATCGGGCTTGCCGTGCCGGAGCGTGCCGAGCAGCGAGAAGCCGAGCGTGCTGGTCCACATGTCGAAGGCGCCGAGCGCAATGCCGGCAACGGTGCCGAGCTTCGACCACAGCGGCTTGGCGTTACGCACCTTCCACAGGTCGCGTCCGATCGCGGACGCGCGCCACGCCGCTTCGTAGTCGGCAAGCTCGTCGTTGGCGCGCGCTTCCCCGAGCGCTGCGGCGACGTGCTCGGCCGCGAGCATGCCGGACAGCATGGCGTTGTGGCTGCCTTTGATGCGCGGCACGTTGAGAAAGCCGGCGCCGCAGCCGATGAGCGCGCCGCCGGGAAATGCGAGCTTCGGCACCGACTGCCAGCCACCCTCGCTGATGGCGCGAGCGCCGTAGCAGATGCGCTTGCCGCCAGCGAAAGTGTCGCGAATGAGCGGATGGGTCTTGAAGCGCTGAAATTCCTCGAACGGCGACAGATAGGGATTTTGGTAGTTGAGGTGGACGACGAAGCCGACCGCGACCAGATTGTCGTCGAAGTGATAGAGGAACGAGCCGCCGCCGGTTCCGTTGTCGAGCGGCCAGCCCATGGTGTGCTGGACGAGGCCGCGGCGGAATTTTTCCGGCGCCACCTGCCACAGTTCCTTCAGGCCGATGCCGAATTTCTGCGGCTCGCGATTCTCGGCGAGGCCAAACCGCGCGATCAAGGTCTTGGTCAGGCTGCCGCGCGCGCCTTCGGCGAACAGCGTATATTTGCCGCGCAGTTCCATGCCGCGGGTGAAGCTCGACTTCGGATGGCCGTCCTTGCCAATGCCCATGTCGCCGGTGGCGATGCCGGCGACGGCGCCGTTGTCGTACAGCACCTCGGCGGCGGCAAAGCCCGGATAGATTTCGACGCCGAGCGCTTCGGCTTTTTTCGCCAGATACCGGCAGACATCGCCCAATGAGACGATGAAGTTGCCGTGATTGCTCATCAGCGGCGGCATCACGAAGTTCGGCAACCGCACCGCGCCGGATGGCCCGAGCACATAAAAGCGGTCTTCGCCCACCGCGGTCTTGATCGGCGTGTCTTCGCCGCGCCACTCGGGGATGAGACGGTCGAGGCCAATCGGATCGATGACGGCGCCGGAGAGGATATGGGCGCCGACCTCGGAGCCCTTTTCGACAACGACGACGGAGGTGTTGGGGGCAAGCTGCTTGAGCCGGATGGCGGCGGCGAGCCCCGCCGGCCCGGCGCCGACGATCACGACGTCGAATTCCATCGTCTCCCGGGCCGGAAGCTCCGGTGTGTTCATGGCTCGCTCCGTATCCCGGACGACAAGGCGCTGATCTTTCACGAAATCAGCGCGCTGACAATCGTGCGGCGACGGCGTGGCGCCTGTTCACACGGGCGCGCGCCCGCATGGACTTAAAGGGTCGCGGCGATTATGCCTGCACCATGATGTCCGGGTTAAAGGACGTGCGGGAACTGCTGGCGTTTTACCTCGATGCCGGAGCCGACGCCGTCGTCGGCGAAGCGCCGGTCGACCGCATGGCGGACAAAATTCCGCCCGCCGCGCCCACGGCATCGCCGCCGCGCCCGCCAGTTGCACCCTCGCCCGCCGCGCCTTCAGCGGAGCGGACTTTTTTCCAGACCAAAGCATCGGCCGCGCCACCCACCTCCCCCGACGCCGCCGTCATGGCGGCGCGCGAGGCGGCGCGGACCGCGGCAACGCTCGACGATTTGCGCGCGCTGCTCGACGCCTTCACCGGCTGCCCGCTGCGCAGCACGGCGACGCAGCTCGTATTCGCCGACGGCAATCCCGAAGGCCGCGTCATGTTGGTGGGCGAAGCGCCGGGCCGCGACGAGGACATCAGCGGCAAGCCCTTCGTCGGCCGCTCCGGCAAGCTGCTCGACCGCATGATGGAGGCGATCGGGCTCGATCGCAGCAAAGTCTATATCGCCAATGTCGTGCCGTGGCGGCCGCCCGGCAACCGCACGCCGACGCCGCAGGAGACCGCAATCTGCCTGCCCTTCATCCGCCGCCAGATCGAGCTCGCCGATCCCGATGTTCTGGTCTGCCTCGGCGGACCGTCGATGCAGACGCTGCTCGGCACCAGGGACGGCATCACCCGCATGCGCGGGCGCTGGCTGCCGTTCGACACCGGCACGCGCGAGATCAAGGCCGTGGCGACGTTCCACCCGGCCTTCCTGCTGCGCAGCCCGCTGCAGAAGCGCTTTGCCTGGCGCGATTTTCTGGCGATCAAGAAGGCGCTGGCCGGTTGAGCGATAGTGTCGTTACGTGCGATGCTGAAGCGCCCGTAGAAACGTGTGTTTCCGCCCTGACGCACGCAAAGCGCATCGAGGCAACGTCATGGCTCGCCGCCTGGCCGCGATACTGGCTGCCGACGTCGCCGGTTACAGCCGGCTGATGGGTGAGGACGAAGCCGGCACGCTCGCGGAGCTCAAGGCCCATCGTTCCGAACTGATCGAACCCACCATCGCCACCCATGGCGGCCGGGTCGTCAAGCTGATGGGCGACGGCATCTTGGCCGAATTCGCGAGCGTCCTAGCGGCCGTCGAGTGCGCCGCGCACGTGCAGCGCGGCATGGCGACGCGCAACAGCGGCAAGGTCGACCAGCGGCGCATGCAATTGCGCATCGGCGTACACCTCGGCGACGTCATCACCGACGGCGACGATATTTACGGCGATGGGGTCAACATTGCTGCACGTCTGCAAACGCTCGCCGAGGTCGGCGGCATCTGTATCTCCGGCCAAGTCCATGACCAAGTGGACGGCAAGCTGCCGCTTCGTTTCGCGCGCTCGGCGCGCAGACACTCAAGAACATCGCCAAGCCGGTCGAGGTCCATGCCGTCGACATCGGTGAAACCAGCGCCGACCCCGCCAATGCCGAGCTGAAGGTCAATTATTGCCGCGCGCCGGATGGCGTGCGGCTCGCCTACGCGCTGGCCGGGCACGGCCCGCCGATGGTCAAGACGGCAAACTGGATGAACCACATTGAACTCGACTGGATGAGTTCGACCATCCGCCATCTTTTCTTGGCGATCGCCCGCGACTTCACGCTGCTGCGCTACGATGCCCGCGGCAATGGGCTCTCCGACTGGGACGTCGACGAATTGTCGCTCGACAAGTGGGTCACCGACCTGGAAACGGTCGTGGACGCGGCGGGGCTGGATCGATTCCCGCTGTTCGCCATGTCACAGGGCTGCGCCATCTCGGTTGCTTTCGCGGTACGGCATCCAGAGCGGGTGTCGCACCTGATTCTCTATGGCGGCTTCGCGCGCGGCGCCTACAAGCGCGCGAAAAACGAGCTCGAACTGCAAAAGGCCAAGGCATTGGCGACGCTCATCCGCACCGGCTGGGGCGACGACAGTCCAACCTACCGCCGGCTGTTCTCGTCGCTGTTCATGCCCGGCGCGAGCAGAGAGCAGCTGGAAAAGTTCGCCGAGCGGCAACGGGTCGCCACCAGTCCCGAATGCGCCTACCGCTATTTCGAGACGACGCGAAACCTCGACGTGACCGATCTGCTGCCGAAAGTGAAGGCGCCGACGCTGGTCATGCATGTGCGCGGCGATCAGGTGCAGCCATTCGAGGCTGGCCGCGAGCTCGCCGCCGGAATTCCCGGTGCGCGCTTCGTGGCGTTGCAGGGGCAAAACCACATGCTCCTGGAGAGCGATCCGGCCGCGCAACGCGTTCTCGAAGAAATCAGGCTGTTCCTGAAATGACATTTAGCGCCGCCGTGCGGCGCCGCCGGATCGCGGTTATTTGACGTTCATGTAAGCCGGCACGCCGCCGGTCAGAAAATCCTCGCGCGGCGGCGCGAATACGTCGATCACCTCGGTGTCCTCGGGAAAGTAGGCCTCGTGCTCGACGCCGCCCGGGATCACCACCACGTCGCCCGGGCCGCAGGTGCGCTTCTCGGTGCCGAGGCGGAACTCCATCTTGCCCTTGAGCATGACGGCGATCTGCTCGTGCGGATGCTTGTGCGCGGTGGCATGGGCGCCGGCCTTCATGCTCCACCACACGATCATCTCCTTATCGCCGGCGGCGATCTTGCGCGTGATCTTGTCGGTGACGCGCTCCTCGGGCAGCGCCGCTAGCGAAGCAAAGCCTGACAGTTTGGGCATGGTTAGTCTCCTATCGCACCGCCACCAGGATCGCGCCGGCGGCGACCAGCGCGACACCGAGCCAGTTCAGCGCCGAAAGTTTCTCGCCCAGGAACAATACGCCGAATATGGCGACCAGGACGACGCTCAATTTGTCGATCGGCGCCACCTGCGCCGCATTGCCGAGTTTCAGCGCCCGGAAATAGCACAGCCACGATGCGCCGGTGCCGAGCCCGGACAGCAGCAGGAACAGATAGGTGCGGCCGGAGATCTCCGCCGGGCTCTGGAACTGCCGCGTGGCGAAGACGATCAGCGCCAGCACGCAAACCACGACCACGGTGCGGATCAAGGTGGCGAGATCGGAGTTGACGTTCTCGACGCCGACCTTGGCAAAGATCGCCGTCAGCGCCGCGAACACCGCCGACAGCACCGCCCAGAGCTGCCATGACAACAGGCCTGAATTCACCGCACCGCCTCCCGTCGCCTTGCGCCATTGCGTGTTGCCGATCGGTCCTTGCTCGCGCCGAGGCTGCAAGCGAAAGTAGCTTACCCGGTGGGCGGCAACGCCGCGCATGGCGTCCCACCGCGGGCCGGGCCAAGTGGATCACCGCCACCTGGATCACCGGCCATGGATCATAGGATATTCTGCGCAACCGTGTGATGGGAGTTCGGCCATGGATTCGGCGTTCGACCCGGTCATGCTGTCCCGGCTGCAATGGGGCTGGGTGATCTCCTGGCACATTCTGCTGCCGGCCTTCACCGTCGGGCTCGCCTCCTATGTCGCCGTGCTCGAAGGGCTTTATTTCCTCACCGGCAATGAGATCTGGTTCCGCATCTCGGGGTTCTGGACCAGGATCTTCGCCGTCTCGTTCGGCATGGGCGTGGTCTCGGGCATCGTCATGCCGTTCCAGTTCGGCACCAACTGGAGCCGCTTCACCGATGCGACGGCGGACGTCATCTCGCCGCTGATGGGCTACGAAGGGCTGATGGCGTTTTTTCTCGAGGCGTCGTTCCTCGGTGTCCTGTTGTTCGGACGGCGGCTGGTGCCGACCTGGGCGCATTTCTTCGCCGCGCTGATGGTCGCATTCGGCACGCTGCTGTCGTCGTTCTGGATTCTGGCGACAAACTCGTGGATGCAGACGCCGCAAGGCTACAAGCTTGTCGACGGGCGTTTCCAGCCAATCGACTGGTTCGCCATCATCTTCAATCCGTCGTTTCCCTACCGGCTCGCCCACAATGTCACCGCCTTCTACATCACGACCGCGTTCGTGGTGATGGGCGTCGGCGCCTGGCTGTTGCGCCGCTCCCGCGCCGCCGACGAAGCCCGCATCATGATCCGCATGGCGCTCGATCTGCTGATCATTCTGGTGCCGCTGCAGATGTTTCTCGGCGATCAGCACGGCCTCAACACGCTGGAGTATCAGCCGGCCAAGATCGCCGCGATCGAAGGCCGCTACGACACCGTGCAGCCGGTGCCGTTGACGCTGTTCGGCATCCCCGACGACGCGGCCGCGACCATGCACGACGCCATCGAGATTCCGCGCCTCGGCAGCCTCATCCTTACGCATACCTGGAACGGCACCATCAAGGGCTTGAAGGAATGGCCGGCGAACGAGCGGCCGCCGGTCGCGCTGCCGTTCTTTGCATTCCGCGCCATGGTCGGCATCGGCGTGATCATGCTGATGATGGCGATCGCCGGCCAGGTCTTGCGGTTGCGCGGGCGGCTTTGGGACGCAGGATGGTTCCTGTGGCTCGCCCAATGGGTGGCGCCGCTCGGCTTTGTCGCCGTCATCGCCGGCTGGATCACCACCGAGGTCGGCCGCCAGCCGTGGACCGTGTACGGCCTGGTGCGCACCGCGGAGTCGGTGTCGCCGTCGCTCACCGGCGCGAACGTCGCCTGGTCGCTTGCGCTCTACGTCGTCGTCTATCTGGTCATGTTCCCGACCGGCATCGCCTTCATGGGCGGACTGGTGCGCCGCGGCCCGCAAGCCGAGGAGGCGCCGGCCGGAACCATCGAGAGCGGCCGGCCGAACCGGCCGTTCGCCGAGGCCGCGCGCACGGCCTCCAACGGCTGATCGGGAGAGTGCGATGGCGCTGGATCTGGTGCCGCTGTGGACCGGCCTCCTGGGACTGGCGGTCTTCTACTATGTCGTGTTCGACGGCTTCGATCTCGGTGTCGGCATGCTTTACGGGCTGGTGCGCGGCGACGCCAAGCGCGACATCGTGATGGCCTCGATCGCGCCGATCTGGGACGGCAACGAGACCTGGCTCGTCTTCGGCGGCATGGGCCTGTTGGCGGCCTTTCCGCTGGCATTCGCAATCATCATTCCGGCGGTCTATTTCCCGATCCTGATGATGCTCTTGGCGCTGGTGTTCCGCGGCGTCGCCTTCGAATTTCGCTTCAAGCACGAAGGCTTGCGGCGGCTGTGGGGCGGCGCGTTCTGCGGCGGATCGGCGGTTGCGACGTTTTCGCAAGGCGTCGTGCTCGGCACCTTCATCCAGGGCTTCGCGGTCGAAGGCCGGCATTTTGCCGGTACCTCGTTCGACTGGCTGCGGCCGTTTCCGCTCGCCGTCGGCGTGGCGCTGATGTTCGGTTACGGCCTGCTGGGCGCCGGATGGCTCATTCTGAAAACCGAAGGCGAACTGCAAGACTGGTCGCGCCGCGCGGCGAGGGTCTGTCTGGTCGGCGTCCTCGTCGCCATCGTCGCCGTCAGCATCTGGACGCCGGCAATGCATGCCGACATCGCGCGGCGCTGGTTCTCCTGGCCCAATATCGCCTACCTGTCGCCGGTGCCGATCGTCACCGCGGCGATCGCGATCGGCGAATGGTACGCGGTGCGGCAGCGCCATGAGCTCGTGCCGTTTCTCGGCGCCGTCGGACTGTTTCTGATGTCGTTTATCGGCATCGCCATCAGCCTGTGGCCGATGATCGTGCCTTATCACTACACGCTATGGCAGGCGGCCTCGTCGGAGAGCACGCAGGCCTTCCTTTTGATCGGCACATTGTTCCTGCTGCCGGTCATCCTGATGTACACGGCGTGGTCATACTGGGTGTTCCGCGGCAAGGTGCGCGAGGGCGCCGGCTATCACTAGCCGCAGTTACTTCGTTGCGTCTGTCGATGCGACGCTGCCCGGCCGGATCACACCCCAGCCGATGCGCAATACCGGCAAGCGGCCCTGCACCGGCCGCGCGAAGGTGCGCGGCACTTCGGGGATGAGATCGGGAAAGCGCGCCTTGATCTCGGGCGGCGGCGTCGGCGTGGTGTCGGCGGTGCGCCAGACCACGACGGCGCCCTTGGCGCGGATGTCGTCGGGCGTCACCCAGGGCGAGCGCGATGGGTCCTGATCGAAATAAACGCTCGGCCGGCTCGGCGCGGCGAGCGCGATCAAGGTCGCGGTGTCGAGATCGCCGGTGACGATCTTGAGCGCGCGACCGGTGCGGCGCTCGAAGTTTTCGGCGAAGAAGCGGCCCATGGCGGTCGCCGGCTGCGCGATCTTGAGCTCCGTTCCCGTCGCCCACGGCAGCGATAGCATCACCACCGGCACGAACAGTGCCGGCGCCAGCAGGAGACCGACCCAGGCGTAGCCCAGCACGCGCTGATGGAACAGCTCGATGCGCTCGCCGGCGAGCACGACCACCGCAAGCGACGACAGCACGACGAGCGGCGCCGCGCCGCCGAGCGGCAGGCCGTAGCCCGCGATGACTGCGGCAACGGTCGCGAGCAACGCCGGCACCAGCGCGAACATTTTCACGAAGCCGGATGCCGCCGGATCGGCCGGTCCGCGCATCAGCGCCGGCGCCGGCGCATCCGCGGTCCGCGGCCAGCCGGTCGCGAGCACGACCAGGATGGCAAGACCGGCATGGGCGAGAACAAGCGCGCTAAGAAGGCGCAGCCACGCGATCGTGTTCTGCGGTCCCGCCGTGGCGTCGCGCAGATGCTGCAGCGCCGGCACCAGCGCCTCGCCCGAGCGTTGCAGCCACAACAGGTGCACGAACAAAAACACCGAAAGGCCGATGATCACGAGCCACGGCTCGTTGCCCTTGAGCGTGGCACGGCCGCGCTCGGTCGCGACGGCGAATACGGCGAGCGCGCCGAGCAGGATCAGCGCGGCGCTGCTGGTGCAGAACAGGAGCGCCGCGGCGACGCCGAGCGCGTACCACGCGCGGCGCCGGCCCTGCATGGCGGCGCGCCAATAGCTCAGCAGCACGACCGCCCACAGCGCCATGGCGAGGATGGGCGGGCCGAAATCGGGCGTCGGCACCGTGAACAGCGAAATGCCGACCATGAGCAGCACCGCGAGCGCGGCGTGGGCCGGCCCGGCGATGGCGCTGCCGAGCGCGAATACGCACCAATAGGTCACGATCACGCAAACTTGCGACAGCGCGTAGACGCCGAACAGGCCGGCGATGCGGAAGGCGATCTCGGCCATCCAGTAGGCGAGCGGCGGGCCGACGTCGCCGCGCAGCTGGAATTCGTGACCGATGGCGAGAAGCTGCGGCAGGTTGCCGGGCGGCGCCGCATAGAACGCCATCGGCACCGCGATCCAAATGGCCGCTTGCACCAGGGCCGCGGCCCAGAACAGGAACGCCGGGCGCGAGCGCAGAGCTTCGATATAGAGCGGGACGAAAAACATCGGCCTATGTCATCGCGGACAAATGTGCTTGGCAAGCAATGGGCTGTTCAGCACCGACGATGGCGTCGCCATAGGGCCGGCTCGCTACAGGGGCAATATGGCGGCCACGGCCTCTTCGACATCGGCCGACGGTTCGCCGAGTGCGCCGGCCACCGGCGAAAACGAGCGGCGGTGATGGACCGTCGGCCCGAGCCGGTCGAGCGCGGCAAAATGCTCGGGCACGCTGTAGCCCATGTGGCGCTCGAAGCCGTAGCCCGGATGGGCAGCGCCGAGGCACGCCATCAGCCGGTCGCGCGTGACCTTGGCGACGATCGAGGCGGCGGCGATCGAAGCGACCAAGCCGTCGCCGCCGACCACCGCCTCGCAGTCGCATCCCGTATCGATGCGGTCGCGGCCGTCGACGAAGACGAGGCGCGGCCTGACCGGCAGCGCGGCGACGGCGCGGCGCAGCGCCCACAGCGAGGCGCGCAGGATATTGTCGCGGTCGATGCGCCACGGCGGCGCCAGCGCCACGGCGACCTGGGCGCGGGCGCAGATGCGCTCGTACAGCACTTCGCGTCGCTCCGCGGTCAGCCGCTTGGAATCGTCGAGGCCGCGCGGCACGTCGTCGGGATTGAGAATGACGGCGGCGGCGACCACGGGGCCGGCGAGCGGGCCGCGGCCGGCCTCGTCGCAGCCGGCGACCGGCCAGACGCCGCGCTTGAGCGCCGAGCGCTCGCGGCGAAACGTCGGGCGCGGAATTTCCTCGACGAGCGGCAGCCGCGCGGCGGCGGCGGTCCCTTTGCGACTCATGCCGCCATGATGACCACGCCATGGCGCAAACCGCAACGCGCATCGCGACGCGGCAAATTGCGGGGATAAAACGTCGGTTAGAACAAATCGAGCTGCTTGGCGCCCGGCCGCGGCGGGCGGAAATGCTCGGTCGTGATCTTGTGGCGCTCCTTGTTGAAGCCGAGCTTCTCGCAGGCCACTTCGAAACGCCGCCCGATCATCCAGGCGATCGGGCCGGTGCCGGTCTGGCGCTGGCCGAAAGTGGAATCGTAGTCCTTGCCACCGCGGGTGTCGCGGATCAGCTTGAAGACGTGGCGGTAGCGGTCCGGGAAATTGGCGATCAGCCACTCGCGGAACAGGTCGCGCACTTCGAGCGGCAGCCGCAGCAGCACGTGACCGGCGTGGCGCACGCCGGTCGCTGAGACCGCGTCGAGGATGCGCTCGATCTCGGCGTCGTTGAGCGCCGGGATGATGGGCGCGACCATGACCGTCGCCGGCACGCCGGCCTTGACCAACTGGCGGAGCGCATCGAGCCGCCGCGGCGGCGTGGTGGCGCGCGGCTCCATGGTGCGGGCGAGCTTCGGATCGAGTGTCGTGACCGAGATCGCGACCTTGGCCAGGTCGCGCTTGGCCATGCGCGCCAGAATGTCGAGATCGCGCAACACCAGCGCCGACTTGGTGACGATGCCGACTGGATGGCCGGCGGCATCCAGCACTTCGAGGATGCGGCGCATGATCTTGTAGCGCCGCTCGATCGGCTGGTACGGATCGGTATTGGTGCCGATGGCGATGATCTTCGGC